>Ga0160459_100243_pt1 | contig 27041 bp, 28 predicted proteins | sample HID1973K_E6MG_FD_108208 | JGI IMG/M metagenome (GOLD analysis project Ga0160459, IMG submission 108208) | Enriched mosquito-associated microbial communities from UW Madison campus, WI, USA - HID1973K_E6 MG | ecosystem: Host-associated > Arthropoda: Insects > Digestive system > Unclassified ... | reverse complement strand
CTTCGCTTCGGGCAACCTGCGGTGCTCGCGTCAGGCGGGCATCGCAGAACTCGCTGCGCTCAAACAGCTGCGATGCTTGTCCGCCTGACGCTGCGCTCCTCGGCACAGCCAGAAGGGGGTGGAAACCGAAAACCGCTCGCCTTCGGCATTGCTGCGCCTTATGCGCTGCTGTCCATCGCGTCCTGGCGCATGCGCCGCATGTCGCGTGCGGGCGGCGCACCGAACAGGCGCGCGTATTCGCGCGAGAACTGGGAGGCGCTTTCGTAGCCCACGTGGTAGCCGGCGCTGGTGGCGTCGGCGCTTTCCATCAGCATCAGCCGGCGCGCTTCCTGCAGCCGCAGGTGCTTCTGGAACTGCAGCGGGCTCATGGCCGTCACGGCGCGAAAGTGGCGGTGCAGCGAGGAGCCGCTCATGTGCACGCTGGCCGCCAGCTGCTCGATCTTCAGCGGCTCGCGGTAGTGCGCGCGCAGCCAGCCGATCGCCTCGGTGATGCGCGGGCCCTGGCCATCGACGCGGCCGACCTGCGCGAGGCGCCAGCCTTCGGCGCCGGTGAGCAGGCGGTACAGAATCTCGCGCACCGCCAGCGGTGCCAGTGCGGCGATGTCCTGCGGTGTGTCGAGCAGGCGCACCAGGCGCAGCACCGCATCGAGCAGGGCCAGCGTGGTGGGCGAGGTGAACAGGGCGCGCGAGAAGGGCGCGGCGCCGGCCTTGTTGCCGCGCGCCAGCGCTGCGTCGGGCGGTGCGCCGGTCAGGCCCAGCTCCAGCATCAGCGTGGCCACTTCGCCCGGCGAGAAGCTCAGCTTGACGCACAGGTAGGGGGCCTCGGGCGAAGCGTCGATCACCTGGCTGGAGATCGGCACGTCCTGCGAGACGACGAGAAACTCTTCGGTGTCGTAGACCGTCAGCTCATCGCCCAGCAGCACGCGCTTGCGGCCCTGTACGGGCAGGCAGATGGCCGGATCGTGCAGCGTGTGGTTGAGTTCACTGCCGGACGAGGCGCGAATCAGCTTGAGGCGCGGCACTGCCGTCGCGTGCGAGCCGTCGCCCTTGCCCTCGGCGCGGATCAGGCGGTCGACGCAGGCGGCCAGTTCGGCGCGCCGCAGCAGCAGCTGCGTGGGGGCATCGGCGCCCGGGCTGGTGGCGAGGGCGGCGGATTGAAAGGAGGGCAGGGGCTGCGGCGCGGTCATGGCGCGAGCGTAGCGCCGAGCGCGCCGCGGTGCAGCACTGCGCCGCGCTGCGCGTCATGAATGGGCAAGAAGCTGCGCGGATCGGGCAAGGCGGCGTCAGTCGACCACCGCCACGCCCTTCACCTGCGCATACACCGCCGCGCCCGGCGCCAGCGCCAGCGTCTCGGCCGAGCGGCGGGTGATGCGTGCCAGCAGGCGGGTGCCGCCCAGGTCGAGGCCGACCATGGTCTGCGCCGGGCCGTCGGGGGCCAGGTCGGTGACGCGGGCCGGCAGGATGTTGAGCACGCTGGTGCCTTCCTGCGGCGCCAGCGTGAGGCTGACGTCGCGTGCCTGGATACGCACGCGCACGGCCTGCCCGGTCGGCAGGGCGGCATGCGGCAGCAGCAGCGTGCCGCCGGAAAAGTCCAGCTGCACCAGTTCGTAGTGCGGGTCGTGGCCGCTGACGCGCGCCTCGACCATGGCGGCGGCGCCGTCGCCCTGCGCCATCGGCAGGTCGAGCCGGGTCATCAGCGACTGGGTGGCGCCGCTGGCGGTCACGCGGCCGCGCTCCAGCAGCACCAGGTGGTCGGCCAGCCGCGCCACTTCGTCGGGCGCGTGGCTGACATAGAGCACCGGAATGTCGAGCTGGGCGTGCAGCCGTTCCAGATAGGGCAGCACCTCGCGCTTGCGCTGCAGGTCGAGCGAGGCGAGCGGCTCGTCCATCAGCAGCAGGCGCGGGCTGGTGGCCAGCGCGCGGGCAATGCCCACGCGCTGGCGCTCGCCGCCCGACAAGGTGTCGGGCTTGCGGGCCAGCAGGTGGTCGATGCCCAGCAGTTCCACCGCCTGGTCGAGCGGCACGCGCCGCTGCGCCACCGGCACGCGGCGCAGGCCGAATTCGAGGTTGCGCCGCACGTCCAGGTGCGGGAACAGCCGCGTTTCCTGGAACACGTAGCCCAGCGGGCGGCGGTGCGTCGGCAGGAAGCTTTGTGCGTCCTGCCAGACCTCGCCGTTGACGACGATGCGGGCGCTGGCCGCGCGCTGCAGGCCGGCCACCACGCGCAGGCAGGTGGTCTTGCCGCAGCCCGAAGGGCCGGTCAGCGCGGTGATGCCGCGGCCGGGCAGGTCCAGCTCGACATCGAGCGAAAAGTCGGGAAAGGCCAGCGCCACCGTGATGAGCAGGCGGTCGGCGGGGTTGGCCGCGTTCATCGCCGTTGCCCCGTCGGGTTGAGCAGGTACATGAGCAGCAGCACGAGGAAGGAGAAGGCCAGCATGCCGCCGGCCAGCCAGTGCGCCTGGCCGAATTCAAGCGCCTCGACGTGGTCGTAGATCTGTACCGAGATCACGCGGGTGCGGTCCGGGATGTTGCCGCCGATCATCAGCACCACGCCGAATTCGCCGACCGTGTGGGCAAAGCCCATCACCACCGCCGTGAGGTAACCCGGGCGCGCCAGCGGCAGCACCACGGAGAAGAAGGTGTCCAGCGGCGAGGCACGCAGCGTGGCGGCCGCCTCCAGCGGCTGGCTGCCGATGGCCTCGAAGGCGTTTTGAATCGGCTGCACCACGAAGGGCAGCGAGTAGATCACCGAGCCGACCACCAGTCCGGCGAAGGTGAAGGGCAGCAGGCCGATGCCGAGCCACTGCGTGAACTGGCCGATGGGGCCCTGCGGCCCCATGGTGACGAGAAAGTAGAAGCCCAGCACGCTCGGCGGCAGCACGATCGGCAGCGCCACCAGCGCGCTCACGGCGCTCTTGGCACGCGAGCGCGTGCGCGCCAGCCACCAGGCCAGTGGCGTCCCCAGCAGCAGCAGGATCAGCGTGGTGAGGGTGGCGAGCTTGACGGTGAGCGCGATGGCGCCAAAGTCGGAGGCGGTGGGCACGGGGCCGGAGATTACACGTCGTAGCCGAAGGAGCGGATCACGGCCTTGGCGGCGTCGGACTGCAGGTACTTCATCAGCGCGGCGGCGGCCGGGTTGTCCTTGCCGCGTTCGAGCAGCACGGCGTCCTGGCGGATCGGCTGGTGCAGATTGGCCGGCACCACCCAGGCCGAGCCGCTCTTGAGCTTGCCGTCGGACCAGATCTGCGAGAGCGCGACGAAGCCCAGTTCGGCGTTGCCGCTGGAGACGAAGGTGTAGGTCTGGCCGATGCTCTCGCCCTGCACGAACTTGGGCGTGAGCTGGTCGAGCAGGCCGAGCTGGGTCATGGTCTCGATGGCAGCCTGGCCGTACGGGGCGAGCTTGGGCGCGGCCAGCGCGATGTGCTTGAAGGTGTCGCTGCGCAGCACCGCGCCCTGGTCGTCGACGTAGCCGGCCTGCGGCGACCACAGCGCCAGCTTGCCGGTGGCGTAGGTGAAGCGCGTGTTGGGCACGGTGGCGCCTTCCTTGTCCAGCTTCTCGGGCGTGGTGTCGTCGGCCGACAGGAACACCTCGAACGGTGCGCCGCTCTTGATCTGGGCGTAGAACTTGCCGGTCGAGCCCGTGGCCACCACGGCGCTGTGGCCGGTGGCCTTGGCGAAGTCGGCGGCAATCACCTGCATCGGCCCGGTGAAGTTGGCGGCCACCGCCACCTGCACTTCGGCGGCGTGCGCGGCCAGGGTGGCAAGGGACGCGGCGAGCGTGACGCAGCTAGCAGCGAGCAGGCGGGTGATGCGGATGTGGCGGAACGGTGTCATGGTGGTTCGGCGCGACGCGCTATTCATTAATGGAATAGCGAAGTGTAGACGAGGGTTACTTGCGCGCCACCTCGGTGAATGCCCGCCCGGCACAATGCCGGCGATGGCAACTTCCCCCCGTTTTGGCGACGCGCTCGGCCATGGCATGAGCGACAAGCGCATCGAGATCCTGCGCGGCATCGGGCGCAGCGGCAGCATCTCGCAGGCCGCGCGCGAAGCCGGCGTGAGCTACAAGGCGGCCTGGCAGGCCATCGACACCCTGACCAACCTGGCCGGCGTGACGCTGGTGGCGCGGGCGGTGGGCGGCGCCGGCGGCGGCGGCGCCACGCTCACGGCGCAGGGCGAGCAACTGCTGGCCATGGCAGCCGCATTGGACGCGGCGCGCGAGGCGGTGCAGCGGCGCTGGGAGGTCGACCCGGCCGCGGCAGGGGACGCGGCGGCCGATGCGCCTGGCGAAGCTGGCCCGCCCGGCGCGGCGCTGGCCCTGGCGCGGCTGGCCCTGCGCACCAGCATGCGCAACCAGCTGCCGGCGCGCATCGAGCGGATCGACCTGCAAGGGCGCATTGCCCGCGTCGTGCTGCAGCTGGGCGAGAGCGGCCGCATGGCGGCCCGCGTGACCGAGGAAAGCGTGCAGTTGCTGGCGCTGGCGCCTGGCATGGCGGTGATTGCGCTGTGCAAGGCGACGGCGGTGCGGGTGGCGCTGGCCAGCAAGGACCCCGGCCCCGCGCCGCGCGGCAACCGGCTGGCGGGCAGCGTGCGCAGCGTGGCGCGCGGCGAGAGCGGCGACGAGATCACGCTGGCACTGGCGGCGGGGCTGCAGATCGTCGGCTTCGCACCGCCGGGCGTGGTGGCGCGGGCGCGCCAGCGGGTGACGGCGGCGGTCGATGAATCGGCGGTCGTGGTGGCGCTGGCCGGCTGAGCGCGCCGCGCGCCCTATTGCCGGCTGGCGTGCAGCTTTCGGTATACGGTGGCGCGGCTGATGCCCAGTGCGCGCGCGGCCTGCGCCACGTTGCCGTGCGCATCGGCCACGGCCTGGTGGATCAGCGTGGTCTGGACGTCGCGCAGGCGCGGTGCGGACGCCGCGGCGCCGTTCGCCCCGCGGGCGGGGGCGTCGCGCCCGGGTTCGCTCACCCGGGCCTGCAGGCGCAAGCCCGACCACAGCGGAATGTCCAGTTGCGCCGGCCCGCGCCGGCTCGCGTCGAACAGCATGGCCAGCGGCACCGCGAACAGGTCGGCGCATTGCAGCGGGGCCGCCATGGCCTCGCGTGCCAGCGGCAGCATCTGGCGCGCCGCGGCATTGCTGCCGACGATGCGCCCGTCGGCCTCGACGCACAGCAGCGCGTCGCCGTCGCCGCCCAGCCAGGCGCCGGGCCAGGCCAGTTGCAGCGAGAGCGCGCAGGGCAGCCGCCGCAGCAGCGCGTTCTCGATGCTGCGCGCCGACAGGGCCGCCAGGTGGCGCAGCTCGGGCCGCTCGGCCACCAGGATGCCGGTCAGGTCGAGCATGCCGATGCAGCTGCCGTCGGGTCCGAACAGCGGCGCGCCGGCGCAGCTGTAGGGCGCCGTGTCGTGGAAGAAGTGCTCGCTGCGGTGCAGCCACACGGGCACCTGCTCGGCCAGCGCCGCGCCAATGGCGGTGGTGCCGGCCACGCGTTCGGACAGGTCGATGCCGATGCGCGCGATGGCCTGGGCGCGCTGTTCGTTGCTGTCCACCGCGGCGGGCAGCGCACCGACGTCGATGACGACGCCCTGCGCATCGGTCAGCAGCGGGAAGAAACGGGTGTCGGCCAGCGTGCGCGAGAGCCGCTCGAGCACCGGGCGCGCGGCCAGCACCAGCTGGCGGTTGCGCTCGGCCAGCTGCTGCGCGCGCCGCTGCGAGACCGGGTCGAAGTCGACGCGCTGTTCCGGCCGCTGGCCGGCGGCCATGCAGCGCTGCCAGGAGCGGGTGATCCAGGGCTCGATGCGCGCCGAGGCGGGCGCGCCGGCTTCATCCGGCCCGGCACCCTCGATCCAATGCCGGCGCGCCCGCGCGATGCAGGTCGTGCGCTCGGGGATCAGCGAGGGCGTGAAGGAGGTCATGAGAGGGGCGGCGGGCCATGTCCGGAAATGGCGGACTGTTGCATTTTGAGAATATCGGCGCCGCCGCGCAAATTGGCTAGGGTTTTGCCTAGCCGCCGGGCCATGCGAGGCGTACAACATGCCGTTCGCCATTCAGCCACATCCACTTCGGAGACAGCCACATGCAGGTTCACCTCAAGGTCAATGGTCAGGACGTGACCGTCGACGCCGCGCCCAACACGCTGCTCGTGCAGACGCTGCGCGAACACCTCCAGCTCACCGGCACCCACGTCGGCTGCGACACGGCGCAATGCGGCGCCTGCACGGTCCACGTCAACGGGCGCGCCGTCAAGTCGTGCAACGTGCTGCTGGCGCAGGTGCAGGGCGCGGAGATCACCACCATCGAAGGCATCGCCGAGGCCGACGGCACCATGCACCCGATGCAGGCCGCCTTCAAGGAGTGCCACGGCCTGCAGTGCGGCTTCTGCACGCCGGGCATGGTGATGAGCGCGATCGACCTGTGCAGGCAGCACCCCGGCGCCAGCGAGGGCGAGGTGCGCGAGCTGCTCGAAGGCAACCTGTGCCGCTGTACCGGCTACCAGAACATCGTGAAGGCCGTGCAGATGGGCGGCGCAGCGATGGCCAAGGCCTGAGAAGGAGCACACATCATGGGTGCATCCGATTTCGCCAGCCTGCCGCACATCGGCGAGGCCATCAAGCGCAAGGAAGACTACCGCTTCCTCACCGGCCGCGGCCAGTACACCGACGACGTGGTGCTGCAGCACCAGAGCCATGCCGTGTTCGTGCGTTCGCCGCACGCGCACGCAAAGATCAAATCCGTCGACATCGCCGCGGCGCAGCAGATGCCCGGCGTGATCGGCATCTTCAGCGGCAAGGACATCGAGGGGAAGATGGGCGGGCTGCCCTGCGGCTGGCTGATCAACAACCCCGACGGCACGCCGATGAAGGAGCCGGCGCACCCGATCCTGGCGATTGGCAAGGTGCGCTACGTGGGCGACCACGTCGCCATCGTCGTCGCCGAGACGCAGGAACAGGCGAAGAACGCGGCCGAGGCGGTGGTGGTCGACTACGACGTGCTGCCGGCGCTGGTGACGGTGGGTGACGCGGCGAAGAAGGCCGGCGGCGTGACGGTGCACGACGAAGCGCCCGACAACCAGTGCTACAAGTGGACGCTGGGCGACAAGGCGCAAGTCGATGCGGCCTTTGCCAAGGCGGCGCACGTGACGAAGCTCGACCTCGTCAACAACCGCCTGATCCCCAATGCCATCGAGCCGCGCGTGGCGATTGGCAGCTACAACCGCGCCACCGAGGAATACACGCTCTACGTGGCCAACCAGAACCCGCACGTCGAGCGCCTGCTGATGACCGCCTTCGTGCTGGGCCTGCCCGAGCACAAGGTGCGCGTCATCGCGCCGGACGTGGGCGGCGGCTTCGGCTCGAAGATCTACCTCTACGCCGAAGACGTGGCGCTGACCTGGGCCTCCAAGCAGCTCAACCGCAGCATCAAGTGGGTGGCCGACCGCTCCGAGGCCTTCCTGAGCGACGCGCACGGGCGCGACCACGTGAGCCATGCCGAGATGGCGATGGACAAGGACGGCAAGTTCCTCGCCATGCGCGTGCACACCGACGCGAATCTGGGCGCCTACCTGTCGACCTTCTCCACTGCGATCCCGACCATCCTCTACGCCACGTTGCTGGCCGGCCAATACACCACGCCGCAGATCTACGTCGAGGTCGACGCCTGGTTCACCAACACTGCGCCCGTCGATGCCTACCGCGGTGCCGGACGGCCCGAGGCGACTTACCTGCTGGAACGGCTAGTGTCCCGCTGCGGCTGGGAACTGGGCATTGCGCAGGACGAGATCCGCAAGCGCAACTTCATCACCACCTTTCCCTACCAGACGCCGGTGGCGCTGCAGTACGACGTGGGCGACTACAACGCCTGCATGACGCGCGCGCAGGAGCTGGCTGAAGTGGGCAGCTTCGCGCAGCGCAAGGCGCAGAGCGAGAAGGCGGGCAAGCTGCGCGGCATCGGCTACTCCAGCTACATCGAGGCCTGCGGGCTGGCGCCCTCGAACATCGCCGGTGCGCTGGGTGCGCGCGCCGGCCTGTTCGAGGCCGGCGAAGTGCGCGTGCACCCGACCGGCAGCGTGACGGTGTTCACCGGCTCGCACAGCCACGGCCAGGGCCATGAGACCACCTTTGCGCAGGTGGTGGCGGCGCGCCTGGGCATTCCGGTGGAGAACGTCGACATCGTGCACGGCGACACCGGGCGCATTCCCTTCGGCATGGGCACCTACGGTTCGCGTTCCATCTCGGTGGGCGGCGCGGCCATCATGAAGGCGCTCGACAAGATCGAGACCAAGGCCAAGAAGATCGCCGCGCACCTGATGGAGGCGAGCGATGCCGACGTGGAGTTTGCCAACGGCGAATTCACCGTGAAGGGCACCGACAAGAAGATCCCCTTCGGCCAGGTGGCGTTGACGGCCTACGTGCCGCACAACTACCCGCTGGACAAGCTGGAACCGGGGCTGAACGAAACCGCCTTCTACGATCCGACCAACTTCACCTACCCGTCGGGCACCTACATCTGCGAGGTGGAAATCGACCAGGGCACGGGTGAAGTGCGCATCGACCGCTTCACCGCGGTGGACGACTTCGGCACCATCATCAACCCGATGATCGTCGAGGGCCAGGTGCAGGGCGGCATCGTGCAGGGCATCGGCCAGGCGCTGATGGAAAACTGCGTCTACGACAGCCAGACCGGCCAGTTGCTCACCGGCAGCTTCATGGACTACGCCATGCCGCGCGCCGAGGACTTCCCCAACTTCAAGCTCGATACCGTGTGCACGCCCTGCACGCACAACCCGCTGGGCACCAAGGGCTGCGGCGAGGCCGGTGCCATCGGCTCGCCGCCGGCGGTGATCAACGCCGTGCTCGACGCGCTGGCGCCGCTGGGCGTGAAGGACTTCGACATGCCCGCTTCGCCGCACCGCGTGTGGGAGGCCATGCAAAAAGGCACTCCGACGCCCAAGGCCTGAGCCGAACGAAGCGAAAAGGAACCCACCATGTACGCATTCACTTTCGAACGCCCGGCCACGCTGGCCGATGCCACGAAGCTCGTCGCTGCCGGCGCCAAGCCGCTGGCCGGCGGCCAGACGCTGCTGGCCTCGATGAAGCTGCGCCTGTCGGCGCCCGAGCAGCTGGCCGACCTGTCCGGCATCAAGGAACTCACCGGCATCCGAAAGGATGGCGACGCGCTGGTCATCGGCGCCATGTCGCGCCATGTCGAGGTGCAGAACAACGCCGACGTGAAGGCTGCCTATCCGGCGCTGGCCTGGCTGGCCGGCCACATTGGCGACCGGCAGGTGCGGGCCATGGGCACCCTCGGCGGCTCGGTGGCCAACAACGATCCGGCCGCCTGCTACCCCAGCGCCGTGCTGGCGTCGGGCGCGACCATCATCACGACCCGGCGCGAGATTGCCGCCGACGACTTCTTCCAGGGCATGTTCGCCACCGCCCTGAACGAGGATGAACTCATCACCGCCATCCGCTTTCCGGTGCCGCGCCGCGCGGTCTACGAGAAGCTGCGCCAGAAGGCCTCGCACTTCCCGCTGGTGGGCGTGTTCATCGCCCAGTTCGACAGCGGCGTGCGCGTGGCCATCACCGGCGCCGGCAGCGGCGTGGTGCGCCACGCCGGGCTGGAAGCCGCGCTGAACAAGGCGTTCACGCCTGAATCGGCGGCGGCCGTGAAGATCGACGCAACCGACCTGAACAGCGACCTGCATGCCTCGGCCGCCTACCGCGCCAATCTCATCAGCGTGCTGACCCAGCGCGCGGTTGCCAAGGCGATCGGCTAACCTTTCGCGATGAGCTCTTCGTTGCCTGTCGCCAGCGCGCCCTTTGCCTCGATCGACGCGCTGGCGCAGGCGCTGCAGGACGTCGGCTATTTCGCCGACCGGCGCCTCGCCACCGCGGTGTTCCTGGCCTTGCGGCTGCAGCGTCCGCTGCTGCTGGAAGGCGAGCCGGGCGTGGGCAAGACCGAACTGGCCAAGGCCTTGGCGCAAGCGCTGTCGCGCGCGCTGCTGCGCCTGCAGTGCTACGACGGCCTGGAGCAGCGCGAAGCCTTGTACGAGTGGAACTACGCCGCGCAGCTGCTGCACATGCGCGCCGCGGAGACCCGCGGCACGGTCAGCGACGTCGAGTCCGAGGTCTACCAGCCACGCTACCTGGTGCGCCGCCCGCTGCTGCAGGCACTGGAAACGCCGGCGCCCGGCGCGGTGCTGCTGATCGACGAAGTCGACCGCGCCGACGAACCCTTCGAGGCCTTCCTGCTCGAGTACCTGGGCGAGTACCAGGTCAGCATTCCGGAGATCGGCACGGTGCGCGCCCTGGTGCCGCCGGTGACCATCCTCACCAGCAACCGCACGCGCGACCTGAACGACGCCGTGAAGCGGCGTTGCCTCTATCACTGGCTGGACTACCCGGCCCGCGAGCGCGAGCTGGCGATCGTGCGCGCGCAGGTGCCCGAAGCCGGCGAGGCGCTGTCGGCGCAGGTGGCGGCCTTCGTCGAGCGCTTGCGCAGCCAGCCCTTTGCCAACGCCTTCCAGCGCGCACCGGGCATTGCCGAGAGCGTGGAATGGGCGCGCGCGCTGGTGGCGCTCGACACGCTGGTGCTCGACCCCGAGATCGTCAGCGACACCGCCGGCATCCTCTTCAAGCAACGCGATGACGTGGCGGCGCTGACGCAGGCGCTGGCGGGCGAATTGCTGGCCGCCGAGACACACGACGGCGCTGCGTCCTAGCCAGTCAGCGGAGACGCGCATGGTCAAGCAACTCGGCGATGCGCGACGCGGCAAGATGGCCGGCAACATCGCCGGCTTCGGCCGCGCGCTGCGGCGTGCCGGCGTGCCCACCGACGCCGCGCGCATCGCGCTGGCCACGCAGGCCGCCACGCTGGTCGGCGTGGCGCAGCGCGAGGACCTGAGCGCGGCGATGGAAGCGGTGATGGTCAGCCGCGAGCAGGACCGGCTGGTGTTTCGCGAGCTGTTCGACGCCTGGTTCCAGGACCCGGACCTGGCCAACAAGCTGCTGGCCCAGATGCTGCCCAGCGCTGAAGGCAAGGTCGAGCCGGTCAAGCGCCGCCCGCGCGTGCGCGAGGCGCTGTCGGCGCCGCGCGAGCCCACCGCCGCTGCGCAGAACGAACAGGAGATCCAGTTCGACGCCGCCATGACGGCGAGCGACCGGGCACGCCTGCAGCACGGCGACTTCAATGCGCTGGGCGCCAGCGAATACCGCCTGGTCGAACGGCTGGCGCGCGACATCAGTTTGCCGGTGCCGCAGTGGCCGACGCGCCGCCTGCAGCCGGCCGGTGCTGGCCGTGCCCATGCGCGCCTGCATTGGGCGGGCGTGCTGCGCGCCGCGCAGCGCACCGGCGGCGAGTTGCTGCGCCTGCCGCGCCTGGCGCGCCGGGTGAGGCCGCTGCCGCTCTTGGTGCTGGTCGACGTGTCGGGCTCGATGGAGCGCTACGCGCGCCTGCTGCTGGCCTTTCTGCATGCCGCCACGCGGCACGCGGGCCAGCGCGACGTGTTCGCCTTCGGCACCCACCTGACCGACCTGACGCCGGCCTTCCGCCACGCCGACACCGACGAGATGCTGGCGCTGGCCAGCGCCGCCATCGACGACTTCGCCGGCGGCACCCGGCTGGGCGATTCGCTGGCGCAATTGCGCAGCGCGCACGCGCGGCGGCTGAGCGGGCGGCGCACGCTGGTGCTGGTGATCAGCGACGGGCTGGACACCGGCGAACCCGCCGTGCTGGAGGAGCAATTGCTGTGGCTCAAGCGCCATGCGCGGCGCGTGCTGTGGCTCAACCCGCTGCTGCGCTTCGACGGCTATCTCCCCCTTGCGCGCGGTGCGGCCATGCTGCACCGCCATGCAGACGCGATGCTCGCGGTCCACAATCTCAATGCACTCGAACAACTGGCTGCCAGCCTCGCGGCGCTGATGCGTTCGAGCCGCTGAGCCACTCACCCACGCAGGAACGACACCATGGAAATGAACGGCAACCGTCGCCTCGCCATCACGCAACAACAAGCCTGGGAGGCACTCAACGATCCGGAGACGCTCAAGAAGTGCATTCCCGGCTGCGACAAGTTCGAGCTGACCGGCGACAACGCCTACGCCGTGGGGCTGGCCGTCAAGGTCGGTCCGGTGTCGGCCAAGTTCCAGGGCAAGGTGCAGCTCTCGGACATCGTGGCGCCCGACGGCTACCGCCTGAGCTTCGAGGGGCAGGGCGGCGTGGCCGGCTTTGCCAAGGGCTCGTCGGGCGTCAGCCTGAAGCCGGCCGAGGACGGCTGCGACCTCGACTACACCGTGCAGGCGCAGGTCGGCGGCAAGATCGCGCAACTGGGCCAGCGCCTGATCGACGGCGCCGCCAAGTCCACCGCCGACGATTTCTTCAAGCGCTTCGAGCAGGAGATGCAACTGCGCTACGGGCCACCGCCGGAGGAAGCGCCGGCCGCGGCCGAGGCGCCCGCCAAGCCCGGCGCCATGGCCGGCTTCATGCGCAAGATCGGGCTCGGCAAGAAGGATGCGGCCGACGCGCCCGACCAGCCGGCCGGTGCCGACACGGCGCCCGGCAGCTCGCCCTCCAGCGGGAAGGACCCCGCCTAGGCCCGCCATGGAAAACCTCGATGTGATGGTGCTGCGCACCCTGCGCGATTGGCGCCAGGCCGGGCGCCGCGCGCTGCTGACCACCGTGGTGCGCACCTGGGGCTCGTCGCCGCGCCCGGTCGGCTCGATCATGGCGCTGGCCAGCGACGGTGCGGTGATCGGCTCGGTCTCCGGCGGCTGCATCGAAGACGACCTGATCGCGCGCTACAGCCGCGCCCACGGCGCCACGGCAGACATGCCGAGCGGCGCGCCGGTGCTGGTGAAGTACGGCATCACCGCCGACGATGCGCACCGCTTCGGCCTGCCCTGCGGCGGCACGCTGGAACTGATGATCGAGTTCGATCCCGACGCCGCATCGCTCGATGAACTGGTGCGCAAGCTCGAAAGCGGCCGCCTGATGGAGCGCACCGTGCAGTTGGCCGACGGCGCCGTGCGCCTGGCCGAATCGATCGCGCCGGCGGCGCTGACGGTCGACGACACGCAACTGGTCAACACCTTCGGCCCCGAATACCGCATGCTGCTGATCGGCGCCGGCCAGCTGGCCGAATACCTGGCGACGATGGCGCGCTTCTCCGGCTTTGCCGTCACGCTGTGCGACCCGCGCGCCGAGTACCGCACCGCCTGGGCCGTGCCCGGCGTGACGCTCAGCACCGAGATGCCCGACGACGCCGTGAAGGCCTTCCGCCCCGACCGGCGCAGCTGCGTGGTGGCGCTCACGCACGACCCCAAGCTCGACGACCTGGCGCTGCTCGAAGCCCTCGACAGCGAGGCCTTCTACGTCGGCGCCATCGGCTCGCGCCGCAACGCGCAGGCCCGGCGCGAACGCATGATCGAGCACTTCGAGCAGACCGACTCTTCGCTGGTGCGACTGCGCGGCCCGATCGGCATCTTCATCGGCAGCAAGACGCCCTCGGAGATTGCCGTCAGCGTGATGGCGGAAATCCTGGCCGTGAAGAACGGCGTGCGCCTGCCGCGCGAGACCGAGGTGGCGCACGCCAAGGCGCTGGCGGCACTGGAGGCTTGAGCGAAGCCGGCCTCACGCCGGCTCGTCGCCCTCTGCGTTCTTCACGTACCCGATCAGGAAGTCGACAAAGCTCTGCGCCGCCGGCGAGAGCGAGCGCGCGTGGGCGCTGTAGATGCAGACGTCGCGAAAGAACTCGGGCTCGACCAGCGGGCGCATGACCAGCCCGTAGCCCTTGACCAGCGGCGCCGAGTACGACGGGCAGGCGGTGACGCCCAGGCCGGCGCTGACCATGCCGATGGCGGTGGTCATGTACGACACCTCGTGCGTCGGCTTGGTCATGATGTCCAGGCCGACCGCCTGCAGCTCGGGCTCGACGCGGCGCACGAAGTCGCGCGTGGGGGCGATGAAGGGCAGGCCGGCCAGGTCGGTCCAGCGCACGGCGGGCCGCGTGGCCAGCGGGTGGTCGGGCGGGCAGATGAAGAAGTGCTGGTCGCGCAGCAGGGTCTGGCGGTCGAGTTCGAGGGCGCCGGCGCCGTCGGGGCCGATCGCCAGTTCGACGTCGCCGTTGTGCACGCGCTCGGCCAGGTGTTCGGGCAGGGTGTCGTGCAGGACCACCTCGACATCGGGGAATTGCGCCTGGTAGCGCGCAATGGCGCGCGGCATCAGCGTGCAGGCCATCATCTGCGGCGCGGCGACGCGCACGAAGCCCTTCTTCTTGTCGCGCAGGTCGCACACGCCGTGCACGGCTTCGTCGAGTTCGCGCAGCATGCGCTGCACGAAGGGGTACAGCTCGCGGCCGACCTCGGACAGCTCGACGCGACGGGTGTGACGGTCGAGCACGCGCACGCCGAGTTCGCTTTCGAGGTCGCGCACCAGCACGCTCATGGCGGCCTGCGTCAGGTGCAGGCGCCGCGCCGCTTCGGTGAAGCTGCCGTGGTCGGCCACGGCGACGAAGGCGCGCAACTGGCGCAGGGTGAGGTTCATGGCGCGCGCCCCTGGCGTTGCCGCATCACGGTGCCTCGGCAGGGGGCGGCTGCGCCGGTGCCGGCGTCGTGCCGAAGGCCGGCGGCACCGGTACCTTCGGGTCGGGCTTGCGGCGGTCGCGGAACAGCGCCACGCGCATCACGAAGATGGTGGTGATGGGCGCCGTGAGCCCGACGAAGAAGGAGATCAGCACCGCGTGCAGGAACAGGCCGTAGCCCTGCGTCGAGAAGAAGATGATGGTGGCCAGCGTGATCGACCAGACGCCCAGCGTGGCGCCCAGCGTGGGCGCGTGGATGCGGCGGTAGAAGGTGGGCATGCGCAGCAGGCCGAAGGAGCCGACCGCGGCAAAGGAGGCGCCCACCACCACCAGCACGGCGGTGGCGATGTCGGCCCACAGCGGCGACGCGGCCAGCGTGTCGTTCATTCGATCACCTCGCCGCGCAGCAGGAACTTGGCCATGGCGGCGGAGCCGACGAAGCCGAACAGCGCGATCAGCATGGCGGCCTCGAAATAGACCGAGCTGGCGTAGACGATGCCCAGCACCAGCATCATCAGCATGCCGTTGATGTAGAGGCAATCGAGGGCGATCACGCGGTCTTGCGCGGTCGGGCCGATGAGCAGGCGGGCCAGCGCGCACAGCATGGCCACCGCCAGCAGGAACAGGGCGGCCTTGAGGCCCCAGAACAGGATCGGCGTCATGTCTCGAAGATCTCCATGAGCGGGCGTTCGTAGCGTTCCTTCACCGTGGCGATGAAGCCGGCCTCGTCGTCGTTGTGGAACACATGGATCAGCAGCGTGCTGCGGTCGAGGGAGACCTCGGCCCAGGCGGTGCCCGGCGTCAGGCACAGGATCATGGCGATGCCGGCCAGCGCGTTGGGGTCGCGCGTGTCCAGCGGCACCTGCACGAAGTGCGAATGGATGTCGCGCGTGCGGCGCGTGATGAGCAGCCAGCCGACGTCGCGCGCCGAGATGACAAGGTCGTAGCCGACGCGGGCGATCAGCCGCAGCACCAGGAGCGGCCGGCGCATGCGCACCGAGGCCGGGCGCACGCTGCGTGTGAGCAGCGGCACGCCGACGGCGAAGATGGCCGCCAGCAGCAGCGTGCCGGGGTCCAGCGACTGGTTGAGCACCACCCACACCAGGAACAGCACCAGCGAGAGCGCGCGCGAGGGCAGCCAGCGCCTCATGGCTTGCTCCTGGCCGGCGTGGGGTCCGGGCGCTGCAGTGCGTTCATCACGGCGGCGCGGTAGGCGTCGGGCTTGAACAGGCCGCGCGCCGCGGCTTCGGTGTGGAACATCACGGGCTCGGCCCATACCGAGAGCGCCACGCTGGCGGCCAGCAAGGCGGCAATCGGCAGCACTTCCAGCACGCGCAGGGCCGGGATGGCTTCCTGCGGCAAGGTCCAGAAGTGGCGGATGCCGGCGCGGCTCATCGCCACCAGCGTGAGGAAGCCGGCGCCCAGCACCAGCACCAGGAAGGCCCAGCCGGCGGGCGAGACGGTGGGCGCGGCCAGCAGGCCGGACAGCATCGCCACCTTGCCGATGAAGGCGGGCAGCGGCGGCAGCCCGGCCAGCAGCAGCGTGCACAGCACGAAGCTCAACCCGAGAAAGGCGATGCCGGCCGGAATGGCGCGCCCGTACAGGGCCTGCTGTTCGTCGTCGAGGTTGACGTCGTCCATCAGCCGCAGGTTCTCGGAGAGATAGGGTGCCGAGCCGTAGGCCTCGTGCGCGGTGATGCTGGAGCCGGCATTGCGCCAGCGCTCGATCATGTCCATCAGCAGGAAGAAGGCGCTGACGGTGAGGGTGGAGCTGAGCAGGTAGTAGAGCGCGCCGGCCCACACCGCCGGTTGCGCCAGCCCGATGGCCGTGAGCAGCGTGCCGGCCGAGACCAGCGTGCCGAAGGCCGCCAGGTTGGCCAGGCGCTGCGTGCCGGCGATGCCCAGCGCGGCCGTGAACAAGGTGGCCAGGCCGAGCGCGAGCAGCGGCACCTGACCGAAGCGCGCGGAGAGGCCGGCATCGGCCGCGAACAGCAGCGCCCACATGCGCAGCATGGCGTAGAGGCCCAGCTTGGTGAGCAGCGCGAACACCGCGCTGACTGGCGCCACCGCCGCGGTGTAGGCGGGCACCAGCCAGAAGTTGAGCGGCCAGGCACCGGCCTTGGCCAGGAAGGCGGTGGCCAGGATGGCGAAGCCGGCATGCACCAGGCCGCGGTCGGCGGCCGGGATCTGCGCGATGCGCAGGCCCAGGTCGGCCATGTTGAGGGTGCCGGTCACGCCGTACAGGATGGCCGCGCCAACCAGGAACATCGACGAGGCCGCCAGGTTGATGGCGATGTAGTGCAGCCCGGCCTTGACCCGCAGCGTGCCCGAGCCGTGCAGCAGCAGGCCGTAGGAGGCAGCCAGCATGACCTCGAAGAAGACGAACAGGTTGAACAGGTCGCCGGTGAGGAAGGCGCCGTTCAGGCCCATCAGCTGCAGTTGCAGCAGCGGGTGGAAGTGCACCCCGGCGCGGTCCCAGCGCGAGGTGGAGTAGACCGCGGCGGCGACGGCGATGACGCCGGTGAGCGCGACCATCATCGAGGACAGGCGGTCGGCCACCAGCACGATGCCGAAGGGCGCGCGCCAGTTGCCCGGCAGGTAGACGCCGATGGAGCCGGGGCCGGTGCCGGTGTCGTCGGCATTGACCCAGCGCAGCAGCGCCAGCGCGGCGACCAGGCCGATCAGGCCGGACAGCACGCTCATGGCCGACTTGGTGCGGCGCCGCTGCTCGCCCAGCAGCAGCATGAGCGCGGCGGTGAACATCGGCACCAGGATGGGCACGGCCACCAGGTGCGGCATGGTGGCATCGAGCAGGCGGTCGATGAAGTGGAAGATCGCGTTCATGGCGCGTCCTCCTTGCCGTCGACGTGGTCGTTGCCGGTCATGCCGCGCGAGGCGAGCATCACCACCAGGAACAGCGCCGTCATGGCGAAGCCGATGACGATGGCGGTCAGCACCAGGGCTTGCGGCATCGGGTCGGCGGTGTTGGCCAGCGTGGCCTTCACGCCGGCCACCAGGATCGGCTCGCTGTCGACCTTGAGGCGGCCGGTGCTGAAGATGAACAGGTTGACCGCATAGGAGAGCAGCGTCAGGCCCATGATGACCTGGAAGGTGCGTGGGCGCAGCAGCAGGTACACACCCGAGCCGGTGAGGATGCCGATGGCAATGGCGAGCACGGCTTCCATCAGCGCGCGCCCTCCGGTGCGGCGCCGGGCAGCGCGGCTTCGCTTTGTTCGGCCGCGGACGCTTCCTCGGCGCGCTCGTCCTGCTCGGCGGCCCAGCGGTGGCTGCGCACCGATTGGTGCGCCAGCGCGGTCAGGATCAGCATGGTCGCGCCGAGCACCAGCATGAACACGCCCATGTCGAAGAACAGCGCGCTCGGCACATGGATCTCGCCGAACACCGGCAGCGTGAAGTGCGCCGTGTGGGTGGTGAGGAAGGGGTAGCCCAGCAGCACGGCGCCGGTGCCGGTGGCCAGCGCCATCAAGAGGCCGGTGGCGATCCAGCGGCGCGGGTAGATGCGCAGGTGGTTTTCGACCCACACCGTGCCCGACACCATGTACTGCAGCAGCAGCGCGGCCGACATCACCAGGCCGGCGACGAAGCCGCCGCCCGGCTGGTTGTGGCCGCGCATGAAGAAGTAGACCGAGACCAGCACCGACAGCGGCAGCAGCAGGCGCACCAGCACCGCCGGCACCGTGAGGTAGCCGACAGCGGTGTCCTCGCTCAGGCGCGGGTTGAGCAGGTCGTCGGCGTCGTGCGGGCCGAGGTTGCGCTGCTGCGGCGGCAGCGCCAGCGATTCGGTGGCGGGGCGAAAGCGGCGCAGCAGCGCGTACACGGTGAGGGCCACCACGCCGAGCACGGTGATCTCGCCGAAGGTGTCGAAGCCGCGGAAATCGACCAGCATCACGTTGACGACGTTGGTGCCGCCGCCGCGAGTGAGCGCGTTGTCCAGGAAGAAGGGCGAGATGCTGAGCGGGAAGGTGCGCGTCATGAGCGCCCACGAGAGCCCGGCCATGCCGCAGCCGGCCACCGCGGCCAGCAGCAGGTCGCGCCCGCGCCGCGCGCTGGTGCGCAGGCGCTCGCGCAGCGCTTCGGGCTGCACGATGCGCATCGGCAGCCAGCGCAGGCCGAGCAGCACCAGCACGGTGGTCACCACCTCGACGACGAGCTGCGTCAAGGCCAGGTCGGGCGCGGAGAACCAGATGAAGGTGATGCAGCACACCAGCCCGGCGCCGGCGGCCAGCATGAGCGAGGCGAGGCGGTGGAACTTGGCCTGCCAGGCCGCCGCCAGGGCGCACACCGAGCCGATCAGCCAGGTCATGGCGAACATCGGCGAGAAGGCGAGCAGTTCGCCGTCGCCGCGCCGCACCGGCTGCAGCCACAGTGCCAGGGCGGCGAGGCCGGCCGCCGTCAGCACCAGCAGGAACAACTGCGCCTGCAGGCGCCGCGTGCCCAGCATGCGCCGGCCGCGGCGGCCGGCCTCGCTCAGGCGCGCCAGCGCGTTCTCGAAGATGCGCTGGCCGTCGAAGCGGTGCAGCAGCGGGGTGTGGGCCAGGTGGCCGCGCGCGCGCAGGCGGCGCTGCACGCTGTACAGCAAGATGCCGCCGACCGTGGCCATGAGGCTCATCACGAGCGGCTGGTTCACGCCGTGCCAGATGGCCAGGCTGTAGGCCGGCAGGTCGCCGGCCACCACCGGCCGCGCGGCCGCCGCCAGCAGCGCGCCGATCGACAGGTTGGGCGCGATGCCCACCACCAGGCACAGCAGCACCAGCAGCTCGACCGGCACCCGCATCCAGGGCGGCGGCTCGTGCGGCGCGCGCGGCACGTCGGGCACGGCGCAGGGCGGCCCGAAGAACACGCCGATGGTCAGGTGTAGCGAGTAGGCCACCGCGAACACGCCCGAGACGATGGCGATGATCGGCAGGCCCCAGTCGACCCAGGGTGTCGCCTGGATGTAGGCGGTTTCGGCGAAGAACATTTCCTTCGAGAGAAAGCCGTTGAGCAGCGGCACGCCGGCCATCGCCGCGCTGGCGATGATGGCCAGCAGCGCGGTGCGCGGCATCAGGTGGCGCAGCCCGCTGAGCTTGCGGATGTCGCGCGTGCCGGTCTCGTGGTCGATGATGCCCACCGCCATGAACAGCGAGGCCTTGAAGGTCGCGTGGTTCATGATGTGGAAGACCGCCGCCACCGCGGCGAGCGGGCTGTTCAGGCCCAGCAGCAGCATGATCAGGCCCAGGTGCGAGATGGTCGAGTAGGCCAGCAGCGCCTTCAGGTCGCGCTGGTGCATGGCCGCGAAACCGCCCAGCAGCATGGTCGCCGCGCCGGCGCCGCCGACCAGCCAGAACCAGGCCTCGCTGCCCGACAGCACCGGCCACAGGCGCGCCAGCAGGAACACGCCCAGCTTGACCATGGTGGCCGAGTGCAGGTAGGCCGAGACCGGCGTCGGCGCCGCCATGGCGCGCGGCAGCCAGAAGTGGAAAGGGAACTGCGCGCTCTTGGTGAAGGCGCCCAGCAGCACCAGCAGCAGCGCCGGCAGGTACAGCGCGTGCCCGCCGATTTCGCGCGCCGAGGCCAGCACGATGTCCAGGTCGTAGCTGCCGACGATGCGCCCCAGCAGCAGCACGCCGGCCAGCAGGCACAGGCCGCCGGCGCCGGTGACGGTGAGCGCCATGCGTGCGCCGCGCCGCGCATCGCGCCGATGGTGCCAGTAGCCGATGAGGAGGAAGGAGAACAGGCTGGTGAGCTCCCAGAACAGCACCAGTTGCACCAGGTTGCCCGACAGCACCACGCCCATCATGGAACCCATGAAGGCCAGGAAGAAGGAGAAGAAGCGCGGCACCGGGTCGGAGGCCGACATGTAGTAGCGCGCATACAGCACCACCAGCGCGCCGATGCCCAGCACCAGCATGCAGAACAGCCAGGCGAAGCCGTCGAGGCGGAAGATCAGGTTGATGCCGATCGAGGGCAGCCAGGTGATCTGCTGGCGCAGCACGTTGCCCTCGGCAATGTGCGGGAACAGCCACGCCACCTGCGCCGCGCAGACCAGCGCGACGAGTCCGGCCAGCGTCGACTCGGCGTTGCGTGCGTTCGAGGGCAGCAAGGCCGCGAGGGCGCTTGCGACGAACGGCAGGGCAACGAGGTAGACAAGGGGCATCGCGAGGGATTCTATCGGCGCGCCTTGGCGCCAGGCCCGCGCAGCGCCGCGCGCTCAGCCGGCCACGGCCTGCACGGTGCGGATGCCCAGCCAGGTGAGGACCAGCGAGCCGCCCAGGTGGGCACCGGCGGTGATCAGCGCGCTGCCCAGGCGGCCTTCCAGCAGCATGGTCATGACCTCGGCGGAAAAGCTGGAGAAGGTGGTCAGGCCACCGAGGAAGCCGGTGACCACCAGCAGCCGCCAGGCCGGCGCGATGTCGGGCACCAGCTGGAAGCCGGCCAGCGCCACGCCGATGAGGTAGCCGCCGATCAGGTTGGCGGCCAGCGTGCCCCAGGGCATGAAGCCGGCCACGCCCAGCCACAGCGCAAGCGACCAGCGGGCCAGTGCGCCGAGCGAGGCGCCGATGCAGATGCCGGCGATGGCCGGGAAGAGAGAAGGCGTCACAGCTGCATATTTTGCGGCAGCCAGGTGACGATGCCCGGCACGAAGTAGATCAGCAGCACGGCGACGATCATGAGCAGGAACATCGGCAGCGTCACGCGCGCGATGTAGGTCACCTGGCGGTTGGTCATGCCCTGCAGCACGAACAGGTTGAAGCCCACCGGCGGCGTGATCTGCGCCATCTCGACCACCAGCACGATGAAGATGCCGAACCAGATCGGGTCGATTCCGGCGGCCTGCACGGTCGGCATGATCACGCCCATGGTCAGCACCACCATCGAGATGCCGTCGAGAAAGCAGCCCAGCACGATGTAGAACAGCGCCAGCATGAGGATGAGCTGGAACTTCGACAGGCCGAGCGAGCCGATCCACTCCGCCAGGTGGCGCGGCAGGCCGATGTAGCCCATCGCCAACGTGAGGAAGGCCGCGCCGGCCAGGATCAGCGCCATCATGCAGTACAGGCGGGTGGCGCCCAGCAGCGCGTCCTTGAAGGTGTGCCAGTTGAGCGAGCCCTGCGCGCCGGAGATGACCAGCGCGCCCACCACGCCGACCGCGGCCGCCTCGGTGGCGGTGGCAATGCCGGCGTAGATGGAGCCCAGCACCGCGAGGATCAGCAGCGCCACCGGGATCAGGCTGCGCGAGGCGTTGAGCTTCTGCAGGAAAGTCGTTTTCGCGTCGGCCGGCGGCACCTTGTCCGGGTTGCGCAGCGCCCACACGGCGATGTAGCCGGAGAACAGCAGGCCCAGCAGCAGGCCGGGGAAGATGCCGGCGATGAACAGCTTGGCGATGGAAACGTCGGCGCTGACACCGTAGACGATCATGATGATCGAGGGCGGAATCAGCAGGCCCAGCGTGCCGGCGCCGGCCAGCGTGCCGATCACCATGTCGTCGGGGTAGCCGCGCTTCTTGAGCTCGGGCAGCGTCATCTTGCCGATGGTGGCGCAGGTGGCCGCGCTGGAACCCGACACCGCCGCGAAGATCGCGCAGCCGACCACGTTGGTGTGCAGCAGGCGCCCGGGCAAGGATTGCATCCAGGGCGAGAGGCCCTTGAACATGTCCTGCGACAGGCGCGTGCGAAACAGGATCTCGCCCATCCACACGAACAGCGGCAGCGCGGTCAGCGTCCAGCTGGAGGCCGAGCCCCAGATGGTCACGGCCATCGCGTCGCCGGCCGGGCGCGAGGAGAACAGCTCCATGCCGATCCAGGCCACGCCCGACAGGGTCAGGCCGATCCACACGCCGCTGCCCAGCATCAGGAACAGCGTGACGATCAGCAGCGCGGCAACAACCAGGTCATTCATGGCGCAGGGCCTCCGTGCCGGCTTGCGCGCGCTGGCCGCGCCATTCGAGGATGAATTCGTCGACCGTGGCGATCGCCAGGATCACCGCGCCGGCCGCCATGGCCAGCTGCGGAATCCACAGCGCCGTGGCGTCGTTGCCGGTCGAGACGTCGTTGAACAGGTGCGATTGCCACACCAGCCGCACGCTGAACCAGGCGAACAGCATCGCCAGCAGCGCGCCGGCGCCGGTGGCCCAGCGTTCGAGCCAGCGCTTGGCCGCCGGGCCGACATGCGAGACCAGCAAGGTGACGCGGATGTGTTCGCCGCGCTTGAGCGTGTGCGCCAGTGCCAGGAAGCCGGCACCCGCCATGAAGTAGCCCGCGTAGGCGTCGATGCCGGGCACGTTGAAGTGAAGTTGCCGGCTGATGATGGACAGCAGCACCATCGCCAGCAGACCGATCATGAAAAGCGCCGCCAGGGCGGCGGCGCTGTCATAGAGAGCGTCGAGAAGTTTGCGCATCGGGTCTCGCGTTGCGCCTTACATCTTCTTGTAGGCGTCGATCACCGCCTGGCCTTCGGGGCCGGCCTTTTCAAGCCATTCCTTTTGCATCGTCTCGCCGACCTTCTTCATGTCGGCCTTCAGTTGCGCCGAAGGCGGGTGGATGGTCATGCCGTTCTGCTTGAGCAGCTCGAGGTATTCGAGGTTCTTCTTCTTCGAGATGTCCCAGCCGCGCTTCTCGGCGTCCGCGCCGGCCTTGAGCAGCGCCTCCTGCGTCGGCTTGTCGAGCGCATCGAAGGCCTTCTTGTTGACCAGCACGCCGTTCTTGGGCAGCCAGGCCTGCGTGTCGTAGAAGTTCTTGATGTACTCGAAGGTCTTGGTGTCGTAGCCGGTCGAGCCCGAGGACATGTACGACTCGATCACGCCGGTGGCCATGGCCTGCGACAGCTCGGCTTGCTGCACCGTGACCGGCTGCGCGCCCACCAGCTCGGCGATGCGCGCGGTGGCGGGGCTGTAGGCGCGCCACTTCACGCCCTTCAGGTCAGCCGCCGAGGCGATTTCCTTCTTCACGAAGATGCCCTGCGGCGGCCATGCCACGGCGTACAGCAGCATCATGCCCTGCTCGGCCAGCTTCTTGTCGAGCGCCGGCTTCTGCGCCTGGTAGAGCTTCCAGGATTCGTCGTAGCTGTCGGCCAGGAAGGGCAGGCCGTCGAGGCCGAACAACTGCCATTCGTTCTGGTAGTTCACCATCAGGATCTCGCCCATCTGCGCCTGGCCGCCCTGCACCGCGCGCTTGATCTCGGGCGCCTTGAACAGCGATGCGTTGTTGTGCACCGTGATCTTCAGCTTGCCGCCGGTGGCCTTGTCCACGTCGCTCGCGAACTGGGTGATGTTCTCGGTGTGGAAGTTGTTGGCCGGGTAGGCAGTGGGCAGGTCCCACTTGGTCTGGGCGAAGGAGGCAGTGCAGAGGGTCAGGCCGGCAATGACGCCGCAGAGCTTCAGATTCATGGGTTCTCCGTTGGCTGCAAGGAAGGAAAGGACGGTCACTGTACGTGCAAATATCGGGCCACTGCTGAGGCATTTCCCTGCATCGGCGGCAGGCGCAGATGTGAAAAGGGCCGCTCGAAAGCGGCCCTGCATGGTGTCTGGAAGAAGCGCTTACTTGCCGCTCTTGGCTGGTGGCGCCATGGCGGCAGGTGCGGCAGCAGGTGCGGCGGCCTTGGTCGCGGCGGCCGGTGTGGCCGCGGCCGCTGGCATGTACGCCTGGCCGTTGATGGTCAGGCCTTCGGCCGACAGCTTGGCGGCACGGCCTTCCTTCACGCCCTTGACCCGTGCCATGAAGTCGTCCCAGTTCTTGAACTCGCCCTGCTTGCGGGCCTCGATGATGCGCTCGGACATGGCGGGCCCGATGCCCTTGACCGCGTCCATCTCGCTCGCGCTGCCCTTGTTGGCGTCGACTGCCGCGTACGAGACGACGGCAAACAGCATGGCCGTGGCGGCCAGGATTCTCTTCAGCATGTGAACTCCCTCATTTGTTGTAGATGCGCCTGGTGCCCCATGGCATGCAGGGCGGACGCCGGGGGCGTCCGGTTTCATCGTACGGGAGAGTTCAGGCGCCGGGTGTGACTTGCGTCACAGTTCCTCGATGCGGCGCGGCGGATAACTGTCCCAGGCCTGGCAGCCCGGGCAGTGCCAGAAGTACTGGTTGGCCTCGAAGCCGCAGGCGGCGCAGCGGTAGCGCATCAGCGGGCGCACCGCCTGGTCGAGCGCGCGTTGCACCGGCGGATGCAGCGCTTCGCGCTGAAACGGCTCGCCCGCCAGCCAGCGCGAGGCGGCGATCAGCGAAGGCTGCTGTTGCAGGTGGGCGATGTAGTTGTCGCGTGCCTGCACTTCGGTGGCGTCGCCCGGTGCCAGCGTGCCGCCCAGCGTGACGATGGCTTCCAGCACGTCGATCGAGGGCGCCTGCGCATAGCGCTCCTGCAGCAGCGCCAGCGCCTTGCCGGTCTGTTGCGATGCGGTGGCGGCCTGCTGCAACAGCCCGGCGTACAACGGCAAGGTGAGCGGCGCAATGTCGATGAGCGTGAGCAGCGTGTCGAAGGCCGCGTGCGCATCGCCGCGGCGCAACTGCAGGGCGGCGGTGTCGATGGCCGGGCGCGGCGCCTGCGGCGCGATCAGCATGGCCTGCTGCAGCAGCGGCACGGCGGCATCGAAGGCGCCGGCAGTCACCTGCTCGGCAGCCTGCTCGCACAGGTAGTGGGCGCGCCGCGCGCTGTAGCTGCCCTGTTCGGATTCGTCCAGCTTCTGCGCCACCGCAGCGGCCTGCGCCCACTCGCGCGAGCGCTCGTAGATGCCCAGCAGCGCCAGCCGTGCCTCGTTCTCGAAGCGGGTGCCTTCGAGCTTCTGCAGCGCCGCCTCGGCGCGGTCGAGCAGGCCGGCGTGCAGGAAGTCCTTGGCCAGCGCGTTCTGTGCGCGGTCGCGGTCGGCGCGGCTGAGGTCGCCGCGCGACAGCAGGTGTTCGTGCACGCGCACCGCACGCTGGTATTCGCCGCGGCGGCGGAACAGGTTGCCCAGCGCGAAGTGCAGTTCCTGCGTGTCGGGGTCGCTTTGCACGGCCTCGATGAAGGCGTCGATGGCCTGGTCCTGCTGTTCATTGAGCAGGAAATTCAGGCCGCGGAAATAGGCCTTGGGCGCCTGCCGGTTCTCCAGGCGCAACTGGCGCAGGTCGAAACGCGAGGCCAGCCAGCCCAGCACGAAGGCCACGGGCAGTCCCAGCAGGACCCAGCTCAGATCAAAGTCCATGGTGGCGTGCGACGGGCAGTTCGTTGTTGGCGGGGTTGCTGGTACCGGGCACGGGCGCCGCGGGCTGGGGTCGGGTGGCGGCCTTGCGATGCTTCCACCAGCCGGGCACCATGCTCAGCGCGCCCACCACCAGGCCGCCGGCAAAGGCGGCCAGCACCACCAGCACCAAGGGGGCGCGCCAGTAGGTGCCGAAGAAGAAATACACGGTCGCGTCTTGCTGGTTGTTCAGCGCGAAGGCGAACAGCGTAAAAAAAATGGCTGCCTTGAGCAGCCACAGGATGTATTTCATGGAGGCTTTCCGTTGGGCCGGAAAGATTCTACTTTTGTGTCAGCGCTTGGCGGCCTTGGCGTCGAGCTCGGCGGTGCGCGTGTCGACCGCTTCGCGCAGCGCCTTGCCCGGCTTGAAGTGCGGCACCCGCTTTTCGGGCACGGCCACGCTTTCGCCCGAACGCGGATTGCGCCCGATGCGCGGCGGCCTGCGGTTCACCGAGAAGCTGCCGAAGCCACGGATCTCGATGCGGTGGCCGCGCACCAGTGCGTCGCCCATCGCATCGAGGATGGTCTTGACTGCGTACTCGGCGTCGCGGTGCGTCAGTTGCGAGAAACGTGCGGCGAGTTCTTCGACGAGGTCGGAGCGGGTCATGGCAGGCGGGTCAGGAATAAAAAAAAGACAGGGGCGCCCCCCGAAAAGGCCGGCCCTGTCTCGTTGCCGGCGGCTTACTTGTCGCCGTTGTTGTCCAGCTTGGCGCGCAGCAGTGCGCCCAGGCTGGTCGTGCCCGCGTTCTCGCGTGCCGACTGCTGGCTCAGGCTGGCCATGGCGCCTTGCTCGTCGACCATGTCCTTCTGCTTGATCGACAGCTGGATGTTGCGGGTCTTGCGATCCACGTTCACCACGATGGCCGTGACTTCGTCGCCTTCCTTGAGCACGTTGCGTGCATCTTCCACGCGATCGCGGGAGATTTCGCTGGCGCGCAGGTAGCCGATGATGTCTTCGCCGAGGTCGATTTCAGCGCCGCGGGCGTCCACCGTCTTGACCTTGCCGGTCACGATCTGGCCCTTGTCGTTCACCGTCGTGAAGGTGGTGAACGGATCGCTGTCGAGCTGCTTGATGCCCAGGCTGATGCGCTCGCGGTCGACGTCGACAGCCAGCACGATCGCTTCGACTTCCTGGCCCTTCTTGTAGTTGCGAACGGCGGTTTCGCCGGCTTCGTTCCACGAGAGGTCGGACAGGTGAACCAGGCCGTCGATGCCGGCAGCCAGACCCACGAACACGCCGAAGTCGGTGATCGACTTGATCG
>Ga0160459_100236_pt1 | contig 27704 bp, 25 predicted proteins | sample HID1973K_E6MG_FD_108208 | JGI IMG/M metagenome (GOLD analysis project Ga0160459, IMG submission 108208) | Enriched mosquito-associated microbial communities from UW Madison campus, WI, USA - HID1973K_E6 MG | ecosystem: Host-associated > Arthropoda: Insects > Digestive system > Unclassified ... | reverse complement strand
GGCGTTGGGGGGGCGGGAAAACAGACGTCGAATGGTGAAGCCGCCGTAACGTTATCGGATATAAACCATGTTCCTTCCAGACGTTCGAACCTTCCTCGCCGTTGCGTCGGCGGGCAGTCTTTCCGCTGCGGCGCGCCAGCTCGAGGTCGTCCCCATGCAGGTGTCGCGTCGCATCGCCGTGCTGGAAGAAGATCTCGGTGTGCGTCTTTTTCATCGGACGACCCGATCGCTCACGCTGACTGCCGAAGGTGAAGCGTTCGTCCCATTTGCCACGGCGATGGTGGATGCGGAATCCGGCGCGCGCGCCGAGCTCAGCCCGTCGCAGGGAAAGGCGTCGGGTGTGCTTCGTTTGACGGCGCCAAGCGGGTTCGGACAATCCGTCGTGCTGCCCATGCTTGCGAGTTTGCTTGAAGCCAATCCGGAGCTTCGCATCGACCTCGACCTTTCGGATCGTCAGGTGGATATCGTCGGGCAGGGCCTCGACGTGGCCTTGCGGATTGCGCCGTTGGAAGACTCCGAGCTGGTGGCGAAGAAGATCGCTCCCAATCCTCGCCTCGTTTGCGCCGCGCCGTCCTATCTGAAGAAACACGGACGACCTTCGACGGTTGCCGATCTGGACAATCACGCCTGTATCCGACTGAGTGCGGTGCGACGGTGGCCGCTTGTCGTCGACGGAGCGCTGATTCGCAAGCGCGTGGATGCTTGTTTCACCACGACCAGTGTCGAAGCGGCGCGGACCGCTGCCGTGCAAGGTCTCGGACTCGCGCAGTTGACGTATTGGGACGTCTTCCGGCAATTAGCCGACAACTCGCTGGTCCAGATTCATTTGGAGGATGCGGCGATGGAGGACTTGTCGGTCTGGGCGGTGATGCCGAGCAGGCGATACGTTCCAAACAGGGTGAGCGTCTTTCTCGGCGCGCTGCAAAGTCAGATCGCCGAACTCAGCGAAGGACTCCGACGCTGAGCACAGCCTACCTTCGGGGCGTTGCCCCTTTCCCGCGAGAAGGCGATGGGCAGTCGAGTGGCGTCTTGCCGAACTGACTAATCAAACAGAAAACGCAATATCAAGACAACCTGGTCCGACAAAACAGAAACCATCGGCAGCGGAAATTCCGGGGCGCAGTAATACGCATCAGCGATTTGAAGTCGGCGACGACAACGCCGGTGCAGGCCCCAAAGATACAAGTCAGATAGCCAACCCAACCTAGCATGAACAAGCTCCACACATGCACGCGATCGCCCCAAGACGCAAAAGCGCCACCACTCTCCCCCCTTCACGCGGCGCCGCCTCAAAGAATGCCCGCTAAATATCGACTATCGCGCGCACTAACTTGAAGAGGTCAACGCCCGACCTGCGGATTCATATCGAGCGCAAAAGGACCACAGCTGAATTGATCTTTCAGGAACTCGAGGCACACCCTCACCTTCGCAGAATTCGCTGACCTGCTGCTCAGGACCGCCCAGATGTCGGCGGGCTCCGAGTACTGCGCCAGGACGCGCACCGCCTGTCCGCTGCGAATCGCATCGGCGATATCCCAGACCGACAGCAAACAGATGCCTTTCCCATCGAGGCACCAGTTTCGGACCACGTCGCTCATGTTCGATCCGAAGCGGCTCGTCACTTTCACGGATTCGAAGCCTTTCGGCCCCTCGAGACGCCAGGTGCCGAACGCCTGCTCGCGCTCCCGGTACAGCAGGCATTCGTGTTCCGCGAGTTCGGCCAGCGAAGCCGGAGCGCCGTGCCGGCTCAGGTAGTCCGGCGCGGCAACCAGCAAGCGGCGGTTGCTGGCGAGGCGATGCGCTATCAGCTGCGGCTGCGTCGGATCCCCGAAGCGAATGTCGATGTCGATATTCTCGTTGATGAGATCGGTGCGCCGGTCGAGCAGCTCCAGCCAGACATCGAGCTTCGGATACTGATTGCCCAGACTCGAAAGGATCGGCGCGACATGCAGCCGGCCCAGACGCAGGCTCGTGCTGATGCGCAGCAGTCCGGAGAGTTCGCTGCGGGTGCTTTGCAAAGTCTCCGTCATCGATGTCACGTCTTCCAGAATCCTTCGCGCCCATTGATAGGCGATTTCGCCATCTGCGGTGATCGCGACACGCCGCGTGGTGCGATGAAACAGCCGCACTGCAAGCGTCGCTTCGAGAATCGCAATCCGCTTGCTGACGTGCGCCGGCGTGGTGCCAAGCTCTTTTGCCACGGCGGCAAAACTCGCCCGCCGCGCCGCAATGCAAAAGACTTTCAGGTCATCGATATCCATACGCTGATTCTAAACGAAGTGTGAATGATGAAACAACGAAAGCTCCGTTGATATCCAAAGTGTTGTCTATAGAATCGCCTCAGATGCTGCCTTCGAGGCGGACTTTCACAACAGTGGAGACAACAATGAAATACGCATCAGGCGTTCAGGCGGGCGACGCGGCGTCCGCGACCGCGCGCCGCACGCGCGCTCGCTTCGGCATTCTCGGGTTGCTCGCAGTCGGCACGATGATCAACTATCTCGACCGCAGCGTCGCCGGCATCGCCGCGCCGAACATGAGCCACGACCTCGGACTGACTCCCGCGACGATGGGTGTCATCTTCTCGGCGTTCTCGTGGACCTATACGGCTTCGCAGATTCCGGGCGGCATTCTGCTCGACCGCATCGGCACCAAATGGACGTATTTCTTCGCCCTGACGCTGTGGTCGCTCTTCACCGGCCTCCAAGGGCTGGCGCTGGGCTTCGTCACGCTGCTGATCCTGCGCCTCTTGGTGGGCATGGCCGAGGCGCCCTGCTTTCCGACCAACAGCCGCGTCGTCGCCACCTGGTTTCCACAAAGCGAGCGGGCACGCGCGACAGGCGTCTACACGTTCGCGGAATACGCGGGGCTGGCATTCCTCAGCCCGCTTCTCTTCTGGCTCGAGCACCGTTACGGATGGCGCGCGCTGTTCGGAATCGTGGGCGCCGTGGGGATCGTTTTCGGCTGGATCTGGCTCGCGCGCTTCAGGGAACCGCATGAGTCCAGCCGTGCGAATCGCGCGGAACTGCAACATATCGAAGCCGGCGGCGGCGTGGTGAGCAGCGGCCGCATCCATGTGCGCTTTCAGTGGTTGCACCTCGTCGCGATCCTGAAAGAGCGCCGCATGCTCGGCATCTGCATCGCACAGTTCGCGAGCAATGCGACCAACGTCTTCTTTCTCACGTGGTTTCCGACCTATCTGGTGACGGAACGCCATATGCCCTGGCTCAAGGTCGGGATACTCGCCGTGCTGCCCTTCATCGCGGCTTCCGTCGGCACGCTCGCGGGCGGCTGGATTTCCGACGCGATGCTTCGTCGAGGCATGTCTCTCAACTGGGCCCGCAAGCTGCCTGTGACGGCGGGCCTGCTCACCGGATCAAGCATCGTCCTCGCGAACTTCGTCGACTCGACGGAAGCGGTGATCGCCATTCTGTGCGTCGCGTACTTCTCGCAGGGACTCTCGGCGCTGGCGTGGATGATCGTCTCCGATATCGCACCGAAAGGACTGCTCGGACTGAGCGGCGGCATCTTCAACCTGTTCGCGAATGCTTCCGGGATCGTGACGCCGCTCGTCATCGGCCTGATCGTCAACGCCACCGGATCGTTCGTGTATGCGCTGGCGTTCGTCTCCGCCATCACCCTGGTGGGCGCGTTCTGCTACCTCTTCGTGGTCGGCGACATCAAGCGCATCGAACTCGAAGCCTCTTCTTTCGAAAGCAAGGATGTCAATCAATGAACGCATTTCGAATCGGCGTAGCGCACCTCACCGCGCTGGAACTGAATCCGTACGAGCTCGTGATGGAGAGCGCGAGAGCAGGCTTCACCGCGGTCGGACTGCGCACCAGTCCCGTGGCGCCGGGCGCAATCCACTATCCGCTGAAGGCCGGCAGCGCTGAACATCGCCGGCTCGCCCGCTTGCTCGACGATCACGGCATGACTGTTCGCGAGGTCGAGTTCATCCCGATTCTGCCGGAGATCGTCGTCCCCTCTTATGAAGCGATGTTCGAAGCGGCAGCGGGACTGGGCGCGCAGACCGTGACCGTGTCCGGTGACGACAGTGACTTTTCGCGCCTCGTCTCAAACTTCGTGGCGCTGTGCGACCTCGCTGCGGGCTTCGGCTTGCGGATCGATCTCGAGTTCATGCGCTGGCGGCATGTCGGCACTCTCGGCGACGCGCGACGCGTGCTCGAAGCCGCCGCGAGGCCGAACGGCTCGATTCTGGTCGATGCATTGCATCTGATGCGCTCCGGAGGCACGCCTGCCGACGTGAGTGAACTCCCGGCCGCGTACCTGCACGCAGTCCAGATTTGCGACGCGCCAGCGGTCTCGCCGGTGGGCGACGACGCGATCATCCGGGAGGCGCGCGAGGGCCGCCTGCCGCCCGGCCACGGTGCGTTGCCGCTCGCGGGGCTATTGCGTTCACTACCTTCCCATACGCTCATCAGCGCCGAAATGCCGTTCGCGACGCTCAAGGCCGCCGAACGGCTCGCGTTGGCGTTCAAGGCATCGAAGCAGGTGATCGAGCAAAGCCTTCTCGACGAGCCGCGGTTGGCCTGAACGCGTCCCTATACGGTGCCGCCTCAGCGCACCCCTCTACCCTGTTTTTCAACGAACCTGAAAATCTCAATCATGAGCAAAATGCCCGTAGCCGTGATCGGCGCTGGATTGATCGGCAAGGTACATATCGACCTGGCCGCCAGGCATGACGAAGTATCACTCGCGGCAATCGCCGATCCGACCGATGCGGCCAGACAAATGGCGGCGTCCTTCAACGTACCGTGGTTTGCGGACTACCGGGCGATGCTCGATACCGTGAAGCCGAAAGGCGTGGTCATCGCGACGCCCAACGCCACGCATGCGCGCATCGCGCTCGATTGCATCGAGCGCGGCATTGCGGTGATCGTGGAGAAGCCGATCGCGCATACGGTCGAGGACGCAAAGCGCATCAGCGACGCTTCCCGCGAGTTCCGGATCCCGGTGCTCGTCGGCCACCAGCGGCGACACAATCCGATCGTGCGCCGTGCGCGCGAGATCGTCGCATCGGGGCGCCTCGGAAAGCCTGTGAGCGCAACGGCCCTGTGCACATGGCTCAAGCCCGATGACTACTTCAATACCTCGTGGCGACGCACGGAAGGCGGCGGCCCGATCCTCATCAATCTGATCCACGATATCGATTTGCTTCGTCATCTCTTCGGCGACCTCGAAAGCCTTCAGGCGGTCACATCGAATGAGACGCGTGGATTCGAAGTGGAAGACACCGCGGCTGTCGTGCTGAAGTTTCGCAACGGAGCGCTCGCGACGGTCAGCGTAAGCGATACCGTCGCGGCACCGTGGAACTACGACCTCGCTGCAGGAGAAGTCGAACGCTTCCCGCGTCAGGACGTCAATTCCCACTACCTCTGCGGTACAGACGCTTCACTGACGCTTCCGCGGCTCGAGCTGTGGGAATACCGCAGCGGCAAAGGGTGGCATGACCCGTTGACTCAGGAACGGACCGCGCCCCATGCCGGCTGCCCCTATACCGAGCAGCTTCGTCATTTCCGGGCGGTGATCGACGGTACTGAGGCACCGATCTGCTCGGCGCTGGACGGACTGCGCACGCTCGAAGCAACTACGGCCGTGCATGTCGCCGCGAAGTCGGGAAGCACTGTGTTCCTGCCCGGCGATTGACTGCATGACGCTTGTCGACGCAAAAGCGCCGGAGCCTGAAACGAGATCGCGATGCACCGTCTGATGCATCGCTGTCCGATGTCGTTTCGCGTTCAGAGCAGACGCGGGTCCTGCGACTGCGGAACCGGTTGCCCAGGCCACGACACCGGAATGTGCAGATCCTTCAGGATCGCGGCGAGGCCGGGCAACGACGCCGGAATGGACGGCGGCAATGGACCGGGGTTGCCGTTCGGCGGCAGGGTGATCGTGGCGATGCCGCCGCGAATGGAGGACATCGCGTCGCGATGCAGGGTGTCGGTGCGCGGCAGGTCGTTGATGGTCAGCGTAGTCATGGCTGGTCTCCTGGCAAAAAATAAAGTGAATGGCGTGAAAGTCGCCACCCGGTCTCCTGCATAGGGCGTGCCAATGAGCGTGCAAGACATCGATTTCCGGCTTGCGTCGAATTTTATGCGCGGATTCAGCTTGCACGAAGTCGAATTCGCGTGCGTGTTCGCCTCACGCGATGGGCGCGAACGACAGTCCGATCGTGCGATGTCGGCAAACGCCAGACATTTCAAGTGAGCTCTAACGATCGTACGAATGTGCTCGACTGAAGGGCGCCGACGCGTGGCGCAGCGCATCGCGCAGGGCGACGCACTGCGTGATGCCCGAACTGCGCGCCTCTTCGAAACCGCCCTCCCCGGCGCTCACCGCGACGACGCGATGCGCGGGCGTCGCGAGCGTATGAAGCGCCATCGCATAGCGCGACTCGCTTGCTCCCGATGACAGAATCGATGAGAAGTACGTAACACCTTCGTCGCCGAGCTTGTCGGCGATGGCGTCGTTCAGGCGCGCGGCATCGAGGTCGCTCACCAGCGCAAGCGGATAGCCGTCGTCACGCATGGTTTGCAGGAAGCGTTTGAGGGAGGCGTCATGCACGTGCGCGGACTGTTTCGTGTCCCTGCCGCCTGCGGTCCAGACGGAGTCCATGTTCGCCACGATCGCGTCGATTGCCATTTGCTGTCTCCCAGAGTCGCTGAATGCGTGTGTCGCCAGAGGCATGAGCGCTATTGACGACTTCGAGAGCAAAACTATAAGGCCCCTAAAATATTTGCGCTATTTAGCATTTATAACCGACTCATAAGTTTTCACTAATGCGGAAGACGACGACCTTCCGTCAGTCAAGGTCAGTGCCGCCCGCGCAGGGCGTGACTTGACCGGCGGCATGCCGCCGGTCAAAGTCGACTGCGCGCGACGTCAGCCGCGCGACACGATGGCGTGGCGCAATTCCTGATAGCTGCGCAATCCGGCGACGCCGAGTTCGCGGCCCATGCCGCTCAGGCCGAGTCCTCCCCAGCACACATGCGGAAAGATCAGTTGCGGCGTGTTGATCCACACGAGGCCCGCGCGCAGCGCTCGGCGATAGCGGCGCGCGGCATCTTCGTCGTGCGTCACGACGGTCGCGACGAGTCCGTACCGCGTGTCGTTGGCGAGCGCGATGGCTTCGTCGTCGGTGCGGAAGGATTTCACGCACGCGACCGGTCCGAACACCTCTTCGGTCCATAACACGTTCGCCGTATCCGGTTCCGCAATGACCACGGGCGCCATGAAAAAGCCTTCCGCGCAGGCATGTTCGAGCGTTCCGCTGAACGCGACAGCCGCGCCGCCCGCGATGCCTTGCTCGAGCAGCGCCTGAACGCGCTCACGCTGGGCGCGCGACACGAGCGGCCCCATCGCGACATTGCCGATGTGAGGCGGCGCGACCACGAGCGCGCGCACGGCCGCTTCGAAAGCCGCGACGAACTTGCGATAGACATCGTCGTGCACGATGATGCGCGACGTGGCCGAGCACATCTGCCCCGCGTTCGTGAACGCGCCGCCCACCGCGAGCGCGACCGCATGCTCGACGTCCGCGTCGGCGCGCACGATCAGCGCGGACTTGCCGCCGAGTTCGAGCGTCAGCCGCTTCATGTCTTGCGCGGCGGCCTGCATGACCTTGCGGCCGACCGCCGTGCTGCCGGTGAACGAAATCTTGTCGACGAGCGGATGCGCCGCGAGCAGCGCGCCCACCTCGCCGCCGCCGTTCACGAGATTCACGACGCCATCGGGCACGCCCGCCGCCGTCATGATCTCCGCGAGCCGATGCTCGACCGGCGAGGTGAATTCGGACGGTTTAAGCACTGCCGTGCAGCCGGCTGCGAGCGCGGGCGCGATCTTCCACGCGGTCGTGACCATCGGGAAATTCCACGGCACGATCAGCGCGGCCACGCCGACCGCTTCGTAATGCCGTTCGCCTGTCACGGTGTCGTCGGGCAGCGCGAGCGTGTCGGCGGCGAAGAGCGACGCGTCGGCGCACAGGTCCGCGTAGTAATCGAATGTGGCGATGGCGTCGCTCACGTCGGTGTCGGCTTCGAGCGGCGGCTTGCCGCTCACCTGCTGCTGCATCGAAGAGAGCTGCGCGCGGTTCGCCGCGAGCAGCTCGGCGATCCTGCGCAACACCTTGCCGCGCGCGGCGGGCGGCTGGTCGCGCCATGCATCGAGCGCGCCGTGCGCGGCACGCACGGCGGCATCGACTTGCGCGGCATCGGCGTGTTCCTGCCAGCCGATGATCTCGCCCGTGGAAGCATTGTAAATCGCGTTGCCCGCTTCCCGGTTCGACGCGTCGACACGCATGCCCGCGATCGTCGCGGCGGGCAGCACGAATGAAGTGTGATTGGTCATGATCGTCCTCGCGTGGTTCATCGGTAGGCGACGCCCGGCATCACGCAGAGCATCTCGAACGCGAGATTGGCGCCGACGAGCGCGGTCGTGCCGGCCTGATCGTAAGGCGGCGAGACCTCGACGAGATCCGCGCCCACGACGTTGAGCCCCTTCATGCCGCGCACGATTTCGAGGCCCTGCTGCACGCTCAGGCCGCCCACTTCGGGCGTGCCGGTGCCGGGTGCGAACGCGGGATCGAGCCCGTCGATATCGAAGCTCAGATACACGGGCGTGTCGCCCACGCGCGCGCGCACTTCTTCCATCAGCGGCGCGAGCGAGCGGTTCCAGCACGCTTCGGCCTGCACCACGGTGAAGCCCTGTTGGCGGCACCAGTCGAAGTCGTCGGCGTGATAGCCGGTGCCGCGCAAACCGATCTGCGTGACCTTGTCGCACTGGAGCAGGCCGTCTTCGACCGCGCGGCGAAACGGCGTGCCGTGCGCGATCTTCTCGCCGAACATCGTGTCGTTGACGTCGGCATGCGCGTCCACGTGCACCACGGCGACCTTGCCGTATTTCTTGTGCAACGCGCGCAGGATCGGCCACGCGATCGTGTGATCGCCGCCGAGCGTGATCGGACGGCAGCCGTTCGCTACGATCGCGTCGTAAGCCGACTCGATCAGACGCATCGAGTCCTTCAGGTCGTACGGGTTCGTGGCGACATCGCCCAGATCGGCCACTTGCAGCGAATCGAAGGGCGCGGCGCGCGTCGCCATGTTGTAGGGGCGCAGCAGCACGGACTCCGAGCGGATCTGGCGCGGTCCGAAGCGCGCGCCCGAGCGGTTCGACGTGCCGATATCGAGCGGCACGCCGACGAAACATGCATCGAGGCCATCGGCGCTGGCCGCCTGCGGCAGGCGCATCATCGTCGCGATGCCGCCGAAGCGCGGCATGTCGTTGCCGCCGAGCGGCTGGTTGAGTTCGCGCTGCATGGGAGTCTCCCGTCATCGTAATGTGGACGCGCCGATGTTAGGCGACGCCTGCGCCGCGCGAATCACGAAGTGGGAATGTTTACATCGAACCCGGTCTATGTGAACGGGCCTTCATAGCGCCGCCAGACGGGAGCAAGTCTGGCCCCACGCGATCAGGTCGCGCTTGGTGCGTACGCCGAGTTTCGCGAACGCGCGCTTCACATACGACTCGGCCGTGCCGATTCGCACGCCGATGATCTCCGCGGCTTCCGGCACCGTGCGCCCCGTGATGAGGTGCGCGCAGATTTCGTATTCGCGTTTGGACAGACGCACCTGATCGGCGGCGATGCGCGCGTCGAATTGCGCGAGCGGATGCAGGAACGAGGTGGGATGCGCTACACGACGCGCGGCGCTCGTCGAGGCGTGAAGCTCCAGCAGCGGAAACAGAAATTCGCTCACCTTGCGAAAGCGGTTCATCTCGGCGAGCGTGAACGGCGGCGCATCGAGCGCGCGTTCGAGCGCGATCGAATCCTGTGCGTGCGGCGTGCCGCGCGCGAGCACGCATTCGTGCGCGATCAGCGCTTCGTCGAAGAGGCGCTGGCGAAATTCGCCGGGCGGTATCGCGCCGATGTCGCGCACCACGAGCAGCGTGCCGATCTTGCCGCGAATGCCCGCGAAAAGCGGATCGCTGTCGTAGAAGCGGTCGTAGTAGAGCGTCATGACTTCGGAGATCACGCCGCTGTCCATGCCCACGCCGCTGCTGCCGATCCATTCGCGGCGAAAGCCGGTGGGCCTGCTGTGATCGACACGCGAGCGCTCGATGTGCACGACATTGAGCGGCACGATTTCATTGAGAAACAGCGTGAGACGCGGCACGAAATCGGGTGTGCCGACCGCTTCGATCACTTGCCCGAGCGCCTTGAACGAAAGCGGAAAGTCGGCTGAGTCGCGGTTGAGCGGGGGTACGTTGAGCAGCATTGCGCGCCCCAGAGAAAAGGCAGTCCGATTTTAGCCCATGCGCCGCAATGCCCGCCACACGGGGTTTCCAGCGAATACTCCGCGCGCTCTACGTGTTTACCCGCGAATCAGGAAACACGTTTTGCCTCCCCTGAGGGGGGGCATACCGGGGCGTCCCGAATCGGTAACTTTCCTCCACCGATTCAATTGAAAACCGACGCAATCAAGGACGCACATGAGCAAGCTGATTCAGGACATCGCGCCGCTGGGCGCAGGCATTGGCCAATTCACGAAGCTGGACTACGGCATGGACGAAAGCGACTGGCGCGCTGCGCAAGGCCAGAACGGCAACTACGTGATCGGCTGGTGGGAAGGCAAGGTCGGCGCCGTCGATTTCCCCGCGACGACCGCCGACGAAGCCGTGTGGCTCGTCGAAGGCAGGATCGCGCTGACCGACGTGAACGGCGGCCGCAAGGAGTTCGAAGCGGGACAGGGATATCTCTTGCCGGCGGGCTTCGCGGGCCGCTGGGAAACCATCGAAGACGCGAAGAAGTTCTACATCGTGCTCGAACCGCAGCAATAACCGTCGTCGAACGCCGCCGCCCGCACGGCAGCCGAACAGGAGACCAGGCATGAACGACCGCGCCCAATTTCTCGAAGCGGAGGTGGCCGCGCCCGCGCTCAGCGTCGAAGAAGCGCTCGCCCACACGAAGCTCTTTCCCTACTGGCTCGACAATCCCGCCGAGCCGCCCGCCGAAGCCGCGCTCACGAGCGAGACGCGCGCCGATCTGCTGATCGTCGGCGGCGGCTTCACCGGCCTGTGGGCCGCGGTGCAGGCGAAGGAGCAGATGCCCGAACTCGATGTCGTGCTGATCGAAGCGGGACAGGTCGCGCACGGCGCGTCGGGGCGCGCGGGCGGCATCATTTCGACCTCGGTGATGCACGGCCTGCCCAACGCCGTGCGGGTGTTTCCGAACGATATCGCCGAGCTGGAGGAATTCGGGCAGCGCAATCTCGATGGCTTCGAAGCGACGCTCAAGCGCTACGACATCGACGCCGACATCGAATGGAACGGCGAGATGACGGTGGCGGTCGACCCCGATCACGTCGATCATCTGCGCGCCGATTTCGACCTGCACAAGTCTTACGGCCACGATGTCGAACTGCTCGACGCGGCGGCCACGCGCGCGCAGCTCGATTCGCCGCTGTTCGCGGGCGCGCTCTGGTCGCGCAACCGCAGCGGCATCGTGCATCCGGCCAAGCTCGCGTGGGGCCTCAAGCGCGCGGCGCTCAAGCTCGGCGTGCGGCTCTACGAAAACACGCCGCTGATGAGCGTGAGCGACGAAGGCGCGAGCGTCTTCGTGAAGACGCCCGCGGGCACGGTGCGCGCGACGCGCGTGCTGTTCGGCAGCGGCACCGCGAAGGTCGGCATTGCGGATATCAACCGGCGCGTGCTGCAGGTGCGCGATCACGTGCTCGCCACCGAGCCGCTCACCGACGAACAACTCTCGCGCATCGGCTGGGCGCAGCGTCAGGGCATTTACGACACGCGCACGCAGCTCAACTATTTCCGTCTCACGAAGAACAACAACATCATCTTCGGCGGCCTCGTGAGCTATCACTTCGATGGCGATCCCAATCCGCCGGGCGACCAGAACCGCGAAACGTATTACCGGCTCGCGCAGGCGTTCTACACGACCTTTCCGCAATTGAGCGACGTGCGCTTCTCGCATGCGTGGGGCGGCCCGATCGATTACTGTTCGCGCGGTTCGGTGTTCGCGAAGCGCTATCTCGGCGACAAGGCCGTGTTCGTCGCGGGCTACACGGGTTTCGGCGTGGCCGCGAGCCGCTTCGGCGCGTTCATGGGCCTGAACATCCTGTTCGATCGCGACAGCCCCGAGCGCGCGCTCGATATCGCCAATCAAAGCCCCACCTACATTCCGCCCGAGCCGGTGCGCTGGCTGGCCGCGAAGGTGACCTTCCACGCGTTCGACGGCGCCGATGCCGAAGGCGGCTGGAAACGCGCGTGGATCAAGGGCATCAAGGCGATGGGTTTCCCCATGTGAACGCGGCGTTGCCAACGCGAGCCATCCGCATGTTCTCCAATACTTCCGATCTCGACCTGCGCCTCGTGCGCGTCTTTCTCGCCGTGGTCGACGCACGCGGCATCACCGCCGCCGAAGCGACGCTCGGCGTGCGCCAGTCGACCATCAGCTCGCAGCTTTCCGCGCTGGAGGCGCGCATGGGCTTCAGGCTGTGCGAGCGCGGGCGCGGCGGCTTCCGGCTCACGTCGAAGGGCGAGCGCTTCGTCGCATCGGCGCGCGCGCTGATCGCCGCGACCTCGCAGTTCGTCGCACAGGTGCGCGATATCGACCGCAAGCTCGTGGGCACCTTGTCGATCGGTCTGATCGGCCAGGCGTCGCACGTCGAGAACGCGCGCCTCGCCGAAGCGATCGGCGCATTCCGCAAGCGCGATCAGGCCGTGCGCTTCGCGATGCACGTCGCGCCGCCGCAGGAACTCGAAGAGAGCCTCGTCAATTCGCAACTCGATCTCGCGATCGGTTACTTCTGGCATCGGGTCGCGGGGCTGTCGTACAGCCGCCTGTTCAGCGAACGGCAGGTGATCTGCTGCGGGCGCGGTCATCCGCTCTTTCATGGCGGACCGGATGTGACGCTCGACCAGTTGCGCGCGCACGACTGGATCTGGCGCAGCTATCCCGTGCCCGAGGAACTCGCGAGCATCGGCGAGCGCAGGGTGACGGCCATCGCGGACAGCATCGATGCGGCCACCGTGCTGATTCTGTCGGGCAGTCATATCGGCTATCTGCCCGCGCATCACGCGGAAAGCTTCGAGCGGCGCGGCCTGATCCGCGTGCTCGGGCGCACCGCGTTCGGCTTCGACGTGCCGCTGCATCTCGCGATGAAGCGCGGCACGGCCGACCAGCCGATCGTGCGAGCGTTCTGTGAGGACCTTTTCGGCGTCTATGGCACGCGTGCGCACGAGCGTGACGTCCGCGTGAAACAGCCTGAACTAGCAGTGGAAGCATGAGCATGGTTTATTCGAGTGCATCAGAGTGACCGCCACATAACGACAGTGCGGTAGCAGGCGCGACGCGCCTGACGACACCTAAAGGAGCGAGACAATATGGCTGACAGCACGAGCATCACGCAGATCGAAACCTTCGGTTTCGAGCGCATTCCCGACGCGTCGCGATATGCGCGGCCCATCGATCTATTCCGGCTGCTGTTCGGCGGCTGCAACACGTTTTCGACATCGGTGCTCGGCAGCTTTCCGATCCTCGTCGGCCTCTCGTTCGAGGCGAGCCTGTGGGCGATCATCCTCGGCGTGCTCGCGGGCACCTGCATCCTCGCGCCGATGAGCCTGTTCGGGCCGCGCAACGGCACGAGCGATCCGGTTTCGTCGGGCGCGCACTTCGGCATTCACGGGCGGATCGTCGGCTCGTTTCTCGCGGTGCTGACCTCGGTCGCGTTCTTCTCGCTCGCGGTGTGGAGTTCGGGCGACGCCCTCGTGGGCGGCGCGCACGACATGGTCGGCCTGCCCGTCAATCCGTGGACGCTCGGCACGGCGTACATGGTGTTCGCCGTGCTCGTGCTGATCGTGTGCATCTACGGCTTTCGCTTCATGCTGTGGGTGAACAAGATCGCGGTATGGGCGGCGAGCCTCATGTTCGTGCTCGGCGCGTTCGCCTTCGCGAACGCCTTCGACATGCACTACGCGGGCACGCTCCAGCACGGCAGCGCGGGCTTCTGGGCCGCGTTCATCGGCGCTGCGCTGGTGGCGCTCAGCAATCCGGTGTCGTTCGCTTCGACGCTCGGCGACTGGGCGCGCTACATTCCGCAAGCAACGCCGCGTCATCGCGTGATGGGCGCCGTGTTCGTCGCGCAGATCGCGACCTTCGTGCCGTTCTTCTTCGGCCTCGTCACCGCGACGATCATCGCGACGAAGGCGCCGAGCTACATCAGCGCGAACGACTACGTGGGCGGCCTGCTCGCCGTGTCGCCGCGCTGGTTCCTCTTGCCGATGTGCCTCATCGCGATCATCGGCGGGATGTCGACGGGCACGACCGCGCTCTACGGCACGGGCCTCGACATGTCGAGCATGTTTCCGCGCTTCCTCAACCGGGTGCGCGCGACGATGCTGATCGGCACGCTCGCCATCGGCTTCATTTTCGTCGGCCGCTTTGCGTTCAATCTCGTCGAAAGCGTGGCGACGTTCTCGACGCTCATCTGCACCTTCAGTTGCCCGTGGATGGCGATCATGGTGATCGGCTTCCTGCAGCGCCGCGGCTTCTATCTCGCCGACGATCTGCAGGTGTTCAACCGCGGCGGCCGCGGCGGCCATTACTGGTTCACGCATGGCTGGAACTGGCGCGCAATGGGCGCGTGGCTGCCGGCGGCGTTCGTCGGCCTCGCGTTCGTGAACTTGCCGGGGCAGTTCGTCGGGCCGCTCGGCGCGCTCGCGGGCGGCTGCGATCTGAGCGTGCCGGTGTCGTTCGCCGTCGGCGGCGTGCTGTATCTGGCGATGCTGTGGCGCTTTCCCGAACCCGACGCCGTGTACGGCCCGCAAGGACGCCGGTTCTTCGGCGCACGGCAACAGCGACAGCGCGGGCGCAACGCCGCGCCGGTCGCCGTGGGCTCGCGCGTGCATAACCTCGCGAGCAGTCGCGAGCAGGCCGAGTGACACCGCGGTTCAAGACCGGAAGTGCGGGCGCGCGATGCGCGTCTCGCGCTCCGTCCGGCACGCTTCACATTCGACGTCGACTCGACGGGTCGGATTTCATCGAGCCGGCTGGCGCGGCGTCCATCGCTACGACGAGCGAATCGGTACCACACCGAAAAATCGAATGTTCAGGCTTCGCCCTTCATCTCGCGCAAATGCTTGTAGACCGTCGCGCGTCCCATCCCGAGCACCTTGGCGACATAGTTGGCTGAGCTCTTGCCCTTGAACGCGCCCTGAGCATGCAGCGCTTCGACGAGTTCGCGCCGGTGATCGCGCGTGAGCGAGTTGAGCGCAATCTGCCGCTCGCGGAGCCACCCGTGCAGGAAGGTGTTGATACGCTCCTGCCAATCGTCCTTGAACAGCTCGACAGGCTGTGCCACGACGCCCGCACCGCGCAGGAAGAGATCGAGCGTGGAGCGGATGTCGTCGAAGGCCGCAATGTTGAAGTTGATGCACATCACGCCTGCGGCATTGCCCGCATCGTCGAAAAGCACCGTACTCATGCAGCGCATGCGGCGTCCGTCCCAGTTGAGCTTCTCATAGGGACCAACACGGCGCTCGCGCGCAGTTTCCTCGACGTCTTCCAGCGCCGAGTCATCGCCAATCTCGCGCTTGGAGAGATTGTTCGACAGATACGCGATCGTCTGGTCGGAGAGATCGTGAATCACCACTTCCGCATAGGGGAAGAAAAGCGTCGTGATGCTGTCCGCGATGTGCGCATAGCGCGCGAGCAGCGCTTCGCGGGCGGATTGAACGGGCGTGGGCGTCTTGCGTCGTGGCATGGAAGTAGAGATCAGTTCGGGCCGTCGAAGGCCGATCATACCGCCAGCGCCGCCGCGCGCCGCTTCACGAGATGGACATAGAGCGCATGCGCGACCGCAATATCCTCGAGGCCGAGGCCGATCGAGCGGAAAAACACGGAACGCTCGTGCGAGGGCGCAGGGCACGCGCCGCGCGCAAGCTCCGCAAGGTCCCCGACGACCGCCTCCGGCGACCAGCCGTGACGTTCCCGGGCGATCACCATCTCGCCCGCGCTCGACGGCGTCGTCTGCCGATAGTCGCAGTAGACATCGAGCAGGCTCAGCATTGCCGGATCGATCTCGTGCGCGAGCGCGACGTTCGTGCTGATCGAGGTGACGAGCGCGGGTCGCGTGAGCGCATCGAGCGCGAGCACCGGCGTACCCGAGGATGTGCAGAGCATCACGACATCCGCGTCGCGTACGCACGCTTCAACCGAAGCCGCGACGCGCACCCGCGCGTCGATCGCCTGCAGCGCACTCGCGCGCTCGCTGACGAGACGCGGCGAGTAGATGCGGATCTCCGACCATTCGCGTAACGGCGCGACATGCCGCAGATGCGCAAGCGCGACGCTCCCCGAGCCAATGATCGCAAGACGCTCGCTCGATGAGCGCGCAAGGCGCTCGACCGCGAGCGCTGTCGTGCCCGCCGTGCGCTCGGTCGTGAGGCGAGCCGAATCGCACCACATCAGCGGCGCGCCGGTACGCATCGACATGAGCGTGGTCCAGGCAGTGACGATCGGCGCGCCCGGCTGCGCCAGATACGGCGAGAGCTTGGCGCCGAATACTTCGTGCTTCGCGAGCGCCCCGAGATAGGTGATGAAATCACCCGCGCTCTTCGGGAAAAGCGTCAGTGTCTGCGGCGGCTGCACGGCTTCGCCCTCGCCGAGCGCGGCGAACATCTCGTGGAGCGCGCCGCGGATATCGAGCGATGGCAGCGCCAGCCGCACTTCGTCATCATGAACGATGAAAGGCATCTGGGCGGCGCGCGCGCCCTTCCCCGATTCTTCGGACAAGGAAATCATTTGAAAGCCTCCGGTTCAGATCCGTCAAAACAGACATTTTTGTCCATTCTAGACTTTTATTTTTATTTTTGGTCTATATTCCGGATGAGCGCGTGGCGACACTCGCGCGCCCGACGCGACAGACGATGTGGTTCACAAACGAACTTTGGTGACGACAATGAACTGGAAGATGATTTGCTTCGCTGGCGCGACGAGCTTCGCGTTCACATTCGGTCTCGCGCATGCGCAGGCGCAGACCTTGCGATTCGGCGTCGAGGCCTCGTATCCGCCCTTCGAAAGCAAGACGCCAACGGGCCAGCTCGAGGGCTTCGACATCGATATCGGCAACGCGGTGTGCCAGCGCATCAAGATGAAGTGCGTGTGGGTGGAAAACAGCTTCGATGGGCTGATTCCCGCATTGCAGGCGCGCAAGTTCGACGCGATCAATTCGGCGATGAACATAACGGGCAAGCGCAAGCAGGCGATCGACTTCACGCCGCCCATCTACGTCATGCCGATCCAGATGATCGCCAGGCGAGGCTCGAACCTCCTGCCGACGCCCGCAAGCCTGAAAGGCAAGTCGGTGGGCGTGTTGCAGGGTTCGACGCAGGAAGATTACGTGCGCAAGCACTGGGCGAGCGAGGGCGTGCAGATCGTGACGTATCAGAGCCAGGATCAGATCTTTGCGGATCTGTCGGCCGGGCGGCTCGACGGCGCCGTGCAGGAAGTGCAAACCGCGATCGACGGATTCCTCGCGAAGCCCGAAGGCAAGAACTTCGACTTCGCGGGCGGCGCGCTCACCGATCCTTCGACGCTTGGCGAAGGCACCGGCATCGGCTTGCGCAAGGACGATGCCGCGCTGAAGGCGAAAGTGGTCGCCGCGCTCGATTCCTTGAAGAAGGACGGCACACTGAGTCAACTGTCGCAAAAGTACTTCAAACGCGACATCATTGCGAAGTAAGTACTCTTTCAAGGCATCGGAATATGGCTCAGGACGCAATCGTGCTCGGCGCGGGGATCGTGGGGGTAAGCGTCGCGCTACATTTGCGGCAGCGCGGATGGCAGGTGACGCTCGTCGACCGCCAGGCGCCCGGCGAAGCGGCGAGCTTCGGTAACGCGGGGCTGATCGAGGCGTCGTCGGTCGTGCCTTATGCGTTCCCTCGTGACTGGGCCACGGTGCTGAAATTCGCAATGAACCGCTCGACTGCGTTTCGCTACGACCTGCGCTCGTTGCCCGCGTATGCGCCGTGGCTCGCGCGGTTCTGGTGGGAGTCGGCGCCCAAACGTCTCGCTGCCGCCGCGCACGACCTGCTCCCGCTCATCCGCAGAAGCGTGGCCGAGCACGAGGCGCTCGCCTCGCGGGCAGGTCGCGCCGATCTCGTGCGGCCCACGGGCTGGCTCGAAGCCTATCGCTCGCGCGAGCAGTTCGAGCGGGAGGCGAGCGCCGCGACACGGATTTCGAACGAATACCAGCTCGGCATGCAGGTGCTCGAGGGAAGCGCGCTGCATGGACTGGAGGCGTCGCTCGAAGGCGCTTACGCGGGTGCGATTCACTGGACGGACCCACGCAGCGTGATCGATCCCGGCGCCCTGACGAAAGGCTACGCGGCGCTATTCGAGCGCGAGGGAGGACGCTTCCTGATCGGCGATGCCGCGACGCTCGAAGCGTCGGGAAGCGGCTGGCGCGTGATGACCGCGAGCGGACCTGTCGAAGCGCAGTCGGCCGTGGTCGCGCTCGGCATCTGGTCCGCCGACGTGGTGCGCAAGTTCGGCTACCGCATTCCGCTCATGGCCAAGCGCGGATACCACATGCATTACGAGAGTGATGGACGCGCTGCGCTCGCGAGGCCGGTCGTCGACATCGAGAACGGCTATGTCGTGGCGCCGATGCGGCGTGGCCTGCGTCTGACGACCGGCGTCGAGCTTGCCTGCCGGAACCGGCCACCGAGCCCGCGGCAACTGGAACGCGCCGAGCAACTCGCGCGACCGGCATTCGGCCTCGGGGCGCGAATCGACGAGTCGCCGTGGCTGGGCTTGCGGCCGTGTACGCCGGATATGCGCCCGGTGATCGGGCCTGCTGATCGCCACCCTGGGCTTTGGTTCGCGTTCGGGCACGCGCATCATGGACTTACGCTTGGTCCGGTAACGGGAAGGCTCGTCAGTGAGTTGATGAACGGGGAGGCGGGCTTCACCGATCCGGCTCCGTACAGGCCGGGAAGGTTCTAGCATTGCCGTGCGCGTCGCGTCTCCCGCTCAGTGCGCTGCATGCCTGACCTGAGCGGAGGCCTGTTCGAGGTCCGTCCACGCCGGCTGGTCCGGCGCATATCGCGCCCGAATATAGGCCGCGAGTTCGGCCATCTGCCTGTCGTCGTAGACATCACCGAAGCCGGGCATATATCCCAGCTCTGCCGTGGCCGGACTGTCGATGCCGTTGTGAAGTACATGCAGCAAGTTGTCGGGCCGGCTCTGCGCCACGCTGGTATTGAGACCCATCAGCGGCCTCACGCCCAGATGCCCGACGCCGCCCGATGCCGCGTGGCAGACCGCACACGCCGTCTCGAAGGTCTGCCGCCCGCGCTCCAGGCCCATGACGCTGACCACATCGGCGCCATTTGACTGCTTTTGCGCCGCGTGGGCGGCAGCCGCCTCGTCGACCTGCGGCGACAAGGACGTGATGTAGTGAGCGATCGCTTTTACATCGGACTCCGGAAGTTCGGACAGCCCGGTCACAACCGGACCCATCGGACCCGCTGCCACGCCATGCTCTTTCGAAAAGCCGGTGCGAAGGTAGTCGAACAGCGCCTTCTCGGTCCAGGGCACGGGTCCGCGATGGCCGACCAAAGCCGGCGCGTCCCAGCCTTCCGCCTCGCCGCCGGCCAGATACGCCAGACCGCCCTGCTCCGCGCCCAGCCGGTTGCGCGGTGTGTGACACGCGCCGCAATGCGCCGCGCCATCGACGAGATATTTGCCGCGATTCCACAGCACCGATTTCGATGCATCGGGCTTGAACTCGCTGTCGTCATGAAACAGCCAGTTCCATCCGGCGACCGCAGGGCGCAGGTTCATCGGAAACGGCAGGCTCGTCTTCGGCGGGGCGTGCTTCACCGCTGGCTGCGACATCAGATACGCGTAGAGCGCCAGCATGTCCGGCTCGCTCATCTTCGCGAAAGCTGTATAGGGGAAAGCGGGATAGAGATGCGTGCCATCGCGCGCGATACCCTTGCGCATGGCGCGCTCGAACGCCGCATACGACCAGAGGCCGATGCCCGTCTCCGGGTCCGGCGTGATGTTGGTCGAGTAGATGGTGCCGAACGGCGTTTCGAGCGCGAAACCGCCGGCATTCTTCTGTCCGCCCGGCGCCGTGTGACACACCGCGCAGTCGCCGGCCAAGGCGATCTGCCGACCGCGTTCGAGCGTCGCCGCGCTCCATGTCGACGCGCCGAGGCTGCCCGGCGCGATAGGCGCGATCTCTCGCGGACCCGGAATGATCGCGCACGCAAGGCCGACGAGGCCGCCGATGAATCCCGCGATGCCGCCTCCGGCGAGCAGCTTTTTGATGCGGCCGGGACGCGGCGCGGCCACGCCGTGATGAATTGGCTGCGGAGGCTTCGTGCCGGCCAGTTTCGCCTGCAGGTGCTGCGAATCGAACGGCGGTTGCCTGAAACGTACGCCGGTTGCATCGAAGATCGCGTTTGCGATGGCGGCGACCGCCGGCGCCGCGGCCCGCTGCGCGCCCGGTGTCGGCAACGCATCCGGCGTGCCTTGCGTGCTCAGGGACGCCGGGCCGGCAGCCGCCGCGATATCGAACGACATCGGCGCGGACACGGCAGCTTCGTCATGCGCGGGTCGCGCTCCCGACGCGTGGCCGAGCGCCAGCGACACCGCGCTCTCGATGAGCGCATGCGGCACGCCATGCAACACCGGCAGGCCGCCGGAGCCTTCGCCGTATCCGGCGACGACGCGGCGCACCGCGACATCCCCGGTCTGCCGATGCACATCGATATCCACGACCCACGCGGACCAGTTCGGCTCGCCTTCCCGCTCGCCGTCCATCGCGAAACCACGGCCACTGAGCCACTGCGAACCGGCGTCGGTACGCGTCTTGCGTCCCCACGCCGCGCGTTCCGTGACCATCCGCACGACTTCCCGCGCGCCCGCATCCTCATTCCCGTCGAGATGACGCAGGCGCAATTCGACGGGATCGAGGGCAAGCTCGCTCGCCGTCTCGTCCATGAAGGACTCGCGCGCAAACACGTGCGCATGCTCGGGAACGGCGCGCGCCGGGCCGTCGAACGTCAGCGAGGCGTGCGCGTGGCGGTACAGCGTGCTTTGCGGGGACGCGGGTTGCCAGTCCGGCGCGAACAGACCTTTTCCCGATGCGCCCGCGGACTCGTCCAGCGACACGCGGTATCGATAGCTTCGCAGCACGCCCGACGGTGTCGTATCGACGCTCACTTCCAGCGAGGCGAGACCGGCCTCCTGGCCGGCGGGCCAGCGATAGGTGTGCGTCCGATGCGTGGTCGGCTCCGGGCCCGTCGTCCCGGTGTGCTGCGGCACATCCGCGATATCCACGCTATCGCTCGTTTTACTGTTCATCTTGCTGCTGAAGATAGCGAGCGGCCCGGCGCACCGCGTTCATGATTTCGATGTGCGTTCCGCATCGGCACAGGTTGTAGCGCAACGCGTCGCGGATTTCGTCGTCGCTGGGAACGGGATTGCGCTCGAGCAGCACGCTGGTGCTCATGATCATGCCGTTGAGACAGTAGCCGCACTGGGCCGCCTGTTCCTCGATGAACGCGCGTTGAATGAAGTGCGGATTGTCCGGCGTCCCGAGTCCTTCGAGCGTCACGATATCGCGGCCGGTCGCGGCGACGGCGGGCACGACGCAGGCGCGCGTCGCGTGGCCATCGACGATCACGGTGCACGCGCCGCACTGTCCGAGCCCGCAGCCGAACTTCGGTCCGTTCAACTCGAAATCGTTGCGCAGGACCGTGAGCAACGGAGCATCCGACGCCACGAACTCGACGGTGCGCGTGCGCCCGTTCACGCGAAGCGTGACGGGACCATCGACCGGGCGTGGATGAGACATGACATGAACCCCGAAAAGGAAGCGGCAAACGCCGGACGCAGCGCACGCCGGAAACATTCGATGCTAGCCTGCCCCGCCCCCGAAGGCGAGGCAGTCAAAAACCTCATGCCGCGACGGGCGCCGTGTCCTTCTGCGGCGAGACCAGCGGAACCTCGTACACGTCGTAGCCGAAGCACCAGGCCGGATCCTCGTTGGTGCGCAGCCAGGTGTTGTTGTGCGAGACGAGCTGGACCTTCGAGGCGCGCGTGGACCGGTTGGCTTCGTAGAGCGCGAACGCGTTCGTGTAGTCGGACACGCCGACTTCATCGAGACAGCGCGTCAGCATCGCCGCATCTTCGATCGCCATCGCGGCGCCCTGCGCCATGTGCGGCTTCATCGGATGGCAGGCATCGCCCAGCAGAACCATGCGGCCACGGCTCCAGAGCGGCAGCGGATCGCGTTCGAGCAGCGGCCACTTGGAGATGGACGGCGAAACATCGATCAGATGCTGGATGTCGGGATGCCAACCTGCGAACGCTTCCTTCATCTCTTCGCGGCTGCTTTCCATGAATGGCACGCCCGCCGGCCATTCCTTCTGCGGCACGCCCGTCACGTAGTAATACTCGTCGTGCTTCTCTGTGACGTAGTAGACCATCATGTGACGGTCGCCCGACCACCACTTCACGCAGGCGTCATACGGCTTGTTATTCAGCAACGACGCCGGAAACACCGCGCGATGCGCGACCCAGCCGGTGTACTTGGGCGGCTCCGCGCCCAGCAGATGATCGCGGATCTTCGAATTGACGCCATCCGCCCCGATCACGATGTCGGCCGTCTCCACGGAGCCATCGGCGAAGGTCATCCGCACTTCATTGCCGGTATCTTCGACCGAGCTCAGCTTCTTGCCGAAACGCACGACGCCCGGGCTGCTCGCCTGCGTCAGCAGCGCGTGAAAGTCGCCGCGATGCACGGTCAGATAGCTCGCGCCGTAGTTCTTCACGGCAAAGTCGCCCAGCGGAATCTGCGACATGATTTCCGACGTCTTGCCATCCCGGCTGTACCAGTAGTCGGGGTGCGATCCCATCTTGTTGAGCGCGTCCTCGCAGCCAATGCGGCGCATCACCTTCATCATGTTCGGCCCGACGTGGATGCCCGCGCCCAGCCGCGAGAATGCCTGCGCCTGTTCGTACAAGACGACGTCGTAGCCGCTGCGTTCCAGCAATGCGGCAGCGGTCGCGCCGCCAAGTCCAGCGCCGATGACGGCAATGCGGGCTTTGCTCATGGAAATCTCCTGATCGATATGTGCCCGTGGTGTCACGCGATGACGTCCAGCGAGCGAAGTGACGGTGTGATTTATAGCGTACACACTCAATATCACGAAAACAAGTGGAAAAATCCCGGAGACCGTTAAACGCCTTTTATTGGCAGAAAGACGCGGATAAACCTAGGGAAAATACCGATCCAATCGATGCTCGAAAGTCTTTTATCAGGTTGTCGTTTTATAACGTACACGCTAGACTTCAATGCAATTCCCCTCACCGGCCAGGAGTATCCATGTTCAAGACCTATCGCATCGGCCAGATCGTGCCGAGTTCCAACACGACGATGGAAACCGAGATTCCCGCGATGCTGCGCCTGCGCGAAGCCATCCGGCCCGAGCGCTTCACGTTTCATTCGAGCCGCATGCGCATGAAAAAGGTCGTCAAGGAAGAACTGGCTGCGATGGACGCCGAATCGGACCGCTGCGCGATCGAACTGTCGGATGCGCGTGTCGACGTGCTCGGTTACGCCTGCCTCGTCGCCATCATGGCGATGGGTCGCGGCTATCACCGCGTGTCGCAGGAGCGCCTGACGAAGCACACCACCGAGAACGGTGCTCACGCGCCCGTGCTCACCAGCGCAGGCGCACTCGTCGATGCATTGAAAGTGATCGGCGCGAAGCGGATCGTGGTCGTCGCCCCGTATATGAAGCCGCTGACGGAGCTCGTCGTGGATTACATCGGCAGCGAAGGCTACGAAGTCATCGACTGGCGGGCGCTCGAGATTCCCGACAACCTCGAAGTCGGGCGTCATGACCCGTCGCGGCTGCCGGACATCGTCTCGAAGATGAAGTATCAGGACGCCGATGCCATCGTGCTCTCGGCGTGCGTTCAGATGCCATCCCTGCCCGCGGTTGCAAAGGTCGAAGCGATGACCGGCAAGCCCGTCATCACGGCCGCCATCGCCACCACCTACGCGATGCTGCGCCATCTCGATCTGGAGCCCATCGTTCCCGGCGCCGGCGCGCTGCTGTCCGGCGCGTACTGAGCCGCCCGGCAACTTTTGCGGAGCCACATCATGTCATCCACGTTTGTTCACGGCGGCAATGTGTTCGCCAACGGCATTCGCCAGCATTACCTGCGTTATGGACCCGGCGCGAGCAGCACGGGCGAGCGTTCGACGCGGCCGGCCATCGTCCTGATTCCGGGCATCACCAGTCCGGCGATCACCTGGGGCTTCGTCGGCGAAGTCCTCGGGAGCCGCTTCGATACCTATATTCTGGATGTGCGCGGGCGCGGGCTTTCGTCGGCGTCGGACACGCTCGACTACAGTCTCGACGCGCAAGCCGACGACGTCGCCGCGTTCGTCAAGGCGCTGGGCCTCGACGCCTTCAGTCTTCTCGGCCACTCGATGGGCGCTCGCATCGCCGCGCGCGCGGCGGGACGCATCGAGCGCGGGCTCAGAAGCGTCGTGCTGGTCGATCCGCCCGCGTCCGGCCCGGGGCGCCGTCCTTATCCTTCGCAGTTGCCCTGGTATGTCGATTCGATGGCGCTCGCGCGCAAGGGCATGGACGCGCAAGCCATGAGCCAGTTCTGTCCGACGTGGACCTTCGAGCAGCGCCAGTTGCGCGCGGAATGGCTGCATACGTGCGATGAACGCGCCGTGCTGGCGTCGTTCAAGGGCTTTCATGAAGACGACTTCTTCGCCGATGCAGCGCGCCTGAACGTGCCCTCGCTTCTCATCACCGCCGAGCGCGGCGACGTGGTCCGCCCGGAAGACGTCGCCGAATTGCAACGCGCCACGCCTTCGATGCTGCACACGCGCGTGCCGGATGCAGGCCACATGATCCCATGGGACAACGAAGCCGGCTTCTATGCGGCGCTGGGCGATTTCCTCGGCGCACCCGTGTCCCTGAACAAGCCTGCGTGAGCGCACCGCACATTCCTTGGAGATGACGATGGCCATCAGCGACTATCAACTCATCGAAGCGTGGAAGGAAGTGCTCACGCTCTCGAAGCTCGAACGCGGGCAGACGGTCACCATTCTGACGAGCGCGGGCACGCATCCTCAGACCTTGTCGTGCGCGCTCATCGCCACGCAGTCGATGGGCGCGATCGTGAACCGGCTGGACCTGCCGCCCATCAACGGCGAGAAGGGCTTCAGCCGCGATTCGCTCGCGTATCTCGGCACCACGCCGCTCACCGGCAATCAGGCGGCGATCGCCGCGCTCAAGAACAGCGATCTCGTGCTGGACCTGATGACCTTGTTGTTCTCGCCGGAGCAGCACGAAATCCTGCAGTCGGGGACCAAGATCCTGCTGGCGGTGGAGCCGCCCGAAGTGCTCGTGCGCCTCGTGCCGACGCTCGCGGACCGCACCCGCGTGCTCGCCGCGACCGAGCGCATCAAGGCGGCGCGTCAGATGCACGTGCATTCCGACGCGGGCACGGACTTCACCTGCCCGATGGGCAACTTTCCCGCCATCGCCGAATACGGTTTCGTCGATGAACCCGGCCGCTGGGACCACTGGCCGAGCGGCTTCGCGCTGACGTTTCCGAACGACAGGACCGCGCACGGCAAGATCGTCATCGACCGGGGCGATATTCTGCTGCCGCAAAAGCACTACGTCAGCGAGCCGATCACGCTCACGGTGGAAGGCGGCTATGCGGTGCGCATCGAAGGCGGCACGGATGCGGCGCTCTTGCGCGACTACATGGAAACCTTCGACGATCCCGAGGGCTATGCGATCTCGCACATCGGCTGGGGACTGCAACCGCGCGCGCGCTGGTCGACACTCGGTCTCTACGATCGCGAAGCCACCATCGGCATGGACGCGCGTGCGTTCGAGGGCAACTTCCTGTTCTCGCTCGGACCGAACAACGAAGGCGGCGGCGATCGCACGACGACCTGCCATATCGACATCCCGCTGCGCCATTGCACCGTCTCTCTCGACAACGAAGTCGTCGTCCGCGATGGCCGCGTGCTCGACGCCAACCACGCATAGAAGGCACGACATGAACGATCTCACCCAGCATGCGGAAGCGCATGTCTACCGGCAACAGGGCTTCGGCACGCCGATGGCGCCCAAGGGCCGGGTCGCGCTGCTGATCGTGGATCTCGTGGTTGGCTTCGCCGACCCCGCGGTCTTCGGCGGCGGCAATATCCCGCAGGCGATCGAGCGCACGAAGCACGCGCTCAAGGCCGCGCGCGAGAACGGCTGGCCGGTCGCGCACAGCCGCATCGTCTACGCGGCCGACGGCAGCGACGACAACGTCTTCTCGCTGAAAGTCCCCGGCATGGCGACGCTCACCGAGGACAATCCCAACAGCGCCATCGTCGCGGAACTGACTCCGGCAAAGGGCGAACTGGTGGTTCGCAAGACCGTTCCGTCGGCATTTTTCGGCACGCAACTGACGCCCTGGCTCGCGCAGCAAGGCATTCAGACGCTGCTAGTGGCGGGCGCGGTGACGAGCGGCTGCGTGCGCGCGAGCGTCGTCGACGCCATGTCGTTCGGTTTCCGTCCGTTCGTTCTGTCGGACTGCGTCGGCGATCGCGCGCTGGCGCCGCACGAAGCGAGTCTCTTCGACATGGCGCAGAAATACGCGACCGTGCTGCCGCTGTCCGACGCGCTCGCGGCGATCTCGGCAGCCGAAGCCGAAGCGCGGTAGTGTAGGAATCGGGCGCGGACCGCTTCGGCGGTTCACGCGCCGAGAGATGCCCGAGTGCATGACGAGGAAGAACGTGAATCGCGCCGATCTGCTTGCCCGAAACGGCCGCCTGGCCATCATTCGCCAGCCGCTCAGCCCGGTCGCCCCCGCGCGGGGCCAGCCGGGAAGCCCTTCGACCTTCGTGCCGGATGTGCCCGAGGTGTTCGTGGCCGTTCTCGACGACGAAAGCATCCTCGCGTTCAACGGGCATGTGGATCTGGGCACGGGCATTCGCACGTCGCTCGCGCAGATCGTGGCGGAAGAGCTCGACGTTCCCGCCGAACGCGTGCGCATGATCCTCGGCTCGACCGCCGCGACGCCGAATCAGGGGCCGACCATCGCCAGCGCCACGATCCAGATATCGGCGGTTCCGCTTCGCTGCGCGGCGGCGCAGGCACGGCTCGCCCTCCTCGACCTGGCCGCGCAACGCATGGACGTCGCCATCGAGGGCCTCGCGACGGCGAACGGGCGTGTGTTCCTCAAAGACGCCGATGCCACCGGCAGCTGTACTTTCGGCGAGCTGGTGAAAGACCGGCAGATCACGGCCGAACTCGATACGCAGGTCAAGACGAAGGACCCGGCCGACTATCGGCTCATCGGCCGTTCGTCGAGACGTGTGGATATGCCTGCCAAAGCCACCGGCCAGCTGACCTTCGTGCACGACGTGCGCGTGCCCGGCATGCTGCATGGCCGCGTGGTGCGGCCGCCTTACAGCGGCATCGACTCGGGTCCGTTCGTCGGCCGGTCCCTGATTTCGGTCGATGAATCTTCCGTCGCCGATATCCCCGGACTTCGCGCGGTGGTCGTCGTCGGCGATTTCGTGGGTGTCGTGGCCGAGCGCGAGGAGTTCGCCGCG
>Ga0160459_100235_pt1 | contig 28150 bp, 26 predicted proteins | sample HID1973K_E6MG_FD_108208 | JGI IMG/M metagenome (GOLD analysis project Ga0160459, IMG submission 108208) | Enriched mosquito-associated microbial communities from UW Madison campus, WI, USA - HID1973K_E6 MG | ecosystem: Host-associated > Arthropoda: Insects > Digestive system > Unclassified ... | reverse complement strand
GAAGTCAGCATGCCGCTCGAACTGCCGACGGGCTTGCGCTGCACTTGCCCCGTCAGTCCAGCACGATCGAGCGCGATGGTGACGACCGTATCGGTCGTCGACTTCGGGCTGCTATAGCCGATGGTCTTGCCTTTCATCTGCTGGATGCTGGTGATCGTGCCGTTCTTCTGCTCGACCCAGACGAGATCGGCGAGGCTCTGGACGCCGCCATGCACGATGGTCAGATCGACGCCCTGCTTCACCGCCGAGATCGCCGCAGGCAGCGCGACTTCGCCATAGGGAATCTCGGACGCCATCGCATTGCGCACCGTGGTGCCGCCGCCTTCGGATGTGATGAAGCCGGTCACGTCGACGCCTTCATCCTTGAAGAAGCCCTTTTCCATCGCGACCGCGAAGGGCACGCCGTACATGCCGTCGCCCCAGTGCGTGACGGTGAGCGGCGCGGCGCGCGCGCCGATACTGCACGTCAGCGCAGCCGCGAGAGACATGAGACAGGCACCGCGCGCGAATCGCGCGATCTTTCCAGGCGCAAACATGTAGGCGTCTCCATCCATGATCGGCGGTCTCGCAACGTGCTCGGGGCCATGCGGCCGCACTGTGGTTTTCGGACCTGCTCTGGAGGTAGCAATCTGCATGAGCGCTGCGCATGCGTGGCAGCGCTCGCACGGCTGTATCGCTTAACCGTGCAAGTTAATGTATGCATTAAATTCGCAAAAGTCCAGATTCACGAAGGGCGTAGATACCCTCGTCGAAACTGGCGCGAGTATTGAATCAGGCTTGCTGAATGCCGTATTGCTGCAGCACGCTGGTCTGGTCGCGCCAGCCGCGTTCGCGGTGAGCGCGATAGAGCTCGCTCGCCTTCGCTGCATCGCCGCAACGCATCGCATCGATGATGTCGTAGTGTTCCTGTATCGACTTCGATGGCTGTGGGTGCGCCTTGACCATCTGCGTGAAGCGCCGCACGCGATGCACCTGGTCGCGGCAGTTCATGACGATGCCATGAAGCCGCGCATTGCCGCTCAACGCGACGAGCGTCTCGTGAAAGACCTCGTCCGCTTCTGCCCATGCGAGCATGTCGCCGCGTTCGAGCGCGGCGGTCATGGTCTCGCACGCGTCGACGAGCGGCGCGAGATTCGCGCTCTTTCGTGCCGCGACAAGCGCCGCCGCCGTCGATTCGAGGCTGATCAGCACTTGATAGATGTGTTTGATATCGGAGATCGACGTGGGCACGATACGGATGCCGTGACGCGGCACGATCTGCACGAGCCCCTCGCCTTGCAGACGCAGCGCGGCTTCGCGGATCGGCGTGCGGCTAAAGCCGAGCATCAGCCCGAGTTCCTGTTCGAGCAGATACGAACCCGGCGTCAATTCGCTTTCGATGATTCGGCGACGCAGCTCGCGATACGCGAGCTCGGTCGTGTTGCGTCTCGCTGGCGATATGGCGGCCATGCTTGAAGTCTCCGAAGAAGACCGGCTGTGCGCCGATGGTAGCACCACCTCAAACGTTCGCAAGATGCGCGACGAGCTTCCTGCACGCCTCCGGCAACGCATCGAGCGAGCGCACGCCGATGAGCAGTTCGCGCGCGGCCCAGGCATCGCTCAATGCGACGATGGCGAGTGCGTGTTGTCTCGCCACCGCCTCGGGCATCACGCCGAGGCCCAATCCCGCTTCGATCATCAAACATTGCGCGTCGTAACTCGACACCTGAATGCGTACGCGCACCGGGCGTCCGAGTTCATTCGCAACGCGCGTGAGGCGCTGACTGATCGCGGTATCGGCGGGCAAGGCGACGAACTCTTCATCGAGCGAATCGGCGAAAGCAATCGAGCGCGCTTGCGCCAAAGCATGTCCGGGCGGTGTCACGAGCACCAGGTTGTCCGTGCGATACGGCATGGCGTGGATCGCATAACCGTGCGGGACTGACGTGAAGACGCCGATATCCGCCGCATTGTCCGCAACCGCGCGCACGACCTGCGCGCTCGGTTTTTCATCGAGCTGGATGCGTACGTTCGGATGGCGCGCCGCGAACGACTGGATATCGCGCGGCAGAAACTGCACGATCGACGATATGTTCGCGGCAATGCGCACGATGCCGCTCGTGCCGCTCGCGAAGTCGCGCATCTGCACGGCGATATCGTCGAATTGATGCAATGCACGATGCGCCAGCGCCGCGAGCCGCTCGCCCGCTTCGGTCGGCTCGACGCCCTTGTTCGTGCGCCGCAACAGCGGCACGCCGAACATCGCTTCCACTTCGCTGATGCGCCTGCTGACGGCCGCCGCCGCGATGTGTTCGCGCTGCGCGGCCGCGGCGATCGTGCCCGCATCGATGACGGCGAGGAAGAGTCTCAGCGAAAGCGGATCGATCGGCGGCATGGGCTGATTTGCTCGGAGGACACGTCGGCAGTGTACTTAAAGAACGCTTGCCATCGTCTGTGGCGATGCCGGCATGACGAAGCATTGCTTTGCCGTGTCGGTCGCGTGATCGAAAATGCCCTGAATCAGGCACGATTCGAAGGAACCATCATGCAGGAAGCAATCAATGCGACCGCAAGCGGCACGCGAATCCGCGTGTTCTGGCAACCGGGCTGTTCGTCGTGCTTGCGCACGAAAGAATTTCTTACGCGCCAGGGCATAGCGTTCGAATCCATCGACGTGCACAACGATCCCGAAGGTCGCGCGGCGCTCGCGGCGCTCGGCGCACGCAGCGTGCCCGTGGTCGCGCTCGGGACGAAGTACACGCTATGCCAGTCGATCAACGACGTGATCCGCTTTCTCGATCTCAAGACCACGCCGACGCCGCCTCTGCCGCCTGAGGAACTCGTCAGGAAACTCGCGCAGGTTCTCGAAGCGAATGCGCGCTATGCGCGGCAATTCGGCGCCGAGTATTTCCGCAAGCCCTTTCGGAACCGCAACCGGACGCCGGCCGGCTTGACGTTCCATGTGTTTCGCGTCGCTGAAATGGGCGTGCAGGCCGCGCATCAGATCGAATTGCGCTTCGAAGGTTTCGACGACGTGCCGCCGCAGGAATGGCAGGCGCAAGACATCGCGCGCTGGGGCGAAAGCGTACGCGCACAGCTGCTCGACTGGTGGGAACACGAGTCCGACCGCTCGCTCGCCTATGACGTGCCGACCTACTATGGCCGACGCTCGATGCACGAAGTGCTCGAACGCACCGCATGGCATAGCGCCCAACACACGCGGCAAGTGATGCTGATGCTGGAAAGCGACGGCGTGACGGTCGATCGTCCATTGACGGCGGACGAGCTCGGAGGTTTGCCGCTGCCGGAAGAAGTCTGGGATAAGTGATCGTCACGCTCGCGATCGCACGGTACGCGCGCAGGTCCGTTCACGCCGCCCCTTCACGGGGCGGCTTTTTTTTATCGGCCGCTAACGTATACGTTGAGCGATACGGCAATTTTCTTTTCATATAATGATGGCATTCCGTCTGCCGGCCTACGATCCATAGCCCGGCGGACATTTCGTCCGTGCATCGACGGCAATGTTTTCGGAATGCCCCATGGCTCCAGCCCGAACCGCCGAAGCGATCAGCAAAGCGCGCGAAAAATCGACCGACACGGTCTATCAGGCGCTGCGAGAGAGAATTCTCAGCAACGACCTGCGGCCCGGCACGCAGATGCTCGAACAGGAACTCGTGGAAATGTTCGGCGTGAGCCGCACGCCCGTGCGCGAGGCGCTCATTCGTCTGCAGAACGAGCATCTCGTGCAGATCATTCCACGGCACGGCATGCGCGTGCGCAATGTTTCGATGGCCGATATCGAGGAAGTCTTTCAGGTGCAAACGAGCCTCGAAGCGACGGCTGCCGCGGCCATCGCCGCGCGAAAACCTGGCGCGCGCGAACTCAAAGCGCTGGAAAAAACGTGCACCGAAATGGATCGCGCCTTCGCGAAGCAGGATCGCGACGCGTGGTCCGCCGCGCGTGAAGCCTTCTATATGCGCCTCATCGAACTGAGCGATAACCCGCGTCTCACGCAGATCGTCGGTGAATGCTCGGATCAGGTGCGACGCGTGCGCGAGCTGACGCTGCGACTCATCGATCTCGACGAATCGCACGCGCAGGCCTTGCGCGCAATCGTCGAGGCGTTGCGGCAAGGCGATGCGTCATCGGCGCAAACGCTTTGCCGCGACGACCGTGCGCGCAATCTTCAGACGCAAATCGAAGCGTTGCGACGCTTCAGAGTGCTCGACGTCTGATCGCGCGTGCCGATGACGTTCGCTTGTTCTGATTCGCACGCGCTCGCGATCAGCACTTCCCGGTCCGTGTGACGGCACACGACATTGCGTACATGATTCACGCCGAGGCTATGGAAGCCGCGCTTGTTCGCGCCGAGCACGACGAGATCCGCATCGAGGCGATCGGCTTCATCGGCGATCACGCGCCCGATGCTGCGGCCATCTACTGGCAGCGTGCGCGTGATCCACTCGGCTTCGATGCCAGCGCGCCGAAGCCGCTTCTCGCTGCTGCGGCGAATCACGAGCGCAAGCTGATTGACGAGCGACTGCGTGTCGCACAGGCTGTCCCACTGCCAACCGGCCCACCACGGCGCGGAATCGATCACGTGCAATACGGTGAGGCGCGCCTGGCTTTCGCGCGCGCGGGCAATGGCGGTCGACAACGCGGCTTCGCTGAAGCTCGGTCCCACGGCGACAAGAATATGCTGGTACATGGCACTAACCTCCGATCATTTGGACGGCGCCTTTCGCGGGCGCCCGTTGTTCTGCATTTCGTCATGATCGGCGCGCACAATTAGCGGAAAGTGAGGGTGCGCTGCGGGAAGCGTTACGATGCGATAAATCAAACTGATGGCTTCGAAAACGCTCGTTCCCATATGGACAATCGCGAATTGCTCAACCTCGCGTATCTGCGCGCCTTTCGTCTCGTCGCGCAAACCGGCAGCGCCACGCGCGCCGCCGCTGCGCTATTCCGCGCGCAATCGGCAGTCACGCGCTCGCTGCAGGAACTCGAAGCCGCCGTCGGCGAAACCCTGCTGGAGCGCCGCCCGTCAGGCATGCTGCCGACGCCCGCGGGTCGCGTCGTGCTGCTGCGATGCGAACGGATCTTCGGAGAGCTGGAGGAACTGGCGCAATGGTGCGCGACGCGGCAATCGCGCCGCCGCACCGCGACGGGGGGCACGCTCCCCGCCTTCCTTCTGAACACGCGGCGGCTGCAATTGTTCTCCGCACTCGCGCGCCATCGCCATATGCCGAGCGCGGCGCAAACGCTCGGGTTGAGCCAGCCGGCCGTGAGCAGCGCGATCCGCATCATGGAAACGGGCGCGGGCATGCAACTGTTCTACCGCAGCCCGCGCGGACTGCTGCTCACAAGCGAAGGCGAAACCTTCGTGCTGCATGTGCGCCGCGCGCTCAACGAACTGCGCCACATCCCCGACGATCTCGCGGCCTTGCGCGGCACGATTCAAGGTTATGTCACGGTCGGCGCGCTGCCGCTCGGCAGAACGCTGATCCTGCCGGGCGCGATCGCACGCGTGGCCGCGCAGTATCCGGGCGTTCGCATCGTGACCGACGAGAGTTCTTACGAAACGCTGGTCGCCGGCCTGCGATCAGGCGACATCGACTTCGTGCTCGGCGCGCTGCGTCAGAACGATGCGTCGAGTGGACTCGTCAACGAGCGGCTCATGTCGGAGGACATCGTCGTGATCGCGCGGCGTGGACATCCGCTTGCGGGCGTGAACGGACTCACGCTCAAGGATCTGATTGCCGCGCAATGGATTCTGCCGCGTAGTCAGGCGCCCGCGCGTAGCATGTTCGAGGCGCAATTCAAGCGCTGGAAATTGAAGCCGCCGATGCCGAGCGTCGAAACCGCGGACCTCGCAGTCATTCGCGGCCTGTTGATGCACACGGACATGCTCGCCGCCGTGTCCGCGCAACAACTGCACTACGAATGCGAATCGGGCCAGCTCGTCGTGATGGACATTCCGTTGCAGAACACGCGACGCGAGATCGGGCTCACGATGCGCGCGGGCGGCACGCCATCGCCGGCGGCGCGCGTGTTGATCGATGCAATACGATTGACCGTCGATCAGCTCGGGCATGAAATGCGGCGCGAAGCGGCTGCCATCGCCAGAGCCGCCATCTGAATTGTTTATCGCGGCCGCGCATTTGTGTTCGTTCACACGAGTGCTGTATGGTAATCGGCGCGATTCCCGGCAACGTCTAAGGAGATGTGATGAACGAGCAGCAATGGACCGCGATGGACGAGTACCTGTGCGACCGAACGCAAACACCCGACGAAGCGCTCGAATCGGCGTTGAAAGTCAGCACGCAAGCGGGACTTCCGGCGATCAACGTCGCGCCGAATCAGGGCAAGCTGCTGCAGATGCTCGCGCGTATGAGCGGCGCGCGGCGGATTCTCGAACTCGGCACGCTCGGCGGCTATAGCACCATCTGGCTGGCGCGCGCCCTGCCCGCCGACGGCACCTTGCTCACGCTCGAAGCCCTCGAGCAACATGCGGACGTCGCGCGCGGGAATATCGAACGTGCGGGTCTGTCAGGCGTGGTGTCCGTGATCGTCGGCGATGCGGTCGATACGCTCGAAGCGTTCGTGCGCGACGGCATTCCGCCTTTCGATTTCATCTTTCTCGATGCCGACAAACAAAGCTATCCAGCGTATCTGCGTCTCGTGCTGCGTCTGAGCCGGCCGGGTACGGTGATCGTCGCGGACAATGTCATTCGCCAGGGCCGCGTCGCGGATGCGAACAGCAGCGACCCGGACGTAATCGGTGTGCGCCGGTTCTTCGACATGCTGGCGGCGGATGCCAATGTGTCCTCCACCGCGATACAAACGGTCGGCACCAAGGGATGGGACGGATTCTCGGTTTCGATCGTGTCCTGATCGCGTCGGCTTCGAAAATAATCGAGCGGCGCTGGGAATAAAACGTTCGTCCGGCATGTTAGCGCATCGAGAGCCCATAAAAATCGATGCACCATCATGGACGAACCGCTCGACCGACGAACCATTTGCGCCTTCGCGAACGGCCGCCTTGTGTGGCGCCGCGTACTCATCGCCGCGAGCCTGGCCGCCGCCGCCGCCGGCTGGTGCGCGGCGACGCACGTTTCCGCCGACATGCTCGATGCCGCCGCAGTCATGGCCTTGATGGAAGCATCGAAGCATGACGGCGCGAACGTGCGGCCGCTCGTCTCGCACGATCCGCACTTCATCGAACTGACGCCTGTCGGACTCGAATTGATCGCAACGCGGACGCGACCTGCGGGCAAGTTCACGCATATCGACGAACTCGATTACCGCAACGCGGACGGCAATGCGGTCATCCTGCTGATCGCCGCCGCGCCATTCGCGAGCGACGAGCCGCACTGGAGCGCACAACGCGTGGGCGATATCCGGCTGCTTTCGTGGATTGCCGGCGGCAAGCGTTACGTGCTCGGCGGACGCGCGGACACGCACGGACTCATGCGCGCCGCCGACGCGCTGACGCTCGCGCGCCAGCAAGACAACGGATAACGCGATGGCCATCCGTGACGAACTGATCGAACATGTTCCGCGACTGCGCCGCTATGCGCGCGCGCTTCTGAACAACCGCGACCTCGCCGACGATCTGGTGCAGGACACGATCGAACGCGCCTTGTCGCGCACGACGATGTTCGAGGCGGGCACCGATCTGCGCGCGTGGCTTTTCACCCTCATGCATAACGTATTCGTGAATCAGATACGCAAGGCGTCGTCGCGTGCGGTGCATGTGTCCGTCGACGATGACGATATCGGCGAGCGCGAGTTCGCCGCGCCGGGCAATCAGATGCGCTCGCTCGAAGTACGCGATCTCGACTATGCATTGCAGCGCCTGCCCGCCGAACAGCGGGAAGTCGTGCTCCTCGTCGGGCTTGAAGAGATGACCTATGCGGAAGTGGCGATCGCACTCGATATTCCCATCGGCACCGTGATGTCGCGGCTATCGCGCGGTCGCGAACGTCTGCGCACGTTGATGGCGGGCACGCAGCCCAGTGCCAGATTGAAGGTGGTGCGATGAACGAGCCAAAGACTCCGATCAGCGAAGACGATCTTCACGCTTACGTCGATGGCGCGCTTTCGCCCGAGCGCCGCGAACAGGTCGAGCGCGCCATCGAACTCAACCCCGCGCTGGCCTCGCGCGTGAGCGACTACTTCTCGCTCAATAACATGTTCCATGAACGCTACGACCGCGTGCTCAACGAACCTATGCCTGCACGCCTGCGCACGCTGAAGAAACGGCGCTGGTTCAGCGCGGCGAACTGGCCGCATATCGCGGGCATGGCGGCGTCGCTCGTGCTGGGCATCGGCATTGGCGTTGGCGTCGGCATGGGGCGGGATGCGGTGTCGCTACCAGGAATGATTGCATCGAATACACATGGCGTGAGTGCCGAAAGCATGGAAGGCATGGCGCGTCAGGCCGCGCTTGCGCATGTCGTGTATATGCCCGCGGTCGATCGTCCCGATGATATCGGCAAGGATCGCGATCAGGACTTCGTGCAGTATCTGTCGAACAGACTCGGCACCGATGTGCATCCGCCGCTGCTCACGAAGAGCGGCTTCGAACTCATGGGCGGCCGTCTTCTTCCCGGCGAAAACGGCCCGACTGCACAGTTCATGTATCGCGATGCCAAAGGCGAACGCGTGACGCTTTGCATCTCGCATCGCAAGACGAACACGAATACGACCGCGTTCAAGCTGTATCGGGACGGGCCGGTGAACGTGTTCTACTGGATCGATGGCGATTTCGGTTACGCGGTGTCAGGCGGCATCGATCGCAAGGTGATGCTCGAACTCGCACACGATGTCTACGCGCAACTGACGCCATCGACGCCGGGTTGAACGCGCCTATTCGGAAGACATTTCCCGTCTGCTCACGCGAAGCCATCTCCCGCGCACGGCGGGCACGCCCGTTCTTGCCCGGACGCGTGGCAGACTTCTGCATTCGACATGCATGCCGCGCTCAGGCGCCGCCGCCACGAAGCTGTCGATTTCCTCGCGCACGTCCGGGTCCATGTAGTCCGCCCGCGATGCATCGACGATGACGGTCGCGCCATCGGGAATCGTGCGCAGATGATGCTTGAGCGTCACCTTGCCGAGAAACGATACGTCCTTGCGGAACGACAGCAGGTAGTGATCATCGTGTTGCGCGATCGTGATCGAGCGTTTGACGTTCGCGCTGATCGCAAGCAGCAGACTGCACGCGATGCCGAGCAGAATGCCCATCAGCAGGTCCGTCAGCAACACGCCTGCGATCGTCGCGACGAACGGCGCAAAGCGCTCCATGCCCTGCTTCGCCACTGCCGCGAACAACGAAGGCTTGGCGAGCTTGAGGCCCGTGAAGATCAGGATCGCAGCAAGACAGGCGAGCGGAATCAGGTTGATCACGCTCGTCAGCGCGAAGACGCTCGCGAGCAGCAGCACGCCATGCACGACCGACGACCAGCGGCTCTGCGCGCCCGCATTCACGTTCGCCGAACTGCGCACGATCACCGATGTGATCGGCAGCCCGCCGATCGCACCCGCCATCATGTTGCCGATGCCTTGCGCCTTGAGTTCGCGATCCGGATGCGCCGCGCGCTTCTTCGGATCGAGTTGCTCGACGGCTTCGAGGCTCAGCAGCGTTTCGAGACTCGCGACGATGGCGAGCGTGAAGGCAAGCCGCCAAACATCGGGGTTCACGAACTGCGAGAAGTTCGGCAATGCGAGGGCATTCGTCAGCGCCGCAAACGTTTCAATCGACGGCAACGCAACGCGATGTTGCGCCGGCGGAGCAAACCCCGGGGCGAGGAAATCGAGCAGCAACGTGATGCCGATGCCGAACGCGACCACCGCGAGCGGCGCGGGCACGGCGCGCACGAGAGCGAAGCGGCGCATTGCACGCGTTTCCCAGGCTGCCAGCATCGCGAGCGAAATCACGGCGACCATGCACGCGGCCATCGATATCGGACCGAACGGCGTGTCGAACATGCCGGGACCGCTCGCGACCGGCGCGCCCTCGTTGGCAAAACCCGCAGCGAGCGGAATCTGCTTGATGACGAGCAAGAGGCCGATGGCGGCGAGCATGCCTTTGATGACGGATGAAGGCACATAGGCCGCGAAGCGCCCCGCCTTCAGCACGCCGAAGCCGAACTGGATCGCGCCCGACAACAGCACGGCGAGCAGAAAAGCGGAAAAGCTGCCGAGGCCCGCGATGCCATCGACGACGATCACGATGAGACCCGCGGCCGGACCGCTCACGCTCAACTGCGAGCCGCTCAGCAACGCGACGACAAGACCGCCGATGATGCCGGACAAAAGCCCGGCGAACGGCTCGACGCCGGATGCATTGGCAATGCCGAGACACAGCGGCATTGCGACGAGAAACACGACCGTGCCCGCGAAAAGGTCACGCGGAAAAGTGGCTAATCGGTTAATTGAGCTCATGATTTTTTCGAACGAGTGTGGGCCTGCGAAGATCGCAAAAGCGATATCGCATCGAGAAACGATCGATGGGAATGCGGCCGGTCTAAGCGGCCTGAAGCGATGCGACCTGCATGCGCTTGTCGTCTTGCGTGATGCCCTCTGCCTCGTAGCCGCAGGCGAGCACATTGATCAGGCCGTCGTGAAGCCCGAAGATCCAGCCGTGAACGAGGGGCGGCACTTCGCGATCGCGCACGACAGAGTGTTGTTGCAAGAGACGCACTTGCTCCAGCACGTTCAATTCGGCGAGGCGATTCGCTCGCGCATCGAGTTCGGTGTGTGCATCGAGTTCATCGCGATGCCGCTCGCCTAAGGCGCACAACGGCGCGATACGTCGATTCACGTGCGGCAAGTCGCTCGATTGCGGCAGCAGCGAGGCGCGCACACCGCCGCATCCGTAATGCCCGCAAATGATCACGTGATCGACTTTCAGCACGCGCACCCCGTATTCGAGCACGCTCATCGTGTTGTCATCGGACGGTGAGAACAGGTTCGCAATGTTGCGATGAACGAAGAGATCGCCGGGATTGGCGTTCGTCACGGTTTCAGCCGGCACGCGGCTATCCGCGCAGCCGATCCACAGCACCTTCGGGCTTTGGCCTTGCGCCAGTCGCGGAAAAAACTGTTCATCGGCGTGGGCAGTCTCGCGTGCCCAGGCAAGGTTTTCCAATAACATCCGTTTCGGTCGATTCATGCATTGCTCTCCAAAGGATCGTAAAGGGGCCGCATCTGCATTGCAGTGAAGCGAGTTTCTTACGAATCACTTTCGCATAGAAAGTTCAGTGGCGTCCAGCTAAAAAATCAGAACAATCGAATATGAACGTAGAGCGAAATTCAGCACCTTTTTGGAAACATGCACAATGTTGAAACATGCATGTGCCGCGTTTTGTTTCTGACGAGAATATGACGCAAACCGTCTGTTAATCTCTATCCCTCTCATGCTCGGCACTTTCATCTCCATGCACGATCCAGTAACAAGCGTAGACACGACGCGTTTCGTCGAATTGAAGATCGGCGCATATCCCTTGCGCATCGAATATCGATGGTTGAATGCGGACCGCGCCGATGCGCCCATTGCGTTGTTCCTGCATGAAGGGCTGGGTTCGATCGCGTTATGGAAAGGCTGGCCGCAAATGCTATGCGATCGCCTGAATTGCCGAGGCCTCGTTTATTCGAGGCCCGGATACGGACGCTCGACGCCGCGCCGGCCTGAAGAGAAATGGCCCGTCGAGTTTCTGCATGTGCAGGCGCATGACGTGCTGCCCGCGTTGCTCGATGCGCTGGAAATCAACGCGGAAGAACGCGCACACATGTGGCTCATCGGGCATAGCGATGGCGGCACGATCGCGCTGCTTTATGCAAGTGCCTTCCCTGACGCGCTCGCGGGTCTCGTCATCATGGCGCCGCATCTGTTCGTGGAACCGATGACGGTCGAAGGCATCGAAAAAGCCCGCAACACATATGAAACGACATCGTTCAGAGAAAAGCTGCGGGCCTATCACGACGACGTGGATTCGGCCTTTTACGGATGGAATGACGCGTGGTTGAATCCCGCGTTCCTGCATTGGGATATCACGGAAGAGATAGCGTCGATCAGGCGGCCATTGCTCGCCATTCAAGGTTATGACGACGAATACGCCTCGATGCTGCAACTCGACAGCATCAAGGCAGCCGTGGATCACACACAGCTCGTCAAGCTCGAGCAATGCCGGCATTCACCGCATCGCGATGCAGCCGATGCGGTGAACGAAGCGATCAGCGCTTTCGTGCAAGCGCATCGCGTTTGAATCAGCGCTTGATCGTCAGATAGGCGCGGCTGATGGCGGGCCGCGTATGCACCCATAAGCGCGACGCCAGCCACGAAGCCGGACGATCGCGCACTTCCAGTCGCTTGATGGTGCGCTCGCCATCCGCCGACCCGTTGCGATCCAGCGGATTCACGCCGACGTTCGTTCCCGAATGGCACGTATGGAAGTGCCTGAATCCCGCGTTCAACGCGACTTCGCGATAGTCGTCGTCGTAATAGCCTTGCGGCCAGCACAGATGATCGGACACGTCGCCCAGACGCGTGCGCAATGCCGCGCGCGCCGCGCTCAGGTCCGCATGCAGACGCTCACGCTTTTCACCCCGCGAACCTGTGACCTGATCCCAGCGTACATGCGTATGCGTGTGGCTATGAAACTCGAATGTGCCGGCTTCGCGCATCGCTTCGATTTCGGACCAGCGCAGAATGACATCATCGACACGACCGTTCTCGATTGCACGTTCGCCCGCGTGATGATCGAGCAAAGCCGGAAGCGCGGAGTTCGCATTCGATACATTCGGGCGCACGCCGCCTTCGCCGGGCCAACTGCTCACGAGGAAGCACATCGCCGTCAATCCATGACGCTGCAGTACTGGATGCGCGTGTACCCAGTTGTCGAGATAGCCATCGTCGAACGTGATGACGATGGATTTCGCCGGCATGTCTTCACCGCTCAGAAAAGCAGCAAGCTCAGTCGAGCCGATCGTCCGATAGCCTGCGCTCGCGAGATACGCCATCTGCGCGGCGAAATTGCCCGGCGTCACGGTGATCATGCCGGGCGATGTGCTGACGTGGTGATACATCAGCACGGGAATGGCGCGCGCCTGATTGCGGCTCATCGGCGATGGCCTCGCTCATGCAATGCGCGTCCATAAAAGAGCGCTGTTTCGTGCGCCATGTCGCCGACGGTGAAGCCGCGCTCGGTGATGCGCAGGCTTTCGCGCTGAAGTCGCTGCCGCAGTGCCGGATCGCCGATCATGCGCGCGATCGCGCCGCGCAATGCGACGGGATCGTGCGGCGGCACGAGCAGCCCGTTGACGTTGTCTTCGATGAGTTCGGGCACGCCATCGACGTGCGTGCCGATGACAGGCGAGCCCGCGGCCATCGCCTCGATGAACGCCTGACCGAGTGCTTCCTGATGCGTGGGCAGCACGAAGAGATCGGAGCCGCGAAAGATGTTCGGCACGTCGGTGCGAAAGCCGAGCAAGTGAATGCGGTGCGCGAGTCCAAGGTTCACGACGATGCTTTTTATGCGATCGAAACTTGGACCGTCGCCCGCCATCACGACATGCAGATTCGCGTGCGTATCGAGCAACGGGCGCACTGCCGCGATCAGATCTTCATGGCCTTTCTTGTCGCGCATGATTGCGACCATGCATGCGACGAAAGCGTCCTGCCCGAGACCGAGTTCCGCGCGCAAGGTCGAATGCGCGACCGGTTGCGGATTGACGATTCCGTCATGGATCGTCTGCACGCGCTTCTCCGCAACCCCTGCCGAGATCAGGTAGCGGCGCACGTAATGACTCACCGCGATCACGCGATGCGGAATCCATGAATACGTCGCAAGCGACGAAATCGGCAACGCGAGATGCCGCGTACGCACGATGAGCGGCGTGCGCGCGAGCCGCGCCGCCGTGCCTGCGACGAGACTGTCGTGACCACTGTGCGTATTGAGCACGTCGAAAGCACGGTGTCGCAATAGCGACTTGATGCGCAGCATCGATTGCATGTCCCCGCCGCTACGCATGCGCGCGTGATGCACGGCGAAACCGAGCTCGGCACAACGCTCACCGAGACGCGCCTCGCGGGGGCAAATCAGCTCGACGGTATGACCGCTTTCACGCAGCGCCACCATCTCCTTCAACGTGCGGATCTCCTGACCACCCCATCCAGTCGATGACTCGCTATGTAAGATCTTCAAGTGCATGGTCTCCACAACCCCAGCGGCGATGCGCCGGTAATATCTCGTAATAATTCGAATACCTTTCTGCCCTTGGTTGTTCGTAAAGAAATAGCAAGGGAGAGAGTGAGGCCTCGAATGAGGCTTATCGGTAAAGACGCGCTGCTTGCAGGCGCAATGAAAGTCGACGACCGACAGCGTTCTGTATGGCCAATCGACGCTTCATTGCAAAGTCGATTGGCGTGTTTGTCTCAGCAAGCGGATGACCTGATCTGGCTAACGGCTTATCTCGGCGTTTGGTTGACGCGTAACTGGCAATTTTGTCAGCTACGCGAGTGGCAGCGTCAGCGGAGTGCAGCGGCGCCCTCCATTGCGAGCAGATTGCCGTGCACCCGGATCTTTACCGGATCGGTGTCCTTCGACTGTTTCTTGGGATCAGCAATTTCCATACTCCGGCATTGCCAGGCGTACGGAAGAACATCGCCTTGTATTGCAGAGTTTTTGTTCAGTCGCGCCGTTTGAGCGGCCTAGCCGGATCAGGACTGAGCGCTCTTCCACGCGCCGAATTGCGCGATCTCGCCGATCGGCAAGCGTTTGCGCGGCGCCTGCTCGCGTTCGGCCAACGCCTCGGACAAGGCGCGCGCGTCGCCATGATGCGCCACGGAGATCACGGCGAGCGGCACGTAGCGCTGCGCGATGCCGAAGGTCTCACGCAAGGCCTTCGTGTCGAAGCCGCTCATCGAATGCGCGGCGAGGTTGCGGGCGTGCGCCTCCAGCAACAGCGCCAGCCCGGCCGCACCGGCGTCGTAGCTGGCGGTCGGATTCGCTTCGCCCTTCGCGTTGAGCGTATCGGCGATCACCACGATCAGCACCTGCGCGTGCCTGTTCCATGACTGGTTGAACGGCACGAGCGTCGCGAACGCGCGCTCGAACGCCGCCGCGTCCTCGCCCTTTTCGAACACGAGAAAGCGCCACGGCTGCACGTTGTACGCCGATGGCGCCCAGCGCGCGGCCTCCAGCAAAGCAAGCACGTCCGCGTGGGCGACGGGCTGCTCCGCATAGGCGCGCGGGCTCCATCGCCCGGCGATCAGCGGATGGATATCGATATCGGTCGGTGCGGGTCTGTGTGTCATGGGTTCCTGGCAAGAAGGCTTGCAGTTGATGAAAGAGCTTGAGCCGCGCGGCCTGATGCTTTCCGCTTCCCAAACCGGCTAGCTATGATAGTTCGCCCTGACGCACTCAATCCGCCGATTCGACATCCCGCTCGCGATAGACGCGCGGCTCATAGAGCGCCGTATCGAAATCCGCTGGCACGTCGGCGCTCATGCGCGCCTCGTGCGCGTCGAGGTCTTCGAGAAAGAGATCCTGGCTGATGCGCCGCACGACAGCCGGGATATCCCGCTTCATGCAGGGCACGTCGCCCACCGGCACGCCGCGACTCACGAAGCCCGCCGGGTTGAACACATGGATGTTCCTGAGGAACGGCGCCGTGCCTGACCGCTTCTCCACATATTCAAGCGCGTCGCCGAGATAGGGATGCGCGCCCAGCGCGTCGTCGCGCTCGTCCGGGGCGGGCTGATATCGGTCGCGCCAGAGCAGCACGCGATCGGCGATGCGCGCAAGCTCGGGCCGCGCGTGCAGATCGACCGCATAGCCGGTGCCCGCGATCACGAAGTCGAATGCGAAGTCGCCATCGGCGGCGCGGGCGTGGACGCGGCCATTCGCGACGCTCGCTTCATGCCACGGCGCGCCCAGATGCAGATGAAAATTGGCGAAGCGCGCCACGCGCTCGACCGCGTCGGCAGGCGCGGTCGAGCCGGCGCGTCTGAAGCGCAGCGCCTGGCGCCAGCGCACCGCGTCGGGCAGCGCGGGAAAGTTGTCGTAGGCGCCCGGATACGCACGCGCGCGGCTCACGGGCACCGCAGGTAGCTCGGCGCGGCGCACGAACAGATGCACGTCGCGCGCGCCGGCTTCGAGCGCGCTCGCCGCCGCATCGAAAGCCGAAGCCGCGCCACCGATCACCGCGACGGACTTGCCCGCGAGCGCGGCAAAGTCGATCGCATCCGAGGTATGCGCGAGATGGCTCGGCGGCAACGCCGTGAGCGGCGGCACGATATTCGGTCTGCCGTTGCCCGCGACGCCATTGCCGAGAATGATCTTGCGCGCGGTCTCCACACGTGTCTCGACGCCCCGCTCCGTGCGGACCGTCAGATGCAGACGGAAATGCGAGCCCGCCGGCTCGATGAGCGTGAGCGTCGTGCCATAGCGAATCGTGACGCCGAGAAACTGCCGATACCACGCAATGTACTCAGCCCATTGAGTGCGCCCGATGCGTTCGATGTTCGCATAGGCCGCCGCGCCATAACGCGCTTCGTGCCATGCCTGAAAGCTCAGCCCGGGCAAGCCCGCCTCTGGTCCCGCAAGCGTCTTCGGCGTGCGCAGGCGGTTCATCCGCGCGTAGTTGGTCCACGCGCCCGCGCGCGTCTCATCGGGCGCGGCGTCGATCACACTGACGCGGCCGATGCCCGCGCGCCGCAGCGCGAACGCAAAGGCCGCGCCCGTCTGCCCGCCGCCGACGATCAGCACATTGTGATCGATGCCCGCCCGTCCGACGACCCAGTCCTCTGGATCGGGACCGATGAGACGCAGGGTGTCGCGCGCGTGCTGGTCTTGCAGATGGGACGATTGGCTCATGAACGAAGCATGCGGTGAAGTGTGTCGAACGATCGAGTATCGATGGTTCGCGCCACGTCGCAAACGAATCATTCGTGCTTTTCAATCCAGCGAAGGGCGGCGCAGACCATGAGTATTCCGACGCAAATCCCTTCATGAGCATCGATCGAATCCTCCTGAACGCCGCCTTGATATCGATATCACTTTTACTCGCTTCGAATTCCGGGGCGCGCGCGTCATCATGTTCGCTCCATCCGCAGGCTTCTCCAATTAGACGAGGGCGTTCCCTCGCCCGGCACTCAGACCAACCTATGCGTACCTTTTCGTCAGTCCTTCGCGGACTGGTCTTCGCCGCCGCCTTGTCCGGCGCTTTCACCGAACCGGCACGCGCCGCAAGCACCGCGCCCGCCGTCGATCGCGACACGGTCGTGATCGGCGTCGAAAAGGAGTTCTACAACCTCGACGGCCTGGTCGCCGTGAGCGGCGACTCGCTGCGCTACGGCTGGCAGATCTACGACACGCTCTACGGCTTCGACCAGAAGGGCAATCTCGTGCCGCGTCTCGCGACGAGCGTGAACGTGTCCGCCGACGCACGCGTGTTCACCTACAAGCTGCGTCCCAACGTCAAGTTCCATAACGGTGCGACGCTGAGCTCGCGCGACGTGAAGGCATCGCTCGAACACGTGCTCGACCCGCGCAGCAAGAGCACGCGCCGTCCGTTCTTCGCGCCGGTCGTCGAGTCGATCGAGACGCCCGACGACCTCACCGTCGTCTTCAAACTGAAGCAGCCCGATGGCGCGTTCGCCAACAAGGTCGCGGGCTATCTCTACATCATTCCGGCCGACTATCTCGCGAGCCTGCCGAATCCCGATGCGTTCGCGCAAAAGCCAGTCTCGCTCGGACCGTACAAGTTCAAGTCGCTCGCGCCGGGCGGCAGCGAACTCGTGCTCGAACGCTTCGACGATTACTGGGGCGAAAAGCCGCGCGTGAAGACGCTGATCTTCCGCGCGATCACCGAGCCGGCGAGCCGCGTCAACGCGGTGCTGCGCGGCGAAGTCGATCTCTCGGTGGCGCTGCCCTTCTCCGACTATGCGCGGCTCAGGAAGGAAAGCGGGCTCGACGTGATCGAAAGCCGTGTTGCATCGCCGGTCTATGTGCGGGTCTACACCACCGACAAGAACTCGCCCTTCGCCAACGTCCAGGTGCGTCAGGCGCTCAGCTACGCGCTCGACACCAACGCCATCATCAAGAGCGTGCTGTATGGCGTGGGCGAGCCGCTCGGCACGATGATCTCGAACTACTATCCGTACGGCGCGGACCGCACGATCAAGCCGTATCCCTACGATCCCGCGAAGGCGCGTGCGCTGCTTGCGCAGGCAGGCTATCCGAAGGGTTTCGAGACCACGCTCAACATTCAGGGCGACATGCCGCAAGGCGTCGCCGAGGCGATCGCGGCGTACTGGGGACAAGTGGGCGTGAAGGTCAAGCTCAATCGCCTGACCTATGCGACTTTCCAGCGCCTGAACAACACGCACACCTCCGGGCCGCTCGCGCTCAGCCAGTTCACCAATGCGCTGTATGACCCGGTGCACCCGGTCGGTGGCGCGTTCGCATCGGAGGGAAGCTGGTCCAACTATTCGAATCCGAAGGTCGATGCGCTGCTCGCCGACGTCTCCCGCGTCAGCGATACGAAACAGCGCGGCGAAGTGTTCCAGAAGATCGGCCGCGAACTGCATGACGATGCCGCCGCGTTCTTCATCTCCGAATTCACTTACGTCTATGCAAAGAAGAAGACGCTTCAGTGGCAGCCGCAGCAAGGCGGCGGCTTCCTCAACTTCCGCACGATCCAGTGGGCGCCGCAGACGGTCGCCGGAAACTGAGCGATGCCCGCCTATCTCCTGCGCCGCGCCGGTTCCGCCCTGCTCACGGTGTGGCTGATGTCGGTGCTGATCTTCGTGCTGGTGCGCCTGGTGGGCGATCCCGCCTATCTGCTGATGCCGCCCGAGGCGACCGAAGCCGACCGTCAGCTCTTTCGCGAGCAACTGGGTCTCGCCGATCCGGTCCCGCTGCAATACGCACGCTTTCTGGCGGGCGTGCTGCGCGGCGACATGGGCAACTCGTTCCACTTCGGCGCGCCCGCGCTCTCGATGGCGCTGAGCCGGCTCGCATCGAGCCTGTTGCTGGTCGGCATTTCGCTGACGCTCGCACTGGCCATCGGCTTGTCGCTGGGCGTCGCGGCGGCGGTGCGGCGGGGAAGCTGGATCGACCGGTTCGCGTCGCTTTTCGCGGTGCTCGGGCAGGCCGCGCCACCGTTCTTCGTCGCGTTGCTGCTGATCCGTCTTTTCTCGGTGCAATGGGGCTGGCTGCCGACCGGCGGCCACGGCACATGGCGTCATCTGATCCTGCCGGTATGCGCGCTCGCGTGGTATTCCGCCGCGGGCATCGCCCGGCTCACGCGCGCCAACATGCTCACCGTGCTCGAAGCCGATTACATCCGCATGGCCCGCATCAAGGGGCTGCCCGCGCATGTGGTGATCGGCACGCATGCGCTGCGCAATGCGGCGCTGCCGATCGTCGCGTTCGCGGCGTCGCAGTTCGGCGTGCTGATCGGCGGTGCGGTCGCCATCGAAACGGTGTTCTCGTGGCCCGGCTTCGGCAGCCTGATGGTCGAAGCCATCAGCACGCTGGATTTCACCGTGGTGCAGGCCGCCGTGATCGTCTCGGTGCTGCTGTTCGTCTCGATCAATCTCGCGGTCGACGTGCTCTATGCGCTCGTCGATCCACGCATCCGGTACCAGCGATGAGCACGCGATCCCTTCTGTTCGGCGGCCTGCTCGTCGCGATCGTCGCGGCGTCGGCGTTCGCGCCGCTGCTCTCGAACGTCGATCCGAACGCAATCGATCTGTCCGCCACGTTCCAGTCGCCGACCTGGCACCACTGGTTCGGCACCGATCAGATGGGCCGCGACGTCTTTACGCGCACGCTCTACGGCGGGCGCATCTCGCTCGCTATCGCGTTCTGCGCGGTGTTGCTCGCGGGGTTCTTCGGCGCCATCGCGGGCCTGCTGTCCGCATACCTCGGCGGACGTTTCGATGCCGCGCTCATGCGTATCGTCGATGCCCAGTACGCGTTGCCGCCCGTATTTCTCGCGATGCTGATCGTCGGCATCTGCGGGCCGAGCATGACGAACATCGTCATCGTTGTGACGCTCGCGAACTGGGGACGTTTCGCGCGCATCATCCGCGCCGAGGCGCTGAGCCTGCGCGAGCGCGACTTCATCCTGATCGCGAAGCTCGCCGGCGCGACGCCGCTGCATGTCGTGATGCGCCATCTGCTGCCCAATGTGCGCAATACCTTCGCCGTGCTGCTGACGCTCGACATCGGTCTCGTGATCTTCATGGAAGCGGCGCTGAGCTTCGTGGGCCTCGGCGTGCAGCCGCCCGATCCGTCGTGGGGCGGGATGATCGCGGAAGGTCGCAACTATCTCGATACCGCATGGTGGCTCTCTGCACTGCCGGGGCTCGTGCTGATCGCGACGGTGCTGTCGAGCAATCGCATCGGCGAATCCCTGCAACGTGGCGATGGAGTGCTGCGATGAACGTGTTGACCGTTCATGACCTCGTCGTCGAGACAGGACACGCGCGGCTCGTCGATGGCGTCAGCTTCGCCGTGCGCGCCGGACGCACGCTCGGCCTCGTCGGCGAATCCGGCTCGGGCAAGAGCGTGACGTGTCTGTCGGTGCTGGGCCTGCCGCCGCGCGGCGTGCAGGTGAGCGGCGGGCGCATCCTGCTCGATGGCGACGATCTGCGCGCGAAGACGCCCGCCGAACTGAACGCGCTGCGTGGGCGCGAGATCGGCATGATCCTTCAGGACCCGATGACCTCGCTCAACCCGCTGCTCACGATCGGCCGGCAGATCACGGAGATGTTCCGCTATCGCGACGGCGTCACGAGCCGCAAGGAACGCGAGGCGCGCGCGATCGAGCTGCTGCGGCGCGTACGCATTCCCGCACCGGAAAGCCGCCTGAACAGCTATCCGCATCAGTTCAGCGGCGGCATGCGTCAGCGTGTGGCGATTGCGATGAACCTCGCATGCAATCCGCGTCTCCTGATCGCCGACGAACCGACGACCGCGCTCGATGTCACCGTGCGCCTGCAGATCCTCGATCTGCTGCGCGAAGTACAGGCCGAACGCGGCACGGCGATCGTGCTCGTCACGCACGATCTGCATCTCGTGCGCCGCTATTGCGACGATGTCGCCGTGATGTACGCGGGCCGCATCATCGAGCAGGGGCCGGTCGGCGACGTGTTCGCGCGGCCGTGTCATCCGTATACGAAAGGCCTGCTCGGCGCGGTGCCGCGTCTGCGCGAGCGGCAACATCGGTTGACCGTCATTCCGGGTCAGCCGCCTTTGGCCGGCAGCATCCCGCAAGGATGCCGCTTCGCGCCGCGCTGCGCGCGCGCGCAAGCCGATTGCCTGAGCGCGTATCCGGCGACGCGCGCAATCGATACGCATCGCGGCGTCGCGTGCTGGCATCCGGAACCGGACCCGCAGACCGCCGACTCTCTTCTCGCGACGGCCACATCATGAACGCTCTCGACGTATCGAACATCGGGCGCGCCTTTCCCGTGCGCGGCGGTCTGTTCGCCAGATCAAAAATGCTGCGCGCGGTGGAAGACGCCTCTTTCGCCCTGCCGAGCGGCGGCACGTTCGGGCTGGTCGGCGAATCCGGATCGGGCAAGTCGACGCTCGCGAAAATCATCCTCGGCGCGGACGAGCCGACGCGCGGCGAAGTGCGCTTCGGCGCGCGTGTGTTCGGCAAGACCACGGGCGACGCCGACCGGCGCTGGCGGCAACGCGCGGTGCAGGCGGTGCTGCAGGACACGTTCGGCTCGTTCGATCCGCAGATGAACGTCGGCGATATCGTGCTCGAACCGTTGCGCATCCAGAAAAGCGGCTTCGCACGCGATGCCTTGCACAAGCGTCTCGATGAACTTCTCGCCCAAGTCGGCCTGCCCGCGGAGTTCAAGCGCCGCCGTCCGGGCGAGCTGAGCGGCGGCCAGCGCCAGCGCGTGGCGATTGCGCGCGCACTCGTGCTGGAGCCGGAAATTCTCGTGCTCGATGAACCGGTGTCCGCGCTCGACGTATCGATTCAGGCGCAGGTGCTCAACCTGCTGAAGGATCTTCAGGATGCGCTCGGCCTCTCCTATCTGCTGATCTCGCACGATCTCGCGGTGGTCGCCTTCATGAGCAGCCATATCGGCGTGCTCTATCTCGGCCGCTTCATGGAGCAAGGCACGCGTGACGATATCGTCGAGCGCGCGGCGCACCCGTACACGCACGCGCTGATCGCCGCGTCCGAACCCGATGCGCCCGACGTGCAGGCCGGTGTGCACGTGATAAGCGGCGAGATTCCGTCGCCGCTCGCGCCGCCTGCCGGTTGCGTGTTTCACACGCGCTGCCCCGCCGCGCGCGATGTCTGCCGCGTCGATACGCCGCCCATGCAGCGTCTTTCGGCGACGCATCGCGTGACATGTCATTTCCCGATCACATCGAAGGCTTGAGCCATGTCCAAAGAGATTCGCATCAACGCGTTCCTGGCTTTCGCGCCGACGCATCTGTCGCCCGGACTATGGGCGCATCCGCGCGACCGCGCGCTCGACTACAACTCGCTGTCGCTATGGACCGATCTCGCGCGCACGGCCGAGCGCGGCGGCTACGACGCGCTTTTTTTCGCCGATGGCATCAGCCAGTACGACGTCTATGGCGGCTCGAACGCTGCCGGCGTGCGCTGGGGTTTGCAGTTTCCGCGTCTCGATCCGCTATTGCTCGTCTCCGCGATGGCGCAGGTCACCGAGCATCTCGGCTTCGCGGTGACGAGCAGCGTGAGCTACGAAGCGCCGTTCCTGTTCGCGCGCCGCATGTCGACGCTCGATCATCTGACGCGCGGACGCATCGGCTGGAACATCGTGACGAGCTTCGGACAAAGCGGCTCGCGTGCGATCGGCCAGCCCGACGCGCGTCCGCACGACGAACGCTATGACCTCGCCGACGAGTACATGGAGATCGTCTATCGGCTGTGGGAGGAAAGCTGGCAGGACGGCGCGGCGGTACGCGACCGCGAGACGCGCGTGTTCGCGGACCCGGCGCGCGTGCATGAAATCCGTCACGAAGGCCGCTTCTTCTCGATGCAGGGCACGCACTACGCCGAGCCTTCGCCGCAGCGCACGCCGCTGCTCTATCAGGCGGGCACGTCGAATCGCGGCAAGGACTTCGCCGCGCGTCACGCCGAATGCGTGTTCCTCAGTTCGCCGACCGCGCAACTGGTGGCGCGCGATGTCGCCGACGTGCGCGCACGCGCCGCCGCGCTCGGACGCGATCCGGCCTCGGTGCTGTTCTTCTCGCTCGCGACCGTGATCGTCGCGCCGACGTCGGAAGAAGCGCAGGCGAAATGGCAGGACATCCAGCGCCACGTGAGTCTCGAAGGCGCGCTTGCGCTGTTCTCGCGCTGGAGCGGCATCGATCTGTCGAAGTACAGCCCCGACGATCCGCTGCGCTACGTGAAGAGCGAAGGCATGCAGTCGGCGATCGAAGCGTTCACCGTGGCCGATCCCGAGCGCGTGTGGACCATCGGCGAGCTGGCGATTTTCAATGCGATCGGCGGCAAGGGGCCGGTGTTCATCGGCTCGCCGACGGAAGTCGCCGATGCGCTCGAAAGCTGGAAGGCGCAGACCGGCGTCGACGGTTTCAATCTCAGCCACGCGCTGTTGCCGGGCACGCACGAGGATTTCGTCGATCTCGTGGTGCCGGAGTTGCGGCGTCGCGGCGTCTACAAGCAGGACTATCGCGCGGGCACGTTGCGGGAAAAGCTCTACGGCGAAGGGCAAGCGCATCTGTCCGCGCCGCATCCCGCCGCTACCCATCGCGCCGCTACTATCGAGGAACCCGACCATGCTTGATACCGCTTACGAAACCATCACCGTGCAGCCGTTGACGCGCCATATCGGCGCGCTGATCGGCGGCATCGATCTGACGCGGCCGCTCGCGCCCGAACAGGTGAACGATGTGCGTCGCGCGCTGCTCGCGCATCAGGTCATCTTCTTTCGCGATCAACCGATCACGCTCGATCAGCATCTCGCGCTCGGCCGGCACTTCGGCACGCTGCATGTGCATCCGAACAGTCCCGGCCCGGATGGCTACCCGGAAATCCTGCAAATCCATAGCGATGCGACCACGAAGCGCATCGCAGGCGACCGCTGGCATTCCGATGTCTCGTGCGACGAAGAACCGCCGATGGGCAGCATCCTCCATCTGCACACGCTGCCCGCGCACGGCGGCGACACGCTCTTTTCCAGCTCGTACGCGGTATACGAATCGCTGTCGCCGGGTTTGCGGACCTATCTCGAAGGACTGGGCGCCACGCACGACGGCGAGCCGACGTATCGGCAACGCAACCGGCTGCGCGGCATCGACGATAGCGGCAAGACGTTTCCCAGGGCATCGCATCCGGTCGTACGCACGCATCCGGAAACGGGCCGCAAGGGCATCTTCGTGAATTCGAACTTCACGACACATATCGACGGCGTGCCCGCTGCCGAAAGCGAAGGCATTTTGCGTCTGCTGTTCGAACGCTTCGCGTCACCCGAATTCCAGGTGCGCTTTCGCTGGGAGCCGCATTCGATCGCCTTCTGGGACAACCGCGCCGTGCAGCATCTGGCCGTGTGGGACTACTACCCGGACGTGCGCTCGGGCTTTCGCGTGACCATCAACGGGGACAAGCCTTTTCTATGAGCACGCCGAAGCAGATTCGCGTCAACGCGTTCGCGCTGCACAGTCCGGTGCATCATTCGCCGGGCATGTGGCGGCATCCGCGCGACCGCTCGCTGGAATACAACACGCTCGACTACTGGGTCGATCTGGCGCGCACGCTGGAGCGCGGGCTGATCGATTCGCTCTTCATGGCCGACAGCATCGGCGTCAACGATGTGTACGGCGGCAGCATCGACACCGCATTGCGTCACGGCGCGCAGGTGCCCAAGCAGGACCCGGTGATGGCGCTCTCCGCGATGGCATACGCCACGCGCGATCTCGGCCTGTGCGTGACGAGCAACGCCAATCACGAACCGCCCTACGTGTTCGCGCGCCGCATGTCGACGCTCGATCATCTGACGCGCGGGCGCATCGGCTGGAACATCGTGACGGGCTTCGCGCAGAGCAGCGTGAAAGTGCTCGGCAAGGATGGCGTGGCCTCGCGCGACGAGCGCTACGACATCGCCGACGAGTACATGGACGTCGTCTACAAGCTGTGGGAAAGCAGCTGGGAAGACGGCGCGAGCGTGCGCGATACCGCCACGGGCATCTTCGCCGATCCGTCGAAGGTGCATCGCGTCGAACATGAGGGCCGGTACTTCAGGGTGCACGGCATCCACATGACCGAGCCTTCGCCGCAGCGCACGCCGGTGCTGTTCCAGGCGGGATCGTCGGCGCGCGGGCAGCGCTTCGCGGGACGTCATGCCGAAGGCATCTATCTGAGCGGTCCGAGCAAGAAGGTGCTCACGCCCGTCGTCGCGGGCACGCGCGCCGAGGCGGTGAGAGCCGGACGCGATGCACGCGATATCCAGTTCTTCACGATGGCGACCGTCATCACCGGCCGCACGTCGAAGGAAGCGCGCGACAAGTACGAGGACTATCGCCGCTACGTGACGCCCGAGGCCGCGCTCGCGATGTTCTCGGGCTGGACTGGCATCGACTTCTCGACCTACGACCCCGACGAGTCGATCCGCTACATGCAGCTCGACGCCGGCACCTCCTCCGCGCTCGAAGGCTTCACGAAGCTCGATCCGGAGCGCGTGTGGACGGTGCGCGAGCTGGCGCTGCACAACGCGATAGGCGGGCGCGGCCCGGTCTTCATCGGCGCGCCCGATGAAGTCGCGAACGCGCTCGAAGACTGGGTCGATGAAACGGACATCGACGGCTTCAACCTGAGTTACGCAGTCACGCCCGAAGCCTACGAAGATTTCGCGGATTTCATCGTGCCGGAGCTGCAGGCGCGCGGCCGCTACAAGACCGCCTATGCCCCGGGCACCTTGCGCGAAAAGCTCGGCGGCCCGAATGGCCGTCTGAACGACCGTCATCCCGGCGCGGCATTTCGCCGATAACCTCTTCTCTCGCAAACCAAAATCATGAGCACGACCCCGTATCACAAGGCACTGGCCGCCCTTCCCGCGCTGGCCGAAGAAATCGGCGTCGACGCCGCGCAGCGCGAAATCCGCCGCGAATTGCCGTTCGCGGCCTTCGATGCGTTCCGCCGCTCCGGTCTCGGCGCGTTGCGCATTCCCGTCGAGCGCGGCGGTCTCGGCGGCACGCTCGAAGACGCAATCCATGTCGTCACCACGCTGGCCGCCGCCGAATCGAACGTGGCGCATGCGCTGCGCGTGCATTTCGACGTGGTCGAATCATTGCGGCTCGCGCCGAACACGCCCTTTCACGACCGGCAAGTGAGCCGCATCGTCGAAGGGGCGCTGTTCGGTGGCGCATCGGGCGAACAGGGCACGGCGCGCGCGGGCGAGATCGAAACCGTGCTGCGCCGCGAAGGCGACCACTTCCGCGTGACGGGCAAGAAGTACTACACCACGGGCACCGCGTATGCAGACTTCGTTCGCACCAACCTCGTCGATGAAAACGGCAAAGGCGTCACGGCGATCGTTCCGGTGCGCGCCGAAGGCGTCCAGGTGCTCGACGACTGGGACGGCATGGGCCAGCGCATGACCGCGAGCGGCAGCACGGTGTTCGACAACGTCCGCGTCGATGCGCACGAAGTGACCGAGAAAGGCTACGGCTCGCTTATCGGACGGCATGGCGGTGCGTATCGGCAACTGCATCTGGTGGCGGTGGCGGCGGGCATCGTGCGCAGCATCGTTGCCGATGCGCGCGGCTACGTGACCGCGCATGGCCGCCCCGTGATGCACTCCACCGCGCCGAGCGCGCGCGAGGATGTGTTCATCCAGCAGGTCGTCGGCGAATTGTCGGCGCTGAGCCATACCATCGACGTGCTGGTGCGCGAGAACGCGCGCACGCTCGGCGTGTCATCGGATGCGATTCTGCGCGGCGATGCCGATGCGGACGAACTCGTGCTGCAAGGCGCGCTCGCAACCGCGCGCACGCAGATCGTCGTCGGCAGGCTCGCGTTGCAGGCGGGCGAGCGGCTGTTCGATGCGGGCGGCGCGTCGGCGACGTCGCGCAAGCATAACTTCGACCGCCACTGGCGCAATCTGCGCACGATCTTCAGCCACAACCCGCTGCATCACAAGGCGAAGGTCGTCGGCGATTACATGCTCAATGGCGTGAAGACGCATCTGGTCGAAGGGCGCACGTTCTGAGCGCTAGCCTTCGAAGAAGCGGTTGGCGGGCCTCGGCAGGCCGAGATGCTCGCGCAGCGTCGCGCCCTCATAGGCTCGCCGGAAGATGCCGCGCCGCTGCAACTCGGGCACCACCTTCGTGGCGAAATCGTCGAGTCCCTCGGGCAGGAACGGGAACATCACGTTGAATCCGTCGCTGCCTTCCTCGACGAGCCACTGCTCCATTTCGTCCGCGATCTCCGTCGCGGTTCCGACCATCTGCAAGCCGGAATAGCCGCCGACGCGCTGCGCCAATTCGCGGACGGTGAGCCCTTCGGCGCGCGCCATGTCGATCACGCGGTCGCGCGCGCTCTTGCTCGCATTTGTTTCGGGAATCTCGGGCAAGGGGCCGTCGGGATCGAACGATGAAACATCGTGGCCGAGCGCGATCGACAGCGATGCGAAACCGCTGTCGTCGTGCACGAAGGTGTCGAGCAGCGCGCGCTTCTCCTGCGCTTCGCCGTGCGAATCGCCCACCACGACGAAGGCGCCCGGCAGGATCTTCAGATGCTCGCGCGCACGGCCGAGGCGTTCCATGCGGCCTTTGACATCGGCATAGAACCGCTTGCCCGCTGCGAGGTTCGGCTGCGCGGTGAACACGGCGTCGGCGGTTTCGGCGGCGAGCTGCTTGCCTGCTTCCGACGATCCCGCCTGCACCACCACCGGCCAGCCCTGCACCGGCCGCGCGATGTTCAGCGGCCCGCGCACGGACAGATAGTCGCCCTTGTGATCGAGCACGTGCAGCTTGTCCGGATCGAAGAACAGGCCGCTTTGCGCGTCGCGCACGAAGGCGTCGTCGGCCCAGCTGTCCCAGAGGCCCGTGACGACATCGTAGAACTCGCGCGCGCGCCGATAGCGCTCGTCGTGTTCCATATGCTCTTCGCGGCCGAAGTTGCGCGCGGCGTCGGGATT
>Ga0160459_100233_pt1 | contig 28215 bp, 31 predicted proteins | sample HID1973K_E6MG_FD_108208 | JGI IMG/M metagenome (GOLD analysis project Ga0160459, IMG submission 108208) | Enriched mosquito-associated microbial communities from UW Madison campus, WI, USA - HID1973K_E6 MG | ecosystem: Host-associated > Arthropoda: Insects > Digestive system > Unclassified ... | reverse complement strand
GCACCACCGTCGCCGTCGAGATGATGAAAGAGGCGAAGCTGCCCTATATCGTCGTCCTGACCCATCCGACGACGGGCGGCGTCACCGCCTCCTATGCGATGCTGGGCGACATCCAGATCGCCGAGCCGAACGCGCTCATCTGCTTTGCCGGTCCCCGCGTGATCGAGCAGACGATCCGCGAAAAGCTGCCCGAAGGCTTCCAGCGCGCCGAATACCTGCTGGAGCATGGGATGCTCGACCGCGTCACCCATCGCAAGAAGATGCGCGAGGAGCTGATCTCGATCCTGCGCATGGTGATGCGCCAGCCTGCGCCCATCGCGGCCGACCTGCCCGCGCCGGGTAGCATCGCGCCGCAACCGGCCGAGCATGAGGCTGCCCCCGCGGCGGCCAATGTCGAAGCGAAACCCGCCTGAACGGGGGCGACCAGCGATGACCACATCCGACGCCATTCTTGAACGGCTGATGCAACTGCATCCCAAGGTCATCGACCTGTCGCTTGACAGGATGGAACGGATCCTCGCCGCGCTCGGCAATCCCGAGCGGCGCATCCCGCCGGTCATCCATATCGCGGGCACCAACGGCAAGGGCTCGACGCAAGCGATGATCCGCGCCGGGCTGGAAGCGGCAGGGAAGAAGGTCCATGCCTATACCTCGCCCCATCTCGCGCATTTCCACGAGCGCATCCGGCTGGCGGGCGCGCTGATCACCGAGGCGGATCTTGCCGCGCTGCTGGAGGAATGCGAGGCGGCCAATCAGGGCCAGCCCATCACCTTCTTCGAGATCACGACCGCCGCCGCCTTCCTCGCCTTCTCGCGCGTCGAGGCGGATTACACGCTGCTCGAAGTCGGGCTGGGCGGCAGGCTGGATGCGACCAACGTGGTCGACCATCCGCTGCTGACCATCATTACCCCGGTCAGCATCGACCACACGCAATATCTGGGCGAGACCCTGCCCGAGATCGCGGGCGAGAAGGCCGGGATCATCAAGCGCCGCGTGCCCTGCATCGTCGCCCCGCAGGAAGGCCCGGCGCGCGACGTGATCGAGGCCCGGGCCGAGCGTCTTTCCGCCCCCCTGCTGATCGGGCGGCAGGATTGGGACAGCTATGTCGAACGCGGGCGGCTGATCTATTTCGACCAGCGCGGCCTCATGGACCTGCCCCTGCCTGTCCTGCCCGGCCCGCATCAGGTCGTGAATGCCGGAACCGCCATCGCGGCGCTGCGCGAACTGGGCTTTGGCGAGGCCGAGGCGGAGGCCGCCGTCACCCGCGTCGAGTGGCCTGCCCGGATGCAGCGCCTGACCCATGGTCCGCTGGTCGATGCCGCGCGGGACTGCGAATTGTGGCTGGATGGCGGGCACAATCCCGCCGGAGGCGAGGCGCTGGCCGCGACGCTGGCCGCGATGCCCCGGCGCCCGACCCATCTGATCTGCGGTATGCTGAACACCAAGGATGTCGAGGGCTATATGCGCCCCCTCGCCCCGCTGGTGCGCAGCCTGATCGCGGTGCCGATCCCCGGCGCCGACGCCACTTTGTCGCCCGAGGAGACCGAGACCGCCGCCTGCAATGCTGGCTTGACCGCCACGACCGCGCCCGACGTCCTCGACGCGATCACCCGCATCGCGCGGGACGAGCCGGGCGCGCGCATCCTGATCTGCGGCTCGCTCTATCTGGCGGGCGTCGTCCTGCGCGAGAACGGCTGAGCCCTAGGCCCGGCCCCAATCGGCATCGCGCATCTCGCGCAGCCGGCTGGCGGTGCGCTCGAACTCGAACGCCCCCTCGCCCTCGGCATAGAGCCGCTCGGGGTCGTCCGCGCCGCTGGCGATCAGCCGCACCTTGGCCTCGTAAAGAGCATCGACCAGCGTGACGAAGCGTTTCGCCTCGTTATAGTTCGACTGGCTCAGGCGCGGGATCCCGTCGATGAACAGCAGGTCCAGCGCCTCGGCAATGGCGAGGTAATCGGCCGGACCCAGCGGCAAGCCGCAGAGATCCCAGAAGCTCGCCCGCGCGATCCGCCCGACATGACGGGGCAGTTCGACCTTGCGGCCCTTGACCTCCAGCACCAGCGGGGCGCTGTCCGCCCCCCCGGTTTCCTGCTGCCAGAGCGCGTCCATATGCCCGCGCGCGATGCTGTCGGCGGGCGAGAACCAGACCTGCCCGCCCTCGTCCCGGTTCTGCCGGTGGTCGGTGGCGCTGGCAAGCTCCAGCACCTCCAGCCGCTCGCGCAGAAGGGCGATGAAGGGCAGGAAAAGCTGGCGGTTCAGGCCGTTCTTGTAAAGATCCTCGGGCACTCTGTTCGAGGTGGTGACGACCGTAACCCCCTCCTCGAACAGGATCTGGAACAGGCGGCCCACGATCATCGCATCGGCGATGTCGGTGATCTGCATCTCGTCAAAGCAGAGCAGTCGCAGCTTGGCCGCGATATCCTTGGCGACGGGGCGCACGGCATCCTGCTGGCCGGTCTTGCGCACACCTTCCAGCGCGGCCTGAACCTCCTGCATGAACTCATGGAAATGGACACGGCGCTTCCCCGCGATCGGCGCGGCCTCCATCACCAGATCCATCAGCATGGACTTGCCGCGCCCGACCCCGCCCCAAAGGTAGATCCCCTTGAGCGCGGGTGCGGGGGAGGCGCCATTCCTGCCGCCCTTCAGGCGCGAGAGCCAGCCGGATTTCGCCTCGACCGGCGGCGGGGGCGCGGCGGCAAGGTCGCGCACCAGACGATCAAGCCGGGGCAGAACGCCGCGCTGCGCGGCATCGGGTGCAAGCACGCCCGCCTTGACGCGGGCCTCGTAGAGTTCGGATACAGTCGCCATGCCGGCCCCCTGCCAAAGATCGGCGCGGCCCGCAAGGGGCCGGCCGGATCAAAGCGTGTGATTTTCGGTGGCTGCCTAGGCGATGGCCTGGTTGCGCGTCTCGGTTCGGATCAGCAGCGTCGAGAAGGCCGCGATGACCAGCAGCGCCGCGAATACCCCGATCGCGACGCCAAAGCCCCGCGCCACCACCACCCCCAGCAGCGAGGGCGCGAGCAGCCCGCCCACGCGCGCCATGGCGCTGGCCGCGCCCATGCCGGTGCCGCGCAACCCGGTCGGGTAAAGCTCGGGCGTGAAGGCGTAAAGCGCACCCCAGGTGCCCAGCAGCGCGAAGCTCATCAGCATCAATGCCGCGGCGACCAGCCAGGGCGCGGTGGCAAGGGTGAACATCAGGCAGCCCGCCGCGCTGAGCAGCAGGAAGATCTGCAAGGTCAGCTTGCGGCCCCATGCCTCGACCCCATGCGCGGCCAGCGCATAGCCGGGGACCTGCGCCAGCGCCAGCAGCACGAGGAAGCCATAGCCGCGCACGAAGCCGAACCCGCCCTTGACCAGTTCCGAAGGCAGCCAGACAAAGACCCCGTAATAGGAGAGCGACACGAGGAACCATGTCGCGAGGATCGAGATGCTGAGGTTGCGCAGCCCAGGCCCGAAGATGCCCTGCCCCGCCTCGGGCACCGGAGGAGCGACCAGCCGGACATGCTCGGGCAGCGCGCGCCCGCCATTCGCGGTCAGCACCCGGTCAAGCACCTTGCGGGCCTCGGCCTCGCGCCCCTGCCGCAGCAGATACATCGGCGATTCCGGCACCCAGAGCCGCAGCCCGATCCCGATCAGCGCCGGGATCGCCGCCACCGCGAAGATCCAGCGCCAGGCCTCGGCCGCGCCGGCGAGGCTGGCGATCCATGCGGTCAGGGCGATGATGATCGTGCCGACCGCCCAGAACCCCTCCAGCCAGACCAGCCAGCGCCCGCGATTCCGGGGCGGCAGGAACTCGGCCATCATGGCGTAATCGACGGGCAAGGTGCCGCCGACCGCCATCCCGGTCAGGAAGCGCAGAACCAACAGCATGGTGAAATCCTGCGCGAAGACCGAGGCGAGGCCGAAGACCGCGTCGCAGGCGACGGTCAGCAGCAAGACCTTGCGCCGGCCGATCCGGTCGGCGATGCGGCCGAACAGCGTGGCCCCGACAAACATGCCAAGGAAGAACAGGGTTCCGGTCTGCAATGCCTGCGGCACGGTCAGGCCAAAGCTGGCCGCGATCGAGGCGGCGGTGAAGCCGATGGCGATGACCTGCATGGCATCCGCCGCCCAGACGAGGCCGAATATGCCCAGCAATCGCCACTGGAATCGTCCGGCGCCCCCTTGGGTCAGGGCTTCGTCAATCGTCATCTGCATGACCGGGTTCCTCCCGCAGGTCGAAAATCGGCGCCATTTGCACATAGCGCCCCGGATAAATCCAGCGTGATCCTCGGCTTTTCGGGCGGGCGGGCGCGGCCCTCGCGGTCAGTAGCTGATCGCGGCGTGCGCGCGCAGTTCCCCGACATCGGGCTTGCCGAAGCCGAAGAACTCCAGATACGCGGGGATTTGCTCGAACAGCATGTCGGTCCCGATCTGATAGCGGCAGCCCTTGGCGGCGGCGGCGGCCAGGAAGGGGGTCATCTCGGCCTTCATCACCACCTCGCCGACGAAGGTGCGGGGGTCGATGCGACCCACATCCATCGGCAGCGGATCGCCCGCATTCATCCCAAGGGGCGAGGCATTGACCACAAGATCGAAGCCCACGGGATCCTTGCTGCCGGTCTCGACCACCAGCGCGGGATAGGCGGCGCTCAGACGCCCGGCCAGAGCCTCGGCGCTCGCGGCATTCGGATCGAACAGCGCAAGCCGCGCCACGCCCGCCTTCGCAAGCGAGGCCGCGATGGCCGAGCCGACGCCGCCGGAGCCCACGACCAGCGCCGAGCGTCCGTCCAGCGCCTGCCCCTTGCCCAGAACGCCAAGCACGAAGCCCTCGCCATCGAACATGTCCGCCTCGATCAGCCCGTCCTCGGCCAGCCGCAGGGCATTGGCCGCCCCCGCAATCTGCGCCGTGACCGAGACGCGGTCGGCCAGCCCCGCCGCCGCAACCTTGTGCGGCATGGTGATCAGCGCGCCATGGATGTTCGAGAGGCGGAAGACGAGGCGCAGGAAATCCGGGAAATCCTCGGGCTTGCAGCCCATCGGCACGACGACGGCGTCGATGCCCCGATGCTCGAACCACGGGTTGTAGATCATCGGCGCCTTGAAGGTCGTCGTGGGATAGCCCAGATGCGCGATCAGTTTCGTGGTTCCGCGGATCATTTTCTCAGCCTCGCTGCCTGCAATCGGGCCGATCGACCCTGACAGAAGGCATTGCAGGAGGCTGAAGTTACGTCAAATATAAAACTCCGAGCGATGTTAACATGATGTTAATGCGCGAGCATGACAGGACGCCGAGCCATGAGCCAGCTTACCATCCGCCAGGTCGAGGTCATTCGCGCGGTGATGATGGCGGGAACGATCCAGGGTGCGGCGGCGCTTCTGAACGTCTCGGCCCCCGGCGTCTCGCGGCTGGTCAAGTATTCCGAGGATTCGCTGGGCATCCGCCTCTTCGACCGCAAGGGCGGGCTTTTCGTCCCTTCGGTCGAGGCCGCCTCGATCTTCGAGATGATCCATCAGGTCCACCGCCAGATGGACAACCTGAACGTTGCCGTCAACGCGCTGCGCAAGGGCGAGGATGTGCGCCTCTCCTTCGCCTCCGCCCCCTCGATCGCGCAATTCATCGCGGCCCGCGCCATCCGCGCGGTGCGGACGCGTTTTCCCGAGCTCTATATCGACCTCAACATCCTGAAGATCGAGGAAACGGTGGACTACCTCTTGCTCGACCGGGGCGAGTTCGTGGTGATGAGTTCCGCCGTGGCGAACCCGGCGCTGAGCAGCGAGCCGCTGGCCACCGGACGCCTGATGGTGATCGTTCCCGACGGCCACCGCCTCGCCGCGCAAGAGGCGATCTCGGTCCATGACCTCGCGGATGAGGACATGATCGGCGTCGATCCCGACGATCCCTATGGTGCGGTGCTGGCACGCCCCTTCTCCGATGCGGGCGTCGCGCCGCGCTATGTCATGCGGGGCCGCTTTGCCCAAACCGTCGTCAGTCTGGTGCGCCACGGCCTCGGCGTCGCGCTGATCGACGAATTCTCCGTGGCCGAGGTCTACATGCCCGGCCTGACCCGCCGCCCGCTGGTCGAGAAGGCCGGCATCACCGCCTGGGTCGTGACCCGCAAGGGCCGCCCGCTGTCGAGCTTCGCCGAGCTGACGATCGACCAGTTCCGCCGGGAGCTGACAGCGGCGGTTTTGCGCAAGGACTGGGACGGGTGAAAGCCGAAAGCCGCCCGACGGTCACGTCGCGCGGCTTTTCAGAGAGGGAGAAGTGGTGCCGGTGAAGGGCATTGAAACCCCCTATATGTAGAAATCAGTCCATATCAGAAAGGCTCAGCCATCTAGGAAAGCCCACATTTCATTGCGTCTTACCTATTCAGCCCCTATCAGCGGAACTCAGCCTATACTATATCTATGGGTGGACTTGGAGGGGGACCGGATCTCCGGAAAGAAGGGTGGACCATGCGGGCGACCAACAGATTGAGCGCCAAAGGGGCGGCTGCTCTCGGCTCGGGCAAGTATGCTGACGGCGCCGGGTTGTGGCTGGTGAAGGAAGAAGCCGCTCGGGGCAAGTGGGTGTTGCGGGTGACGGTGTATGGCCGGCGGCGGGAGATGGGGCTAGGCGCCTTCCCCGCCGTTTCCTTGGCTGAGGCGCGGAAGAAGGCCGAGGATGCCCGCGCCAAGGTTCGGGCGGGGCTGGACCCGATCAAGGAGCGCGAGAAGGTCAAGCAGGAGGCGGTGCGCAATCTCCATCTGTTGAATGATATTGCCCTCGATTGCTTCGAGTCGCGGAAAGCGGAATTGAAGGGAGACGGCGTAGCTGGCCGGTGGTTCAGTCCGCTGGAAGTCCATGTGCTGCCAAAGCTCGGCAAGATGCCGGTTGCGGACATCGATCAGATAGACATTCGCGACTGCCTCAAGCCGATCTGGCATGAGAAGGCGGATACCGCCCGTAAAGCGATGAACCGTCTGAGCCTGTGCTTGAAACATGCCGCTGCATTGGGATTGCCGGTGGACTTGCAGGCGGTCGAGAAGGCGCGCGCATTGTTGGGCAAGCCTCGCCACAAAGCCGAGAACATTCCCGCTCTACCCTGGCAGGACGTGCCCGACTTCTATTCCAGCTTGAACGAGGGGACGGTTACGCACCTTGCGTTGCGCCTGCTCATCCTCACTGGTGTCCGGTCGGCGCCGCTGCGCTTCCTTCACGAAAGCCAGATTGATGGCGATGTATGGACTATCCCGGCCGAGGCCATGAAGGGTCGCAAGGATGCGACCGCGGATTTCCGGGTGCCGCTTACGCCCGAGGCGCTGGGCATTATCGAGGCCGCAAGGCGTCTCGGCCGCGATGGCTTCCTGTTCCCCAGCATCAGGAAGGGCGTTATCTCGGATGCCACCATGTCCCGATTGATGGAACGCCGTGAAATGGCGGCCCGTCCGCATGGCTTCCGAACCAGCCTGCGGGTCTGGCTCGCGGAGACGACCAAGGCGCCATACGAAGTGGCCGAGGCCATGCTCGCCCATAGCTTCGGCAACAAAAGCGCCCGAAGCTACAACCGGACCGATCACTTTGAGCAGCGGCGGGTTCTCCTGCTGCGCTGGGCGGAACATGTGACCGGCAAGTCTGGTCAGGTCATTAAATTGATTGGGGCGCAATGATGAAACAGACGTCCACTTGGCTAACCCTTTATCAGAAGGCCTCCGAGGCGGCGCTTGCTGCCAGAGAGGCGGAATCTTCGCCCGGTGCCGCAGGGAAGTGCGTGGCGGCGGCGCAGGTCATGGGTGGCCCGGTCTGCGTCTGTCCGGCTTGCAAGGCCAGACGAATGAGCGGCCGCGCAACAGGCGATTTCGACACGTTTTGGCGTCATTCTGCTACTGACAACGACCTTCTCTCAATCCTCCAGCGGGTGCGGAAAGATCTGCCCAAGGTGAGATTGGAAAACGGAACCGAAAGCCGAGAGGAAATTTTGCGGCCGCCTGCGTCCAAGGACCCGGATGGACCGGCGTTTCGAGAGAAATGGAACAATGCCGATGAGTTTCAACGGTATTTGGCAGAGACTCTGCCGGAAATCGAATACCGCATAGACGGCAACCCTCCTGAGGCTTCGACTGACTGGGCCGACACCGACCGTCGCGCGAGGGATTTTCTTGAACCCCTGATCGACGCCCCCGAGGTCACACAGGGCACTGCGGGCATGTCTCGACGCGTATATGCAACCGAAGCGCTTCGGTTGCTGGATGAGGTTCGAAGCTGGTCAGCTATGTTCGCCAGCGCGCTTCCCGACGATGACCGAGAGGCCGAACAAGCACCGGAACATGAGCAGAGGTGGTTGCGGGAATGCTTCGCTGAAATCGCCGTCAGAGCATTCAATGCCGGAGTGCTGTCGCGAGCAGCGGGTGGAAAGGCAATCGAAGGTGACGCTTTGTGGGGCGAGAAGTCCCGCAAATGGCCCAGTGATGGCGGTGCCGCCAGAGCCCTCCAGACGGCACCTGGCACAAAGGCCGTACTGGAGTTCATGGCCGAAAAGATTGCGGGAGGTGCAACCAAAAGTGCCGCAGCCAGGGAAGCCGCCAAAAAGGGTCTGGGCTCGTCAGTGGACGCAAACCGTTCAATTTGGTATCGCGAACGCGAGAAGGCCGGGTCGAAATAATGCAGGACTATGCGAACGACATCACGGATCGGCAGGACGGGATGCAGTCCTAGATAACGGGGCTGGCCGGGGCTCTCATTTCGGAAGGTAGCCTTTGTCCTTCAAATGAGAGGTCAGGAGCCGCTCAACGTAGGAGGCAACCGAACGCCCATCTTCGTCGGCGGCCTTCTCAACTGCTTGCTTCGTCGTGTCGGGAACGCGGACTGAGATTGCTGATGTCTTTGCCATGAGTTCACCTGTGTGCGGTTGACATTCAAAAATGCTGAATGCACTGTAAACACAGTTGCACACAAACGCAACGGGCCGGGCGGTGCTACCAACACCAACCCGGCCCTAACCGAAACACGATCTGAAACGGAGATCGAGAATGGCTAAGCACCATATTAAAGACTCACGCCGTGATTTTGAAGGGCTGTCCCGCCGTGGCCTGTTGGCGGCGCTGCCGGCTATCGGGGCATCGGTCGCTATCCCCGCACTTGCGAGGGCGGAAGGCGCCAGCCCCATGCGGGCGATCTATGACCGCTGGCTGAACGCTCTGGCCGCCTGCAATGCCAGCCCTTACCCCGACCATAGCCCGCGCTATCTGGTTCTGAGCCGGCGCCTTGCGATGATCGAGGACGCTGCCGCCGCGTTCGTGCCGGCCACGGCCGAGGATTTCGCCCTGAAACTCATCATGGCCGACGCGGGAGACGACGCGCACCAGCGCGCACTTCTCGACATGGCCCGCCATGTTGCCGCTGTCTCGTAAACGCTGAGGGCATCGCAACGGGGCTGCGGCCCCGTCTTTGCGATCCGTCTCAGCGATGAACAGTCGATCAGCCTGGTATCACCACAACTCAAATAGTTGTGGCACTGCCAGTGATGCCACAAGCCGCGCCGCAGCACTCTCAGTCCCGGTCAACTCCGACCACTCATTCTTAGGGCTGACACATGAAGATCAACATTCCGAAGTCGCTCGACGCTCAGACGGCTATTCCGGCCGCGTCGATTGACCCCCTGCTGAAGGACCGGGAAGCCGCTCCGATTCTCAACATGAGCGTCCCGACCTTCTGGCGGCGCGTGGCTGACGGCACGCTTCCCAAGCCGATCAAGCTGGGCGCGCTGTCGCGCTGGCCCCAGTCCGAAATTCTCGCGGTCATTGAGCGTGCGAAAGCCGATCGCGACGCCGCATGAAAAAACCCCCGCCGGGTAGGGCGGGGGCGGTATCGGTTCTGCCAAGAATAGCTGAACCATACCGTTTCCCGCCCGGCCCTTCAAGGATCGAGGCAGAAATGTCCTTTAATAAAACTTTCCCTACCACGGGTTTCACCATTCGGAACGGTGCCGCCGATCCGCAGTATCTCGCATTCAAGGGCCGCGCCCGCTGGGCCTTGGAGAACCTGATGCAGGCGGGCTCCAAAGGCGTCACGCCGATTACCCATCCCGGCCCGCGCTGGGCGGCCTATGTGTTCAAGCTGCGCGAGGCGGGCCTGAGCATCGAGACAATCCACGAAATGCACGATGGCCCGTTCCCCGGCAACCATGCCCGCTATGTCCTGCATTCCAGCGTCATGCTGGGGCGGGAAGGGGGTGTCGCATGATTTTGCTAGGCACGGTTCCCAAGAACAGCCGGGAGGAAATCCGCATGACCGCAGATACCTTCATGGGCTACGACATCATCAATATCCGCGTCTGGTATCGGGACAATGAAGGTGAGATGCGCCCTGGCAAGCAGGGGCTGGCCTTCAGGATCGACCTGATTGGCGAGGTGCTGGACGCGCTGGGCAAGGCCCAGCCGGGCGGTGCTGCATGATAGCTCTCCGCATTGCCCTGCTGATGCGCCGCTACGGGATCGATCCTAACCATGCCGCGATGTTGGCCGCCTTCGTCTGGGAGGTGGTCCGTGATTGATGCCCGCGCCCTGACCGCGGCCCTCCGCGGCCGCTTTCATCACAAGAGCGGGCTGTGCTTCTGCCCTGCTCACGCCAATACCCGGACGCCGGCGCTTTCGGTGACGGATGGCCGTGACGGCCGCTTGCTGCTGCATTGCCACGCGGGCTGCGATTTCGCCTCTATCATGGACGCTCTGCGCGGTCTGGGTCTGGTGGAGGGCAAGGGCACTTATTCCCCGCCTTCGCCTGCCGAACTGGCTGCAATCCGCGAGGCCGAGAAGCAGGAAGCCGAGAAGCGCGAAAAGCAGGCTCTGTCCCTGTGGCGCGAGGCGCAGCCGATCGGCGGCACCATCGCAGAAACCTATCTGCGGGGGCGTGGCATCACCTGCGAACTGCCCGACACGCTGCGCTTCCATCCTGCGTCCTGGCATTCCAGCGCCCAGCGCCTGCCCGCAATGGTGGCGCTGATCGAGGGGCTTCCCCGGCTGGCGGTGCATCGGACCTACCTGCGCCCGGACGGCAGCGGCAAGGCGGATGTGGCCCCCGCAAAGGCCATGCTGGGCGCGACGCTGGGCGGGGTTGTGCGGCTCACTGATACGCAGGGGCCGCTTGTGGTGGCTGAGGGCATCGAAACCGCCCTGAGCCTTGCCAGCGGTCTGCTGGGCCGTCCCGCGACGATCTGGGCCGCGCTTTCGGCATCCGGCATCGCCGGGCTGCACTTGCCCGAAGGCAATGCCCATCGCCTGACCATCGCGAGCGACGGCGACAAGGCCGGCCATGAAGCCGCGCACAAGCTCGCCGTCCGTGCCTCCGAACTTGGCTGGACCGTTAGCCTCCTGCCAGCCCCCGAGGGACGGGACTGGAATGATATCCTGAACAAGAAAGGGGCCGCAGCATGAACGCGCCCATGAGCAATATCGAAGAACAGGCCCTCCCGTTCATGGCGGAAGGCCCTCAGCCCCTCTTGCGGGAAATCCCGCCCGGCGAGGCCTATCCCGTGGTCGCACTGGGTCCGCTGCGAGCGGCCGTGGGAGCCGTCCATGGCATGACCCTTGCTCCCGTCGCCATTTCGGCCGCATCGGCTCTGGCGGTCGCCTCGCTGGCCGTGCAGGGATTTATTGATGTGGAGACGCTTGGCGGGCCGCGGCCGGTGTCGCTCTATGCCCTGACCATTGCTCAATCGGGGGAGCGGAAATCTTCCTGCGATACCCCGCTGATGTCCAGCTTGCGGGCATTCGAGAAGGACGAAGCCAAGGCACGGCGCGAGGATGTGTCATCCTGGGAAAACTCCCATGCCCTCTGGAAGGTCGAACGGGACCGCATTCTGGCTGACGCTCGCAAGAGCAAGGGCGAGAGCCGCACGGCAGCCGAAGCCGATCTGCACGCTTTGGGTAGCGAGCCGGTTGCGCCGCCTTCGGGCGACCGCACGGTGACGGAGCCGACTTATGAGGGACTAACCCGCAAGTTCGCGGAGGGAATGCCAACGCTGGGCATCTTTTCCGACGAAGGTGGGCAGTTCCTAGGCGGATTCGCGATGGCCTCGGAGAACCGGCAAAAGACCTTGGCCGCCCTCAATGACCTGTGGCAGGGCAACCCGATCCGCCGCACCCGGCAGGGCGAAGGTTCGTTCACCCTCTACGGCCGCAGGCTGGCGGTTCACCTGATGGTACAGCCCGGCGTTGCCCGCGCCTTCATGGCCGACCCGATGGCGGCGGATACCGGATTTCTTCCGCGCTTCCTGATCTGCGAGCCGCCCAGCACCATCGGCACCCGGCTTCAATCTCTGACCCGTCACGATGGGTTTGCACTGGCGAGCTTTGCCGATCGGCTGCGGTCAATTCTTAACCGCCCCATGCCGATGGATCGGGAGACGCGGGAATTGCAACCGCGCATCCTATCCTTGTCGCCTGAGGCTCGGGCGCTGCTGGTCGGCTTCTCGGATGCTGTCGAGGTCGCACAAGCGCCCGGTGGCGAATACGCCCATGTCACCGGCTATGCGTCCAAGGCGGCGGAACAGGCTTGCCGCATAGCGGGGGTGCTGACCGCATGGGGCGATCTGGATGCTCCCGAGGTCACGGGCGAGACGATGGCCCACGCAATCACCCTTGCCGGTTACTATCTCGGCGAGGCTGCCCGCCTGTCCGATGCCGCGACGGTATCTGCGGAGGTCGAGAAGGCCGAGGCCCTCCGCAAATGGCTCCTGGCGCGCTGGCAGCACCCGGAAATCCTGCCTTCCGAAGTGGTCAGGCACGCCCCAATCCGCGCTTTGCGGGAAAGCCCTGCCGCCAAGGCTGCTATCGCCATGCTGGTCAAGCACGGCTGGCTGGCGGCTCTGCCCGAAGGCGCTGAGGTTCGCGGCAAGATTCGGAAAGAAGCCTATCGGATAGTGAGGGGAGAGCCATGAAATTTGACGCCTATGCAGCCCTTTCGGAATTGCGCACCGAAGGCGGGGGGCGTGCTATTCGTGCTACTTGTGCTATTCAGCCCATCCCAAATAGCACGAATAGCATGAATAGCACGGGGCGGGGGGTGGCTGCGGAAACTTCGAAGGCCAATCCGAATAGCATGAATCGCACGAATAGCACGGGGCAGGCGGACAAAACCGAAAATGCGGGGGGCGTGCCGTCAGTCTCATTTGGTCCCGAAGCGGCGCGGATTGTGACCTTTCCTTCAGCACTTTCTCCGCCGCCCCCTGACAGCCTCACGGCCCGCAAGGTCGCACGTCTGCCCACTTATCCTCCGACCTGCGCTGTCTGCGGCACGACCGATTGGACCGTCGCCATCACCGACCTGACCGGGCGCAATTTGCACGTCTCATGCTGGAAAGCGGATGGAGGCGCGTCGTGATTGAAGCGCCGCATCATAAATCACCAATCTCGTCCACACCCCGCTGGCCGCCGTCGCCCCCTTACCAAGATGGCGGCTTCACTCTGTCGTAGGCGAGCTTCTCCCTGCCGCGGCTGTCGGCCTCGAGTCTGATGTTCTCGGCGACAAAGGCCTCAAGAAAGGGGTTGTGGCCGCAAGTGATGGCCCCTGCCCACTTCCCGGCAAACTCAGCCGGATAGGGGTTCCGCATCGGGTGGTTGTACCGCGCCATTCCGAGCTTTTCTGCAAGCGAGTACGACCGAACAGCGTACAGGGTTTCAACGAGCCGTTTGACTTTCTCCGGGCTGCATCGGGCACTTAGGACGGTCACTTCCGGCACCTCGAAAGCAGCATGGTCACCGATCCACCTCCATTGTATCACCCAGCCCTTCATATTCCCGAGTCCCCCTAAGCCCGACGCGCCGCGCGGCAGCCGAGGCCGCGCGTCATAGTCGGCCACGGTCGCAATTTCGTTGAAGGCTGCGACGCGCAGCTGAAGCCGCTCAGCCTGTATCTCCGTCGCTCTGCGGACGAAGCATGCTTTCGCTGCGACCTCCACCAATGTCAGCTCAAACCGTTCGGCCCTAGTCTATCGGACCGCTACTTGCTCGTAAGCACTTCCGCCATGTCGGTGCATTCGGCTACGATGGCATCCAGAACGGCTTCGATGTTGCGCGTATCTTGGACGGACTTCGGGTCAAACTCATCGAGGAAGGCTCTTGCGAAGCGTTCCTTGCGTTCCAGCGCACCCTGATAGGCACCGGACATTTCCTTGTAGCCGCTCCACCGAACCACGGGGTCCGGGAGGCCCGCTACGCGGAGGTCGAGGTAGCATTCGATGGCGGCTGCACGCCCATTGATGTCGGCTTCGCCCAGCCCCTCCGGTCCGATCGTCGCGAACCGCTCGAATTGCGGAAGTGAGGGAAGGGTCATTGCGCGCATGTTAGGCCGCAGCGGCTTCTCTAAGATCCGCCGCAGCCCATCGGCACCTTCCGCATCGTTGTCGAGCAAGAACACGACGCGATTGAGCACGTCGATCTTCGCAAGACCTTCGGAGAAGCGGACCATGTTGCCGACTCCGGAGAAGGGATGGCTTTCGGAAACGTCGAAAAAGTGAAAGAAGTCTGCAATGCCGGGACGCAGGTTTGCGAAGGCATGGCGGAGGATGTGGACGTCCGAACTGCCTTCGGTGGCGATCAGGAAGCGGTCCGAACGGCGCGCATGGGGTTGAAAGGCGTCCTCCTCCGCCCAGCCTGCTTCGACAAGTGGCCCGTAGCACCAAGTAACTGGGGCATCGAGGTTCTTCGGATTTTGAGTGAGTAGCAGGAGCTGGCTGTAGGGATCGAGAAAGCTGATTAGAGACGCGAAGTGGGACCGCTCCGACCAGCCTTCGCCCCCGCTTAGCGTGGTTGGTATTCGCTCAGCCCGTGGGTCGTCTGCGAACCTTCCTCGAACGGCGGCGTCATACTCTCGGCTGCCATACTCATGGTGGGTGTCGTGAACGAAGGTATTGTCCAGATCCATCACTGTTACTTCGGCAACGAATGCTTTGAACGCGCCAAAGGACAACAGGTCGATCGGCTGACCGGATCCACTGTTGCTCTCGTTGAGGTAAGCCCGCGTGTCGGCTTCTTCTACAGCCGCCGCTTCGTAAATGCCCTCAAGAGCGGCGATGCTATGGCCCAGAAGCGCGATGCGGGCCACCACGTCTCGCAACGGGGCAACAAACGCAGCCCCGCCAAAACCGTCCGCGTCGATCTCAGTCCCTTCGGGGACCATTGTTCGGTTCGCCTCGATGTAAAGCTCGCCGAAATCCGGACCTATGCCGTTCTTGGCCCAAGCGATCGACATACCGCCGACGTCGAGGGTGATCGCCGTCCCCATGATCGCCTCTAGGTGTCTAGCAAGCCGAATGATACGTCAACGACGACGCGCTCCAGCGGAACGCCTCTCGCGTCGCAGAAGTGCGTGATGTCGCACCAGCGAACGAGGTCTCCAGGATCATAGATCGTGACGAGCGTGCGATCGTTGAAATCCTCGTCGAAGCTAGCCAAGCCGTAGCCATTCAGCAGACCGACCGTCTCAATCAACTCGCGATCGTCGATGTTGAGTGCAGCGATAAGGTCTTGGCACGGAACCGACGGTCGATCGAACCTCCAGCTGTCGATCTTCACGCACCGCGCGAGTACCTGGCACATAAAATCGCGGTAGACCTCGGGCACGTTTGCGAGCTTGTCGGCATATGCCGCAAGCTTCGGGGTTTCTGTCGCGACATCCTCGTCCGAGAATGCCTCGTCGCCGAAAACTTGCCGTAGCCCAACGAGTGTCGTGGGCTTGGTAGCGACGAGACCGTCCGTCGCATCGGGAAACTGCGTCTCGAAACGCTTGCTTATCGTCTCCTCGACCGCGCTAAAGCGTGCTTCGTGCGTGGCCTTGATCCGTTCCATTTCCTTCCTCGTCACCTCCGATGACGGTCCATCGACCTGTCGATGATGCGTGGCGCAAAGCAGAACAAGATTGTCGAACTCGCGCCGCTCCTCGTTCGTCATCTTTGGGTCGAACCGAGGTCCATCCGACTTTGCAGCAGCGATATGAGCGATGTCTCCGACCATTGTTCCCTTGCCATCGATCAGGACAGTCGAGCAGTCCGGCATCGCGCACTCATTACCAGAAAGCAGGAAAAGCTTCCGCAGCACCTCGGGAGTGGGTTTCAGACGCTTAGGCGTTTCGTTAGAAATCGAGACAATCATGAACTTTATTTTTCATCCATCTCGCGCCTCCGGCTGGTAGTGTGCTCCCACTCCCGCCCGACTTCAATCTCCGTCCCTCGCGCAGCGTCTCGCCATCCAACGGCGACCCTTATGCGATTCAGCGGACTGCACCCTATGGAAGCAACAAAGTGGAGCGGCTCGACCGTTGCAATAGCATCCGTGCCGATTTTTGAACCGCTTCGGTAAAAATGTCTAAACGCCGATGGGAAACCATGCTGCATCTGCAGCAAGTTTCTCAAAACCCGAGCTTCGTTCGCGCCACAGCATTCATCACTCAGGGCTCTTACCGTCATTCCGGTGGTGATTGTGGGACGCGGCTTGGGCGTCTGCCGCGCGCCGGGCCACTGATCCGGTGCCTCCATTCTGGCCCAAGTGCTTGTCTTAGACTTGCCGAAGCCTTCCACGAGGGCGCCGAGGGAAACGCTCATGCCGCTTTCTTCCTTTCCAGCTTGCTCACCTTGGCATCGAGGTCGCGGATTGCGCCCATGGTCACGCCAATCGCGCTGACGATCGGGATGGACTTGCCGTCGCCCGCGCCAGTGGCCTTGTGGAAGTCCTCGGCATAGGGGCCGACATGCGCGCCGCCGTCGCCCATGCCCGGCTTGTAGCGCCATGCCTCGACCGGCATGTCACGGATCGCGCCGAGCGCCATGCCCTTGGGCAGCGGCTTCTTGTCGGTCTTGGCCTCTTTCGAGGACAGCATACCGAGCGGGGGCATGAACAACCCAGCCAACGAGCCGACTGCGCCGAACAGTCCTTCCTGAGACTTCTGGTTCGCTTTCCATTGCTGCATCTGCTGATCGTATTGCGTCTCGAGGAGTGACCCTTGCTGATTGTATCCCTCCATCGCGGCAGACCCGCCGACGGACATGGCATTGTTGGAGATGCCCATGGAGGTTGCGGGGTTGACCGAGAGGCCCGAGCCCATGTTGATCGCGTTCGCCCTCTTGCTCTCGGCCTCGGCCTCGACCTGCCGGCGCGCGAGGTTGGCCGCCCCGGCCGCTGCAAGCCCGGTATCGAGCGCCGCCTTGCGGCTCGCCGACTGGAAAGCCCCCGAGGCCGGGTTGACGCCCATCGCCATGGCCTGCCGCACCCGCCCGCTATCTGCTAGGCGCGCTTGCAGCTTGGTATCCGCCATCGCCGAAGCCGCGCGCTGGTTCTTGCGGTCGGCGCTGTCCCAGGTCTGGGCCGCGGAAATGTAGGAATCCTGCAGCGGCCTGAATACGGTTTCCCACCGCCCACGGTCCTCGGCCGCCCATTCGTTCGTGATTTCCGCCTGATCCTGATACCACCCGAACATCTTCTCGCCGGTTTCCGCGCTTTTCATCGCGGCAAGGCCGATATTCGGATCAGGTTTAGGTGCGCTGGAATTGCCGCCGCCCATGTCGTTCTCCTTGCTCGCCCGTGTCTGCGGGCTGGGGTTTTCGTGGTTCGGTCTGGCAGCGACCTGTTGCGTGACGGTTGCCCGGTCAAGCAGGGACATGATAGCTCGCGGCCCTCGGTCACGGAAGCCCGGCAATGGCGTGTGTGCCGCGGCTCGGCAGCGCGCCACGGAGTGCGCCCATGTCGCGCTGTTCTTTGCCTGCACTGCCGTGTGTGCTAGCCTTTGCTCGCCGCGCCGGGGGGATAGAGCCCGATCACCCACAAATCACGGAGGCGGGCTGTACACTCCTCCGTGCGACGTGGCACCCTGATTGTTTCCCGATGGGCCATCAGTGCTTATATTCTAAGGGTCGCTTTGGCCCTTGGGATGAAGGGGGCCTGCTTCGGCAGGCGAGGTTCTGGGCCCGGTGCGTTCCCAAAGCGGCCCTTCGGCTTGTATTGCACCGGCCGCGGGATAGGGTGAGGTGTCGGCGCTGACTTGCGTATCTGGCTCCACGCGGTTCTGCCGCGCGCCCATCGGACCCTCAGTCCGAGCGCCGACACCTTCGCCAAGGTGCAGGTCGTAGACTTACCGGCCTTCCGTTATCTCGCGCTGGGGCTTGCCGATGACTTCGCGGGTGCTTCGGTTCATGCCCGTTCCGCTCTCGTTTCGGATGTTAGAGGGCAGGATGCGCTCAAGCGCATAGGCATCTTTCCCAGCGGGCACTTCTCCATAATGGATACCACCGAGCTTCGGCAGGCGACAGGACTTCGCCACTGACTTTCAGGCTCGACACCTTCCGAGTTGAGAACTGCGGCAGGATCTTCTTCCGCCGCAGGGCACAGGATCGAGCCCAATCTGATGGACAAGTCAGCCAAGCCAAGCCAAAAACCAGTAAAAACCAGTAAAAACCAGTAAGGGAAACTGACCATGTTGCCATCCCCATCTGATGCCATACCTCGGTGGCGCTCAGGTTCTCACCTTTGAAATCTGGCTGCGCAAAGCGTATGCTGAGCTTGGCGAGCCCATGGCCTCGTCAAGGCTCCCGCCCCTCGCACCGGCTTCGCTTACCGGAGAGCCGGGGCGGGAGAACCTTGTACCCCGCCGGGCGCCCCACAGTATCCTCCGGCTTTCCTGTCTTGGTGCTTAGACCGCCTTCTTCCGCCGGCGCATCGAGGAGAACACCAGCGCCCCCACCACGATGCCAGCCATCCCCCACTTGAAGGGCAGTGCGTCGGCCGTCTCGCTCCGGATCGGCAGAACCGTCACGGTGCCCGGCCGTGATTCCACACCCGTCTTGCCCGCCGCTTTCGCCTCGGCAATCTCCTGCGGGGAGACAACCCATTCAGCGCCGCGCGACTTGTCGAAAGCCATGAAGCCGAAGCCGACAACCAGGGCGGCGACGAGGGGGAGAAGGATCTGTTTCATCGAAATACCTTTGGTTTGTAATAGGGCGCCTGTGTAGGTCGGTACCGTGATCTGGGCAACCTAACGTGTCATTGTGGCGCGAGCCTTCGATGCCCGCGCTTCAACCTGCCTAGATGAAAAAGGGGCAAAGGCAGTGGCCACAGATCTAGGCGAATCGTTCCGACAACGCGACAATCACGCGGCAGCCCATGCTTCCATTATTGAGGCCCCCCTCGTGCGCCGTGACGACGAACTGATCCGCAAGCTGATGCTGGACTTCGAGGCCCAGGATGATCCGCTGTTGGTTCATGGACTGACGCACGGGACTGATGAGGAGGAACAACGGGTCTATTATCATCTCCGACTACTGGCTGATGCCGGGTTTCTTCAGGAAACCGGGCGCGCCGGTGGCGTCTTCCGCATGACGAATTCTGGTCACGACTTCTGCGCGGCCGTCAGAGACGACACAATTTGGAGCAAAACCAAAGAGGCTTCGGCAACCGTCGCGGGCGTCAGCCTTGGTGTCCTGAAGGATATTGGCGTCGGCTATCTCCGCGCAAAACTTACCGAGATGGGCGTCCCACTCGGCTGACAGTCCTTGAAATTTATGCGAAAGAGCCCCACCGAAGCGGGGCTGGTGATCGACCTACCGAAAACCTGCTATGCTGCGGCTGGCGAGCTTTCTTGGGACATTCTGTCCCGAATCATCGACGTGATTTGTGGATATGCTTTCACAATCCTCAGCCGTTTCTTCACTTCATCAAAGGACATCCGCTCGAGAAGTGGCAAGAACGCCGAGTTGACGAAGGAGGTGGTTGTGTAGAGGACGCCATGGAAGTCCACGACGGCGCTTCCCTCGCGCCGGATCGCGTCCTCCACCAATCCCAAGAGTACCTCCCCATCCTCATTGGTAGCGCACCCCGAGAGGTGGTCAGTGACGTGAATTACCATCTCATTTCCTCTTCTTCCGGGTTGGCCTCGGGTATCCTGTGGGTGGGAAGAACAATCTCAAACAGAGTCCCGGTATACCCACTATTTCCATATATAGGGTTAAGATGGACAATCTGTCCACCTGCGCGCGCCAGAACAGCAGCCCCGCCCGAATAGACAGTCATCGTCCCGTTAAGGCTCTGACAGACATTCTTGCGCATGAAGTCCAGCCCTGCGCCCCTGTTCTTGGGAGTGCTTTGGCTCGTGAACTTGGGGTCGAAAGCCCGCTCGATTGCGGTGGCTCCGGCCAACTCTGGCTCCACTGTAGCAACTGTCGCTGGGATGCCGCGCCCGAAGTCTCCGACAGCCAGCTTAAGCGTGTCGATGTTCGGATACCATTGAGCAAAGATGCTTCCAACCTGGTGGTCGCTGTGGTCGCGGATGTTGTTGAATATCTCGCTGATGCAGAAGCCGAAGTGGCCCAAAGCGGCCTCCGACCGGCTCGAGCAGTTCGCAAGCCAGGGCAGGAAATCAGACGAGACCCATCCATGGGCATCGATCGTTCTGATTTCCCTGAGGCTGAGGGTAGTGGCCTTTCGTCTCGTTCCCTCGAACGCTTTGGTGCGGATCACGTCTTCGAAGAAGCCCGCCCCATCAAGAAACAGTAGTCCGGGGCGCGGCTCGTTGTAATTGCGATAGAATACCTTGCAGCCCATCGAGTGAAGATAACGGGTAAGATTGTGGAGCATGACGACGCCTGAGGGCTCCACGAAGCCTACTCTCGCTAGATCGAAGATGAGCGTGTCGGGCGGCGATTGGACGATCAGCCCCGCGGCGTCCAAATCATATGCTACGCTGGGGTAGTTCAATGCCCCAACCAAGCTGACAACCATCTCACTCATTCGTAACTCTGTCCCAATAGCCGCTCGGCGCAGCTTCTATTGCCAATGCGGGGATTGCTAGACCTCTCCAACGAACATCGTGGTTCCCAAATGCATGGCGGCCCAGTTCTCGGCTCCCCCTATCGTGGCCGGCGAACCGCTTCGCCCTCGTTCTGCACACCGCCAAGCCAATGAGGTGAACCAGTAAAAACCAGATATTGCGAGAAGCCTCGGGAAGCCGGAATCGGCACCGGCTCCGCTGCCCCCCCCACGCACACGCCGGAAGGTGGGCTAAAAGGGGGACTGGACTTTCAACCAAAGCCACAGTCTGCTGATTTTATTGAGATTTTTCACGAGAAGTGGTGCCGGTGAAGGGACTCGAACCCCCGACCCCATCATTACGAATGACGTGCTCTACCAGCTGAGCTACACCGGCACTTCTCGCGTGCCGCGCCGGATAGCAGGTTCCGGCGCGGGCGAAAAGGGGGGATCAGTACTTTTTCCCCATGATGCGGGGATCGTCTTCCGGTGGCTCGACATCGGGGCGCACCGGCAGGATGTCCATCTCGCTCGCCTCGAGGTTCCGGATCGGCGTGACGGCGCTGACCGGTGCCGGTTTCGCGGGTTCCGGTGGCGCCGGCTCGGGGTCGGTCACCGTCATCGCCGGCTCGGCATGAAGCGGCGTCACCCGGCGATAATCCGATTCGCGCGGCACCATGCCGGGGGCGACTTTCGCCACCACCTCCTCCTCGGCGGGCTTCGGCGACACGGGGGCGGGCTTGGCCGCAGGCTCGGTTGCGGGGGCCGGAGGCTGTTCAGGCGCCGCCTTTGGCGATCCGACCAGCAAGGGCAGCAGCTCGACGCTGTTCTGCACGATCCCGGCCGAGGCGGTCCCCCGGTCCGGCTCGCGCCAGGTCAGGGTGTCGAAGCCGCCGCAGCTGTCGCAGACCGGCGCCCAGTCGGCCATGACGTTATGGCATTTGTCGCAGACCCATTGCGGGCCACGACTGGCCACCATCGCCTTGGCGAGGATGCCGCGCACGACGGAATCGTCGCTGCCCTCGCCCCGCTCGACCGCGGCGAGGATGGAAAGCGAGCGCACCGTCGGATGCTTCTGCGCCAGATCGCCAAGCGCGCGGCGAGCACCGGGGAAATCCTCGACCGCGAGCAGCAGTTCGGCGCGGAGCAGATGCGATTCCTCGTCATCGGGGTTCTTCGCGATCAGGTCATCGAACCGGCGCAGGCGCGCGGCGGGGGTCTCGTCCGGGACGATCTCGGCATAGGTCGCGGCGATCGAGGGATGGGGCCGCACGCTCCAGGTCTTTTGCAGGACGCGGGTCGCATTGCGGAAATCGTTCTGTGCGATATAGCTGCGCGCCGCCAGAACCGCCGCCGGGATCAGGTCGGGGCTGGCCCGGTTGGCCGAGATCGCGGCCTCCCGCGCGCTGATCGAATTGCCCTCGGCCAGAACCTCCGAGGCTTCCTTCAGCGCCAGAACCGCATCGCGGCGGATATGCACATCCTGCGGCAGTTGCCCCTGCTTGCGCTTGTCCTTCAGGACCGCACGCGCGCCCTTCCAGTCCCCCTCGCGGGTCTGGAGTTCAAGCAGCGTGTCCTGCAGGTCGGTATGTTTCGGCTTCAGCGCATAGGCCTTTTCGGCCAGTTTCAGGGCGGTATGGGTGTCGCCCTCGTCCAGCTTCTGCCGCATCAGCCCGCGAATGCCGACAAAGCGGGTGCGGTCATCGCCGAGCAGGCGGCGATAGATCTCTCCGGCCTTGCGCCTGTCGCCCGCGACCTCGGCGGCCTGCGCCGCCAGAAGGTCGGTCAGATGCGGCTTTTTCAGGAACTTGGCGGCGCGACCGGCCTTGTCCTGCGCCAGCCGCCCCTCGCCCGAGGCGACGGCGAGCATCCCTTCGGACAGCGCCTCATAGCCCTTACGCTCGCGCGAGCGGGCGAAATAGCGGTTGATGGCGGTTTCGTCGCCGACGAGGAAGCGGATGAAGGCCAGCGCGAGGCCGACCAGCTTCACCACCAGCCAGCCCAGCAGGCAGAGCAGGATCACGCCGATCAGCAGTTGCAGCGGTCCGAGGACATATTCCGTCCCGTCATAGACCATGCGCAGGCCGTGACCGTTCTCGGCCAGTTGGCGGGCACCCAGCGCAATCACCAGGACCACCGCGAAGAACATCAGGATCTTGAGAGCAGACAGCAACATGGCGTGTTCCTTACCTGCTGCCGGCCGCGAGGGCGCCAAGCGCGGCATTCGCCTCGACCCAGGTGGCAGCCTTCGCGGTCCAGCCCGCCATCGCCTGCTGACCCGCCTCGGGCAGGGTGCCGATCTCGGTCAGCGCGTCGCTGATGTCGCCTGCCTCGACGGCGGCATTGGCGCGCGACAGCACGGCATCGGGATCGCTGCCATCGCGCGGTTCGATAGAACGGGCGCCGGTCTGCACGCGCAGGAAATTCCCGATCGTCTGCATGGCGCCACCGGTGCCGGCCTGCGCCTCGATCGAGACGCGAAGCCCGTCCCGCGCGGCCGCCGGGAACTCGGCCCGCAACTGGTCAAGCCGCGGCACATCGCCCTTGAGGATGGCCGGAACCTCGACCCCCGCCGCCCCGAGATCGGCAAGCGCCTGATCGCGGGGAGCATTGGCCTCGATCGCGGCCTGAAGTGCTGCGGCGGCGGTGGCCGCCTGCGCGCGGCGGTTCGCATCGACCGTGCTTTGCTGCAATTCCTCTGCCTGCCGGGCCAAGGTCTGGACCTGCTCGGCGGTAGCCGGGTCCACGACCGGGCGCGCGGCCAGTTCGTCGATCCGGGCCTGTTGTTCGTTCACGCGGGCAGCCAGAGCATCCAGCGCCTCCTGCGTCACGCCGGGGGGACCTGCGGGCACAGGCGCCGCGACACCCGGCTCTGTGGGCAAGGCGGGCTCAACCGGTTGCGGAGCGGGGCGGCTGCCAAGGTCGGAGAGGCCCTTTTCCAGCGCGGCGATGCGGTCGGTCAGCGCGGCCGGGATTTCCGGCGCGGCGGAGGGGGTGGAATCCGCCAGCACCTGACGCGCGGCATCCGCCCCCGCCTCGGCTGCGCGTCCGGTCAGAGCATCGGACTGCGCGGTGATCTGGGCCGTCGCGGCCTCTGCCCCGGCTGTCCGCGCCGCCTCGATCTGGGCGGCAGGGTCCGCGGCGTCGCCCGGACGCAGTGAGGGCGGCAGGTGCGGAATGGCCCAATAGGCCGCCCCGGCGCCAAGCCCGGCGGCGACGATGCCACCCAGAAAGAGGGGGAAGAAGCCAGCCCGACGGATCTCCACCCGCGTCTCGACCGGCTTCGGCGCGGCGCTGGTGGCCGAGGCGGTGACCGCCGCTTGCGGCGCGCTTTCGGGCTTGGGCTGATCCTTGCCGGGTGCGGGCTTCGTCTCTGCGGGCTTTGCCGCGTCGGCCGCCCGCTTCGCGGCGGGCTTCGTCGCCCCCGGCTTGCCGACCAGCGACGATTCGACGGGCGGCTTGGCGTCAGCCGGGGCGTCTGCGGCCTTGCGGCCCGACACGATCGGACGGCTTTCGATCACCGCACCGGAGACCGGATGCTTCCTTGCGTCTTTTCCGGGGGTTGCGGGCGCTTCGCCCGGCGTTTTTTCTGGCTCGTTCACTGTTCTCTTCCCCGTTTTCTTCCGGCCCTCGACCCGATGCCCTTCCCTGCTGAGCGGATTTGGCTCGGCGCGACCGGGACCTGCATCAAAGGCAGTCTAGTCGCCACCTGACGGCGTCTCAACCCGCCGTCGGAGCGAATGTTCCGTGCCGGCCAGCACTGCGGCGGCGTGCCGCATCCCAACGGCATCGGGACTCGGCGCGACCTCGATCCGCGCGGCCTTCCCGCCCCATGCGTCGCGCGCCGCCGAACTGATCGCGACAAGCCAGAGGGGGGCGCGCGCCTCCCCGACCGCCGCCGCGAGAAGGCGGGCGGAGCGGGGCGAGAACAACGGCAAAATGACCGGACCAGTCCCCGCCAGCAACTCCAGCGCCTGACACGAAAGCGGAACCGGTCGCTGGTCATAGACGACGAGGCCCGGCACCGGCAATTCGCGGGCGATATGGCGGCCGCGTAGATGCAGCCAGCCCGGCCCCAGCCCCGCCAGCAGTGGCATCATGCCGGCGGCATCGCCCGGCCCCTCGGTCACGCGAAAGCCCGCCGCCCGTGCCGCCGCCGCCGTGGCGGGACCGACGCAGATCGCCGGGCGCCCCCGTCCCGCGCCTGCGGACGGCACGGCATGGGCAGAGGTGAAGACGAGGCCCTGCGCAACCGCAGCCGCGTCCCCGTCATGGGCGACCGGGACGATCTCGATGATGGGAGAGATCACGACCGGCAGGTCCAGCGCCGCCAGCTCCGAGGCAAAGCGCCGCGCCGACTCTGCGGGCCGGGTCAGCAATATGGTCGGCGGCATGGCAATCGCCCCGGTCAGGTGTTAGTTGATCATGCCTAGGCCGTTGGCGGCGCGGGAACAAGGATAAGCATGTCACTGACCTTTCTGGGCATCGAGAGCAGTTGCGACGACACGGCTGCGGCGGTGGTGCAGAGCGACGGCACCATCCTTGCCTCGGTCGTGGCCGGGCAATCCGCGCTTCATGCCGAATTCGGTGGCGTCGTGCCCGAGATCGCCGCCCGCGCCCATGCCGAGAAACTGGACCTCTGCGTCGAGGAGGCGCTGGCCGAGGCCGGTATCGCCCTCTCGGACCTTGACGGGATCGCGGTGACGGCCGGACCCGGCCTGATCGGCGGCGTGCTGTCGGGCGTCATGCTGGCCAAAGGCATCGCCGTCGGAAGCGGCCTGCCGCTGGTCGGCGTCAACCACCTTGCCGGCCACGCCCTGACCCCGCGCCTGACCGACGGCGTGGGCTATCCCTATCTCATGCTGCTGGTCTCGGGCGGGCATTGCCAGTTCCTCTCGGTCGCGGGGCCGGAGGATTTCACCCGGCTCGGCGGCACCATCGACGACGCGCCGGGCGAGGCTTTCGACAAGGTCGCGAAACTTCTGGGCCTGCCGCAACCCGGCGGCCCCGAGGTCGAGAAGGCCGCGCGCGACGGAAACGCGCGACGCTTTCACTTTCCGCGCCCTTTGCTCGACCGCCCCGGCTGCGACATGAGCTTTTCGGGCCTGAAGACCGCCGTGCTGCGCCAGCGGGACGAGCTGGTCGCGGCGCAGGGCGGGCTGCACGAACAGGACCGCGCCGATATCTGCGCGGGCTTTCAGGCCGCCGTGGCCGATGTGCTGGCGGAAAAGACCCGCCGCGCGCTGGCCGCCGCCCCTGCCCCGGTGCTGGCGGTGGCGGGCGGGGTCGCCGCGAACCAGACCCTCCGCGCCGCCCTGCAAAAGGTCGCGGCTGAGGCTGGAGCCAGTTTCGTCGCCCCGCCGCTCGCGCTTTGCACCGACAATGCCGCGATGATCGCATGGGCCGGGATCGAGGCCTTCAGGGCCGGCCATCGCGACGGGCTGGAGTTGGCCGCGCGCCCGCGCTGGCCGCTCGACAACAAGGCCGCACCGATGCTGGGCGCGGGCAAACGCGGGGCCAAGGCATGAGCATCTGCGTGATCGGCGCGGGCGCCTTCGGAACCGCATTGGCGGTGGCGCTTTCGGGGAATGCCGACGTCACCCTCTGGGGCCGGGACATGGGCTGGGCGGCGACGCGCGAAAATCCGCGCCTGCCCGATGTAACGCTGCCGGATGGCCTGCGCCTGACCGACGACCCGCAGGAGGCCATGGCCGAAACCGTGCTGCTGGCGCTGCCGGCGCAGGTGTTGGGCGGCTTCCTCGGCGACCATGCGGCCCTGCTCGACGGCCGCAACCTCGTCAGTTGCGCCAAGGGCATCGACCTTGCCACGCTGACCGGCCCGACCGCCCTGATCCGCGCGGCCTGCCCCGGCGCGACGGTTGCGGTCCTGACCGGACCGAGCTTTGCCGCCGACATCGCGCGCGGCCTGCCGACGGCCCTGACCCTCGCCTGCGAGGACGCGGCGGCGGCGCAATCCCTGCAGCACCAGCTTTCGACCGGAAACCTGCGGCTTTACCGCACGACCGACGTGACCGGGGCGGAACTGGGCGGCGCGCTGAAAAACGTGATCGCCATTGCCGCCGGGGCCGCGATCGGCGCGGGCTATGGCGACAGCGCGCGTGCCAGCGTCATTACCCGCGGCTTCGCCGAGATGGTGCGCCTTGCCACCGCGCTTGGTGCCCGCCCCGAGACGCTGAGCGGGCTTTCCGGCCTCGGCGATCTGGTGCTGACCTGCACCTCCGAGCAATCGCGCAACTTCCGCTATGGGCTGGCGCTTGGCGCTGGGCGCGACTTCGCCCCCGGCACCACGGTCGAAGGCTCGGCCACCGCCCGCGCCGTCGCCGCATTGGCCCCGAAGCTCAAGGTAGAGCTTCCCGTTTCAACGCTGGTCGCGGGCCTTGCCGAGGGGCGCGTCGCCATGGAACATGCGCTCGACATTCTGCTGAACCGTCCCCTGAAGGAGGAATGATGCCGCTTTTCGCCCTGATCTGCCGTGACAAGCCCGGCCATCTGCAAACCCGCGTTGATACCCGCCCCAGCCACCTTGCCTATATGGCCGAGACCTCGGCCGTGCAGTTCGCCGGCCCCCTGATCGAGAACGGCGACCCCTGCGGCTCGCTGGTGGTGATCGAGGCCGGGGACCGCGAAGCGGCGGCCGAATGGGCGGCGAAGGACCCCTATGCGCAGGCCGGGCTCTTCACCTCGGTCGAAGTGATCGAATGGCGCAAGGTGATCGGCTGATGGCACATTGGCTCTTCAAGTCCGAGCCCGATGTCTTCAGCTTCGACGACCTGATCGCCAAGGGCGCGAAGGGCGAGCAATGGGACGGCGTGCGCAACTATCAGGCCCGCAACAACATGCGCGCGATGAAGGTGGGCGAGCGGGGGTTCTTCTATCACTCGAACATCGGCAAGGAGATCGTCGGCATCTGCGAGGTCGTGGCCGAGGCCCATCCGGATTCGACCACCGACGACCCGCGCTGGGAATGCGTCGACATCAAGGCGGTGGCCCGCGTCGAGCGGCCGATCAGCCTCGATGACGCCAAGTCCGAAAAGCGGCTGGCCGAGATGGTGCTGGTGAACAATTCGCGCCTGTCCGTGCAGCCGGTCTCGGATGCGGAATGGGACGTGATCCTGGAACTCGTGGGCGGCACCAGCCCGGTCTGACCGAAAGACGGCGGGCGGCCCGAACGGCGGCCCGGGGGAGGAAGAATGGCACGCGGCCCGCAGATGATCGCCGATCGCCCGACGACGAAACACATGGGCGCGCTTCGTGCGCTCTGGCCCTTTGTGCGGCCCTATCGGCGGCTGCTGTTCGCGGCCATGGTGGCGCTGGCGGTGACGGCGGCGATCAGCCTTGTCCTGCCGCTGGCGGTGCGGCGCGTGGTCGATGGCTTCGACGCGGGCGCCCATCTCCTCGACCAGTATTTCGGCGCGGCGCTGGCGATCGTCGCGCTGCTCG
>Ga0160459_100231_pt1 | contig 28394 bp, 28 predicted proteins | sample HID1973K_E6MG_FD_108208 | JGI IMG/M metagenome (GOLD analysis project Ga0160459, IMG submission 108208) | Enriched mosquito-associated microbial communities from UW Madison campus, WI, USA - HID1973K_E6 MG | ecosystem: Host-associated > Arthropoda: Insects > Digestive system > Unclassified ... | reverse complement strand
TCACCGTGAAGAACGTGCGGCCATGGAACGACTGCGTGAACGAGATGATCTCGATCTTGTCGTTGCCGTGCTTGTCGATGGCATAGCGGCGCGCGAGCTTCAGCGCCGCTTCGTTTGCTTCCGCGCCCGAGTTCGCGAAGAACGCGCGGTCGGCGAAAGTGAGATCCGTCAGGCGTTTCGCGAGGCGCAGCACCGGCGCGTTCGTGTAGCCGTTGCCGATGTGCCAGAGCTTCTCGCCCTGCTCGTGCAGCACTTTCAGCAGTTCGGGATGGCCGTGGCCCAGCGCCGTCACCGCGATGCCACCGGCGAAATCGACATAATCGCGGCCTTCGGTGTCCCATACGCGCGAGCCGCGGCCCCGGTCGGGCACGAAACTGGCCGGCGCGAATACCGGAACCATTACTTCGTCGAACGTACCGCGATTCACATTGATGTCGGTCATGAGCCACTCCTCGTAAGGTTCGTGCAGTCAGGTTCGATATTAGGCAATCCCGCGCGTTCCGTCTTGCGCGTTCGCGACATGCTTCGATGGGCTTTTTCGCAGCTTTCAGGCGGCCTCGGGCGGCTCGATCAGCGCCCCGCCGCGCGGCTCGTCGATCGCCCCGCGCTGCTTTTCGATCCAGTTGCGGCGTTCCTCGCGCGGCGTCACGCCGAAGCGGTCGCGATACGCATTGGAAAAATGCGCCGCCGATGAAAACCCGCATGCGAGGCTGATCTGCACCACCGACTTGCTCGTACGCTGCAACTGCGTGCGCGCTTTCGTCAGGCGCAGATTGAGGTAGTACTTCGACGGCATCGCGCCGAGATATTGCCGAAACAGCCGCTCCAACTGCCGCCGCGAAATGCCGACGAGACCCGCGATTTCATCGGTCGCGAGCGGATCTTCGATATTCGCTTCCATCAGTTGAAGTGCATCGTTCAGGCGCGGATGACGCTCGCCCGGCGCGGTGACGAACGGAATGCGCTGGCGCTCCGTGCCCGCGCGCAGCACGCCCGCGCCGAGCGAATCGGCGATGCGTTCCGCGAGATCCTGTCCGTTGTCGCGTGCGATCATCGCGAGCATGAAGTCGATGCTGGCCTGTCCGCCGGAACAGGTGGCGCGGTCGCGGTCGATCTCGAAGATCTGCTGGCTGACGATCGCGCGCTCGAACTGCTCGGTGAACTGCTGATACGTTTCCCAGTTCACCGCGACGCGATATTGCGAGAGTTGTCCGGCCATCGCGAGCCACCACACGCCGTGATGGATGCCGCTGACGAGCGGCGTGCGGGGAGCCACGCGCGCGAGGCTCGCGAGAAAGAGCCGGTAGTCCGCGAACTGCTGATAGCGCTCCGACACGACGATCAGCCAGTCGCAGCGCACGGCGTCGTTGAACGCGCAATCGGCAGGCAGTTGCGCGCCGCCCGAAAGCGGCACGGGCCGGCCGTCCCAGGAACAGATGCGCCATTCGTAGAGACGATGCCCGTCGATGTCGTTCGCGAGCGCAAGGCTGTCGATGATCGGCGCGATGCCGCTCATCGACACCGGCGGCAGCGCGACGATCGCAACTTGCAGCGTCACGTTATTTCAGACTTCCCGACAGGAACTGGCGCAGACGCTCGCTCTTCGGCGTCGTGAGCACGTCCGCGGGCGCGCCCTCTTCCTCCGTGCGTCCCTGATGCAGGAACATCACATGATTCGACACGTTGCGCGCGAAGCCCATCTCGTGCGTGACGACAATCATCGTGCGGCCTTCCTCGGCGAGCTTCTGCATCACCTTCAGCACTTCGCCGACGAGTTCGGGATCGAGCGCGGACGTGGGTTCGTCGAACAGCATGACGTCGGGATGCATCGCGAGCGCGCGCGCGATCGCCACACGCTGCTGCTGACCGCCCGACAGATGCGACGGATACTGCTTTTCGACGCGCGGCGGCAAGCCCACTTTCTCCAGATACGTGCGCGCGCGGTCCTCCGCTTCCTTCTTCGAGATGCCGAGCACGTGCATCGGCGCTTCCATCACATTCTCGATGGCCGTCATGTGCGACCAGAGATTGAAATGCTGGAACACCATCGCGAGCTTGGTGCGCACGCGCTGCAACTGCTTGTGATCCGCGACTTCGAGATTGCCGGCGCGGTCGCTTTTCGTGCGCACGGCTTCACCGTCGACGATGATCTGCCCCGCGTTCGGCCGCTCGAGAAAGTTGATGCAGCGCAGAAACGTGCTCTTGCCGGAGCCGCTCGCGCCGATGATGCTGATCACGTCGCCCGCTTTGGCCGAGAGCGACACGCCCTTCAGCACTTCGTTGTCGCCGTAGCGCTTGTGAATGTCCTCGGCGACGAGCTTGGTCGCGACGTCTTTGGCGGTTGGCTCCAACGCTTTCTCCTCGGGTGATGACAGGGACTGCTGCATGGGTTCGAATTCTACCGCTCAGGCGCGCCGCAGCGCGCGCGCCGTGCCTGCCGGGCGCAGATAGGCGAGCCAGTGACGCTCCGCGCGCCGGAACGCCGCGACGAGCGCAAACGAGATGGCGACATACAGAAGCGCGGCGATGCCGAACGATTCGAACGACTGATAAGTTGCCGAATTCGCGTCGCGCGCGACCTTCAGGATGTCCGGCACCGTGGCCGTGAAGGCGACGGTCGTCGCGTGCAGCATCAGGATCACTTCGTTGCTGTACAAAGGCAAGGCGCGGCGCAACGCGGACGGCAGGATCACGCGGCGATACATCGTGAAGGTGCTCATGCCGTAGGCGCGCGCGGCTTCCACTTCGCCGTGCGAAATCCCGCGAATCGCGCCCGCGAAGATCTCGGTCGTGTAGGCACAGGTGTTCAGCGCGAAAGCGAGAATCGCGCAGTTGAAGCCGCTCTTGAAAAACGCTTCCAGCACGGACTGCGTGCGCACGAATTCGAGGCTGTACATGCCGGTGTAGAGCAGCAGCAGTTGCACGTAGAGCGGCGTGCCGCGGAACACGTACGTGTAGAGGCGAACGGGCGTCGAGAGCCAGCGGTTTCGCGATACCCGCGCGCAGGCGAGCGGCACCGCCGCGCAGAAGCCGAGCACGATGGAAGCGGCGAGCAGCCACAAGGTGACGACGAGACCCGACGCGCGCATGCCGTCGGAGTACAGAAACGGGCGCCAGTATTCGGCGAAGATCTGGATCATGGCTTGTCTCGCTGGCAAGGATCAAAGTTCGGCGTGCCGCACGCCGATCGAATAGCGGCGCTCGAGCGCCATCAGCACGAGGTTCGATGCGCTCGTGATCACGAGATAGATCAACGCCGCGATCAGGATGAAGAAGAACATGTTGAACGTGCTCTTGCCCGCGTCCTGCGCGGCCTTCACGACATCGGCGAGACCGATGATCGACACGAGCGCCGTCGCCTTCACGAGCACCTGCCAGTTATTGCCGATGCCGGGCAGCGCGAAACGCATCATCTGCGGAAAGAGAATGCGCGCGAACACGCGCATGCCGCTCATGCCGTAGGCGCTGCCCGCCTCCAGCTGGCCGCGCGGCACGGCGAGAAACGCGCCGCGAAACGTCTCGGTGAAATACGCGCCGTAGATGAAACCGAGCGTGAGCACGCCAGCCGTGAAAGGATCGATGTCGAACTGATCCCAGCCGATGGCATCGGTGAGATTGTTCACCGCGATCTGGATGCTGTAGAACAGCAGCAGCATCAGCACGAGATCGGGCACCGAGCGGATCAGCGTCGTGTAGGCGGTCGCGATGCCGCGCAAGGCGGCGTGACGCGAAAGCCTCGCGGATGCGCCCATCAGACCGAGCAGCACCGATACCGCGAGAGACAGCACCGCGAGCGCGAGCGTCGCTTTGGCGCCCGCCCAGAGGAGCGGGCCGTAGCCGTACAGGATCAAGAGGTGCCTCCATCGTCTTTCGAGTTGACCGGAAAGAGACGGAGCGCGTCGTCAGGCGCACTCCGGCGATTGGGGGCGATACTCGCAAGCGAAAATCAATCGCTCAAATGGGATGAAGGCGGCTTGCTGCGATGCAGCATAAGGATGAAACGCGCGGCGGCGCCGTCATGCGCCCGCCGCGCAACGCTGCCCGCGTGCGACAGACAGGAAAACCCGCACACGCGCGGTCGACGAAATTTGCATTTTTCAGGTCGCATTTTCGATAGACCGCGCGCATGCCTTTTACGTGCGCGCGACGCCGCGCACGAGTTGCGCGACCTGCCCGTTCGCCACGGCGACGTCCGGGCTGTCCTGCAGCAAGGGCAGAAACTGCTCCGCGAACACCGGATCACGCGTGCCGGCGCTGAACATGTCGACGACCGCCTTCGCGTGCGCGATGCGCGCGTCGGCGGTGGCTTCGTCGTCGTCGAGGACGTCGTCGAGGGCGGCGATCAGCGTCGAAAGCGGCGTCAGCCAGCGATACGCCGAGCCGTTGATCACGATCTGCAGGAATTCGCCCGGCGATACCGGCCCGAACTCGGCTTCGTGCCGCGTGCGCAGATGCGCGAGCACGCTGCGATGAAGCGCGAGCAGCGGATGCCGCACGTCGCGCAGAAAAGCGGTGGCTGTCTGGTCGTTCATGGTCGTGCCTCGTCTGAAAACTCACTAAGTGAGGACGATTCCACGACGATCAAGCTCCGCGCATCCTGCCCGCATAGCGGATGAACTCCGCGGCGGAAAGCGGCGCCGAAAAGAGCCACCCCTGCCCGAAACGCGCGCCGCGCGCATGCAGATACGCGGCCTGCTCCTCGCGCTCGATGCCCTCGGCGATCACCTGCACGTCGAGGGTCGCAGCCATGTCGATGATGTGCGACGCGACACTGCTCGACGCCGCGTCCTGCCCGATCGTATCGACGAAGGACTTGTCGATTTTCAAACCGTCGATGCGGAAGTTCTGCAGATGCGAAAGGCTCGAATAGCCGGTGCCGAAATCGTCGAGATAGACGGCGTGGCCGGCGTCCCGGAAGGCGCTGATGACTTCCTTGGCGGCATCGGCGTCGAGGAAGCTGCGCTCGGTCGCCTCGATGCGGATCTGCGCGGGCCGCACACCCTGACGCGCGAGCGCCGGGCCGAGCACCTCGAGAAAACGGTGCGTGGTGAGATCCGGCGCGGACAGGTTCACCGAAACGTAGTACTCCGGGTAGCGCTTAAGAAAATCGCCGAGTTCGAGCAGGATCGTGTCGAGGACCTGATCGGTGATCGCCTGGATCAGTCCGCGATGCTCCGCGAGCGGGATGAAATGATCGGGCCGCACGATGCGGTCGTGATACTTCCAGCGCACGAGCGCTTCAGCGCCGACGCAGCGTCGCGTGGCGAGATCGACGATCGGCTGATACGCGACGATGAACTGGTGCCGCCGCACGGCGTCGCTCAACTGGCCGCGCGGCGACAGCCGGCGCACGATGAAGAACGCGGCCCAGCCTGCGAACGCGAGTCCCGCCGCGACGCCGCCGAGCAGCCAGCCCCACGGCAGCGTGCGTACGCGCTGGCGCAACGACTGATGCGGCGCGCTCACGACGACCGCGAGCGGCATCGACGCGGAGCGCCTCACGATGTAGGGCGAGTCGTCGTCGCGCGCGGGCGGCGGGGCTCGATACACGGCGAGGACCGCGGCGGCGTCGGTGGCCGGCGTGGTCGCGATCACGCGGCTCACATCGGTATTGATGATCCCGACGCCGCCGGAGCGATCGCCATCCGGGTCGAGAGTGTCGACGTAGAGCGAAGGATCGGCGGCGATATAGAAGCCGTCGCGACCCATCACGAGCGAAACCTTGCCGCCCGGCAGACGCGCCAGCCCGTACCAGGCCATCATGCCATCGCGCGAGCGCCAGTCGGGCGGCGGCAGCGTGAGGCCGTCGAGCACGCCGGCCGACACCGCGCCCAGTAGAGATGAACATTGCCAGCGGCCGTCGCGATCGTAGGCGCCGGCATCGCGCACTTGCTCGTGCGTGAGCGCGATGCGCCGCAGTTCCTTTAGATACGGCGGCGAGCATGGCGCCGCCGCCACCTTGCCGATCTCGCCGAGCGCGCCCGAAAGACGCCGCGTCAGGTCTTCGGCGCGATAGAGCGCGGCATTGGCGACCGTGTTCAGGCGTTCGGACTGCTCCTGCTGCTGGCTGCGCTGAGCGAACAAAAAGCCGATCCCCGCCGGCGCCAGCGCCGCAATCACCACGATGACGATCAGAAGCGCCGCCAGCGCCCCACGTTGGATGTTGTTCATTGCATGTTATGGTCCGCGGCGCAAAGGGTTCGCGCGCGCGTTTTCTTGTTTTCTGCTCGACGACGTCGGCTGGTCTTGCGCCGCTCTTGCGACAGTCTCGGACAAACGACTTAGTTTAGGGGCCGCGCATCGCGCGGTTCAACGTTTTCTTTGCCCAAACCTTCGCTTTTAGGTGGGCTTCCGCACGGCCTGTGGATGCTTTTTTTGCCGACCGCGCGCCGTGCGAAAATGGCCAGACCAGAAACAGCGCTTTCCTTGCGTGAAATGACAGCCATGGCTTCACACGACATCGCTCGTCCGCTCGTGCGCGCCGCCGCGCCCGCCGACTTCGACGCCATCGCGCGCATCTACTCGCACTACGTGGAGCACGCGCTCGCGACGTTCGAGGAGATCGCGCCTTCCGTCGACGACATGCGCGCGCGCCATGCGGCGATCACGTCGGCGGGGCTGCCCTATCTCGTCGCCAAACTCGATGGCCAACTCGCCGGCTACGCATATGCGTCGACGTACCGGCCGCGTTCGGCTTACCGCCATACGATCGAGGACTCGGTCTATGTCGCCGATGGATTTGGCGGGCGCGGCATTGGCCTCGCGCTGCTCACTGCGCTCATCGAGCGATGCGAACGCGGACCGTGGCGGCAGATGATCGCGGTGATCGGCAACAGCGGCAACGCGGGATCGATCGCGCTGCATACGCGGCTCGGCTTCGAGCATGTCGGCGTGCTGCGCGATGTGGGCTTCAAGCATGGACGATGGGTCGATACCGTGCTGATGCAGCGTGCGCTGAATACTGCTCAGGACGTCACGGCATGACCGGTCGCGCCGAGCGGCTATGATTCGGCATTTGCCTCCCGCGCGTTCTGAGCCTTGCCGACCTACACCCTCGCCGCGCCCGTCAGCGCCGAAATCGACATCCGCAAGAGCCGTTTCATCGCGCGCGCGATTCCCGTCGCGGATCGCAACGAAGCGATGCGCGAACTCGAACGCCTGCGCGCGGCGCATCCCACTGCGACGCACGTTTGTTGGGCGCTGCTCGCGGGCGGCCAGTCGGGCATGTCCGATGACGGCGAGCCGTCCGGCACCGCCGGCCGGCCGATTCTCGAAGTGCTGCGGCATCACGAAGTCGACGGCGTGCTGGCCGCGGTCGTGCGTTACTACGGCGGCATCAAGCTGGGCGCGGGCGGCCTCGTGCGCGCCTACACCGATGCGATCGCGAGCGCGATGCAACTGGCCGAACGCGTGGAGCGGATCGAGCGCGGCTCGATGGCCATCGAAGTCGACTATGCCGACGAAGCGCGCGTGCGCCGCTGGATCGAGCAGAACGATGCCGAACTCGTGCAAAGTGAATACGGGATGACCGTGCGTCTCGTCGTGCGGATGGCCGCCGTCGCGCGCGAGCCGGCCGCAGCCGAATTGCGCGACCTCACCAATGGCCGCGCGGTTGTCGAGGTAGAAGCGTGACGGACGAAGCGCGCGCCTTCGCGTTGATCATCGAGCCGGCTGGGCACTTCGTCGCGGTGCGAGACGGCGAGACGCTGCTCGAAGCGGCGCTGCGGGCGGGGCTGTCGCTGCCGCGATCGTGTCGCAACGGAACCTGCCGCGCGTGCCTGTGCCGGATCGTCGGCGGCGAGATCGCGTATCGCGTCGAGTGGCCGGGACTGACCGCCGAGGAAAAAGCCGAGGGCTGGATTTTGCCGTGCGTCGCGCTGGCGCGAACCGACGTGACGATCGATCAACCCGACGCGCGCGAGGCCGCGCCCGATCCCCGGCCCGTCCGCTCGCGCGGCTTCTGAGCGCGGGTTTTTCGGGATTGTCGTCTCGATTCAACGACCTACGATCTGATTCCCGAGTCCGCATGTGCGCGTTTCGTACAAAGTGCGTGCAGGGTATAGCTCAAAAAGTGTACAATTGCGTTTTGCCCTAAATTCTGGCAGGGCCAGATCAACCGAGATTTCAATGACTAAAGTACTGTTGAAAGAGAACGAGCCTTTCGACGTCGCCATGCGTCGTTTTCGCCGTACCGTCGAACGCACGGGCCTGATTCAAGAGCTCAAGTCGCGCATGGCCTATGAAAAGCCGACCACCGAGCGCAAGCGCAAGAAAGCTGCTGCTGTTGCTCGTCTGCGCAAGCAGATCCGTCGCGCGCAACTGCCGAAGAAGTTCTATTGATCGACGCGGGGCGCCCTGCCCTCGTCTGTCTGGATAGCATCGGCACTGCAACCTGAGATCGATCGGGTCGCGGATTCGCGCGCAGGTCGCGTGAAAGCTCGCGGAGTAGCGCACCTCTGGTTGCGCCCGTTTCGATAAGGTTGGCAAGATCGCACAGAAGCCTGCATGAGTGAATGCTCATGCAGGCTTTTCGTGCTTATGGGGAATTTGGCTTGGTTGCCCTGGCCGGACAGCCGATCTGGATTCGAACTAAATGGAATCGCGCAAAAATACGCGCCCGCCCTCGCTAAGGCTGACCTCCCCGCGCGTGAATCACAAATGTGCGCATTCGAAGCGTGCGGCATCAGCTTCGCGACTTTAGCGCGGTCGCAACGAACACAATCGGCGCTGCGGGGACCCTACGCGTTTGCGGCTGGCTTCCCTTCTTATGCCGTCGTGGGAAATTACGTCCGCCCGCGATCCGCGATGGGCGATATGAAGCGGACTCCGCATTTACAAGCGCATGTTCGACGGTATCCCGAGTGGCCAGGGCCACTCCATCGACAACCGTTTGTTCCAAGACACGGAGAACGACCACCAGCCCAAAGGATTAGTAGCCGGTGGGCCGCTTTTTAGCCCAGCGGCACTAATTCACCTCCACCTAGTCACGAAGGACGCCAGATTATTTAGCCGTTTGCCGAGGCGCCCGGCATTCGATCAACGTTTCAACTCGTCTTCATGGGGGCACTGCGCCGATTACGACTCGGCCTTATTATCTCTGACTCCGCATTAAACCAATATGCCGGGGATTTTAATTGTTCCGTGTCCGCCTTTGAGTCGCTCGACTCAAAATTCGCACGCACGCGCGAACTGCTCGCAGCCGTCTGTGGCTCCCCACTCGCGCAACTCCCGCCGAAGCCCGTCGCGCGCCCCGCGTCAGACGTGACCCTGTGCCGTGCAGGCGAATCCACGTTTTTGTCAAATTGATTGCATTCGAAGACTAGTAATCGAATATCCGAGATACTCCCGCCCTGTTGAAAACGTTCTCGGAAAGAAAATCAAAGATGTCTCTCGAAAAACACATCGCGGTATCCCTGGCTCTCGCCAGCCTTGTGTTGCTTTCCGCCTGTGGTGGAGGCGGCTCCAGCGACGCGGATGACACAGGCGCAACCGCCAACGCGTCCACGTCCGTTATAAGCGCCCACGCGCGCACCGAGGCATCGGCAACGAGTGATAGGGAACAAGCTGCCCGCTAGCCCGTGCACAGCATTTTTTGTAAGAGGAAGAAAATGAAGAAAAAGAGTTCTGCCGCATTCACGGCATTTATGGTCGCAACATCTGCACACGCGGTCGCGATCGACGAGGCAACGTTCAAATACTACGGGGGCGACACTTCCGACGTGGCGAACAGCATCAAGACGCACAACGACACGTTACGTTCGTTTAGTTACCAATCTCCGTGGCTCACTGTCGGCAATATCGGTGAGTGCACCGGCACCTGGCTCGGCGACAAGGATGGCCAGAGTTACATCTTGGCCGCGGCGCATTGCGTCAAGGAAAAGAAAAAGCTGACCGAGTTCGATCAGAAGGGCGAATTCATGGCGTGGAATGGACGCGTGATCGCATCTGGAAAAGGTACGGCATATATTCTGCCGCAACGAATCAACATACCGCAGGGGTTGGGCGGCGCATCGACGGATATCGCGATTCTGAAGCTTCCCGCAAAAGAAAGGTTGGTCGATGCGAATGGCCGGCCCGTCGAACGGCCGATCCTGAACGATGCGCAAGACGAAGTCGGGCGCGACGTCATCTACGTAGGCTACGGAGCCTGGGCCGTCGGTACTCAAAACAACGCGTTTTGGCCGGCGACGGGTGATCGACGATTGTATGCTCGCAGCCGGATTAGCCGCACCTTTGAAACCGACCATGGAATCGGCGCCGACTACATTTCTGTCGGCCCATCCCAATACTGGGCGCAGCCCAAGTCGGGAGACAGCGGATCGGCGTGGTGGCAGATCCGAGGCGGCACGCCGGTCATCATCGCGACCACCAATGGTGGCTCGGGCACCCTCGCGACGGGCGCGCGCGTATCGAGTTGGGTTGACTGGATCAAGTCGATCTACCCGGAAGCTCGTTTTCTATCCGCTGAACAACCGCAGGGCTGCATTGTCGCTGAGAAGACCGGCGCGCGATATTGCCTGAAGGCCGGCGAGCAGGCGAATGCGCTTCCGTCGTGGATCGATTCGCGCAATGTCCATGTCGATGCTGCGCCGGGAACGGCAGTGGTACTGTCGGATTCGCCGAATCTCCCCTCTGACCGTATCGCGACGTTTATCGGCACCGTGGAAAAGGGCAAGCTCAAGGATGTCAAGGCATCCAATGGCGCAAGTCTCGACTTCAGGCAGCCGCGCTCGATGCGCGTCGTGCGTGACAGCACACCGCTTGGGTGCATCACCAACATGACGTCGGCAGAACGATATTGCTTGCCAGCCGGGAAGACGTCGGGATATTCGTTGCCCGACTGGGTATACGGTCAGGAGGTGCAGGTCGAGGCGGATCCCGGAACGGCGGTGCAACTCTCGGATTGGGATAACCTCTCGTACAATCGAGTGGCCGAGTTTTCCGGATTCGTTCAGAACTGGGAGTTGAAGAAGGTGAAAGCGTATAGCAGCGAGGAGCTCGATTTCTCGCGGCCCAAGTCGATGCGCGTCGTTCAGAACTAAGCGTTGTCTGCAAATGAGGAAGTGTGTCCACATTTCCTCATTTGCGTAACCAATGACGCGAGCAAGCGATCTGGGATGCCTTACGCCGCGTCTATGGTGAATTGAAGAAACAATAAGCCTGCGCCCGAGCCGCCGAGCAAATTGCGCAAGATCTGCATCCGAGAAGTTCAGCCATTAGGGCCCCATCCCAGTCGCAGCGAATCATCACCACGTTGCCGACATTCAGTTGAGCCGCGAACGGCTCCGCGCGCTTGACTTGTCGCTCGCGTCCGCGCTGCTCGTCACGCGATACCCTGCCAGTTCGTGCTTCCTATACGGCATGCCGCCGGGCATGAGCCGCGTCTTGAGATCGTCTTCGTACGAGTCCAGCACATTGTCGCCCACGAGTTCCGCCTGAGTCAGGAAATCGCCGAACTCGGCATGGCGCCTGCGCTCATCGAGCACTTCGAACGCACCGAAGCCGATCGCGAGCGTTACAACAAATTTTGGCAAACAGGGGAATTGATAGCGACCAGTACGCAGCAGTTGTGCAGCGCGTGCGCCGGAAGATCGAGGAACTGGAGAATATTAACCGGGACCACAGGCGAAGCCCGGCAACTTGTTGCCACCCTTTTTGGGTCGATCACGGTTGAGCAACGTGACGAGGCTTACTGTGCTAGCTTTGACGACCTTTCCGAGCGACTTATTGAAACTACGATCGGAAACGTGTCTAAAAGATTGGTTGCGGGGGTAGGATTTGAACCTACGACCTTCGGGTTATGAGCCCGACGAGCTGCCAGACTGCTCCACCCCGCGTCTGAAGAATTAAATTATAGACGAGATCGTTCTACGAAGTCAAACGTTCTTTGCGCCCAACGGGTTCGCCGCCGGCTGCGCGCGCGCCTTCGCGGCGGCATCGGCATTGACCGCCGCCTCCACCGCGAGCTGATGCGCCCGCGACAGCCTGCCCAGCAGCGGCAACAGCACGATGGCGACGACCGCCCCGCCCGTCGCGAGCCAGCCGAGTCCGAAGAACAGTTTGGTGTATAGCGGCAGCGATTGAATCGGTTCGAGGTTGCCGGACGGCATGCGCGCGAAATTGGCAACGACGCTCCCGAGATACTGCGACACACCCGTCGCGACGAAATACGCGCCCATCATGAAGCCGCTCATGCGTGCGGGAACGTAACGCGCGATCATCGCGAGGCCGAGGCCCGATACCAGCAGCTCGCCGAGCGAATAGAGCCCGTAGCCCGCCACCATGAACCACGACGACACGCGTCCGTCCACCGCATAGCGTCCACTGAGACCGAACACGAAGAAGCCGACCGCCACGACGACGAAGCCGAGCGCGTATTTCACCGCCACGGGAATATCGCGTCCGCGCTGCGCCTGCCGCGTATAGACGAACGCGAGGAGCGGGCTCAGCAGCATGATCCAGATCGGATTGAGCGCCTGAAACTGCGCCGCGCTCCACGTGAACAGCCCGACACCACCGACCGAGAACATCGGATCGACATTGCGCAGCGCGAACAGCGTCAGCGACGTCGACATCTGCTGATAGAACACGAAGAACAGAATGACCTGAAGCGTAAGGATCAGCGCGGCGACGAGACCCGCGCGCTCACTGCGATCGCACTTCGTGAGCATGTAGCCGAAGATCGCAAGGATCGCGACGCCCGCCGTATAGACACACGCCACGGCCACCGCCTTGTGCTGCAGGATGAACACCGTCGATGCCGCCAGCGCCACGCCGCCCGCCGCGACCACGAACACGTGCTTCCAGCGGATCGGGGCGTCGTCCGGCGCGGAGCCGACACGCGCGAGCGTCTCGCGCATAATCGCGAAATTGAGCAGGCCGAGCACCATGCCGCCGCAGCACACGGCGAACGCGGCATGCCAGCCCCAATGGTCCTTGATCCACGGCGTCGCAAGCATCGAGAAGGTCGAGCCGATATTCACCGCCATGTAGTAGATCGTGAACGCGCTGTCGATGCGCGCGTCGTCGCCTTCGTAGATGCGGCGCACGAGATTCGCCGCGTTCGACTTGAAAAGCCCGTTGCCGACGACGATCACGCCCAGCGACGCGTACATGAACCCGAGCGTGTCGATCGGCAGCGCGAGCATCAGGTAGCCCAGCGCGAGCACGATCGCGCCCGCCGTCATGGTGCGGCGCGCGCCGAGCACCTTGTCGCCGATCCAGCCGCCGATCGACGGCGCGGAAAATACCAGCGCGGTGAAGGCGCCCCAGGTCAGATTGGCGTGCTCGTCGGTGAAGCCGATCTGGTCGACCATGAACAGCACGAGCAGCGCGGCCATGCCGTAATAGCCGAAACGCTCCCACATTTCGATCAGAAAGACGGTCGTGAACGAGCGCGTCTGCGAGGCGCCGGACGAGTGAGTAAGCATCGGAGAAGATCCTTCAAACAGCGATAAGCAGACCGGCGCCATCGAGGCGCCGATCACATGCGATAAAACCGGCGGGATTATCGCAAATTACTGCCAGTCGTCTGTTTTACGGCTGCAGATGCTACCGACATGTAGCTGTTCTAGGTCGCCGGCCTGCGCACGAACGCGAGCATGACGCCGAAGCCGATCATGAGCGCACCGCTCACGCGATTGAACCAGGTGAAGCCGCGCGCACCGCGCGAAAGCGTGCCCAGACGCGCGCCCAGTACGGCATAGATGACGATCGCCACGAGTTCGAGCAGCAGGAACGTCGCGCCGAGAATCGCGAAGCTCGCCGCATACGCGCTGCGATCGACGAATTGCGGGAAAAATGCCGTGAAGACGAGTATCGCCTTCGGATTGCCCGCGGCAACCCAGAATTCCTGCTTCGTGAGCCGCGCGAGACTCACCGGGCCGCGCGCCACGCCCTCCTCCCTTTCGACGAGCGATGGCCCCGAGCGGATCAGCTTCACGCCGATCCAGACGAGATAGGCGGCGCCCGCCAGCTTGATCGCCGTGAAAAGCGTCTGCGACGCAAGCAGCAATGCGCCGAGCCCGAGGCCCGCAATGGCGATCATGATCGCGAACGCGACGATGCGCCCGGACGACGCCAGCACCGATGCGCGCACGCCCTCGCGCGCGCCGTTCGACAGCGACAGTACGTTATTCGGCCCGAAGGCCATGTTGATGGCGAAACACGCGGGCAGAAAAATCGCGAAGGTCTGAAGCGACATGGCACACCTGCGAACCAGCGGAAGCGAAACCGCTAAGTTAGCACGCGCGCCGCGTCCTCAAAAGCGTCAGAAGCGGTGACGGATGCCCGTGCTCAGCATCAGCTGATTGCGGCCGCTCGACGGATCGTTGGTGTTGATCACCGCAGGCGCGCCCGACGAAGCGCGCTGATAGATCGACTCGAGATAGACATCGGTGCGCTTGGACAGCAGATAGTCCACTTGCAGCGCGCCTTCATGCCAGTGCGCGCCGCCGCCGTTGGTGTACACGTACATGCCCGCCAGCTGGATGGCCGGCGTCAGCTTGTAGATGCCGTTGATCTCGTAGTTGTTAAGCGCGAGCGATGGCATCAGGTCGCCGGTGTCGGCATCGGTGACGCCGGAGTTGATCGCGCGGGAGAACGCGCCGCTCAGGGTGAACTCGCCGATTTCATAGCTCATGCCGACGCCGAACGTGTTCTGCTGCTGCACGTTCGCATTGAAGATGGTGTTCGACGAGCCGGGCAGCGTGAGCGAGTCGTATGCGCCGCTCGTCGTGTTGCCGCGCCCGTTGTTGTGCAGGTAGGCCGCACCCGCGTTGAACGAGCCCGCCGAATAATTCGCCCCGACGCTGTATGCGCGGTTGTTCGAGAACGCGCCCGCCTGATTGGAAAACGCGTAGAGGCCGCCGAAGCTGAAGCCGCCATAGGTCGCGCTCGTGTACTTGATGGAGTTCGCGGCCAGGAACGAATTGTTGGCGTTGTCGTTGTCGAGGACGTGCGCGAACGCGGTGCCGCCCGTGTTGCCGGTCAGCGTGAAGACCTGGAAATAATCGTGGATCGAATCGTACTGGTGACCGAAGGTGATCGTGCCGAGCGTCTCGGTGCCGATGCCGACGTACATCGGATGATCGTTGAGGCCCTCGCCCGTCGCGACGGAGAAGCCACGCTCGAGTCGGAAGATCGCGCGCGCGCCGCCGCCCAGATCCTCGGTCCCTTGCAAGCCCCAGTAGCTGCCGTCGACGGTGCCCGACGTCAGTCGATATTGCGAATGGCCGCCCACGTTGTTGACGTACGCGACACCGGCGTCGAGCTCGCCGTAGAGCTGCACGGAACTCTGCGCCCAGGCCGCTGCCGGCGTGCCGACGAGCGTCGCGCAAACCATCGAAAACGCCAGCCAGCGCGCGTCGGGCGCAGCGCCAGGACCGTTCGCGGAGGTCATTGACGCAGCGCGGCGCGTTTTCGGGCGAATCGGCATGGCAGTCTCCGTTGATTCAGGACCAAAAGGATTGTCAGTTTTGTGAAGGAGCTTGTCAGTCGAAAAAACGCGCCCGCGTGCATCTGTGTCCTGGAACCAACGAACGACCGTTTGCCACATGCTTTCATCTTGCAGGATCGGCGCAATTCAGCGTAGCCGGCGTGCCGCCGGAGTTGCCGATAGAATCGACACGCCTTCAGCCAACCCGACTACGCTCCATGTCCCATCAGACTCGCGCCATCCTCACCGGCCACACGCGCGGACTCGGCGCCGCTCTCGCTGAGCTTTTGCTCGCTCAGGGCATCGAGGTACTCGCGATCTCGCGACAGCGCAACGACGAACTCGCCGCGCGCCATCCCGGCAAGCTGCACGAGATCGAACTGGATCTCGCCGATCTGCCGACGCTCACCGAATGGCTGGCGGGCGACGCCCTGTCCCGCTTCGTCGCCGGAGCTGAACGCGTGCTGCTGATCAACAACGCGGGCATGCTCGCGCCGGTCGGCAGCCTCGCAACGCAGGATCCGGCCACCGTCGCGCGTGCGGTCAGCCTGAACGTGGCCGCCCCGATGACGCTCGCCGCTGCCGTCGTCCAGGCGAGTGAGCAGGCGGCGGACACGCGCATCGTTCATATTTCCAGCGGCGCGGCGCGCAGCGCCTATCCCGGATGGAGCGTTTACTGCGCGACCAAGGCGGCGCTCGATCATCACGCGCGCGCGGTCGCGCTGGACGGCCATCGCGCGCTGCGCATCGCGAGCGTCGCACCGGGCGTCGTGGACACCGACATGCAGGCGGAAATCCGCGACACTGACCCCGAACGCTTCCCGATGCGTGAACGCTTCGAGGCGCTCAAGCGTGACGGTCAGCTCTCGACGCCGCAAGAGTCGGCGCGCAAGGTGATCGAACATCTGTTGAGCGATGCGTTCGGCGAAACGCCAACGATGGATGTGCGCGATTTGAAGTAAGCATGGAAGCCACGCGTGACGCCTCTCACGCGGCGGCAACCGTCGCGCGCGCCGAGCCGAGCGCGCATCGCGCGAAAGCGCATCCGCGCGGAGATTGCGCGCGCGCGGAATCCATTGCAGCCGTACATCGCCGATCTGCGCGATGAGCGCACGGACGCGCGCCGCGTGATGCGCGAGCGAGGCGATGGTCGCGCCATCGGGCGAATTCACGTCGTCGATGACCACGCGGCTGTCCCCGTAGATCACGAGGTCCACGGCGCCTGCGCGCAACGCCGCCTCGAGCACCGCGATGAGCGCGAGGTACTCAGCCGCGCTGCTGTCCCCCATGCCTGACGCCTTGCTGATCTCGAACGTCTCGCCGGTCGGCCCGATCAGCAAGCCGCCGATGCCCAGCCGTCCGGGATTCGGCAGCGCGGAGCCGTCGAACCAGCCGCGCCATCCGCCAGTTTCGTCCTGAGTCCTGCGCTGTTTCGCCTGGGTCGCCCGCTCGGCGCGGCGCGTCTCGCGCGAGCGCAGCGACTCGGCGTTGCGGGTTTGCGCGGCGCGGCGCGCATCGACGAGATCGCGCAAGCTTTGCTCACCCGCCGTCTTCTTGAGTGTCCTGACGAGCGCCTCGTGCTCGGAAAGCGCCGCGCCTCTGGCAAGCCGGCGGCTTTGCAGGCGTTCCTTCCTGTACGCGACGGCAAGCAATTCCTCGAAAGCGATCATGGACGGCGAGCGGATTGGACGAAGCCCGAGCTTAGCAGACGTCCATGACGGCTCATGGGTACGCCTGTTGCTGAAGAACAAGCGTACATGGCAACGCCTTCAAGGAGCGGATCATGAATCAATCGATGGAGCAGTCTTCGGGCGGCGCGAAGATCGTCGGCAAGGGCGCGGCGACGGCGGCGGGCCCCGGTCCCGACGTGATGGCCGCGAGCACGCTCGACGGCAATTCGGTGATCAGCAGCGACGGTCACGACGTCGGCTCGCTCAAGGAAATCATGCTCGATGTGTCGAGCGGGCGTATTGCGTATGCGGTGTTGTCGAGCGGCGGTTTCCTCGGCATCGGCGACAAGTTGCTCGCCGTGCCTTGGAGCGCGCTCACGCTCGATACCGACAATCGCTGCTTCCGGCTCGACGCGACTGGGGAACAGGTGCGCAACTCACCGGGATTCGACAAGGACGCATGGCCGTCGATGGCGGATCGTGTCTGGGCCAGCACCGTGCATCAGCACTACGGCCGCGAGCCGTACTGGTCGAGCGACCGCGCGAGCGACATCAGCCGGACCGGCGCGATTCCGCCAGAGGGCGTAGATGCGCCCGAAGCAGGCGGCGTGAAGCTGTGACGGACGAACCAGGTGGCAGAACGCGTCCGCTCGCTTAGTCGCGCGGACGCTCTCCGACCTGAACGTCGACGCCTTCGGTTTCGCCCACCAACGCGCGCAGGACGTCCTCCGCGAAGTCCTCGATGGCAAAGTGCCATTCGAGCGAGCCGACCGGGAAGTCGTTGGGATTGCACTTGCCCTGTGCACGGCGAATCGCACCGACCGAGAGACTCAGCGCGCGAGCGTGCTGAAAGTGCGGATCGTCCGAGTCGAGGGACGGGAATTGATCGTTATCCATGACACCCTTAACGGTCCCGGCCGACGAAACTTTAGGCCCGCTTCAGACGCGCAATCGTTTGCGCACATTCGCGTTCAAAAGCCCATGCAACCCTATCGAAATCTCGCCGGCAATTCGGGCGTCGAAGCATTCGACATCCTGCGCGACGGCATCAAGGTGCGCTTCGTCAATGGCGGGACATACTTGTATGACTATCGCGTGCCCGGTCGCACGCGCGTCGAGGAAATGAAGCAGCTTGCCCGCGCCGGACGCGGGCTCAGTACCTATATCGCGAAGTTCGGAGCGGAGTATGCCGAAAAAATCGACTAGCTGCCCGAAGCGGGATTTTACGCGAGATCACGACGTTTTCTTCGGACGAATCGATGCGCCGGCTCATCGCACGGATGGCAGATGCGGAACGCTTTCGTTGACGGTGGTATTCAGTTGATGAAGCTGGCGCTGCAGTTTGTTCAATTGCGCTTGGGCTGCGACACGCCGTCCTTCCAGTTGCGCCAGTTCCTTGCGGACTTCCTGTTGCTTCAGCGCGACTTCCTGATCCTGCGTGCCACCGCGCTGCAAATCGACGCGCACGCGGTCGATCTGCGCTTCGGATTCCGCAATAAGACGTGAAAATTGTTCGTTTTGCGCTTCGAGATGTGCGCGCCGCATTTCGGCGTCGGCGAGGCGCATAGCCTGTTCCACGAAATGACGAAACGCGGGCTCCGCTGCATCGATATCGCCGGCTTTGAGCACGCGCCACACGGCGTCATCGTGGTACAGCACGGCGTAGTAGACCAGTTCGCGCGGATAGAACAGCAGGCTCGCCGAGTAGGCGAAACTTTGAAACGTCCGAAATGTCGACAGCACGCCTTGCTGAACGAGCCATTCGACTTCCGCGAGTTGCGCAGCCTGCAACGATTGCCTGGACGATTGCGGTGACGAAACCGTAGCCGGGCGCAGCGGCGTTACCCGTGTCGAAGGCGGTGGGACTGCGGGAATTTCTTCGTCCGTGGGCACGTCTTCGGCTTGAATATCGGGCGCGGGAAAACGGACCGGACCGTTCGACTTTTGACGCACGAGAAACGATGGCGCATTGTCGAGCAAGCTCCCTCTTCTGCTCAGCAGGCTTTTCACGATGGCTCCCTGGCCGGTCCAATATCGGGACCCGCCGTCTTGCAGTAATGTTGGCGGAAAACGGGACCGCAATGCGCGCTATTCGAATTTCCTGAATGCAGAGCCCGATTAATCTGCATGACGAACGACATCGCGCCGTTCTCAATCGAATAAGCTGTTGAATCCAGTATAGGCGAGACGTCCGACGATTCAAACGACGCACGCCACGCCAAATTGACGGGAATCTGATACAAAAAATTACGCGACGCGAATCAATCTGCGTCGCGTGAAACTATCGAATGTCACGAATGTTGATAAAACGCCTGCGTGCCGCTCATTCTCATTTTCGCGATCTGAGCCGAGCGCGCTTTCGACATCAACGCGACCATCCGCATGATTCTGATGCCCTGAATGCCGCACGTAACTCCGGGCGTACTCGCCACGCGCGATTCCAGCGAACCCATTACGCCGTGCAGATTAACGACGGGCGCAGGCGGCCCGGCATCGACGATCATGGTGGCGAGCGCAGACGCTGCGCGTGGTGTGTCTGCTTCCAGTTGTTCGACCGGAAAAAGGTCCAAAAAAGGCGTGGGCGCTTCGGCAGGCTGCCGCCCTTCGCTGCGATCCCGAAAATACTCGCAAGCCGATTCGAGGTCCGCGGCAGACATCTGCTCGGAGCGCCGTGCGACCGCCGCGCAGCGTTGCAGTTTCCAGTTTTCGCGCTGACTCACGAGCGCGATCAGATCAGCGACGCGTGTGTGCAATTCCGTTTCACGGCGCGCAATCAATGCGCGCACCATATGCGCTTCTTCGCCCGACTGATCGGGCAAACGATCGCGCCATTCCAGTAAATCGTTGAGTGTGATCGACATGAGAGACTCCGCGGCGTACAGCCTATTGAGCCGGATTCAGGCAGTTCGAGATTGTTTGGATCGCGAATTGTAATAGACCTGCACCCTTGATCGCCTGGTGAATATCCTATCCGTTTATCGGCCGTTTAACCTCGTTTGAGACATAAATAAGGACAGTCCTAAGCCGATGCGGCGCGGCACGTTCGATGCTAACAAAGCTGTAAGCGGCGCGATGGCGCCGGACACAAGGAGACGGACATGAGAACCACCACCGTAATCGCTGGCGCGCTCCTCGCGCTCGCCAGCACTGCCGCGCTTTCGCAGGAAATGTCGCGCGATCAGTTGATGCAGCGCCAGCAGCAGATGCAACCGGGCAAGAGCGAGCCGATGCCCGCGCCGCGCGCGAGTGACTCGTCGCAAGGCGGCGTGCAGTCCGGCACGTCGGGCAGCGGCACGCTGATGCAGCAACGCGAACAAGGCATGTCGCCGAATCAGGCACCGACATCGCCATCGACGGGGACGATCAAGCAATGACGCGTTGGGCGGGCGGAACGCCGGTGTAAAGGTTCGTCACGCACGAAGGTAATAGGATTTCTCCGAGCGTTTTTTACCGCCAAAGCCGCTTAAATTCGGTCCACCGAGCGCAATTCATTCAACGCCCCGCGCCTTGTACGGGTTTTTGCATTTTCGGCGTTCTGGCGTTCAGACTTAGCCATGCCAACCAAGCGGACATCGAGCGTTCTATCGATGTCGGTCGCCGCCATGCTTCTTTCGAGCCCCGTACCCGCCAAGGCGAGATACACCGAACACTGGATGTCGAGTGCGGAACTTGCGCGTACCCAGTCACACGGTGCTGCATGGCGGGAACGCAAAAAGGACGAATACAAGGCGCGGACCCCGGCGGTAGCCACGACAACCGACGACGACCCGATCGCGGCATTCGCGCGCGGGCCGCGTTCGCAAGGCAACACGGTTCGTCGATGAATTCAGGCTGTCGCAGTCGAAAGGTGAATGGAACCCTTCTACGCGACTATTCCGATTCCATTTCCGGCTGTATCGACTATCCTTTTGAATGTCGTAAGAGGTGGGTTGCTGGGCCGCTGGGCCCTGCCATGTGCGAGATTTCATCGAGCATTATTAGAGGCGCAGTCATACCGTGGCGCCCACTACTCTTACGACAATCCCCCCGCCTGATTTTCCATCGCTCCTCTACTCCCGTGTGCGCCCGTCGCCACCGGTCACGATCTCCATTCAGTAGTTATCCGAACTTTCAGGCTGTCACGTGAGCCGTCTCGTGGTTGCTCAACAGCGCTAGGAAAATGATGAAAATTGCCGTGGATTCGAACTGATCCCGGCGAATCGTCGAGACAGCGCTGTGCGAGTTTCCGCGACGCGCCACCCAGGACACCCGCCTCGATTTCCCGAAGCAGAAAAAAGAAAAGCCCTTGAAGATCAAGGGCTTGAGATTCTGGCGGAGAGAGGGGGATTCGAACCCCCGATAGGTTTTACCCTATACACGCTTTCCAGGCGTGCGACTTAAACCACTCATCCATCTCTCCGGAAGACCGCGATTATACCAACTTCCCGCGCCTGCGCCAGCCCCTACGGATGACGAATGTAATCGACGAGCGCGCGCGTGTAGGCGTCCGGTTTGCGATCGAAGAGACTCACTGCGATCGCCACCGCGAACCCGGCCGGCACGCCGAACACGCCCGAACTGATCGGCTCGATACCGAACCAGCGCGGCCCCGCGAAGCCCGTCAGCTGCATGAAAAACGGATACGTCGACACGATGTAGTACACGCACACGACGAGCCCCGCGATCATCCCCGCGACGACGCCGCGTTGCGTCGTCCGCTTCCAGAACACGCCTAGCACGAGCGCCGGAAACAGGCTCGACGCGGCGAGCGAGAACGCCGCGCCGACCAGAAACAGTATGTTGCCCGCATTGAGCGACGCCACGTACGACGCAAGCAAAGCCACGCCAAGCAGCAGAATCTTGGAGATGGTCACGCGCCGCTGACTCGTCGCGCGCCGATCGACCATGCAGTAGTAGACGTCGTGCGACAGCGCGTTGGCGATCGTGAGCAGAAGCCCGTCGGCCGTCGACAGCGCGGCCGCCAGCGCCCCCGCCGCGATCAGCCCTGAGATCACATACGGCAGTCCCGCGATCTCGGGCGCGGCGAGCACGACCATGTCCGGCTGCATCTGGATGCCGGCCCAGCGCACGATGCCGTCGCCGTTCACATCGCTGATGCGGATCAGATACGGCTCCACGCGCCGCCATTGCGTCACCCATTGCGGCAGATCGGCGAAGCGATGACCCACCAGCCCCGTCAATATCTCGTGCTTGATGAGCACGGCCAGCACCGGCACCGTCAGATAGAAGAGCGCGACGAAGAACAGCGTCCAGCCCACCGAGCGCCGCGCCGATGACACCGATGTCGTCGTGTTGTAGCGCGTGAGGATGTGCGGCAGGCTCGCCGTGCCGATCGACAGACACAGGAGCAGCGACAGAAAGTTCACCTGATGCACGCGCGGGCTCTCATCGCCTGCCGAACCGGGCGCGAAAGCCTCGGTCATCGGCACGGGCGCGGCGACGCGCTCGATCATCGCGTCGCGTTCGCGCGACCACTTGGCCTGCGCATCGGCGGGATCGCGTGGAAAAGCAGCGAGTTCGCGCTCGCGCCCGTTGATCTCGCGCAGCGGTCCGTTGTGCCGCCGCAACTCGGCGATCTCGGCGGCGAGCCGCGCATGTTCGGCGTGAAACGATTGCGGCAGCGCGTCGATGCGCTGCTGAATCTGCGCGGCCTGGCGCTGATAGTCGGCGCGCACGCGCGCTTCGTCGGGCGACACCGCGATCGCGCGCTCGAGCGACTCGACGCGCTCCATCACGCGCCCATAGTTGAATTGCGGGAACCAGCCGAGTCCCTCGCGATGCGCGATCATCGACACCGGAATCAGCATCGCGCTGATGAGGATGATGTATTGCGCGACCTGCGTCCATGTCACCGCGCGCATGCCGCCGAGAAACGAGCACACGAGAATGCCCGCGAGCCCGCAGAAGATGCCGATCGAAAACTCGATGCCGATGAAGCGCGACGCGATCAAGCCGATGCCCTGAATCTGCGCGACGAGATAGACGAACGAACAAAGAATCGTCGCGATGGCCGCGAGCGCGCGCACGAGATTGCTGGAGTAGCGCGTGCCGAGAAAATCGGGAATCGTGTAGCGCGCGAGCTTGCGCACGTATGGCGCGAGCAGAAACGCGACGAGGCAGTAGCCGCCCGTCCAGCCCATCACGTAGGCGAGGCCGTCGTAGCCGCTCGCGTAGATCGAGCCGGCGAGACCGATGAACGACGCGGCCGAGAGCCAGTCGGCGGCGGTCGCCATGCCGTTGAATGCCGAGGGCACGCGCCGCCCCGCCACGTAGTATTCGACGAGATCGGACGTGCGCGACAAGAGGCCGATCACCGCATACACCGCGATCGGCACGAACAGAAACACATAGCCGATCCACGTGCCCGGCCCCGTCGTGCGCTCGATACGCTCCATCAGAAAGATGAAGAGCAGAAAGCCGAGCGTGTAGAGCGCGTAATAGACGATGAGCCGGTTCGTGAGCTTCATGCCGCGCCGCCCTGTTCCGTCCTGGCCGCGCGCAGCAGACGCGCATCCGCGATCTGCATCAGCACGATGTAGACGAGGATCAGCGCCACATAGACGAGAATCGCGCCTTGTGCGCCGAAGTAGAACGGCAACGGAAAGCCCGCGACGCGCACGTGCTCGAAGCGCGGCGCGAACAGCGGCAAGCCAAAGGAGACGACGAAGCCGATCGTCATCAGGACGGCGATGAGCGTGACGTTGAAGCGCCAGTAGCGCTGATGCGCGCGCGCCATCGCCGTCGAAACGGGCGGCGGCGAGGCGGACGTGGAGCTGGAGGAATCGGCGGGAGGCGGCGTGACCATGCGGTTATTTACCAAAACCGCACGGCGTCGGCAATAAGGATCGACCGCCGCCGGTAAGCGGCCGCGGCCGAACCGCGATCAGCGCGCTTCGCCGAGCTGATCGAGAATCGCGGGATTTTCGAGCGTCGAGACGTCCTGCGTGATCTCCTCGCCCTTCGCGAGCGAGCGCAAGAGACGCCGCATGATCTTGCCCGAGCGCGTCTTCGGCAGGTTCTCGCCGAAGCGGATGTCCTTCGGCTTCGCGATCGGGCCGATCTCCTTGCCGACCCAGTTGCGCAGTTCAGTGGCGATCTGCTTCGCTTCGTCACCTTCCGGACGCGAACGCTTCAACACGACGAACGCAACCACGGCTTCACCCGTCGTATCGTCCGGACGGCCGACGACCGCCGCTTCCGCGACCATCGGATTGGCGACCAGCGCCGATTCGATTTCCATCGTGCCGAGGCGGTGGCCGGAGACGTTCAGCACGTCGTCGATGCGGCCCATGATCGTGAAGTAGCCGGTCTCCTTGTCGCGCACCGCGCCGTCGCCGGCGAGGTACAGCTTGCCGCCGAGCTCTTCCGGGAAGTAGCTCGTCTGGTAACGCTTCGGATCACCCCAAACGTTGCGCAGCATCGACGGCCACGGGCGCTTCACCACCAGAATCCCGCCCTGCCCGTTCGGCACGTCCTGACCGGTTTCATCGACGACCGCGGCCATGATGCCCGGCAGCGGCAGCGTGCATGAACCCGGCACGAGCGGCGTCGCGCCCGGCAGCGGCGTGATCATGTGGCCGCCGGTTTCGGTCTGCCACCATGTATCGACGATCGGGCACTGGCCGCGTCCGACGTTCTCGTGATACCACATCCACGCTTCCGGATTGATCGGCTCGCCGACCGTGCCGAGAATGCGCAGCGTCGACAGGTCGTAGCTCTTCGGATGCACCTTCGCGTCCGCTTCCGATACCTTGATCAGCGAGCGGATGGCCGTGGGCGCGGTGTAGAAGATCGTGACCTTGTGGCGATCGATCATTTCCCAGAAGCGGCCCGCGTGCGGATAAGTGGGCACGCCTTCGAACATCACCTGTGTCGCGCCGATCGCGAGCGGTCCGTACGCGATATAGCTATGCCCCGTGATCCAGCCGATATCCGCCGTACACCAGAAGATGTCGCCCGGCTTCATGTCGAAGGTCCACTTCATCGTCTGCGCGCCCCACAGCAACACGCCCGCCGTGCTGTGCTGCACGCCTTTCGGCTTGCCCGTCGAGCCCGACGTGTAGAGGATGAAAAGCGGATGCTCCGCGCCGACCCACTCCGGCTCGCACTTCGTCGATTCGCTCTCGACGATCTCGTGCAGCCACACGTCGCGCCCTTCCGTCCACGCGACCTTGCCGCCCGTGCGCTGATACACGATGACGTCCTTCACTCTCTCGCAGCCGCCCGCGGCGAGAGCTTCGTCGGCGATGCTCTTCAGCGGCAATGCCTTGCCGCCCCGCATCTGCTCGTCGGCGGTGATGAGCGCGACCGCGCCGACATCGACGAGACGTTCATTGAGCGACTTCGACGAGAAACCGCCGAACACCACCGAATGCGTTGCACCGATGCGCACGCACGCCTGCATCGCGACGACGCCTTCCACCGACATCGGCAGATAGATCACGACGCGATCGCCTTTTTTCACGCCGCGCTTTCTGAGCGCGTTGGCGAGGCGGCTGACGCGATCGAGCAGATCCTGATAAGTGACGTTGGTGACGGTGCCGTCGTCGGCTTCGAAGATGATCGCGTTATCGTTGCCGCGGCCCGCTTCGACGTGACGGTCGAGACAGTTGTACGACGCGTTCAGCTCGCCGTCCTCGAACCACGTGTAGAACGGCGCCTTCGATTCATCCAGCACCTTGGTGAACGGCTTGTGCCAGGCAAGCGTCTCGCGCGCAAGTCGCGCCCAGAAGCCTTCGTAATCCTTTTCTGCTTCGGCGACGAGCGCCTTGTAGGCGTCCATGCCGGAGATTGCCGCACCCGAGCTCGCCTTGGCGGACGGCGGGAACACACGTTTTTCATGAAGAACCGATTCGATCGCAGACATCGACAACCCCTTTGATGGTGTTTCCAAATCCGGCGGCGCGCGCGTCGCTGAATGGGCCGCGCGCGCCGCATGTTGTGAGGTTCGAGAACTGAAAACGCGTGGCGTTCCCGCTCCGAGCCTTGTCTCCGTTGTCGCGACCGGAAGCCGGTCGCATGCAAGGTTGCGCGCCTGAGCAGCGCGGCAGCCCTTGCTTCCATTTCAAGATAAGCCGCCCAACTTACCCGCTACTTACGTGAACCGCCCGACGGGCACGGGGTATACACGGAGTCCGCGCGGCTTCTACAATGCGTCCCCACAATCGTAACTGAACTAACAGCGCGGTATCCAGTTTGAATCGCTACGCTCTCTTACTCATTGGCGCGATGCTGCTCGTCGGAAGCAACGTCGGCATCGGCAAGTCGATCGTCGCCTTCGTTCCCGTTCCGCTCTTCGCCCTGTCGCGCTTCGTGATCGCGCTCGCGGTGCTGTGGCCGCTCTTGCGCTGGTCGAAGATGAAGCGCGTCGCGCGCGGCGAATGGGTCAATCTCTTCCTGCAGGCGTTCTTCGGCACGTTCGGCTTTACCTTGCTGATGCTCGGCGGCGTCGCGCGCACGAGCGCGGTCGCGGCCGGCGTCATCACGAGCACGATTCCGGCCGTGGTCGCACTCTTCGCGTGGATCTTCCTGAAAGAGAAGCCGGGCGGACGCGCGTTCGCGTCGATCGGACTGGCGATCGCGGGCGTGCTCGTCATCAACGTCGCCCAGGCCGGCGACACGGGCATGAGTTCGTTCGGCGGCAATCTGATGGTGCTCGGCGCGGTGTGCTGCGAATCGCTCTACGTGATCCTGTCGCGCCGTCTCACCCAGACGCTGCCCGCCATCGACATCTGCGCGTATACACACGCCATCGGCCTTCTGCTGATGTTGCCCGTCGTTGGATCGGACGCGGCCTCGCTCGCGCGCTTCGACTGGACGAGCGTCGGCTGGGACACGTGGGCGCTCGTCCTGTGGTACGGCCTTTCGGCCAGCATCTTCTCGTTCTGGCTGTGGATGAAGGGCATTCGCCACGTCGACGGCAGTGTCGCCGGCGTATTCTGCGCCGTCCTGCCGATCGCGGCGGCGCTCTACGGCATCGCGTTCCTCGACGAACGGCCGACGCTCGCGCACGGCGTCGCGCTCGCGTGCGTGGTCACGGGCATCGCGATCGCGAGTTTCGGCGCGCGCCCCGCAGGCCGCGTGTCGCGCGAAACGGGCGTTTAGCAACGGCTCGCCGATTCCATCGGCGCATTCTGAAAGCTTTCGGCAGGCCCGCGCGGTGACGCGCTACAATAGCGGGCTTCCTGACACCGCGAACGCGCCCTGGCGCATTCGCCGGCGCATCGCACGTTTTGGTTCGTCATATTCGCCCGTCATCATTCCAGTTCGATCCGCATCGACTCAATAGCCGCCCATGTCCGCTCCCAAGCATTCACCCGCCTCGCCCTCGCAGCCCGGCTCGATGAAAGTGCTGCCGAAAGTCATCTTCATGAGCCGCTGGCTGCAAGTGCCGCTCTATCTGGGTCTGATCATCGCGCAAGCCGTCTACGTCGTGCTGTTCCTGAAGGAAGTGTGGCACCTCGTCACGCACGCGATGACGCTCGACGAAACCAACATCATGCTCGTCGTGCTCGGCCTGATCGACGTGGTGATGATCTCGAATCTGCTCATCATGGTGATCGTCGGCGGGTATGAGACTTTTGTGTCACGGCTGGGCGTGGAAGGCCACCCCGACGAGCCCGAGTGGCTCGATCACGTCAACGCGGGGGTGCTGAAGGTGAAGCTGTCGATGGCGCTCATCAGCATCTCGTCGATCCATCTGCTGAAAACCTTCATCAACCCGGATCAGCACACGTTCCACACGGTGCTGTGGCAGGTGATCATCCACGTCGCCTTCCTCTTGTCCGCGCTGATCATGGCGTGGGTCGACCGGCTGACCACGCATACGCATCCGAAGCACTTTCACAGCGAAACCATCGCGCCCCGGAGCGCGCTCGACTGAAGCGTCCTAGAGAACGCGCACACAAAATTCCGTCCCCAGAGCTCAAGCCATGACCGTCATCAAGCAGGAAGATCTGATTCAGAGCATCGCTGATTCGCTGCAATACATCAGCTACTACCATCCGCTCGACTACATCCAGGCGCTCGGCCGCGCCTACGAGCTGGAAGAGAGCCCCGCCGCGAAAGACGCGATTGCGCAGATTCTGACCAACAGCCGCATGTGCGCCGAAGGCAAGCGCCCGATCTGCCAGGGCACGGGCATCGTCACGGTGTTCGTGAAGGTGGGCATGGACGTGCGCTGGGGAAGTGAAAACGGCAGTGCGACGATGAGCGTCACCGACATGATCAACGAAGGCGTGCGCCGTGGTTATCTGAACCCGGACAACGTGCTGCGCGCGTCGATCGTG
>Ga0160459_100227_pt1 | contig 28481 bp, 26 predicted proteins | sample HID1973K_E6MG_FD_108208 | JGI IMG/M metagenome (GOLD analysis project Ga0160459, IMG submission 108208) | Enriched mosquito-associated microbial communities from UW Madison campus, WI, USA - HID1973K_E6 MG | ecosystem: Host-associated > Arthropoda: Insects > Digestive system > Unclassified ... | reverse complement strand
GCCCGCAATGCCCGTTGCCGCTGCGCGCAGGGTCGAGCCGCACGAACGGCCGCAATGCGTCGTCGAGGCGTTCGTCGGGGATGCCGGGACCGTGGTCGCGCACTTCGATCAGCCAGTCGCCGCCCCTTCGCGCGGTGCGGATCTCGACGGGCGGCTCGCCATGCTCCAGCGCGTTGTCGACGAGATTGGTCATCAGACGGTCGATGAACGTGCGCGGCAACCTGAACGCCTCGCCCGCGTCGAGCGACAGCGCGAACAGCGGCTCGTCGCCATCTTCGGGCGACGCGAACTGCTCCGCGATGAACGCATCGACACCGGTATCGCTGCTTTCCGAAGTCGAGCGGCCCGCGAATTCGAGGAACTGCTGAACGATGCGCGTCATCGAATCGATATCGCGCAGGAAATGCGCGCGCTCGCGCTCGTCCTTGGCGAGCACGCTCGCGCGCAGCGAGAGGCGCGTGAGCGGCGCCTTCAGATCGTGCGCGATGCCCGCGAGCATCACGGCGCGATCGTCGTCCGTGTCGATGAGCTTCTTCATCATCTGGTTGAACGCGCCGATCAGTTCGCGCAATTCGCGTGGACCGTTTTCATCGACGGGAACGGGACGCTCGCCGCTCCCGAAGCGGCGCGCCGCCTGCGCGACACGCGCGAGCGGCCGCTGCAACTGCCAGGTTGCAAAGAGCGAGAGCACAAGCGCGCCGGCGAGCAGCACGACCGCCTCCGTCATGAAGGGCGCGGGCGGCGGCAAGTCGATCGGCGTGACGATCCACACATTGCTCGACGGATAGCGCACCCAGAGCCGCGACTTGTTGCGCGCGTCGATATCGACGGCGATCTGCGAGCCCTCCGGCAAGCCATCGGCGATCTGGCGCGCGAGGTGAGCGTGGCGCGTCTTGCGGGCATCGCGCAAGGTGAGCGGCTCGGGCATGTTCCACACCGGCACGATATGCACGCGCGTCTCGCGCATCAGCCGCCCGCCGAGCGCGACATCGTTATGCGCGGCCTCGAGCACGATCAGCAATGCGCGCGCGTAGCCATCGGCTTCGCGGTGCGGACCCTGCACGTGGAGAATCGCGAACCATCCGCCTTGCAACGCGAGCAGCACGCACACGGACACGAGCGCCATGCGGCCGAACAGCGTGTCGATGAAACCGCGCGGCGCGCGCGCGGCCTGCCAGAGACCCGGACGCATCGCGGTCAGGTCCCGAAGCGGTTCGATGTCGGGCCGTCGGTGTCGGGCACGAACACGTAGCCTTGCCCGCGCACGGTCTGCACGTGACGCGGATTCGACGGATCGTCCTCGATGATGCGGCGCAGACGCCAGATCGGCACATCGAGCCCGCGATCGCGAAAAGCCAGATCGTCGCGATGCACGAGATCGTGGATCAGCACGCGCGAGAGCACCTTGTACGGATGCTTGATGAATACCTTGAGCAGCGCGAACTCGCTGTCGCGCAATGCGATGCGTTCGCCGCCGCGCAGCAGCGAGCGCGTCACGAAGTCCACTTCGAAGCGGCCGAAGCGTTCGCGCGGCGCGGGCTCGGGACGGCTCGGCGCACTCGCGCGCCGCCGCAGCACCGCCTCGATGCGCGCGAGCAGTTCACGCGGATCGAAGGGCTTGGCGAGATAGTCGTCCGCGCCCGATTGCAGGCCCGCGATCTTCTGTGGAACGCTGTCGCAGCCCGTGACGAAGATCACGGGAATGTCCTCGCCCGCCGCGCGCAAATCGCGCAGCGCGCGCAGGCCATCCGTGTCCGGCATCATGATGTCGAGCACGACGATGGACGGACGTTCGAGCTCCAGCCGCCGACGCAGCCCGCCGCCGTCGTGCAGCACGGACACGTCGATGCCTTGCGCATTGAAGAAGTGGCGCAGCAGGTCGCGCACCGCGGAGTCGTCGTCGACGATGAGAACCGATATGGACATCTCAAAATTCTATTCGGAGGTTATTCCCAATCCGCGCATCGCGCGCTTCGCGCGACATTACGGATTCTTACGGAACGCGGTTTCGCGGGCCGCGACGTTGCAAAGCACGCGCGTGCGATTCCCGCGCGAAGCCACGCACACGCGCCATTCGACTGCGCATCGCGCGATGAAACACGCCGTAACGGAAAGAAATGGAAAGTTCTCAACCGTCGCGAGCCCGTCCGCGCGGCGCTTAGAATCCGTGCATGACTCCACATGTACTGATGGTCGACGACGACCCCGTCGTGCGCGATCACGTTCGCGACTATCTGCAGCAGCACGGCTTCGACGTGTCCGTCCTGAGCGACGGCACCGGTCTGAGACGCCGCGTGCAGGCCGAGCGTCCCTCGATGATCGTGCTCGACGTGATGATGCCCGGCAAGGACGGCATCAGCGCGTTGCGCGAATTGCGCAATGCTCACGACGATATTCCCGTGATCCTGCTGACAGCGCGCTCGGACGTGCTCGACCGCGTGATCGGGCTCGAACTCGGCGCGGACGATTATCTCGGCAAGCCCTTCGATACGCGCGAGCTGCTCGCGCGCATCCGCTCTATCCTGCGGCGCCGCGAGAGCGCGTCGGCGTTCACGGCAGGCGCGCCCGAGATGCGGCCGGCGTATCGCTTCGGACCGTTCGAAATGGACTTCAGCGCGCGTGAATTGCGCCGCGATGGCGAACGCATCGCGCTGCGCTCGGGCGAGTTCGCGCTGCTCAAGACGCTCGTCAAGAACGAGATGATCGTGCTCACGCGCGCGCAACTGAACGAGAAGCTGCGCGGCAACGGCGCGCATCGCGATCGCAGTCTCGATGTCGCGATCTGGCGTCTGCGACGGCTGCTCGAAATCGATCCGTCCGAACCGCGCTACGTGCAGACCGTCTGGGGCCAGGGCTATATCTTCGTGCCCCACGGCGATCCGACGGCGGCCGGGCGCATCGCAGCGCGCGTGGAAGTCTGAGGCGCGCGGCGTCATCGTCAGAAGGTCAGCACGCTCATGAAGAGACGTTGCAGCCAGCCCATCGTGGTCGAATCGGCGAGCATGCCGACGCCCGCCTGTTCGATGCGCGCATTGGCCACCTTGTTCGACGCGACGTAATTGCCCGCCTCGATATCCTTCGGATTGACGATGCCCGAGAACCGCAACTGATCCTGATTGCCGCTCATCGCGATGATCTTGTCGCCCGCGACCACCAGGTTTCCGCCCGGCAAGGTGCCGATCACCGACACCGCGAGCGTGCCGCTCATCGCCGACAGATTGCTGGTGCTGCCGTTGCCCTTGAACGACGTATTCGCCGAGCCGACGTTGAACAGGCGCGCAAGCCGCGCCGCCGCGCCGCTCGATTTGTCCGCGGCCTCGGCACTGATGCTGCTCGCGCGGCTCGCGCTGGCGTCGGCGGAATTGCTGCCCTGATACGACTCCGCGAGGCGGATCGTCAGCACGTCGCCGACTCGCTGCGCACGGGCGGTTTCGTACAGCGAGACCGAACTGCCAGCCTGATAGATCGCACCCAGCGTATTGACGTTGACCGGCTGCGCGACGGCCGGCGCATAGGTCGGCATCTCGACGACGGAACGCGACGACGAGCACGCGGCAAGCGCGAGCACCAACGCCGCGCAGGGCAATGACGTCAGTTTCATGAACAATCCTCTCCTTTGATTCAGGGCGTGTCCTGCACGGAGGCAAGACGCCAGCGGTCGGCCGTTTCGCGCAGCCACGATTCGTAGGCTTTCAGGCGATAGATCACATGCGCCGAGGCCGCCGCACCGTTCGCTTCCAGCGTGATCGAACTCGTCGCGTTCTCCCACGTTCGCGTCCTGTAACCGTTCGCGCGATCGACGCGGCTTCGGCCGAACTTCGACGACAGCGCTTCGGTAAAGTCATCGACCACGCGCGCATCGATCACGAACGCCATGCGATACAGCCGTGGCGACGCATCGCCTGGCATCGCCGCGAAACGCAACACGTGATCGCGCGAAGGCGCGCCATCCACGACGGCCTGCGATGCGCTCCATCCCGCCTGCGTGCGATGCGCCCACTTGCACGCGATCGACAGGCTGTGCGCGTCGCGCAGCACCATGCCAAGCGAAGCCGCTCCGAGATCCGTATCGCACACGGCGACGCTGCCGGGCGGCGTCGCGCGCGCGGGTTCGTCGCGGCGGAACGCATCGAGCGAAATGCCGAGCGGCAGGCCGCGAAAATCGAATGGCTTCTGTGCGGCGGCGAGCGCGGGCATCGCCATGCAGACGCAGGCCGCGCCACGGATGAAGTTTCGCTTCATATCAGTCGATAGCTGTTGCGCACGCATCGAAAGGCGTGGACGCGGCATGGCCCACGACCGGCACGATTTTCAACGCGGCCGATGTCACGCGGCACGGCAGCGCGGCGAGCGCGCAGCCGTCGAGCAGGAACGGGCACGCCGCCACGGCCGCGCACACGAGCGCGAAACGCAAGGATGTCGCCATGATTCACGCCGTCGTATCGACGTGATTGCCGAGATGCGCCGGATTGACCGGCGCGGTCTTGGCGTTCGCGTTGCCGGTTTCGGTGGTCGGGGTATCGGTGCTGCGCTTGATGGGCAACGTGTGCGACGACGCCTGCGTCGCGTGGGGTGTGCTCGGGCCGGTGACGTTCATGCTGCGCGCTCCTTGAAGATGAAGAACCGTTGCGAATTGCAACGTGAGCGATCTTCCGTGAGCGCGCATATTGACGATCGCGCGAGAAAAACGCGCTTTTCGCGAGTGCTTACGAGGCGTTACGCGACCGTTACCAGTTCTTCCCGGCGTCGAATCCATTCGATGTTGCGGCGCAATGCGCGGCACGAGATGGTATGACTGTTTCGGCGCAAAAAGCGGGTTAACGTGAATAAAAAGTGGCCGGATAGCCTCATATAGTCAATCTATCTCGCCGCCCGCCAAATCGACAGTGGAAAACCCAAATACCGGAATTGCCGGTATGGCGACGGGATGAATAGAACAACGAATTAACAGGTTATTCCAGAATCATTCGAACAAGACAGGTTAAAAACCAACGGATGGAGGAACCACTGTCATGAAACGCCGCACCGTGCTAGTTGCGATGGCCGCCGCGCCGCTCGGCGCAATGCTCCCGCTCCCCGCCTTCGCGCAAAAGCCCATCGTGCTCGGCTTCGCGCAGGTCGGCGCGGAGAGCGAATGGCGCACCGCGAACACCCAGTCGATCAAGTCCAGTGCGCAGGAGGCCGGCATCGACCTGAAATTTTCCGACGCGCAGCAGAAGCAGGAAAACCAGATCAAGGCGATCCGCTCGTACATCGCGCAGAAGGTCGATGTGATCGCGTTCTCGCCGGTCGTCGAGACGGGCTGGGATACCGTGCTCGTCGAAGCGAAGAACGCGAAGATTCCGGTCGTGCTCACCGACCGCGCGATCAGCAGCAAGGACGACACGCTCTACGTCACCTTCATCGGCTCGGACTTCACCGAGGAAGGCCGCAAGGCAGGCCGCTGGCTGGTCGAGAAGGAAAAGGGCAATGCGGGGCCGATCAATATCGTCGAATTGCAGGGCACGGTCGGTTCGGCGCCCGCGATCGATCGCAAGAAGGGCTTCGAGGAAATCATCAAGTCCGATCCGAAGTTCAAGATCATCCGCTCGCAGACCGGCGACTTCACGCGCGCGAAGGGCAAGGAAGTGATGGAGGCGTTCCTCAAGGCCGAGGGCAAGAAGATCAACGTGCTCTACGCGCACAACGACGACATGGCGATCGGCGCAATCCAGGCGATCGAGGAAGCCGGCATGAAGCCGGGCAAGGACATCATCATCATTTCCGTGGATGGCGTGAAGGGCGCATTCGAAGCGATGATGGCGGGCAAGCTCAATGTGTCGGTCGAATGCAGTCCGCTGCTCGGGCCGCAGTTGATGTCGGTCGTGAAGGACATCAAGGCCGGCAAGTCCGTGCCCAAGCGCATCGTCACGCAGGAAGGCATCTTCCCGATGGAGGTCGCGGCGAAGGAATTCCCCAATCGAAAGTACTGATCTCCGATGACTTCGCCCGTACTGGAGCTGCGCGGCATCGACAAGCGCTTCGCCGGCGTCCATGCGCTGCAGGACGTGAACCTCACCCTCTATCCGGGCGAGGTTCACGCGCTGATGGGTCAGAACGGCGCGGGCAAGTCGACGCTCATCAAGGTGCTGACCGGCGTCGTGAGCCTCGACGCCGGCGAGATCCTGCTCGACGGCCGCGCGATTCACCCCGACTCGCCGCTCGCCGCGCAGAAGCTCGGCATCAGCACGGTCTATCAGGAAGTGAATCTCTGCCCGAACCTCTCCGTGGCGGAGAACATCTTCGCCGGCTACTTTCCGCGACGCGGCGCGCTCGCCGGCTTTCGCATCGACTGGGAAGCGACGAACCGGCAGGCGCGCGAACTGCTCGGGCGCATCGGGCTCGATATCGACGTGACGCGCGTGCTGACGAGCTATCCGGTCGCGGTGCAGCAGATGGTCGCGATCGCGCGGGCGCTGAAGCTGTCGTCGAAAGTGCTGATCCTCGACGAGCCGACTTCCTCCCTCGACGACGACGAAGTGCGCCGCCTCTTCGACGTGCTGCGCCGCCTGCGTGAACAAGGGCTCGCGATTCTCTTCGTCACGCACTTCCTGAATCAGGTCTACGCGATCTCGGACCGCATCACGGTGCTGCGCAACAGCCGGCGCGTGGGCGAATGGCGCGCGAACGAACTCGGCACGCAGGCGCTCATCGCGGCGATGCTCGGCCGCGAACTCGCCGCCGCGCAGGCGCGCCAGCCGCCGCCCGACGACACCGAAGCGCACGCCACCGACGACGCCCTGCTCGACGCGGTACGCCTCGGGCAGAAAGGCCAGTTGCAGCCGCTCGATCTGCGCGTGCGGGCGGGCGAAGTGGTCGGCGTCGCGGGGCTGCTCGGCTCCGGGCGCACCGAACTCGCGAAGCTGCTGTTCGGCCTGGAGAAGCCCGACGAAGGCGAACTGCGCATCGACGGCGTGCCGGTTTCCTTCGCGACGCCCGCGCAGGCGATCCGGCACGGCATCGCGTTCTGTCCCGAGGAGCGCAAGGCGGATGGCATCGTCGCGGAGCTGTCGCTGCGCGAGAACATCGCACTCGCGCTGCAGGCGCGCATGGGCGCGCGACGCTGCCTCACGCGCGCCGAACAGAACGCGCTCGCCGAACGCTTCGTGCGCGCGCTCGGCATCAAGGCCGCGACGCTCGACATGCCGATCGGCCTGCTCTCCGGCGGCAATCAGCAAAAGGCGCTGATCGCGCGATGGCTCGCGACCGAGCCGCGCCTCTTGATCCTCGACGAGCCCACACGCGGCATCGACGTCGCCGCGAAGCAGGAAATCATGGACGAGATACTCAGACTCGCCTCGACGGGCATGGCGGTGCTCTTCATCTCGTCGGAGATCTCGGAGGTGGTGCGCGTCGCCAATCGCATCGTCGTGCTGCGCGATCGTCGCAAGGTCGGCGAGCTGCCGGCGGGCACGAGCGAGGACACCGTATGCGAAATGATCGGAGCCGAACATGGATGACACCGTGCGACGCGGCAAGCTCCGCTCGATGATGGAGCATCGGCTCGGCTGGCCGATCGTCACGCTCGCGCTGCTGCTCGCGTTGAACGCGGCGTTCAATCCGGGCTTCCTGCATGTCGAATGGCGCGATCATCATCTCTACGGCAGCCTCATCGATATCCTCAATCGCGCCGCGCCGCTCGCGGTCGTCGCGCTCGGCATGACCATCGTGATCGCGACGCGCGGCATCGATATCTCCGTGGGCGCGGTCGTCGCCATCGCGGGCGCGGTCGCCGCATGGGCGATCGGCGGCTCCATCTCCGGCAACGTGACGCGCTTTGCGCTGCCGGTCGTGATCGTGGCCGCGCTCGGCGTCGCGTTGCTGTGCGGCCTGTGGAACGGCTTGCTGGTCGCACGGGCGGGCATGCAGCCGATCATCGCAACGCTGATCCTGATGGTCGCGGGACGCGGCATCGCGCAGCTCATCACGAGCGGTCAGATCATCACGATCTACTACTCGCCCTACTTCTTCTTCGGGGGCGGTTATCTGCTCGGCGTGCCGGTATCGATACTGATCGTAGCTCTCGTGTTCGCGCTGCTCTGGCTCGCGATCACGCGCACCGCGCTCGGGCTGTTCCTGCAGGCGATCGGCATCAATCCGACCGCCGCGCGCGTCGCGGGCGTGCAGGCGCGACGGCTCACGCTCGGCGCGTATGCGTTCAGCGGCCTGTGCGCGGGCGTCGCGGGCATCCTCATCAGTTCGAACGTCAAGAGCGCGGACGGCAACAACGCGGGCCTGCTGCTCGAACTCGATGCGATTCTCGCCGTGACGCTCGGCGGCACCGCGCTCACCGGAGGCCGCTTCACGCTCGCGGGCAGCGTGATCGGCGCGCTCATCATCCAGACGCTCACGTATCTGATCTATTCGCTCGGCGTGCCGCCGGAGGTCAATCTCGTGGTGAAGGCCATTGTCGTGTTCGCAGTGATGATGCTGCAATCGGGCGAATTCCGCGCGACGGTCGCAAAATTCGCGCGCCGTCCCGCGCTCGCGGATCGCGAGGTGCGGCGATGAACTCGGGCCTGCCCACGCTCACGCAGCATCGCAAGGACGACGCGCCGCCGCGCAAGACAGTGCGCAGCCGCTACCTGCCGCTTGCCGCGACGGTGTCGCTGTTCATCGTGATCTCCGTGCTCGGCTCGGTGATGTACACCGGCTTCTTCTCGCCGCAGGTCTTCCTCAACCTGCTGATCGACAACGCGTTTTTGATCGTCGTCGCGGTGGGCGAGACGTTCGTGATTCTGTCGGGCGGGATCGATCTGTCGGTGGGATCGGTGATCGCGCTCACGACGATGGTGTCCGCCGCGCTCGTCGAGAAAGCGGGCTGGCATCCGCTCATCGTGATTCCGCTCGTGCTCGCGATGGGCACCGCGTTCGGCACGCTGATGGGCTGGCTGATCGCGCGCTTTCGCCTGCAGCCTTTCATCGTCACGCTCGCGGGCATGTTCCTCGCACGCGGGCTCTGCTATCTCATCAGCATCGATTCGATCAGCATCACGGACCCGTGGTACGCGATGGTTTCGCAGATCCGCATCCCCGTGATGAGCGGCGCGTCGCTGTCGCTCGGCGCGGTGATCGCGCTCGTCGTGCTGGCACTGGCGGTGTTCGTCGCGCATTACACGCCGTTCGGGCGCACGCTCTATGCGGTCGGCGGCAATCCTCATTCCGCGCTGCTGATGGGCTTGCCGGTGAATGCGGCGACCATCGGCGCGTACGCGTTGTCGGGCTTCTGCTCGGCGCTCGGCGGCGTTCTGTTCACGTTCTACATGCTCTCGGGCTACGGCCTGCACGCGATGGGGCTCGAACTCGACGCGATCGCTTCGGTCGTGATCGGCGGGACGCTGTTGACGGGCGGCGTCGGCTATGTGATCGGCACGCTGTTCGGCGTGCTTCTGCTCGGCATCATCCAGACGCTGATCTCGTTCGACGGCTCGCTCAGTTCGTGGTGGACCAAGATCGCGGTCGGTGCGTTGCTGCTCGTGTTCTGCCTGTCGCAGCGCGCGTTCGGCGAGCGCTCCGCGACGAAGCGCTGACATGGACTATCGCCATCCACAGCCCCGCAAGAGCATGCACGCGCGCATCGTGCAGGAGCTCGGCATCGAGATCGTGAGCGGCAGGCTCAAGCCGGGCGACCGCTTGCCCGCCGAGGCGAAGCTGTGCGAAGCCTATGGCGTGAGCCGTCCCGTGCTGCGCGAAGCGACGCGCGTGCTGGTCGCGAAGGGACTGGTGCTGTCGAAGCCGCGTCTGGGCAGCGTCGTGCGTCCGCGCGATGAATGGCACACGCTCGATCCCGATGTGCTCTTCTGGACCATCAACAGCGTGCACGAAGGCGAGTTCTTTCAATCGCTGCTCGTGGTGCGCAGGATCGTCGAACCTGCCGCCGCCGCGCTCGCCGCATCGAACGCGACGCCGGACGATCTCGCGAACATCCGTGCCGCTTATGAACGCATGTCGCTTGCGGACACGCCGAATGCATTGCTTGCACCCGATCTGGAGTTTCATCGCGCGATCATGACGGCCACGCATAACGACATGCTGATGTACATCGGGCATATGCTGTCGCTTGCGCTGTCGGAGTCGATCAAGCTGACGAGCCGTCATCCCGATACGCACGCGCTGTCATTGCCACGGCACAAGGCGATACTCACCGCGATCACGAATCGCGATCCGCTCGGCGCGCGTCATGCGAGTCTCGTACAGCTCGACAATGCACTGGCCGATGCGCAGAGCGTGCTGTCGGCGGTGTATCAGGAATAGAGGCGTTACGTGCTGCGACGCCAGGCGTTGTCCTTCAACGCATTCGCAAGCGTTTCCACCGACCATGCTTCATCGAGCGCCTGACGCAACAGCGCCTGCTGGCTCTTCGGCGCAAGACCGCCTAAGGGCGGATCGCGATCGAGATTCGTCGGGAATGCATAGCCTTCCGCACAGGACGCGATGACCGCATCGAGATCGGCGTCGTTCATGCGCCCCGTGGATTTTTCATCGAGCAACACCGGATAGACGGCTTCGCACATGCGGGCGCGATCGAGCGTTTCCATCGCCCGTCCGTATGCCGACGACACTTGCAGCAGATTCGCCATGCGCTGCACGTCGCGCGTGCGGTTCGCGCCCGCCGCGTGAAAGAGCGCCGGGCTGAAGAAGAGCGCGTCGCCTTTTTCGAGCGGCAGTTGCACGTAATGCGCTTCGAAGTGCGCGCGGAAATCCGCGCGACGCCATGCGAGATAGCCCTGCGCATAGCGTTGCGAATACGGCAGCAGTTTGGTCGGCCCGCTTTCGACAGGCATGTCGCTGTGCGCGACCGCGCCCTGCAGCGTGAGGAACGGCGACATCGCGTGAACATGCGCAGGATAGCGCTGCACTTCATCGGCAGTCTGGAAACCGAGGTGATAATCGCGATGAGCCTGTTGCGCGTCCCCGCCCGGGCGCACGACGTTGACCTGCGACGTCATCTGGAAAGCCGGCCCGAGCCACGCTTGCGCCGCACACTCGATGAACGGATTCGCGAAGTAGCGCGCGAACACGCGAGGCGCTTCGAGGCAGAGCTTTTCCTGCGCGTTCCAGATGCGATCGTTCGCGCCCGCTTTCGCAAAGTGATCCGCGCCGCTCGTTCCCTGCGCGCGCTCTTCACGGATGATCGATTCGAAGATCGCGGTGGCCTCGTCGACCGGCGCGACGTCCACATAGGCCGCCTTAAGCACGAATACGCCCGCGCCGTCGCGAAGCACCGCGGCCCATTCCGCCTGCAACGACGCGCGCTTCGGCGCATCGTTCAAGGCTTCGCGCAGCGCGCTGCAATCGTAGAGGGGAATCCTCTGCTGGATATCGGCGGCGAATGCCGGCCCTGGCGCGGTGTCCCGTTCCAGCAGCGCGGAGAATTCATCGAGCGAGCAGTCGCTCTCCCGATACACGTTCGTCACGTTCATGTCTCGCTCCGTTTTCGACAAGCATAGCCGTTCGCGCGAAGCCTCGACAACCCGTGACTGCCGTGCGCGTCAGAAGCGCTCGATCATGCCGACCTGCACGCCGCGAACCGGCGCGCCCGGATACGCCACCGGCAACCCGACGACATTCACGCCGCGCAACGTGAAGGTCGCGTCGCCGCGATTGCGCAGCATCGCGCCGCTCGCGTAGAGCAGTACCTTCGGCGAAAGGTCGTACTCGCACGCGACGCTGAACTGGTCCGCATCGTTGTCGCCGCCCGAGCGGTCGCGCGCATACGCGTAGCCGAGCGATGCGCGCAGGCGCGGCGTCACGGCATAGCGCATCGATAGCGCGATGCCGTCGTTGTGATAACGCGGCGATCCGCCATCGCCATTGAAGTACGACACGAAGGCCGTTGTTTTGCCGATCTGGTACGACACGCCGCCGAGATTCGCGCGCAAGCCGGTGTCGCCCTGCGTCTGCTGATGCGCGTAGGAAATGCGAAACGGCCCGTTGTGATACGCGAATGTCTCGTAGTTGCCGGAGAGGCCGTTGCCGTCGCCGCTGTCGCGCAATGCGACCATCAGTGTCGTCGTGAAGCCGTGAAAGTCCGGCGACAGGTAGGCGATGCCGTTATCCGTATAAGGCGTGATCTTCGAGAGATTGTTGAGGCCCGACGCGATCGTGCCCGCGCCGAAGGCGTCGAGGCCGCCCTTGAACGGAATGTAGATCGGCGAGTACTGACGGCCCATGCGCAATTCGCCCCACGGCGCGCCGAGGCCGATCCACGCCTGCCGGTTGAAAATGGTGTTGGCCGTGGCAAAGCTGCCGTCCGCCGAACTGAAGCCGCTTTCGAGATCGAACAAGAGACGCGTATCGGAACTCAGTTGCTCGTAGCCGCGCAAGCCGAAGCGCGAACCGCGATACGCGCCCGAATCCATGCGCGGCGTCCAGGAGGAGCCGGGATTCGTCACTTCGATGCTGGTGTCGATCGTGCCGTACAGCGTGACGGCGCTTTGCGCATGCGCGGCCGTTACGCCGATGCCGCACATCATCGACAGGGCCAGCAGGCGTGCGCGCTTCGCCGTGCGGCGATCGAAAGGGTGTGTCAGACGCATGAAAACATCGGTCAGGGGACGGGTCGAATGAAGCGGCGGCATGCACGCCCGTGCCGCCGCCCGCCATGATAATCGTCCACGCGGCGATCAGGGCTTCAACGCATACGCGATGACGTAATCGCCGCGATCAGGCGACTGACGCGCGCCGCCCGCCGAGATCAGCACGTACTGCCGGCCCGTCTTCGGCGAGACGTAGCTCATCGGACCGCCCTGGCTGCCCACGGGCAGACGCGCTTTCCACACTTCCTTGCCCGTGGCGCTGTCGAACGCGCGCAGATAGTAATCCTGCGTGCCCGCGATGAACACGAGGCCGCCCTGCGTCGCGAGCGTGCCGCCGAGCGTCGGCATGCCGATGGGCATCTTCATCCGCATCTTGAAGCCGAACGGTCCCGTGTCCTGCACGGTGCCGACCGGCACTTGCCACAAGAGCTTGCGCGTCTTCAGATCGACGGCGGAGAGCGTGCCGAACGGCGGCTTCTGGCACGGAATGCCGAGCGGCGACATGAAGCGGTTCTTGTTCACGGCATATGGCGTGCCCTTCAGCGGCACCGCGCCCATGCCCGTGTTCACCGCTTCGCCGCCGTTGCTCGCGGGCGCGCTATCGGTCTTTTGCGGGATCATCTGCACCCAGAGACCGAGGCGCATGTCGTTCACGAAGATCACGTGATGGTTCGGGTCCGTCGACAGGCTCCCCCAGTTCATGCCGCCGAGCGAACCCGGAAAGCTCAGTGAGACGTCCGTGTCGGGCGCGGTGAAGAGGCCGTCGTAGCGCATCGACTTGAAGCCGATGCGGCACGCCAGCTGATCGAACGGCGTCGCGCCCCACATGTCCGATTCCTTCAGCTTGTCCGCGCCGATCGTCGGCATGCCGACCGAGAAAGGCTGCGTGGCCGAATATTGCTCGTTCGGGATCGTGCCGGTTTTCACCGGGCGCTCCTCGACGCGCGTGAGCGGCTTGCCGGTCATGCGGTCGAGCACGAAGATCTGGCCGGACTTGGTGCCGAATACGACAGCCGGTTTCGTCGATCCGTCTTTCGCCGGGAAATCGATGAGGCTCGGCTGCATCGGCACATCGAAGTCCCACAGGTCGTTGTGAACCGTCTGGTACACCCATTTTTCCTTGCCAGTGGTCGCGTCGAGCGCGAGGATCGACGTCGCGTAGCGATGATCCAGCGGCGTGCGCGTGCCGCCCCACAAATCCACCGACGAGCTGCCCATCGGGATGAAAACGGTGTTCATCGCGGGATCGTAGGACATCGGCGCCCACGAGTTCGGTGTGCTGCGCGCGTAGGTCTGGCCCGGCTGCAGGCGCGCGTTGGGATCGTCGCGGCCCGGATCGAAGGCCCAGCGCATCTCGCCGGTAATGACGTCGAAGCCGCGCAGCACGCCGCCCGGCATGTCGGTCTGCACGTTGTCCGCCACGCGCCCGCCCACGACGATCGTCGTGCCCGCGAGCGTCGGGGCGGAGGTGAGCTGATACTTCGGATCTTCCGCCGCGCCGAGGCCCGCTTTCAGGTCAACGAAGCCATGCTCGCCGAAGCCTTCGCACAGCGCGCCGGTATCGGCATCGATCGCGACGAGGCGCGCGTCGATCGTGTTCATCAGCACGCGGCGCTGGCAGCTTGCGCCTGCCGCGACGGAAACCGGCGTCACGGACGTCGAGCCTGCGACGGAAGGTTGCGTCAATGGCCGCGTCGCATCGAAATACGCGAGACCGCGGCAACGGTTCCACACCTGCGCGTGCGCGTCGATCTCGCGCTTCCAGATCTGCTTGCCGTTGTCCGCATCGACGGCGATCACGTTGTTGTGCGGCGTGCACATGTAGATGCGATCGCCGATCTGCAGCGGCGTCTGCTGATCTTCCGCGCCGTTGCCGGTGGGACTGTCGGGGATGTCGCCCGTATGGAACGTCCACGCGACCTGAAGGTTCTGCACGTTGTCGCGCGTGATCTGGTCGAGCGCGACGAAGCGGCTGCCGCCGGGCGTGTTGCCGTAGCTGCTCCAGTCCTTCTGCGCCTCGCCTTTCGCGACGGGCACGAGCGGCGCGGCCGTGCCGTCGAACGCGACGGGCGGATGCGGCTGGAACATCTGCACGAAGGCGACGAACATCGCGAGCGCGATGACGCCTGCAAGCCCGTACGCACGCTTCGACGCGGCTTCGCCCGTCTCATGCCTGCGCAACGCAGGCCACGCGAGCGGCGCGAGCACCATGAAGCCGGCCGGCAGCATCAGCCGCGACACCAGCGGCCAGAAATCGATACCGGCATCGAGCGGCGCCCAGATCAGCGTGCCGGCGAAGGCCGCCGCGTACACGAGCACCGCCGATGACTTCGCCCGCATGAACTGCACCGCCGACACGACGATGACCGCACCCGCGATCACGAAATAGAGGCTGCCGTGCAGCAGCGCGAGCTTCGCGCCACCGATGACGAAGAACAGACCCGTGGCCAGCAATGCGAGGCCCAGCAAAATACACCCGGCTCTCAGCGTGGCTGAAAGACGGGCTTCACTCGTAGACATCAATCTTCTCCAGGATTGTGGCGTGCGAATCAGCCACGCGCGCAGGTCGAAAGCCCGCGGGGGCATCAGCGTAAACCACTATATTCTAACTGGATAGTTAAACGTCTGCCGGATTCGCCCCGCGACGAAGCTGCCGCTCACACACCCGGCTCGCTCGCGAACGCCGCGCCTTCGCGCTCCAGCCACGCGCGAAACAACACGATCAGATCGTCCGCGGCCTTGTCATCGGCGATATAGGTGCAGTAGCTCCGCGACGGCAGACGCGGACCGTCGAACGGCGCGACGAGACGCCCTGACGCGAGATCGTCGGCGACGAGCGCGGTCGGTCCCATCGCGATGCCCAGGCCGTCGACGGCCGCCTGCAAGGTCAGATAGAAGTGGTCGAAAGTGAGCGCCGCCGCGGGCATCAACGCGGGCATCTCCACCTGCGCCAGCCAGTCCGGCCACACGCGCGGCAGGCTCGACGTATGCAGCAACGTATGCCGCCGCAAGTCTTCAGGCGTTTGCAGCGGCACGCGCCGCAACAGCGCGGGGCTGCACACGGGCAAGCGCTCCTCTTCCAGAAAAGGCCGCATCGCGTAGCCATAGAACGTGTCGGGACCGCCCCGGATCACGATGTCGTAGGTGTCCTTGAGGTTCTCGACCGGTTCATTCGACGTCTCGACCCGCACTTCCACATCGGGACGACGCGCACGGAATTTTTCCAGCCTCGGCACGAGCCAGCGCAAGGTGAAGGTCGCGGGCGCATTGACGTTCAGCGTGCGCGCGACGGCCTCGGACAGGCCGTAGCGCGCGGTAGCCTGCGCAAGCTGATCGAAGAGCGGACCGATCTCCGCGAGATACACCCGCGCCGCAGGCGTCAGCACGACGCGCCGGTTATGGCGCTCGAACAGGGGCGCGCCCAGCCACGCCTCGAGCAGGCGCACCTGCTGGCTGATCGCGCCGTGCGTTACATGCAGCTCAACCGCCGCTTCCTTGAAGCTGCCGAGCCGCCCGGCCGCCTCGAAGGCGCGCAGCGCGTTGAGCGAAGGTAATGCCGGTCTCATTCGTCGTAGATTTTCTAACGCGACAACGCAAATTATATGGTTTGTGGGCGCATCACAAGTTAGATATTCTATGAACTATCCGTCACATAACCGACATAAAACGCATGTTCACCTACACCGGCGGTGTCGTCCTCTTCGCAGCGGTGCTCCACGCAAGCTGGAACGCAATGCTGCACGGCAATCGCGACCGGTTCCTGTCGATGACGTGGATGAGCATCGCCATCGGGGTCGTCTCCGCGCTCGTCGTGTGGTATCTGCCGTTGCCGGCCAGAGCCGCGTGGCCGTACATCGTCGCATCGGGGCTCGTGCATATCGTCTATAACGTGAGCCTCGTGCGTTCGTATCGACGTGGGGATCTCGCGCAGGCGTATCCGATCGCGCGCGGCTCCTCGCCAATGCTCGTCACGCTCGGCGCGGCCCTGTTCGCGCACGAGGCCATCGGCCCGATGCACGCGTTCGGCATCGTCCTGATTTCGGGCGGCATCATGGCGCTCGCGCTGCAAGGCGGCCACGTATCGCGCGCCGGGGCGCTCGCCGCGCTGACGACCGGCGTGACCATCGCGGTCTATACGGTGATCGACGGCATCGGCGTGCGCGCATCCGATGGCGAGGCGCTGTCCTATACCGCGTGGATGTTCATGTTCTACTGGTTCATGCCGGTGATCTTCATCGCGAAACGCGGCCTGCCGGCGCTCTGGATGCCCGTGAAGGCGACGCCGATGGCCGTGGGTTCGTCGCTCGCGGGCGGACTCGTGTCGATCGCCGCGTATGGCATCGTGATCTGGGCAATGCAATCGGGCGCGATGGGCGCGGTGTCCGCGTTGCGCGAAACGAGCGTCGTGTTCGCGGCGCTCATCGGACGCGTGTTCCTGCGTGAAACGGTCAGCGCGAAACGCTGGCTCGCGTGCGTGGTCGTCGCGGCGGGCGCGGTCTGTCTCGGGCTTTAGGGTCTGTTCATGCCGTGAATTGGGGCACAAGCCGTGCCCTGATCGACGAATCGGGATTGCGTGAGGTTCGATACATTCCTCGCGTAACCCATAGAGTCGAGACGAACCTTGCAACCCGTACCCGAATGGCACGCGGCGCCCCTGCCCGCCGATGAAGCGAAGCGACTGCAGTTGCTCCGCAGTCTCGACCTGCTCGACACGCCCCACGAAGAAGTCTTCGACCGTGTGACGCGCGTCGTCGCCGAGCTGTTGCAGGTGCCCATCGCGCTGGTGTCGCTCGTCGATGAACATCGCCAGTGGTTCAAATCGCGTGTCGGACTGGATGTCTGCGAAACTTCGCGCGACGTGTCGTTCTGCGCCTACGCGCTGCATTCCGAAAGGCTGCTGCTGATCGAAGACACGCACGAAGACGCGCGCTTCGCGGGCAATCCGCATGTCACAGGCGCGCCGCATATCCGTTTCTATGCGGGCGCGCCGCTGCGCTCGTCCGCGGGTTTCGTGCTCGGTGCACTGTGCGCGGTCGATACGAAGCCAAGAACGCTGAGCGCGGCTGCACAAGCGGCGCTGTGCGATCTCGCGGCCACGCTGGAGCGCGAGATCGTGCAACGGGAGGCCGCGCGCGAAACCCGCGCAGTGCAGGAAGTCGACCGCCGCAAGCTGCGCCTGTCCGAATCGCGCTTTCACGCGATCTTCCAGCAGACGCCGACGGGCAAGGCGATCGTCGATCTGGATGGCCGCTTCGTCGAAGTCAATCCGAAGCTATGCGAAATCACCGGCTACAGCGCCGACGAACTCGTGGCGATGACCTTCCAGCAGATCACCGAGGAAGCGGACCTTCCCGCCGATCTGCAACTCGTCGCCGAACTGCTCGATGGCACGAGAAAAACCTATACGCTCGAAAAACGCTATCGCCGTCGTGACGGCGGCACGGTGTGGATCGATATGTCCGTCGCGCTGATTCGCGACGATCGCGGCCTGCCGCTGCACTTCGTCAGCACGATGCAGGACATCACGAGCCGCAAGCACAGCGAAACCGTATTGCGCGATTACCGCCAGGAACTCGAACGCCGCGTGCTCGAACGCACCTGCGAACTCACCAGCAGCCGCACGGCGTTGCAGACCATCACGGACAACCTGCCCGTGCTGATCGCCCATGTCGATACGGACCTGCGCTACCGGTTCAACAATCAGGTGTATCGCGAAGTATTCGGCTTCGATCCGGCCGCGCTGCGCGGAAAAACCGTTCGGGACACGATCGGCGCGGCGACCTTCGAGCGTTGTCTGCCGTGGTTCCGCCGCGCGCTCGCCGGCGAACGCGTGACGCACGAGGACATCGTCTACGAGGCCGCGCCCGGCCGGGTCTGGAACGCGACGTATATCCCGGAATGCCGGCGCGATGAGGTCGTCGGCTTCTACATCATGTCGCAGGACATCACCGAGACCAAGCGGCGCGAGAACCAGATGCGCTCCGAGGTCATGCTCGATGCGCTGACCGGCCTGCCGAACCGCCGCGCGCTGGCCGAGCAGCTCGCACTTTCCATCGAAGCGGCCCGCGACGCAGACCAGCCCTTCGCGCTCTTCTTCATGGATCTCGACGGCTTCAAGAACGTCAACGATCAGCACGGCCACGACGCCGGCGACGCGCTGTTGCGACAGGTGGCGGCGCGCCTGAAAAAGACCACGCGCGCGGGCGATCTCGTCTGCCGCCTCGCCGGCGACGAATTCGTGCTGCTCGCACGCGGCATCGCGTCGTCGAGCGCGTGCAGCCGGATCGCGCAGGACATCTGCCGCGCGATCGGCCGGCCTTTCGCGATCGGCGGCGGGGAGGCGCTGCTCGGGACCAGCGTCGGTATCGCGATGTGCGCGGCCGGCTTCGGCACCACCGCCGACGCCATCCTCGCCGACGCGGACCGCGCGATGTACGAAGCGAAGCGCAAGGGACGAAACGGCTTTCGCTTCGCTTCGGTGCTGACCGCCGACGCACCCGCGCTCGTTTCATGAAAATTTCACGATACGGAATTGAGGTCCGTTTCCCGAAAATTCACGCTGCATGGCAGCACGACGCGGGTTGCACATCGGAGGATCGCCTTTCTCATCATGGGAGAGTGGCTCCAGCTCATTGATTTTCATCGACTTTTATTTGGTGCGCGCGGCCACACGCCGGTGCGGCCGGCAGGCGTTTCTTCTATAACCTCTTGTACAAGAGGTGCGCGTTCGCCGCGGCGAACCGCCGATGCTTTCCAATCAAGCTGGAGAAACGCGATGCAGAATGTTTATATCGAACCGATGCCGAAGGGCCAGTGGGGGCCGATCGACGGCTATGCGCTCGAATTCCATGACGGCACGAGGATCACGCAGCAGGTCTATCGCTCGGAGCGGCTCGCTGTCGACGAGATCAAATTGCGCGGCTATTCGCCTCTGCTCGCGAAGGTGCGCATCACCGACAAGGGTGTCGAGGAACACTGGCAGGCCCCGGAGTAACCTTCACCACGCGCTTCGCGTCTCGCGCGAAGCGCGGCCTCATCGACTTCCTCCCTCGATCCGCGCGGCGCTCGAAACAGTCCGCGCGCGATGTCATCAAAAAGTCGGCTGACCCAATGCACGATGCATATCGGCGTCGATCCCTCAGACACGCATCCGATCAACGCCTCCGCCGCAAGGAGATCGATCATGTTGGTTGCCTGCGTTGCCTATCAGGACGGCCGTAAGCTCGGCGACATCACCGTCGAAGCGATCAGCGACTATGTGCAAAAGCCCGAGTGCTTCGTCTGGGTCGCGCTCAAGGACCCCGGGGCCGACGAACTCGAAGCGATGAGAGAGGAATTCGATCTGCACGAACTCGCTGTGGAGGACGTGCGCGCGCATCACCAATGGCCGAAGATCGAGGAATACGGCGACTCGCTGTTCGCGGTGATGCACACGGTGGAGCAGCAGGAAGACGGCAGTCTGCTGTTCGGCGAAGTCGATGTATTCGTCGGCAGAAACTATGTGCTATCGGTACGCATGCGCGCGACGCGCGGTTTCAGGCGCGTGCGCGAGCGCTGCGAAAGCGAGCCGCCGCTACTGCGGCAAGGCTCCGCGTTCGTGCTCTATGCGCTGATGGACGACATCGTCGACGGTTATTTCTCCGTGCTGGAGACGCTCACCGCCGAACTCGAAGTGCTCGAAGACCGCATTTTCGCGCGTCAGGAAAACAGTCAGTCGCGCGAGCTGATCGAGGATCTGTATCGCTTCAAGCGGCAGCTCGTCGTGTTGCGGCATCACATCGGGCCGCTGCTCGAAGGCGTCGGCAAGCTGACCGGCGGGCGCGTGCCGGGCATCTGCGAAGGCATGACGGCGTACTTCAAGGATGTGTACGTTCATCTGGAACGGATCGTCGGCGCGATCGAGGGACGCCGCGAGATGGTGATCACCGCGATCCAGGTCAACCTCGGCATGATCGCGCTGGCCGACAGCGACATCACCAAGCGCCTCGGCACGTTCGCGGCGATGTTCGCGGTGCCGACGATGATCGCGGGCATCTACGGCATGAACTTCGAGCACATGCCGGAGTTGCACGCTCAATTTGGCTATCCGATGGTGATAGCTGCCATCGTCACGATCGACACCCTGCTCTTTCGATGGTTTCGAAAGGCGAAGTGGATCTGATCGTCAGACGCTCTCAGTTCTTCTTCGTGCTGGGCTTCCAGGTGCCGTCGTAGACCATGGCGGGTTTCGTGGGCGCGGGAATCGCCGCCACCTTCTGGATTTCCTTCGTCGCGGGTTTCGCGCGCGCGACTTCCGCATGACGTGGCGGCTTGCTCGCCTGCTTCTGCTTCGGCTCTGCCTTCGCAGCAGCGACGCGTTGCGTGCTTTTCGCGCACGAACGATCGGACTTGTGTGAGCACACGGCGGCGGGTCTGGCGGCGACCTTCTGCGTGCGCTGAGCGCGCGCCACCGGCGCTTTCTTCTTTTCGGCCGAATGTGCGGGAATGACCTTCTCACTCACGCTGTCCTTGCTCGACGCGGCCACCGCAATCAATGGCGACGCCGCTACGGCCGGCGTTTGCGTCACCACAGCGGCGGGACGGCTTTCGACGAGCTTGTCGGCGGGCGCCTCGATCTTCGGCGGCGCCGTCCGAACCGCGCCCGCGACCGCGACAGGCAGCGCGCTTGCGCGCAGCGTCGACGTGTGCTGCTCGAAATACGCGCGAATCAGAAAGCAGGCGCCGATCACGACCGCGCCCATCACCACCGTGGCCAGCACGGAATTCGACACGCGTTGGGTATCGAGCACGGCCGCTCCGCCGGCTTCGGGCGCGGGCAAGCGCGCTTCGTAATCACGTGGGCGTTTGATCCGCTCCACGCGGCGCAGAGCGCCGAAGTCGCGGAAATGGCGCGTCACGCCGCGCGCCGCCTCGACCGCGCGCACCGCCGTTTCCGCGCCCTTGGTCAGCACGGCTCCGTGCCTGTCCGCGCCGCAAAACGGGCACGCGGGTTCATCGACTGAGGACAGGGTCTCGCATCGGGGGCAGATGACTGAGTAAAGCGGCGAGCCACCGCCTCGCTGGTCCATTGTCACACTCCATCCGAATCATTTCGGAAGGCCGATCGACAATCAGCGATCGCCCGGTCGCAAGTAATACATACGAATCACCGTAGCACACCGGGCATCGTTTCGGAAGCGGCAACCGCCCCAATGAAGGGCGTTCAATCATCAGTGGAATCGGCTTGATCAGGCGTGCAGACGGCGCTCGAACACGCGCGTCGCGAGCGTCACGGGGTAGCAGTAGGCAAAGAACATCGCGAGCGTGCTCATGTACATGAGTACGGTGAAGCTCGAATGCGCGACCGTCGTGCTCGCGATCTGCGCGGTGTCGAGCACGTCGTGGATGCCGACGAGCGATGACAGCGCGGTGCCCATCGTGATGATCGCGTAGACGTTCATCCACGGCGGCAGCATGCGGCGCGCGCACTGCGGCAGCACGATCAGCACGAGGATCTGTCTGCGCGACATCGCGAGCGAGTTGGCGGCGTCCCATTGTGCAGACGGAATCGACTGCACCGCGCCGCGAAACACTTCGGCGATGTTCGCGCTCGCGGGCAGCGCGAGCGCCGCGATCACTTTGAGCCAGTCGGGAAACGGCACGACGTGGCCCGCGATCGTGAATTCGAACGGAAACACATACGTCGTGAAGAAAATCAGCACGAGCCAGGGCGCGTTGCGAAAGGCCTGAATCCAGAGCCGCGCGATGCGTCCCGCCGCGCCGCTCAGCAACGCCAGCGCGCCGATGAACACGCCGATCAACGTGCCGAGCGCGAGCGCGCCGAGGCTCACGCCCACATTCACCGCGAAGCCGTGCAGCAATGCGGGCAGCCAGCGCAGAAACGACGCGAGCAACTGCGCGCCGGAGATATCGCGTGGCGCGAGCAGCCACAGCGCCATCGCCGCGAGGATGATGGTGGCGCACGCATAGACGCCCGAGCCGATGCGAACCCGCGGATCGAACTTAACGCTGTCCATAACCAGGCACCGAAAGCCGGCGTTCGATCCAGCGGCCCGACACATTGACGAGCGCCGTGAGCGCGTAGAAGAACAGCAGGATCAGCAGCATCAACGCGAGCACGTTGTCGCGCTGCGTCCAGATCATGATCGACTGATACGTGATGTCGCCGACCGCAATCGCCGATGCGATCGCCGACGCCTTCACCAGTTCGACCGCATTGTTGACGAGCGCCGGCAACGCGGTGCGCAGCGCCAGCGGCAACTCGATGCTCCAGAAGCGCGCGCGCCGCGAAAAGCCAAGCGATTCCGCGCCTTCGAGCGTCTCGCGCGGCAACGCCCCGAAGCCCGCACGCAACGCTTCCGCATGAAACGCGCCCTTGTTGATCGAGAGCACGATCACGACCCACAGAAACGGCTTGAGCGGATTGTCGGCGCCATGCGCGTGCAGTGCTTGCGTGATGAGCGTATTGAGTACGAGGAACGCGCAATACAACTGCACGATGGTCGGCGTGTTGCGCGTGAGTTCGATCACGCCGCGCGCGACGCCCGCGATCGATGCGCTGCGCGAACGCAATGCGACCAGCAGCACGACGCCGACGACCGCACTGCCCGCGAGCGTCGCCATGACGATGCCGATGCTCAAGGCGATGCCATCGATGAACGACACGCGATCGTAGTGATCGAGCAGAAAGCGGTAATCGAGTCCGGCGTGCGCCGCTCGTTCGATGAACGCATTCACTTCGACGACACCGCTGTCGACGAATACTGCGAGTGCCATTGCGCGAGCGCGGGCGAAGGCGGCGTCAGCCCGTTCTTCGCTTCCTGGTCGATGAGCCATCCCGTGCGATGCCAGTCACGCACGATCGGATCGAGCCGCGCGGCGATGTCCTTCTCGCCCTGCCGCACCCAGATCACCGATGGCGACGGAATCAGCTCGGGCTGCAAGGTGCGATAGTTGCGCCATTCCGGATCGCGCGCCTGCAACGGATAAAGCAGCGGCGCGGCGTCGTGCACCGCCGCCACGCAGTTGCCGCCCTTCAGCGCAAGCAATGACTCCGCAGCGCCGGGGAACGCACGTGGAATCGCACCATAGCGTTCGACGACCGGCTTGATATAGCTGCTGCCCTGCGAGATGCACACGGGCTTGCCGCGCAGATCTTCCCAACGGGTGATGCCGCTCGAATTCGCGGTGATCGCCGTGCCGCCGACCTGATAGTACGGCGTCGCGACGTGATCGAGAATCTCGCCGCGCTGCTCCGTGTACTCCATGTTGGCGACGAGAATATCGACCTTGCCTTGCTGAAGAAACTGCACGCGCGTGGACGGCTGCACCGACACGAGCTGCACGCCGACGCCGAGCCGCTTCGCCAGATCCTGCGCGAGGTCCACGTTGAAGCCGCGCAGCTTCTGCGTCGCCGGATCGATGGAACCGAACGGGCCGCCCGTGATCATCACGCCGACGACGAGCTCATGCCGCGAGTTGATCTTGTCGAGCGTCGCATCGGCATGGGCCGCGCCGATGCCAGCGAGCAATAGCGCGCAGGTTGGGACGAGCGAGCGAAGGTGAACGGCGAATGACATCGAAGCCTCGAAAGCTGGAGTAGTGAAAGGACACGCCAGCGTACGCAAGGGCGAACGCGCGGCAAACCAATCTGATCTGCTTTACAAAGCACACGCGAAGAAAAAAGCATCGAGCGCGCGCGAATAACCTTGTGACGATTGCTTGGTTCGAAAAGGGCTGCCGCGTTTCTAGAATGAGCATTCCTTTTTTGCAGCGACAACGATCCGCCACATGATGTCTCTCGTCCATGGACGCGCTGCCTTGTCCGCCCCTCAGTCTTCCGGCCACGATGCGCCCGCGCTCGTCACCTTGCGCGACGTGCATCTGTCGTATGGCGACGCCGCCGTGCTGCGCGGCATTGATCTGACCGTGCGCCGCAATCAGGCCGTGTCGATCATCGGGCCTTCGGGCTCGGGCAAATCGACCATCCTGCGCTGCATCAACGGGCTCATCGCGCCCAAGCGCGGCGAAGTGCGCATGGGCGGTGTCGATGTCGGCGCGCTGAAACGCGATGAGGAGAAGATCGCGCTGCGCAAGCGCATCGGTTTCGTGTTTCAGCAATACAACCTGTTCCCGCATCTGAGCGCGCTGCAGAACCTCACCATCGCACCGATGCGCGTGCTCGGCGCGAGCCGCGCCGAAGCCGAACACGCCGCGCACGCGCTGCTCGCGAAAGTGCGGCTTGCCGACAAGGCCGGCGCGTATCCCGGCGAACTGTCGGGCGGGCAGCAGCAACGCATCGCGATCGCGCGCGCGCTCGCGATGCAACCCGAGCTGATTCTGTTCGACGAAGTGACGTCCGCGCTCGATCCGCAGACCGTCGGCGAAGTGCTCAATGTTATCGGCGAACTCGTCGACGAAGGGCTCACGTGCGTGCTGGTCACGCATGAAATGCGCTTTGCCGAGGACATCAGCGATCGCGTGGCGTATACCGAAGGCGGCGTGATCGTCGAGGAAGGCGCGCCCGAGCAGATTTTTCATGCGCCGCGCGACGAACGCACGCGGCGCTTTCTCGACAGCACGCAAAGCCGTGCGCGACGCACACGTTCATCCCTGAAACTCGCATCGATCCCATCGTGACCCACACTTACGCTTCCACGACCACGCCTGTTACCGAGCGACGCGAACGCGTCGAATCACTCATCGCACACACGCACGCGATCCTCGAACGCGACGGCCTCACGCGCGATGCGCTCGCGCACATCGCCGCCGCGCTTCAGACGCTCGCCGCGCGGCCCGAGCTGTTCTCGCGCGACGATTTCCCGCCGCCCGATGCATCGAGCGGCGATACGTCGACGCGTTATCGCCTCAATCCCGGCAGCGACGGCATTGCGCTGTATCTGAACTCGCTGTTGCCGGGCAAGACGACGATTCCGCATAACCACGATACGTGGGCCGTGATCGTCGCAGTGGAAGGCAGCGAACTGAACCGCGTGTATCGCCGCACCGATGATCGCAGCGACGCAGACCGCGCGAGCCTCGAACTCGATCGCGAAGTGCTCGTCGAGCCCGGCACGCCGATCGCCTTCCTGCCCGACGACATCCACAGCATCCATGTGACGGGCGCGCGTCCGACGCTGCACTTCCATCTGTACGGCAGGCCGCTCGAAACGCTGTCGGGACGGCTCGGCTTCGAGGACGGCAGAATCGTGCGCTACAACCAGACGCATCTGCATCGGCAGACGCAGGCGGTCGGCTGATGGACGAGCGCGTTTACGCCCCGTCCACGCGTGTTCTGCACGCCGGCCTCGGCGCCTTCGACGACGGCGCCGCGCCCGTCAACGTGCCGGTCGTACGCACGAGCACCGTGCGCTTCGCATCGGGCGCGGAGTACGAGCGGCTCTCTCGGCTGCGTCATGACGGCGAGAATGTCGCGACCTACGGGCGCCACGGCACCGCGACGCATCGTGCGCTCGAAGCGGCCATCGGCGAGCTGGAAGGCGCGGCGCATGTGCTGCTCGCGCCGTCGGGTTTGTCCGCGATCACGCTCACCCTTCTGGCGCTGCTCGCGCCGGGCGATCACGTGCTGATTCAGGACAGCGTGTATGGGCCGGTGCGCGAGCGCATCGAGCCATTGCTCGCGCGGCTCGGCATCGAAGCAACGTACTTCGCCGCGCAGGACGGCCCGCCGCGTCACGCGCTGCGCGCGAACACGCGGCTCGTGTACGTCGAATCGCCGGGTTCGTTTCTGTACGAGATCATCGATCTGCCCGCGTTCGGCGCGTTCGCGCGCGAGCACGGACTCATCGTCGCCGCCGACAACACGTGGAGCGCGGGCTGGCTGCATCAGCCGCTCGCATACGGCGCGCACGTGTCGATTCAGGCGACGACGAAGTACGCAGGCGGTCACTCCGATTTGATGCAGGGCGCGGTGAGCACAAACGACGCCGCGCTCGCACAACGCCTGCGCGACACGCACGAAGCGCTCGGCCTGTCGGTCGGCGCGGACGATGCGTATCTCGCGTTGCGCGGCATCCGGACCATCGGCGTGCGGCTTGCGCAGCACGCGCGCCACGCGCTCGCGGTCGCGCAATATCTGCAAGGCGAGAACGCGGTCGCGCGGGTGTTTCATCCCGCGTTGCCGGACGACCCGAATCATGCGTTATGGCAGCGCGATTTTCGCGGCGCGAACGGGCTCGTGTCGTTCGCATTCATGCCACGTCACGATGCGACGCATGCGCGCGCCTTCGTCGATGCGCTGCGGCTCTTCTCGCAAGGCGCATCGTGGGGCGGCTTCGAAAGCCTCGCGCTCGTCGCGCCCGCGGCGCGGCTGCGCGCGCACAGCGACTTCGCCAGCGATGCGCCGGTCGTGCGTCTGCATGTGGGCCTCGAACATCCGTCCGACCTCATCGACGATCTGCGCCGCGCCTTTCGTCTCACTTGTACCTGACCGATCCATGCCCTTAGCCCTCGACGCTTTCCGCTTCATCGACGCATCCACGCTGCGCCACTGGCTCAACGACGGCCGCGAAATCGCGCTGCTCGACGTGCGCGAGGCCGGGCAATTCGGCGAAGGCCATCCGTTCTTCGCGACGCCCCTGCCCTTCAGCCGGCTCGAACTCGACGCGCCGCGTCTGTTGCCGCGCTTCACCGTACGCATCGTCCTGCTCGACGACGGCTACGCGCATGCGAGCGTCGCGCAGCGGGCCGCCGCGCGTCTGCGGCAACTCGGTTACGACGACATCGCGATACTCGAAGGCGGCGCGAGCGCCTGGCAACGCGCGGGCTATACGCTCTTTCGCGGCATCAACGTGCCGTCGAAGACGTTCGGCGAACTCGTCGAACGCGAGTACGGCACGCCGCACGTCAGCGCCTTCCAGTTGCAGCGCTGGCGCGCGGAACGCGGCGGCTGTCCGATTGCGCTCATCGACGGGCGCACGCCTGATGAGCATCGCAGGATGGCGATACCGGGCGCGGTCTGCGTGCCCAATGGCGAACTCGCCGCGCACATCGACGCATTCGCGGGCTCGCCCGACACGACCATCGTGATTCATTGCGCGGGACGCACGCGCAGCATCATCGGCGCGCAGACCTTGCGCAATCTCGGTATCCGCCGTGACGTGTTCGCACTCGAAAATGGCACGCAGGGATGGACGCTCGCGGGCTTCGAGCTCGAACATGGCAGCACGCGCGGTCATGCCGATGCGCCGCTCGCCGGCTCCGACGCGCGCGCGCGTGCGCAGGCGCTCGCGCAGCGCTTCGGCGTCGCCGCGCTCGATGAACGCACCGCGCGCGCCTGGCTCGACGACGCCACGCGCACGACCTATCTGCTCGACGTGCGCGCGCCGGAGGAATATGCGCGCGACGGCCTGCCCTTCGCGCAACACGCACCCGGCGGCCAGCTCGTGCAGGCGACCGATCAGAGCGTGGCCGTGCGGCATGCGCGTCTGCTGCTCGTGGATCACGACGGCATTCGCGCGCCGGTCGTCGCACACTGGCTCGTGCAACTGGGCTTCGAAGCCGCGACCGTCGATGCGGATATCGCCGCGCGCTTTGCGCCACGCGAGCATGCACCAGCCGCGCGCGATGACGATGCCAGCGCGCATCCGGACCTCGCGGACGACTCCATCGTGCTCGATCTGCGTGCGAGCGCCGCGCATCGGCACGCGCGGCCTGCGGGTTCGCACTGGACGATTCGTCCGCGCGTTTTCGATACGTTGCGCGAGGCGCACGCGACGCACGATATGCCCATCGTGCTCTTCACCGATCCGAACGCGCGCCATGCCGCCCGCCTCGTCGCCGATGATCTGCGTGACGCGGGCTTCGCTCATGTGACGATCGCAGCGGCAGGTCTCGACGCGTGGCCGGGCGCTGTTGATCGCGCTGAACTGGACCTCACGCCCG
>Ga0160459_100226_pt1 | contig 28515 bp, 26 predicted proteins | sample HID1973K_E6MG_FD_108208 | JGI IMG/M metagenome (GOLD analysis project Ga0160459, IMG submission 108208) | Enriched mosquito-associated microbial communities from UW Madison campus, WI, USA - HID1973K_E6 MG | ecosystem: Host-associated > Arthropoda: Insects > Digestive system > Unclassified ... | reverse complement strand
CGTTCGTCGTGTTCGGATCGCTCTTGCCGGTAATCAGCATCGCCTCGTTGGGCTTCGCGAACCGGATGCTCTTGGTGTAGAAAATGAATCCCGCGATGAGCAGCAGCACCACTGCTGCTCCGGCGATCAAAACGATCGCCATGGTTCCCCCAATAATCATTTCTCCCCTTATTTACATGTTGAATTTCTCCAGTCACTTTACGTGCCAAAGCCTGCGGCGGGAATCCTGCCGGTGTGGCGGCCGGTTGAGCCTGCGCGTCACGGTTGGCGGCCAGGACGTACGACGCCGGCTGGCTGGGTGCGCAACGGAGTGGGCCAGGGAGGGGAAGCCTGCGGATGAACAAGGGACCAGCATGGGTCCCCGTTCGGTAGGTTGGTGCCGTACGGCAGGGCCAGTTTTCGTCGAGGCATGGGAGAACAAATGAAAGCGATCGTGTACGAAGAGACCGGTGCGTCGTCGGTACTGCAACTGCAGGACAAAGCAAAGAGCGATCCGGGTCCCGGCGAGGTCCGCGTCCGGCTGGCTGTTTCCGGGGTAAATCCCACGGACTGGAAGTCCCGCGCCGGCAGCGGGCAGGGCAGCACGAAGCTGAAGGCGCCAAAGGTTCCGAACCAGGACGGCGCGGGCATTGTCGATGCCATCGGGCCCGGGGTGACGGGCTTCAGCCCCGGCGACCGCGTCTGGCTCTGGGACGTGGCCTGGGGCGGCGACGAAGGTACTGCCCAGGAGTATGCCGTTGTTCCGTCGGTAAAGGTGGTTGCCCTTCCCGATGATGAATCCTTTGACACCGGGGCCTCCCTGGGCATCCCGGCCCTGACCGCACACAGGGCCCTGACCTCGAGTGAACACGGACCTGACCGGCTCTCCCCCGGATCGTTGAACGGGCAGACCGTTCTCGTCACGGGCGGTGCAGGAGCCGTAAGCCACGCCGCAATCCAGCTGGCCCGCTGGGCCGGAGCCACCGTCATCACCACCGTCAGCGACGACCGGAAAGCCCGCCTCGCCCGCCTCGCAGGCGCGCACCACGTCCTCAACTACCGCACGGAAGACGTTGTTGCCGCCGTCAACGCCGCAGTCCCGGAGGGCGTGGACACCATCGTGGACGTCAACGCACCCGCCAACCTGGAGTCCGACGTCCAGATCCTCAAGCCCGGCGGAACCATCGCCATCTATGCGGCGAACCCCGGGGAATCGGTAACCGTCCCCGTCCGGGAAAGCATGGGCAAGAACATCCGGTACCAGTTCATCCTGACCTACACCGTCACTGACGGGCAGAAGGAACACGCCGTGGAGTCGGTGGCCGAGGCGCTCGCGGCTGGTGCGCTTCGCGTCGGTGAGGACCACGGGCTGCCGGTGACCCGTTTCCCGCTTGCGGAAACCGCATCGGCGCACGACGCCGTCGAACACGGGACCGTCGGAAAGGTGCTCATCGACGTCGCCCCACTCCCCTAGGGCAGGGGTCCGCGAACACCCGGCGTGCCAAATCTCACATTCACGGCCACGCCGGGCCTCCGGGCACCGCCCTACAGGGGCCGCGGCTAACGTGGACGGGTGCGAATCCATGACGTGTCCAGCCCGCAATCCACCGCCCGCGTCCGCGTGGGATTCTGCTTCATGGTGGCGCTGCTCCTGGTGGTTGCCGGCCGGGTGTTCGTGGTCCAGGGATTTGATCCCGAGAGTTATGCGTCCAAGGCCGCAGACCGGCGGACCCAGGTATCCGCGCTCGCCTCCGAACGTGGAGCCATCCTGGACATGAACGGCACCATCCTGGCCCAGAGCACCGTCCGCTACGACATCGTGGGCACACCGAAGGTGAACAGCACGACGGAGACTTTCCGCCAGGTAGACGATTCCGGCACCGTCCGGACGGTCAGCCGCGACCAGGGCCTCCAGGAGCTCGCCAACCTCCTGGAGATGCCTGAGCCCGAAGTCCGTGAGCTTATGACCGGCGATGCCCTGTTCACCTTTCTGGCCAAAGCCGTGGACCCCGGCGTCGAACGTGCAGTCATGGACCTGGGCATTCCGGGAGTGGAGTCGAGGCCGGTAAAGAAGCGCGCGTATCCCCAAGGGGCAGTGGCCGGCAGCATTGTTGGATTCACCAATGACCAGGGCGGCGCCGCGGGCCTCGAACTGACCTTGGACGAACAACTGACCGGCCGTGACGGGGAACGGACCTACCAGACCGGAGCGGACGGGATCATCATCCCCACCGCTCCGCTGGAGGTGGTCCCGGCCACCAACGGCCAGTCGGTCAAGCTGACCATCGACACGGATCTGCAGTACGCGGCGCAGGAAGCGCTGGAAGCCCAGGCCGGGAAGCTCAGCGCCGACTGGGCGAACCTGATCGTCGTCGAAGCCAAGACCGGCAAGATCCGGGCCATGGCGGAAACCAATTCCGTGGACCCGAACGACCCCGGCGCCACCGCCCCGGAGGACCGCGGGGCGCGGTCCGTGCAGGCTGCCATCGAGCCCGGGTCAACGGAAAAAGCCATCACCGCAGCGGCCGCCATCGAGGAAGGGCTCGTCAGTCCCGGCTCGCGCCTCGTCATTCCGTCCGGTTACACGGTGAACGGGCAGTTCTTTAAGGACTCTTTCGAGCACGGCACCGAACAGCGGACTTTCGCCGGCGTCATCGGTTCCTCCATGAACACAGGCACCGTCATGGTTGGCCAGGACCTGACCCGGGAACAGCGGTATGACTACCTTCGAAAGTTCGGCGTCGGCTCGAGCACCGGAATTCCCCTCCCCGGCGAATCCGCGGGTCTCCTGGCCCAGCCGGACCAGTGGGACGGCCGGCAGGAGTTCGCCGTTCTCTTCGGCCAGGGCGTATCGCAGACTCCGCTGCAGACCACCATGGCGTTCCAGGCAATCGCCAACGACGGCGTCCTGCTCAAACCGCAGCTGATCGAGTCCTACCTCGACCCGGACGGCACCGAACACCCGGTAGAAGCGGACCCCGGCAGCAGGGCAGTCAGCGAATCCACGGCAAGGCAAACACGCGACATCCTCGAGAGTGTCGTTACCGCCGGCGGCGCCAAAGACATCAAGGTCCCCGGATACCGGGTTGGCGGCAAGACCGGCACCGCCGAAGCGGTGGCCGATTCAGGCAAGGGCCTGGACGGCTACACTGCTTCGTTCGTGGGCATGGCACCGATGGATGACCCGCAGTACGTGGTCATGGTCAACGTCCAGCGGCCAGCCGGAAACATCTACGGAATTTCCACCGCGCCGGTCTTCAACAACATCATGACCAGGGTCCTCAGCACGTTCGACGTCGCCCCGTCCAGGACACCGTCCGTCAGCCTGCCCCAAAAGTTCTGAGGCACGCGCCGCCGGGTTGGGCGCGCCAGTCTGGTTAGGCTGGGTGGATGGCAACAGTAATCCTCGTGCGGCACGGCCGCACCACAGCCAATGCGTCCGGAATCCTGGCTGGCCGGGCTGCCGGCGTGGGCCTGGACCAGACCGGAGTCGAGCAGGCAGCATTCGCCGGAGACCGCCTTGCCGTTCTGCCTCTGACAGGCGTGGTGTCCAGTCCCCTGGAGCGTTGCCGGGAAACCGCCCGGCTCATCCTCGACCGGCAGACAGGAAGTCCTGCCGCCCCCGTGGAAGCCGACCTCACGGAATGTGATTACGGGCAGTGGCAGGGCCGCAAGCTCAGTGACCTCGCCACCGAGGACCTGTGGGGTGCGGTGCAGTCGCAGCCGTCCACCGTCGTTTTCCCGGGCGGTGAATCAATGGCCGGGATGCAGGCGCGGTCAGTGGCGGCAATCCGGCGCCATGACGCGGCGTTCGAAGCCGGTCACGGTCCGGGAGCCGTATGGGTGGCAGTGAGCCACGGCGACGTCATCAAATCAATCCTGGCCGACGCGCTCGGGATGCATTTGGACCTTTTCCAACGCATCAACGTGGGTCCGGCCTCCATCTCGATCGTGCATTACGGTCCCGCCCGGCCAAGCGTCTACGCCACCAACACAGATGCAGGGGATCTTGCGTGGCTCGCACACGGCATCTCATCCGGTGATGCGCCGGTGGGCGGCGGCGCGGGACAGCCTGCCACCTAGGCCCATGTGCCTAAAATACAGATATGCCCACACTTGTTCACGAATTTGCCTGGCCTGACCGGGTCGTCATCGGCACCATCGGCGTTCCGGGGGCGCGCACGTTCTACCTGCAGGTCCGCACGGGTAAACAGATTGTCAGTATCGCGTTGGAGAAGCAGCAGTCAGCCGAGCTGGCTGAAAAGATCGATGACATCCTCGATCAGCTCGGCACCATCGAGGGAAATCCGTTCAGCGTGCCCGCGGGTACGCCCGTCGAGCTGGTGGACAATGACCAGCTCGAGACGGTTGAGGAGCAGTTCCGGACGGGGGCCATGAGCCTGGGCTGGGATCCTGCAACGGCGCAGATCGTCATTGAGGCCTACCCCATCATCGAGGTCGACGCTGATTCGGTTACCGGCGAAATTCCCGATGTCGATGACGCAGACGTTCCCGAAATGCTGCTGGTACGGATGCCGGTGGGCACCGCGCGCGCATTCGCCAAGCGCACCCGTGAGATCGTGGGCGCCGGGCGTCCCGCATGCCCGCTCTGCGGTTATCCCGTAGACCCCGAGGGGCACGTCTGCACCCTGCCCGAGGCCTGATGCCCGCCGACCTGCCGGCCGGCGGCCTGACCCTCACCGGGCGGATCACGACGGCGTCGAATGCCACCTTCGTGGGGAGCATTGGCGACACGACCGTTGTCTACAAGCCGATCGCCGGGGAGAAACCGTTGTGGGATTTCCCCGACGGTTTCCTTGCCCACCGGGAAGTCGCCGCCTATCTGGTCTCGGAGGCTCTCGGCTGGAATATCGTGCCCCGGACCTGGCTGCGGGACGGTCCGCTGGGCGAAGGAATGGTGCAGCTGTGGCAGGAGACGGACCCCGGCCAGAAGGCGGTGGACATCGTCTCCCCTGACGAGGCGCCCGAGACCGGTTGGCGTCACGTTTTGGAAGGCGAGGATGAGACCGGGCGGACGGTCGCACTCCTCCACGAGGACTCTGTGGCGCTGAGGCGCATGGCGGTGTTCGACGTCGTGGTGAACAACGCCGACCGCAAGGGCGGCCACATTCTCGCCATGGCGGACGGGCACCGGCACGGTGTGGACCACGGGCTGACCTTCCACACGGACCACAAGTTGCGCACCGTGCTGTGGGGCTGGCTGGGCGATGACCTGAGCAGCGAGGAGCTGCAGGGTATTGAGCGCGTCAGCGAGGGCCTGGACGGAGATTTGGGCCGGGATCTCGCGGACCTGCTCAGCGACGAGGAGATCGCATCGCTTTCTGCACGTTGCGCCCGCTTGCGTGCCGCTGGACGTTTTCCGGCTCCGCATGGGCACAGGCCCGCAGTGCCCTGGCCGCTGTTTTAACGGCAGATCCCGCGGGAGTATCCGGTGTCACGGTTAGACTTTGCCGGTATGGACGGATTGGGGGAACCACGGCGATGCGATGCCAGCTTCGTTGAGGTTCACGACGGCGGCATCCGCGCTGCGGCGCGTGACGCTGTGACCATCAGGCGATGAAGAAGGGAAGAGTGCCGTCCTGGCCGTGGACCGAGGTTTGGGCCTGGCTTGTCGGGATCCTCATTGTGCTGGTGTTTCTTCTGCCGTGGTCTTTGATGTGGGTAGGGCGTTGCGTTGACTACGCTGAAGGGGCCGGGGAAAGCTTCTGCGAAAGTGGACCGGTCATCGGAGCGCCCGCTGCCACCATTGTCGCCGCAGTCTAGATGCTCTTCATCGTGTACTGCCTGTATCGAATTCTGCGCATCCTGGTTCAACGCCGAACGTCCCGGCACAAGCCACGGTAGCCTACCGAGAAGAGAACATCATCACTACAAAAACCGTCCTCGTTGCCGGAGCCACCGGCGACCTCGGCCAGCGCATCGTTCGTGAACTCCTGCGAGGCGACACCCTGGTCCGGGTCCTGACACGGCCCGGGAGTGGAACAGCCGAAGGATTGTTCGGCGGTGAAGATCGGGTGGCGGTTCACGAGGCCGCCTACACAGATCGGGCCGGCCTCGCCACAGCACTGTCCGGCGTCGACACCGTTATATCCGCGGTCAGCGGTGCCCGTCGGGTCATCGTCGACGCCCAGCGGGCCCTCCTCGCGGCCGCGGTCGAGGCTGGCGTGGCACGGTTCATCCCGTCGGACTATTCTGCCGACTACCGCCGGATCACTCCGGGCAGCAACCGCAATTTCGAGCTCCGCCGCGAGTTCGCCGCTGACCTTGACGCTGCCCCTATCCGCGTGACGTCCGTGCTGAACGGCGCTTTCGCCGACATGCTCACCGGGCAGGCCCCCATGATCCTGTTTGAACGTCACCGGGTCCTGTTCTGGTCCTCACCGGACCAGATTCTCGATTTCACGACCAAGGACGACGTCGCAGGATTTGTCGCACTGACTGCCCTCGATGAGCACGCGCCCAGGGTCGTTGAGATTGCTGGCGACCGCGTCACGGCCCGTGATATCGCCCGGATCATGACCGATCTCACGGGGACACCCTTTTCCCTGCAATGGGCGGGTACCACCGGGACCCTGTCGGTGATGAGCAAGATCGGCCAACGCTTTTCGAAGGACAAGGACAAGGCTTTCCCCGCCTGGCAGGGAATGCAGTATTTCGTCAGCATGTTCACCGGCGAGGCCGAACTCCGCCATGTGAACAACCACCGCTACGGCCCGCACGCGTGGACCTCAGTCCGGGATGTCCTGAGGCACATGTGAAGGCAACCTGAGCGCTGTTACGCAACGGGCAGGCTTGTCGGAAGAGTTGCCCGGAAGCACAATTGCCTGCCTGGCCGGAAGGCTTCCGACCAGGCAGGCAATCTCCGTGTGGGAGGGGAGGGGATTTAGAAGTCCCAGTCCTCGTCTTCGGTGTTCACGGCCTTGCCGATCACGTAGGAAGAACCGGAACCACTAAAGAAGTCATGGTTCTCGTCGGCGTTCGGGGACAGGGCCGACAGGATGGCCGGGTTCACGTCAGTGACGGAAGCGGGGAACATGGCCTCGTAGCCCAGGTTCATCAGCGCCTTGTTGGCGTTGTAGTGCAGGAACTTCTTGACGTCCTCGGCCAGGCCAACACCGTCGTAGAGGTCGTGCGTGTACTGGACTTCGTTTTCGTACAGCTCGAAGAGCAGTTCGAACGTGTAGTCCTTGATTTCCTGGCGCTTCTCCTCGGAAACCCTCTCCAGGCCCTTCTGGAACTTGTAGCCGATGTAGTAGCCGTGCACAGCCTCATCGCGGATGATCAGGCGGATCAGGTCTGCCGTGTTCGTCAGCTTGGCGCGTGAGGACCAGTACATGGGCAGGTAGAAGCCCGAGTAGAAGAGAAAGCTCTCCAGCAGCGTGGAGGCCACTTTGCGCTTCAGGGGGTCGTCGCCCTGGTAGTAGTCCATGACGATCTGGGCCTTCTTCTGAAGGTTCTCGTTCTCGGTGGACCAGCGGAACGCCTCGTCGATCTCCTTGGTGGAGGCCAGCGTGGAGAAAATGGAGGAGTAGCTCTTGGCGTGCACGGACTCCATGAACGCGATGTTCGTGTACACGGCCTCTTCGTGCGGGGTCAGCGCATCCGGGATCAGGGAAACTGCGCCGACGGTGCCCTGGATGGTGTCCAGCAGGGTCAGGCCGGTGAACACGCGCATGGTGAGCTGCTGTTCGGCCGGCGTCAGGGTGTTCCAGGACTGGACGTCGTTGGACAGCGGCACCTTCTCCGGCAGCCAGAAGTTGTTGACCAGGCGGTTCCAGACGTCCACGTCCTTGTCGTCCTGGATCCGGTTCCAGTTAATGGCCTCGACGTGGCTCAGCAGCTTGACCTTCTCGGTCATGTCATCCCCTATGCGTTGGGTGGTTTTTCTCTAAGTTAAAGCGTACGACGGCGGGCGGGCGCCCGCCGTCGTACATCAGGAGTTAGTTGAAGCTTCAACTACAGCATGCAGCTGACGCAACCCTCCACCTCCGTCCCTTCCAGCGCGAGCTGGCGGAGACGGATGTAGTAGATGGTCTTGATGCCCTTCTTCCAGGCGTAGATCTGGGCCTTGTTGATGTCGCGGGTGGTGGCGGTGTCCTTGAAGAACAGCGTCAGCGACAGGCCCTGGTCCACGTGCTGGGTGGCGGCGGCGTAGGTGTCGATGACCTTCTCGTAGCCGATCTCGTACGCGTCCTGGTAGTACTCCAGGTTGTCGTTGGTCAGGTACGGCGCCGGGTAGTACACGCGGCCCAGCTTGCCTTCCTTGCGGATCTCGATCTTGGACGCCACCGGGTGGATCGAGGAGGTGGAGTTGTTGATGTAGGAGATCGAGCCGGTGGGCGGGACAGCCTGCAGGTTCTGGTTGTAGATGCCGTGCTCCATGACCGAAGCCTTCAGCGCCAGCCAGTCAGCCTGCGTGGGAATGTGCACGTTCTTGAAGAGTTCGCGGACCTTTTCGGTCTGCGGCACCCATTCCTGCTCCGTGTACTTGTCGAAGAACTCACCCGAGGCGTACTTGGACTTCTCGAAGCCGCCGAACGTCTGGCCGGTTTCGATGGCCAGCAGGTTGGAGGCGCGGACCGCGTGGTATACCACCGAGTAGAAGTAGATGTTGGTGAAGTCCAGGCCCTCTTCCGAGCCGTAGTGGACCCGCTCGCGGGCCAGGTAGCCGTGCAGGTTCATCTGGCCCAGGCCGATGGCGTGGCTCTGGTCGTTGCCCTTGGCGATGGAGGGCACCGAGGTGATGTTGGACATGTCGGACACGGCCGAGAGGGACCGGATGGCCGTCTCAATGGTCAGGCCGAAGTCCGGCGAATCCATGGTCTTCGCGATGTTCAGCGAGCCCAGGTTGCAGGAGATGTCCTTGCCGGTGTCATCGTAGGACAGGTCATCGTTGTACGTGGTGGGCTGGGAAACCTGGAGGATCTCCGAGCACAGGTTGGACATGATGATCTTGCCGTCGATCGGGTTGGCCCGGTTCACGGTGTCCTCGAACATGATGTAGGGGTAGCCGGACTCGAACTGGATCTCGGCGAGGGTCTGGAAGAACTCGCGGGCCTTGATCTTGGTCTTCTTGATCCGGGAGTCGTCCACCATCTCGTAGTACTTCTCGGTGACCGAGACGTCAGAGAACGGCATGCCGTAGACCTTTTCGACGTCGTAGGGCGAGAACAGGTACATGTCCTCATCCTTCTTGGCCAGCTCGAACGTGATGTCCGGGATGACGACGCCGAGTGAGAGGGTCTTGATGCGGATCTTCTCATCCGCGTTCTCGCGCTTAGTGTCCAGGAACCGGTAGATGTCCGGGTGGTGGGCGTGCAGGTAGACGGCACCGGCGCCCTGGCGGGCTCCGAGCTGGTTGGCGTAGGAGAAGCTGTCCTCGAGGAGCTTCATCACGGGGATGACGCCGGAGGACTGGTTCTCGATCTGCTTGATGGGCGCGCCCACCTCGCGGATGTTGGTCAGCGCAAACGCCACGCCACCGCCGCGCTTGGACAGCTGCAGGGCGGAGTTGATGGAGCGGCCGATCGACTCCATATTGTCTTCGATGCGCAGCAGGAAGCAGGAGACCAGCTCGCCGCGCTGCTTCTTGCCGGCGTTCAGGAACGTGGGGGTTGCGGGCTGGAAGCGGCCGTCGATGATTTCGTCCACCATCTGGAGAGCCAGCTTTTCGTCGCCGCGGGCCAGGTGCAGGGCCACCATGCACACGCGGTCCTCGTAGCGCTCCAGGAAGCGCTTGCCGTCGAACGTCTTCAGCGTGTAGGACGTGTAGAACTTGAACGCGCCCAGGAAGGTCTCGAAGCGGAACTTCTTTTTGTACGCGCGGTTGAAGAGCTCGCGGATGAAGTTCATCGTGTACTGGTCGAGCGTCTCGCGCTCGTAGTAATCGTTCTTGACCAGGTACTCGAGCTTCTCTTCCAGGTCATGGAAGAACACGGTGTTGTTGTTAACGTGCTGCAGGAAGTACTGGTGCGCAGCCTCACGGTCGGCGCCGAACTGGATCTCTCCGTTCGGGCCGTACAGGTTCAGCATCGCGTTCAGCTCGTGATAGCCCAAACCCTTGTAGGCGGCAGGCATCTCAGGCTTCTGGGCCATGGTTACTTCTGTGTCTGCGACAGTCGTGTCCAAAACGTGTCCAATCCTTGGTTGACCCGGGTGACGTCTTCCGGCGTTCCCATAAGTTCGAATCGATAGAGGTGGGGTACCTGGCATTTGGCGGCGATGATGTCCGCCGCCAGGCAGTAGTTGTCCCCGAAGTTTGTGTTTCCGGCGCCGATCACCCCGCGGAGCAGCTGCCTGTTCTGCGGGTTGTTCAGGAACCGGATGACCTGCTTCGGGACGGACCCCTCTCCCCCGGTGCCGCCATAAGTGGGCACTACCAGCACAAATGGCCGGGTGGCGAGGAGGGGTGCGTCCTTCGCATAAAGCGGGATCCGGGCCACTTCCCGGCCGAGCTTCACAACGAAGCGGCTGGTGTTCTCGGAAGTCGAGGAAAAGTAGATGAGCTGGCTGCCGGTCCGGACTGCTTCGGTTTCATCCGATGCCCGGACGGGCGGGGACACCTCCACGCGCTGAGCCGCGTGGTTGTGCAGGGCCCTGCGTCCCTGCTGTGCTGCTGGTGCTGCGATGGAAGTCACCTCAGCTGGCTGGTTTGAAGGAAAAGCGGAATCCCTAGGCCACAGAGGAGACTGCGGAGAGCGCGAGTTCCTCGATCTTGTCCGGGCGGAAGCCGGACCAGTGGTCCTGGTCAGTGACCACAACGGGAGCCTGCATGTAGCCCAGCGCCTTCAGGCGGTCGAGTGCCTCGGCGTCCTGGGAGATGTCAACGCTCTGGTACGTGATGCCCTTTTTATCAAGAGCGCGGTAGGTGGCGTTGCACTGAACACAAGCAGGCTTCGTGTAAACCGTTACGGTCATTGTCCCTGTCCCCTTAGTCGAAATCTTCGCTGGTCCGGTGTCCCCGTCCAAGCTGTATGTCGATACTACATGTAGTGCAGACGCCGCTTAGGAACCCCTAGATGATGTATTACAAGTATGTCATTTAATGCACCTTTAATCCACAGGCGGGCCCCCTCAAAATGTCCGGAATCCCGGCGATTTCGTGGACACCGTCCACACCCTGTGGAGTACTTAGCCACATTTAAAGCCCAGCGTGTCGGGGAAAAGACGGCGTGTCGGGGCCGTCCGCGGGACGGCCCCGGGCAACCAAAAGGGGGTCCCGAAGTGACCTTCGGAACCCCCTTGGGTGAGCAAACGCACGACGGCGGCAGGCCGGCGTCGTGCGCCCCCCAGCTTTCATCCGGGGAGGGTGGCGCTAGAGCTGCGCCTCCCGCCGGTCCAGCACGATCTGCTGGACATCCAGGTAACCGGACTGGAACCCGGCACGTGAGTAGCAGAGGTAGAACAGCCACATCCGCTGGAACACCGCATCAAAGCCCAGCGCGTCCACCTCGGCGGACCTGGCCAGGAAGCGCTCCTCCCACAGGCGGAGGGTGGCGGCGTAGTGGTCCCCCATCCCCATGCGCTCCCGCACGCGGAGGGTGGTGTGCTGCTGCGTGACCCCTTCGATGGCCCGCACGGACGGCAGGAACCCGCCCGGGAAGATGTACTTGTGCACCCAGGTGTAGGCGTTGCGCGTGGCCAGCATCCGGCCGTGGGGCATGGTGATCGCCTGGATGGCCACCTTCCCGCCCGGAGCCAGGACGCGGTCGATGGTCTGGAAGTAGATGGGCCAGTACTCGTAGCCCACTGCCTCGATCATCTCCACGGACACCACGGCGTCGTACTCGCCTTCCACGGCCCGGTAGTCCTGCAGTGCCACCGTCACCTTGTCCGCGTACCCGGCCTCGGCAATGCGCCCCTGGGCCAGCGCCTGCTGCTCGCTGGAGAGCGTCACGCTGTAAACGCTGGCGCCGCGGGCTGCGGCCCGCAGGGCAAGCTCGCCCCAGCCGGTGCCGATTTCCAGGAGCCTGGTTCCCTCGCCCACGCCTGCCTTGTCCAGCAACCTGTCGATCTTCGCCTGCTGCGCGTCCGCCAGGACGCCGAAGTCCACGGAGTCCAGCTGTCCCGCAGCCGATGGGAACAGGGCTGACGAGTAGCTCATGGTGGTGTCAAGGAAATTGGCGAACAGCTCGTTGGACAGGTCGTAGTGCCGTGAGATGTTGCTTCGCGTGTTCTGCTCGGCGTTCCGTTCCTGCCGGGGTGTACGCGGCAGGTACAGGGAGCGGAGCTTCTGCAGCGGCATGGGGATAAGGCTGTCCACGGATGCCGCGAAAACTTCCAGGACGGCTGCGAGGTCGCTGGCTTCCCAGTCGCCGGCCATGAAGGATTCGCCGAGCCCGATCAGGCCGTTGTCACCGATCCGGACCTCGAAAGCCTCCGGCCGGACCATCGTCATCACCGGCGCCTCAGGACCGCCCATGCCCAGGACCGTTCCGTCCGGGTACGCCACGCGGAGGGGCAGCCGCCTGGCGGCCCCTTTAAAGAGCAGGCCCGCGGCTTTGCCTGCCACGGCAGCTTTGGCTCCCGACGGCGGCTGGGCAACTCCCGGCCAGATCTCCGGATTGATGGTGGCGGGCGATGCCGGCACTCCGGTGGGCGTCCAGGCGGCGGGGCCGTTGCCCCCGGCCGGGCTGCTTGCCTTGGAGTGGGCTGCGGCGGTGCCGTTGTCGTCCGTCATTGTCATTGAACTGCCTCCTGTGAGGTGTGGTGTGGCTTGGTGACGACGGGCAGGCGTCTTGCCCAGAGTTTAATGCCCTGCACCCTGATCAGGGCGGATACCAGCAGCGGCGCGGCCGGTACCTGGATGGCGGCAGCAACGATGTTCCGTGCGGTGGCGGGACGCCGCCGTCCGTCCATGGTGGCCACGAAGGGCCGCTGGCCTTCGCGTTCCAGCACGATCGATACGGCCAGCCGCTCCCCCGGGGCCGGCAGCTTCATCCGGTACTGCCCGTCGACGTCGTTGAAGGGCGAAACGTAGAAGGCTTTGGGCACGGAGGCCCGGCCTGCCGCATCCGTCCGGAGCAGGTAGCAGTGACGCTCACCGTATGTGTTGTGGACTTCGGCCACGACGCATTGGAGGTCGCCATCGCTCCGGTAGCACCAGAACAGGGACAGCGGGTTGAAGACGTAGCCGAAGACCCGGGCGCTTGCCAGCATGCGGATGGCACCGCCGTCGGGCTCGATGCCCTGGGTCCGCAGGTAGCGTTCCACGTTGGACCGGATGGTTTCGTCCGGATCGCCGAGGTGGTCGCCGGCGTGGAATCCGGCCAGCGGCCGCAACCAGGCGGGCACGCGGGGCAGCCGGTCGACGTCGACGAACCAGCTGTAGCTGCGGTAGGTGAACGCGTTCTTCAGCGGGCTTTGCCGCACGTGTGAAATCGAGGTCCGGTAGATGGCCGCCGCAGGGGCCGCGGCACCATCGGTGATGGCTGTGCCGGCGTTCATGGCTACACCGTAGCTCACGAGGGTTCCGCCGCTTGGGCGAACTCGCGCTCCCCCTCGTCGGCAGCATCCGCGGGGCCGGCCTGGACGGGAGCCCAACGGCGGCCCAACTTTTCCGCGGCGCGGACTCCGGCAAGGGCTCCGTCCTCGTGGAATCCCCACCCCAGGTAGGCGCCGGCAAAAGCAATTTTTCCGTCGCCCAGGGCGGAAATCGCCTCCTGCGCCTTCAGCGATTCCGGCGTGTACTGGGGGTGTTCGTACACCATCCGCTCCAGCACGGTGCCGTCTCCGATGAGATCGGACTCGCCGAGGCTGACAAGGTAGGGGCGGCCGTCCTGCGGTTCAAGCCGCTGCAGGCGGGTGAGGTCGTAACTGACCAGGACCCTGTCCGGCCGGGCATCGCAGGACGGCAAACGGTAGTTCCAGGAGGCCCGGGCGTTCTCCGCGGACGGCAGCACGGCCGGGTCGCGGTGGAAGACGGTGTGGTTCACGGAATACGGCATGCCGCCCAGCGCTTCCTTCTCCTCCGGGGTGGCGTCGGCGAGGAACCCGAGGGCCTGGGCCGGATGGGTGGCAATCACGACAGCGTCAAAGTCTTCCAGCGTGTCTCCGGCCGCGAGCTCCACACCCGAGTCGTGGCGCCGGATGGCGGTAACGGGCGTGTTGAGCCGTACGTCCGGCAGCGTCGCGGCCAGCTTTTCCACGTACCGCGCAGATCCACCCGTGACCGTCCGCCACTGCGGCGAGCCCTTGAGGCCGAGCAATCCGTGGTGGCCGAGGAAGGTGAACAGGTAGCGGGCAGGATAGTTCAGTGCGGTGGTCGGATCGCATGACCACACCGCGCTGACCACGGGCGTCATGAAGTGGGAGATGAAGTACTGGCTGAAGTTTTCGCGGGCCAGGAACTCTCCGAGCGTGGGTTCAGGGGTCTGTGGTTCGCCGCTCACGGCCGAGGCCGGGGCAGTCTTCAGCAGGGCGCGGGCCCTGCTGTAGAACCGGGTGACTTCCAGCAGCATCAGCAGGTAGCGTCCGCGCAGCAGGCTGGAGGGGCGGGCAATGATGCCGCGGGCTCCGTCACGGGCCCCCGCGTACTCCAGGCCGCAGCCGTCGCAGCGGATGGACATGCTCATCTCGGAGTCCTGGGTTTCGACGCCGAGCTCGGCAAACAGCCTCAGGAGAGTGGGATAGGTGCGTTCGTTATGGACAATGAACCCCGTATCCACACCCATCAGGGAGCCGTCCGGCTGGGGCATGTCGTGGGTGTGGGCATGCCCGCCCAGGCGGGAATCGGCCTCGAACAACGTAACGTCGTCCTGCCGGTTGAGGACATAGGCGGCGGTCAGGCCTGCCACTCCGCTACCGATCACGGCAACGCGCCGCCTCTCGCCCCCACTCGCTGCTGGGTTAGGTGACAATCCATGCTCCTCTGCTGAACATCTGCCGCTGGCCGGCTATACAAACGGCAATTCGGCGCCGGTCCTGCAGCGGATGGGCGGATTGCCGCCTCTTTTTGTCCAACCCTACGGGCAAGGCACTCGGAGTACTGTTGGCAGGTGGTCAATCCGGTACACCTGAAGACTCTGATGGAGGTCACCCGCCTGGGCTCGTTCGCGGCCGCGGCGGCAACCCTGGGTTACACGGCGTCGGCGGTGTCCCAGCAGATGTCTGCCCTGGAGCGGGATACGGGCACCATCCTGTTCCAGCGTTCGGCGCGCAGCGTGGTGCCCACGGAGGCCGCAGTCGTCATGACCAGGCACGCGGCCAAGGTGCTCACCGACATCGAGGCCCTGATGGCCGCCGCGTCCAAAACCCAGGATGCCTCCAGCCAGGAACTCCGGCTGGGCATCTTCCCCAGCCTCGCCACTTACGTCCTCCCCCGGATCCTGAAGAATCCGGCCTGGAAGAACCTCGGCATCGACCTCCGCGTTTCGGTGGCCGAACCGGGACAGACCATCCAGGGGCTGCGCGCGGGAGGAGACCTGGACCTCGCCGTGGTCTTCCAGGTGGGGCAGACAGGGGTGGCGTGGCCGGCCACCATTAACAGGCAGTGGATTGGCGACGACGATTTCCGGGTGGTCCTTCCGCGCGACTGGGGATTCCGGCCGGACGCCGGGGTGGCAGCCGAACACCTGTCCGAGATGCCGTGGATCATGCACCATCCGGGCACCAGCGACGCCATGGTGATCGAACGGCTGTTTGCCGGCTGCAACCTCCACCCACGCGTTGTGGCGCACAGCGACGATTTCCACGCCAGCCTGGAAATGGCGGCTGCCGGATTGGGTGCAGCGCTGGTCCCCGAACTGGCGCTGCGGAACAAGCCCGCCGGCGTCGTGGTGCTCGACGTCCCCGAAATCCGGCTTGCGCGCAACGTTTTCGCGCTCCTGATCAATGACCGGAAAACGGCCAGGGTGCAGCTTTTTGTCGACCTGCTGGCCGAGACTCTGGCCGGAATGCGCACCGCGGTGAATTAGGCCTGAACGCTGGAATGCGCTGCGCTTCGGGGCTATGTTGAATCTATGAACAAGGTAGCCAGCCAGCATTTTGGCGAGATTGAGCTCAATCACGGCAGCGACCACCTCTTCGCCGCCAAGCATGAGCTGCGTGGCCACCCGCTCAAGATCGACCTTAATGTCACCGCCCATGACCACTTCGATGAAGCGGCCCTGCGCAAGGTGGACTACCGGCTCCGCTTCCTGCCCGAACTTGTTGATGAAGTGCGCGAGATGATCGCCGAGGAACTCGACCAGGAAGGCACCAGCCCGCAGGAGTACCTGCATTTCCACTGCAACGCCCTCAAGGATGAGCACCTGCAGAAGGTGTTTGGCGTGGAGGAACGCAGCCAGCTCACCAATGATGTCTTCCTCAAGGCCCTGAAGCTGGGCCACCTCGCCATCTACCCCGGGCAGCCCGAGCGCTACTTTGTCCTGGACTTCACGCTGGGCGAGCACTTTACGGACGAGGTGCTGGTTGCCTCCGCCGACGAGGACGGCGTGGTAGACGACGAAATCGTCTGGGAATCCTGAGCTGAAATGCACGACGCCGGCTGGTCACCCAGGTGACCAGCCGGCGTCGTCCCGCTTCTCAAGGTCCGGCGCCGGGCGCACCGGACCTTGAACCTCTGCGGGCTCCCTTAGCCCTGTTGCGTTACTTGGCGCCTTCGAGGAGTTCCGCGCGGACGGCCTGCGTTGCCTTGACCAGGTTGCGCAGCGACTCTTCGGTTTCGGCGTAGCCGCGGGTCTTCAGGCCGCAGTCAGGGTTGACCCAGAGCTGGCGGGACGGGACGTGCTTGACGGCGGTGGACAGCAGCTCGGTGACTTCCGCTTCACCCGGAACGCGCGGCGAGTGGATGTCGTAGACGCCCGGTCCAACGCCGCGGCCGAAGCCGTGGGATTCAAGGTCGTGCACTACCTCCATGCGGGAGCGGGCGGCCTCGATGGAGGTGACATCTGCGTCCAGGCCGTCGATCGCGTCGATGATCACACCGAACTCCGAGTAGCAGAGGTGGGTGTGGATCTGGGTTGCGTCGGCTGCACCGGCGGTGGCCAGTCGGAAGGAGTCAACGGACCACTTGAGGTAGTCGGCGTGGTCTGCCTTGCGCAGGGGCAGAAGCTCGCGCAGTGCGGGCTCGTCCACCTGGATGATCCTGATGCCTGCGGCCTCGAGATCGGCGATCTCGTCGCGAAGGGCCAGCCCCACCTGGTTGGCGGTTTCACCCAGCGGTTGGTCGTCCCGGACGAAGGACCAGGCAAGGATGGTGACCGGACCGGTGAGCATACCCTTCATCGGCTTGCTGGTGAGGGACTGTGCGTACTCTGCCCAGGCCACCGTGATGGGGGCGCTGCGGGTGACGTCGCCCCACAGGATGGAAGGCCGGGTGCAACGCGAGCCGTAGGACTGGACCCAGCCGTGGACGGTGACGTCGAAGCCTTCGAGGTTCTCTGCGAAGTACTGGACCATGTCGTTGCGCTCGGGCTCGCCGTGCACCAGGACGTCGTAGCCAAGCTCTTCCTGCAGGTCCACGACACGCTTGATCTCGTCCTTCATGAGCTTCTCATACTGCCCGTTGGTGAGATCGCCCCTGTTTTTGCGGGCACGGGCCGAACGGATTTCGGACGTCTGCGGGAACGAACCGATGGTGGTGGTGGGCAGCGGCGGCAGGCTCAGGGCCTCTTCCTGGGCGGCTTCACGGACGGAGTACTCCGAACGGGTGAAGTCAGCTGCGGTCAGCCCTTCGGTGCGGGCACGGACGTCCTGGCGGCGGACGCCTTCCGCGGTGGCTCTGGACGCGATCACGGCGGAGGCCTCGTCGATGGCTGCCTGGGCAGAAGCAGGGTCCGCCAGGTAGGAGGCGAGAGTCTTGACTTCGACGGCCTTCTGGTCGGAGAAGGCCAGCCAGCTGCGCAACTGGTCGGACAGCTGGGTTTCCTCGGCGACGTCGTGCGGAACGTGTTGGGTGGAGGTGGACGTGGACACTGCAAGGCTGCCGGCGGCGGCCTTCAGCTCATCCAGCTTTGCAGCGGAAGCGGCGAGGTCGTTGCGCCAGATGTTGTGGCCGTCAACGACGCCGGCAACCAGGGTTTTGTTGCCCAGAGCGGCGAGTGCAGCCGCGGAGGGAACCGCACCCTTGAAGACGTCAATGTGCAGGGCGTCGATGTTGGTGGCGGCAAGCGTACCGAGCTGGCCGTCCAGGGAGCCGTAAGGCGTGGAGACCAGGATCTGCGGCCGGTTGGCAGCCGATGAAAGGACGTCGTAGGCCCGGGCCACGGCTGCCTCGATGCCGGCTGCAGGCGTGTCCTGGTCCACCACCAGGGCGGGCTCGTCGAGCTGGACCCAGCCGGCGCCGGCGGCTGCAAGCTTCTCAAGCAGCTGGGCGTAGACCGGCAGGATGTCCTCAAGGCGGGACAGCGGCGCAAACCCGGCGGGAGCGTCGTCGGAAGCCTTGGACAGCAGCAGGTACGTGACCGGACCAACGATGTAGGGGCGGGTCTCGATGCCGTTCGAAAGGGCGAACGCGAATTCTTCAACTATGCGGTTGGATGCCAGGGCGAACTTGGTTTCGGGACCGATTTCCGGGACGAGGTAGTGGTAGTTGGTGTCGAACCACTTGGTCATTTCCAGCGGCTGCTGTTCCTTGTTGCCGCGGGCAAGGGTGAAGTAGCCGTCGATGTCCAGCTGACCCTCAGCGTTCAGGAGGTTGCCGAAACGTGCAGGAACGGCGCCCAGGTGTGCGGTGGCGTCAAGCACCTGGTCGTAGAAGGAGAACGTGCCGGGAACGGCTGCGGCTTCGGTCAGTCCGAGCTCCTGAAGCCGCCTGGCTGTGGTCAGCTGGATGTCCTTGGCGGCTGCGTCCAGTGCTGACGCGTCGATCTTGCCGGCCCAGTACGCTTCGACGGCCTTCTTCAGCTCGCGGCGGCGGCCGATACGCGGGTAGCCGAGGAGGGAAGCGGCGGGGAACGGAATGCGGGCGGTGTTCTGTTCAGTCATGGGAGATTCCTAAGAATGGGATACAGGCCTCTGTGGGCTTGTATCTGCGGGCATGGCAAATAGCGCTCGGCGTGGACGCAGGGCGAATGGTGCTGTGCTGGGTGTATTTGGGGCTGGTGGTGCCGAGGCAGGTGGTGCTGTCAGGAAGCGCTGCGAAGCGGCTCAGCTGGCGAGCTGGCCCCGGTTGGCGATGCTGCGGCTGCCGGAGCGGGTCTGGCGCGGAAGGGCCAGCTTGTCCAGCACCTCCAGCGCGCTCTGGTGCTCGTTGAACGTGTAGAGGTGGATTCCGGGGGCGCCGGCATCCAGTGCGGCGTTGGCCAGGTCCACGGTGGCATCGACGCCGACGTGAAGGCGCTCGATGTCCGTATCGGCCGCGGCCAGCCGCTCCGTGAGTTCCGCCGAAGGTTCCACGCCTGCGAGTTCCCCCAGGCGCTTGACGCGGCGAAGGCTTGTGAACGGCATGACGCCCGGGATGATCGGGATGGTCACCCCGGCACGGCGTGCCCGGGTAAGGAGGTCCGAGTACTGCGAGGAGTGGAAGAACACCTGGGTGATGGCGAAGTCCGCGCCGGAGCGCTGCTTGGCCAGCAAAACCTCGACGTCGTGTTCCTCGCTGGGTGACTCCGGGTGGCGGGTGGGATACGCCGCCACGCCCACCGCAATCTTGCCGGCGCACAGCAGGGCCGATCGGCGCTGCTCCACACGGCGGATCAGGTCGATCAGGTCCTGGGCGTAGCGGAGGGAGCCGTTCACTGGCTGGCTTGCGTCGTTGGGAAGGTCACCGCGGAGGGCGAGGATCCCGCGGACACCGGTATCCAGCAGCTGGCCGATGATGCCGGCGAGCTGCTCCGGCGTGTTCCCCACGCAGGTGAGGTGCGCCAGCGGCCGGAGGGTGGTTTCCAGGAGGAGCCGGTCGATCAGCTCGATGGCAGTGTCCCGGTTGGACCCGCTGGCACCGTAGGTGACGGAGACGTAGTCCGGTTCCGTGGTTTCCAGTTCCCGGATGGTGGTCCACAGCGTTTCGGCAGCGGCCGGCGAACGGGGCGGAAACAGTTCATAGGACAGCGCCACCGGGGCGGCGTCTGAGAGGTTTGGATGTGTGTCAATAAGGCTTGGTGGTGACATTTGCGTCCTTGGCTTTGGGCCATTGGAGCTCCCTGCGGATAGGGCTGCAGGAAGCCGGCAATGAATTTGAGTTTGGGGAACACGGAAGAACTCCACAGGGACGCAGCCGCGACTGTTACGCCTGTCTTGAAGTTGTCCGTGAGCAAATGTCAGGCCCACATGGGGGCACCCACACCCTCCAAACGGAGGATCGCTGACACGTTACCGGGGTAACTTGTCTATGACTCTATGAGCGGGCCGGCATGTCATTCAAGTCGGCTCCGAATTAAGACGCAGTTTTACGCCCGGTTTCGATGCACTGGTGAAGATTATTCGCTCCAGCTACCCACCGGGTCCGACCGCAGGGCTACCAGGGCCTGTCCGGGCCCTGGTTGTACCCGGTGTCGTTGAGGTAGTCCTCCCGTTCCCGTCCCGTGTTGCGTTCGCGCTGGGACTGCCGTGCGCTCTCCTCGAGCTGTTCCAGCTGGCTTTGCTGCGGAGAGTCCGCCTCTTCTTCAGCGGGGCCCGCATCTTCAGCGGGCTGCTGTGCAGCGTCACCGTCCGTGCCGGCAGCCTCCAGCTTCCCGGCCAGGCGTCCGCTGGCCTCGTCCAGCCGCTCCCCCACGGAGCCATCACGTGTGTCCGAGGGGCCGGTAAAGCAGCCTTCGGGGGCCGCCTCGACAACTGCCAGCGCGTCGGAGAACAACGCCGCGGCCGACGCCGGATCCTTCCCGCGCAGCTTGTCATCGCCCAGGCGTTCGGTCGCCAGCACGAGGTTCACCCTGATGACACAGGCATCGGCAGACCCGGCGGCGGCTCCGGGAACCAGGTCCAGGGCTTCGGCAAAACGTTGCCGGGCGGCGTCGAAGTTCCCGCCGAGGACTTCGGCGTCCCCGGCGGCAAACGGGGCCTTGTGTGGCTCAGGAACATTGAGGGGCTGCAGCCATCCGGCGGCGCCGGCGGCAGCACGGGCGTCCCTGGCGTCGAATGCCGTGGCTGCCTGGCTGCCAAGGACGCCCAGGCTCAGGAGCTTGGCCGCGATGCCGAGTACCAGGATGACCGGCGCGGCCGAGCCCACCAGCAGCAGGCGCCGCTTTCGCAGCCGCTCAGTTCTCTGCTCAGGTCCCTGGCGTTGGTCCGTCCCGTTGTCCCGGCTCCCGTGTGTTGCTTCCGTGCTGTGGCGCAGAGGCCCGTTGGGCGGCAATGGTTTGGTGGCGCTCATGGGACGCGTTCCCCCCGTTCGGCTGCCCTGGCCGGGGCGGAGGACGCTGCACGGGGCAGTTCCCGGTACCGGCGGATGATCATCACAGCATCCGGGAGGGCAAGCGCGAAGGCTCCCGCCGCGAACAGCCAGTACAGCTCCGTCCGGCCTTCCAGGGAATCGCCGCTGCGCTCGGGGCTGCCCGGGCGGGCCTCCTGCATCATGGGACCAACGGGGTCTCCGGCTTGCCGGTGCACGTACGGTAGGCCCAGTTGCCCGGCAACATCCTGCAGCCGCGGCTCATCGATGCGGGAGAGGGCGTCCGCCCCGCCACCGTCACGCACGTAGGGCCCGTCCGCGCTTTCACCCGGATCACCGGAGTTTTCCTTCATGCGGGCGCCCGCGGCCGTGCCGTATCCCAGTACCGCTCCCCCCGCCACCAGGCTGCCATCCAGGTTTAAGCGTTCCGGCTCCTTGCCGCTGGTCTGCTCGCCGTCGCCCAGGTAGTACACCAGCCGAGGGCGCTCCGGGTGGCTCTGACGCGCGGCGTCGAGACGCTCGGAAAGGACCTGGCGGGCAGCCGTGATGCTGCTGCCCTTGGCGAAGGCGGTTACCTGCGGCTCCAGGACGGTGACCATGGTCTGCAGTGCCAGGGTGTCGGTGGTCAGCGGCATCCGGACGAAGGCTTTCGTGTCGAAGGTAATCAGCGAGAACCGTGCTCCGGGCAGTTCCTTGGCGATGGCCATGATGTCCTGCCGGACACCATCCATCCGAGGGGCTGAGGTCCCGTAGTCTTCAGCCACCATGCTGGTGGTGGTGTCCACCACGAAGAACACGTTCAGGTCCGTCGTGGCTGCCTGCGAGGTGCCGCCCGGCAGGGCGGGGCGGCACAGTGCCGCCACCAGGAACACTGCCAGCACGCAGCGGCGCAGCCAGGCGCGATTCCCCGTCAGCCGGGTCCGGGTCATAGCCGCAACCTCCACAGCGCGGCGCCGAGCGTTATCCCGGACAGGACGGCCACTCCCAGCGGAAGGACCGGCTGGTCCGAGACCACCGCCCTCGGGGCGCCTTTGAGGGCCGTGGCCTCCGTTTGCTGCACAGCGGCAACGATTCCCGGCACCGCCCCGGGATTGTCCAGTGCGTAGTAAGAGCCGCCCGTGGATTCCGCAGCCGTGCGAAGCTGCGCACCCGGCTGCCCGGCGTCGGAACCGTAGTCGAGGTCCCCCGGGTTCAGTGCGTACACGCGAACTGTCCTGTCCCTGGCCAGCGCGGCCGCCTGCGGAAGCGTCAGGATCGGATTGCCGGATACATAGTTGTCAGTGGCAAGCACCACCGACCGGGAGCGCTTCGCTGCGGAGCCGTCCGGGCCCGCGTCACTGCCCTGGGTACGGGGGAACCCGCTGAGGCAGGAGGCCAGCCCGTCGCCGATGAGCGAGGAACCGCGTCCGCCCCAGGTGCCGTCCAGGAAACCGGAGCTTCCCGGCTTGCCGTCGAAGGCGTCGCGTGCCAGCAGCAGCTGGTCACGGGCATAGTCGTAGTCGTCCGTCAGCGGGAAGACCTGGCTTCCGGTGCTGTCGAAGATGGTCAGGCCGATCCGTTCACCGTCGAATTCCCGGGCCAGTTCGGCGAAGACTTCCACCACGGCAGCGTCGGCGCTGCTCATCGAGCCCGAAACGTCCAGGCACAGCATGATGTCCCGGTTTCGCTGCTCCGGCACCGTGGTGGTGAGCTGGACGGGGCGCGCCGCTGCAACAGCGGCCGACGCCAGCAACGCGGCGCAGGCGAGCCCGGCCACGGCAAACCACCGGCGGTGGCGGCGCAGGGCGTCCTGGTATTCGGGCAGCATGGTGAGGCGGTCGCTGTGGGCGGCAGGCCGGCGTCGGACGTCTGCCTGCCGGTGGCGCAGGGCGATCCAGGCTGCTGCCGCAGCCGCCAATGCCGCTGCGGGGAGCAGCCACCAGAACATCAGCTCCATGCCCGCACCGTCTCCCGGGCAGTGGCCGCGGTGGCCGATACGGGCGGCAGCGGCTCCGGACCGAATTCTCCCGGGTAGATGGCGCCGACGGCGGCGGCGGCCGCGGGCAGGGGATGCCGTTCCAGGTCTGCGTGCGTCATCCGCGGGGCGTCAACTCCTGAGGCGTCCCGGACGAAGCGGCGCAGCAGGTGGCTGATGTTTTGATGGGCCGCGCGGGCATCCGTGGTTCCGGCGGCGGCGTCCTGCTCGGCGTCGTTAATGCGCTGGATATAGGCGGCCTTGAGGGCGGCGAGGTCGGTCAGCTGGGCGGGCCGCCGGTTTTCCGGGGCGGCCCGTGGCGGGCGGGTGGAGGCGAAAGCGAAGACGTACCAGGCTGCCACGAGCGCTAACAGGGCCAAGCCGGCCCACATCCATGCCGGGCTGTACTGGAGGGGGCCGAAAAAGACGGGCTCATCCTGCACGGCGGTGCCTTTCCAGGAGCGCGAAGAGCGCGCTGACCACGTCCTGGCTGCCGTCCACGGTCCCCTCCGTAATGCCGGCCCGCCGCAGCATGGCGTTGCGGGTTGCATCCCGTTCGGCCGTGGCATCGGCGTATGCGGCGGCAATGTCCGCGGTGGCGGCAAGGTGGATCGGGAGGACAGCGGAGTCGCGGACGCTGAAGTACCCGGCACCGTCGCCGGGCCCGGTTCCGGAGGGCACCAGATCCGCGTCCCGGATAGTGAGCCAGAGGATTTCGTGCTGGGCCCGGAGCCTGCGGAGGAGCTGTTCCAGGGCGGGGGACGCCGGGATTTCGTCCGCGACGACGAAGAGGAGGTTGCGTCCTTTGACGGTACGCGCCACGTGGTCCAGCTGGTCCGCGATCCTGCTGGGCGCAGCGTTCAGGCCCGCGCGGGAATCGACGTGCCGGAGGAGCCGTTCCAGGTGGGCTTCGCCGGCCTTCGCGGGGAGGGCTCCGGTGCCGGAAGAGTCACCGCTGACCAGCCCCACCACGTCGCCGTGCCGGTACGCCAGGTATCCGGCCACACCCAGGGCCATGACGGCGATGTCCTTCTTAGCCTCGCCTGACCGCGAGACAGCTGCCATGTTCCGCCCGGTGTCTGTAACCAGGATGACCGTTTGCCTCCGGACCGCGACGTAGCGGCGGATCAGCGGCGATCCGTGCCGGGCCGAGGCTTTCCAGTCGATATCGCGGACTTCGTCGCCGGGGACGTAGGCGCGCAGGTCATCAAAGTCGAGGCTGCGTCCGCGGAAGACTGAACCGTACTCGCCGTCGAGCATTCCCCGGGCTTTGCGGTGGGCGAAGATGGCCATCTTCGATTTCACCCTGTGCAGGAGGCTGGTCATCCCGGCGGCCTCAGGGGGTTTGGACGGCGGCGACGACGGCGTCGATCACCGTTTCGACCGGCACCTGCTCCGCGACGGCGTCAAAGTTGAGGATGATCCGGTGGCGCAGCACCCGGTGCGCCAAAGCCTTGACGTCCTCCGGAATAACATGGTCGCGGCCGTGCAGGAGTGCCAAGGCCCGGGCGGCCTGGCTGAAGGCGATACTGGCACGGGGGCTGGCGCCGAACTCGATGAAGTCCGCCAGCCGCCGCTCAATGTACTGGCCAGCGTTGCGGGTGACGAACACCAGACCCACGATGTAGTTGACGATCGAGGGGTCGAGGTAGATGCGCCGGACCAGGTCCTGCGCAGCCCTGACCGCGTCCAGCGATACGGCGGCGGCCGGCACCTGCTCCGGGCTGAAAACCCCGGCGTCAATGCGCCTGATGATTTCGGCCTCTTCCGCCGGCGATGGATAGTCCAGCACGTCCTTGAGCATGAAGCGGTCCATTTGGGCTTCGGGCAGCTGGTAGGTGCCCTCCTGCTCAATGGGGTTTTGTGTGGCGAGCACCAGGAACGGGGACGGCAGTTTGTAGTCCTGCCCGCCGATGGACGTCTGCCGCTCCTGCATGGCTTCGAGCATGGCGCTCTGGGTTTTTGCGCTGGAGCGGTTGATCTCGTCCAGCAGCACGATATTGGCGTGGACCGGGCCAAGCTGCGTGACGAAGGTGCCCTTGACGGCGTCGTAGATCTGCGTTCCCACGATGTCGCTGGGCAGGAGGTCCGGGGTGCACTGAATGCGGCGGAATCCGGCGCTGACCGCCTCCGCCACAGTTTGGGCTGCCGTGGTTTTGGCCAGCCCGGGGACGCTTTCGAGCAGGACGTGGCCGCCGGTCAGCAGGCCCACCAGCAGGGATTCGCGGAGCCTGGCCTGGCCCACCACCTTGGCCTCGAAGCTGCGTGAAATGCCGGCCACCACCTGCTGCGCCCGGGCCAGTTCGGCCGGTTCGATTCTCGCGGACGCGCTGGTTTGAAGCACTGGATTCCCCCTGGTGGCTGATCGTGGCGCGGCGGGCCTGCCGGCCGCGCTCCGCCAGCAATCCTATCCACATCCGGTGCGCCGCGTCCCGGAAAGCCGGCCCCGATGGGGACCTCTCCCCATCGGGGGCACGCAGGTCTATCCTTTTGCCATGAGCGAGCTTCCAGCCAGTTACAAGGAATTTCTTTCCGACAAAAGCGCGCTGTTCATCAGCACAGTAAAGCCTGTCCTGCAGCAGTCGGCAGCGGACAAGCTCCACGGCGTCCGGGTCACTTACAACCCCGGATCCACCGGCCACCAGGCGCATGTGGATGACACGCTGCCGTTTGGTGTGGTTTTCGAAGACATCGACTGAACCGGCGGGACGCGGTTCCCCTAACTCTCCAGCAGGAGCCGCTGCGCCCGGGGCGCCAGGGTGTGTTCGAGGACGAGAGACGCTGCCCCGATGGCACCCACGTCCTCGCCCACGCCGGTACCCACCACCTCGATGGGGTGGATGAGTCGGGCTGCACTGTGTGCTTCAAGCAGCGCCGGTACCTTGGCCAGGAACCGGTCCGCCATGCCGCTCCAGAAGGGGCCGCCGAACACCACCCGTTCCACGTCCAGCGTGTTGGTCACCACGGAAATGGCGCGGGCAACCAGCGTGGCGGATTTGTCGATGATGGCCATGGCGCGTTCGTCGCCGGCGTCGGCAAGTTCGCACAGCCTCGCGAAGCTCTGCTGGACCTCCGCGCCGCTGTTGCCGGGCCGGGAGCCGTTCAGGATGCCCGCGGCCTCCGCTTCAGCCACCAGGACCTGCGGGATGCAGGACGATTTCACACAGCCGCGCAGCCCGCAATCGCACGGGGGTCCATCCGGGTCCACCATGATGTGGCCGATTTCTCCGGCATTGCCGGATGTGCCGCGGATGACTTCGTCGTTGAGGACAATGCCGCAGCCGATGCCGGTGCCCATGTACATGAACACGAAGCTGCCGGCGCCGCTTGGGCCGCCGGCCCAGGTTTCCGCCACGGCGGCGCTGGTGACATCCTTGTCCACCAGGACGGAGTATCCGGTGGCCTCGGACAGGGCGTTGCGCAACTCCACCCGGTCCCACCCCGGAAGCAGCGGCGGGTCCACCACCGTTCCATTATCCAGGTCGATGGGGCCGGGCGCAGCCACGCCGAGTCCGGCGATCCGGTCCCGGTCGACGCCGGATTCCTCCACTACCCGGGCAACCTGGGCTGCGATGGTGGCAATGACGGCTGAAGGATCGTTGCCGCCTGGAGTGTCGATCCGCGCGTGCTGGACGACTGATCCCACCAGGTCCATGACGACGAAGGTGGTCACGGCGGGGTCGAGGTGGACGCCGACGGCATACATGCCCTTGGGGTTGAGGCGGAGGATGGTCCGGGGCTTACCCGGGCCGCTGCCTTCCTTCCCTGCTTCGACAATCAGGTTCTGGTCCAGCAGGCGGCGGGAGATGTTGGAGATGGTCTGCGGGGACAATCCCACGATCTGGGCCAGTTCAACCCGGCTGAGCCCGCCCGAGGTCCGGCGGATGGCGTCAAGGATGACTGTGAGGTTGAAATCCCCCATCCGTGGCAGGTTGGTTCCGCGCCTCGGTGAGGATTGGCGGATTTCAGACACGGTTACCCCTAAACGTCTTGGGCCACGTAGTTGTGGTGCTGCTTGAATCGTACGTTACGCGTGGGCACAGACACATAGCCGGGTTGGCTGCCCGGCGTGGCGACGGTCCGTGGCTATCCGGCGGACCTTCGGACACTGCGCGTGACAGTGAATTTGGGGTTGTTTCCCTCCACGGTGGTGGGCCCTACCTCCCGTTCCAGTGCAGGAAGGTAGGGCAGGTGCCTGTTGTAGACGGTCCAGAGTTCACCGCCGGGAGCAAGGACCCTGCCGGCCGCTTCAATCAGCTTCAGGCCCGCTCCCGCGTGGACCCCTGCGCCTACGTGGAACGGCGGATTCAGCAGGACCAGGTCGGCGCTGGCGTCGGCCATGGTGCCCAGGGCATCATCCTGCAGCGCGCTGATCCGCCCGTCGAGCCCGTTTGCCCGGGCGGTGGCAAGTGCTGAGGCAACAGCCGCGGCCGACTGGTCCGTGGCGGTCACCTGCGCCTCCGGGTATTTCCTGGCGTACATGGCGGCGAGGATTCCCGTCCCGCAGCCGAGATCCACCGCGTGCCGGGCCGGTTTCATGGCCGGAAGGAAGGTCAGCAGGAACCGGGTGCCGATGTCCAGTTTGGGACCGGCGAACACGGCTCCATGGGCTGCGACGTCCAGGCCGAGTTCCCCGAGGTGCACGACGACGGGAAAGGGCGCGGGCGGCTGGCCCGCCTTCGCGTGGGAAGCCACGATGACGCGGGACTTTTGCCGGGCGAGCTGGGGCTGGACCGAGTCGAAGTGCCGTTCGAGGACGCCGTTCATGCCGAGCGACATGTGTTTCACCCGTCCGCCGGCGAGCAACAGGACGCCGGGCGCCGCATGGCGGGCAACCGCGGCAGCCACTTCATCCAGCTCGGCCAGGGTTTTCGGCAACTGCAGCAGCACCGCCTCCGCCCCGGACAGGAGTTCGGCGCCGAGCGGCAACTGGCGGAACTCCGGCACCCGGACGCTGCCGGCGTCGTCCGTCTCCTGCGCCGCCTGCCATGCGAGGGCATTTTGCTGCAGCGCGCGTTCTCCCGTGACCAGGTCCTGGTGCACGCGCAGCGTGCCCGGCGCCAGCAGATCCAGGGCGCCCAGCGTGAGGGCGCCGTAGCGGTCGCCGATGACGGCGACTGCGCTGCCGGGGCGCACCGAAGCTGCGGCAGTTTCCAGGAGCAGCCTGTCCGTGGCATCCCATGCCTGCAGGTTGGGCGCCTCCACGTCAGGGCGCCGCCGAAGGATCCCGAAGATCCGGTCAATACTGTCTGTTACCACGTGTTCCCTGCCGTTGTTCGTTCGCTGCGGG
>Ga0160459_100225_pt1 | contig 28677 bp, 28 predicted proteins | sample HID1973K_E6MG_FD_108208 | JGI IMG/M metagenome (GOLD analysis project Ga0160459, IMG submission 108208) | Enriched mosquito-associated microbial communities from UW Madison campus, WI, USA - HID1973K_E6 MG | ecosystem: Host-associated > Arthropoda: Insects > Digestive system > Unclassified ... | reverse complement strand
GGATCCTGGAAGCCGGCGGGGGAGCGGCCGAGATCAGGCCCTACCTGGCTGACACGTTCACGCTCGTGGAGGCACCCCACCTGCTGGCGCCCGGGGGTTCTACCCGCACCCTCGCGGACGTGTTGGCAGGCGCCGACCAAAGTTCGCAGGTGGTGGCCAACCAGGAGTTCATCATCAGGAGGACAACCTGCGAAGGCGGACGCGTGGCTGTCGAAGCTGACTGGTCCGCAACCGTGCTGATGGACATCCGCTACTGGGACCGCGGTGAGACTATCCGGGCGCGGACCTCGTCGGTCTTCGAAGTCCGTGACGGGCTGATCGTCAGCCAGGACAGCTACGACTGCTACTTCCGCTGAGACCGGTTGCGTCGAACTCCTGCTGCATGGTGAACCGCCCGGCCACCCACTGGTTGATGGCAGGGGATGCAGCGGCCGCGCCGATCACGGTGTTCCGCAATGCAAGGACCCGGGCGGGCAGCGGCCGGCCCAGCAGCATATTGATTTCAGCCTGCCGCCGCGCCCGCAGGGCTGCCCGGCTGCGGCCCCGCTCGTAATCGCGGAAGGCCTCCGGGGCGTGCCTGCCCGTGACTGTCTGGACGATCAGCGGGGCCAGGGCGTGGGCGTCGAGCCATCCCAGGTTCATCCCTTGCCCACCGATGGGGCTGATTTCGTGGGCGGCGTCCCCCACCAGGATCACGCGTCCGGCCACGGTCCTGCGGGCCACCGATGATCTGACGCTGAAGGCGCTGAGCATCGTATTGGTGGCGGGCACCGGGTGGATGCCGGTCCGGTCCGCTACGAGCCGGGCCAGTTCTTCCGGGGTTGCCCCTCCGGCGGGTTGTCCCAGCCGGACCACCCAGCGCCGGACGGCGCCCGGAAGCGGAAACGACTCGACGATGCCTGCGCTCTCGAGGAAGAGCACGGCCCGGTCACCAAATTCCGGGTGGTCCGCGAAGTCACCCATCAGATAGTGGTCGGGGTAGGTTTTCCGCCGGACCGGGACGCCGAGCAGGTCCCTGACCGTGGACCGTGGACCGTCCGCGCCGACCACTATCGACGCCCGGAATGTACTGCTCCCTTGCGCGGCACCCCCGGCGGGCGTTGCCGACACACTGGCGCTGCCGCCGTCGTACGCTACCTCGCGTACCTCCATCCCCCTGACCAGCGCGCAGCTGTCGAGGGCGTGCACCTGTTCTTCCAGCAGCTGCTCGGTCCGGTACTGCGGCAGCGAAAGGACGAACGGAAATGCTTCCGATACTCCGGCGAACGGCATGCGGCCCACGGTCCGGCCACGGCTGACCGCCAGCCCGGAAAGGATGGGGACGCCTTCGGCCACCATCCGGCGGGCGATGCCCAGCTGGTCCAGTGCGGCGAGGGCCGGCGGGTGGATGCCAATGGCCCGGGAATGATGGTTCCTGGCGGATCTCTGTTCCAGGACACGGACGGTAATGCCTTGCCGGAGGAGGACGGCGGCCAGGTACAGGCCCACCGGCCCGCCCCCGACGATGACCACATCAGCATTCATGGCCGCCTGCGCAGTGCCAGCACCTGGTGGAAGGCTGCACCGGGTTCCACGGTCCAGCCCGGGGGAGCGAGGGCGGACAGCTCCGCGGCCGTATAGCTGCGCCGAATCGAGGTCAGCCCGTCTTCCCGGATGAAGGAGTTCTGAAGGGGGAGGGTGGCTACCCCGAAAAGGGCGAAGGCCACCGGACTGCGGCGCAGGTCGTTGTGCAGGGCTTTCTTCCGGGCAAGCACGTCCGAGTGGGCCAGCAGGTCGGTGAATTCTTCCGTTCCGAGATGGTGCAGGACGTGGTTGGAGATAACGACGTCGAACACGGCACCTTCGCTGACCAGCTCGGCACTGTGCGCCTGCCGGAAGTCCACGCCGCTGGTCGGCGGCCGGTTGCGGGCGAAGGCAGCCGCGCGCGGATCCGGGTCGATGCCCGTGATCCTGACGGCAAGCCCATCCAGGGCGGCCCAGCGGGCGAGCATGACGGCGAGGTCGCCGCCGCCGGACCCGATGTCAAGGATGCTGGCCGGTCCGGCTGACAGGACAGGACGCAGTTCTGCGACGTACAGCCGCCTCCAGCCGGACACGATCCTGTTGACCAGGCCGAACTGGCGGTAGGTGTTCTCCAGCTTCCGCGCATCGCAGTCCGGCAGGTCCATCTGTTCCAGCTCGCCTGCCGCACGCTCGGGCCAGATGCGCACCGGCTCAGGCCACCGGGATTTCCTGCAGCAGCTCTTCCTGCCTCGTCCCAGCCGGGTCCCCGGCCGCTGCCGGCACCTGCCGCAGCTTGGTCAGGAGGGCTGTTTCCACTGTCAGGCCGGGGCCGAATGCCATGGAACAGATCCGTTCGTCTCCCGGTTCGCTGTCCTGTTCGAGGATGTGCCGGAGGACAAAGAGTACTGTGGCGCTGCTCATGTTCCCGTAGTTGCGCAGGACTTCCCGGGCCGGGACCAGCTGTTCGTCGGTGAGGCCTAACCGGGACTGGACCTTGTCCAGGATGCTGCGGCCGCCAGGGTGGATAGCCCAGTGCCTGATGCCGGTGTAGGGGAGTGCTTCGAGGTGGGGCTCGCGGGCCAGCAGCGGCTGCAGAGCGCCGACGATGTGATCGTCGATGATGTGCGGGACGTAGTTGCCGAGCACCATTTCGAAGCCGTGGTCGCCGATGTTCCAGGCCATGGAGTCCTCGCCAACCGGCGTCAGCACCGTTTCGAAGTGGTCGAGCTGTAGCAGGGCGGTTTCCTCCGCTGCCGGGTTGGCCGTAACGACGGCGGCCGCGGCACCGTCGGCAAACAGGGCCGATCCCATGATGGTGTCCGGGTCATTGGACGTCCGGACGTGCAGTGAGCACAGTTCGGCACAGACGACGAGGACGACGGCGTTCGGGTCGGCTTCGCAGAACAGCTTGGCCGCGCGGAGGGCCGGAAAGGCCGCGTAACAGCCCATGAAGCCAAGGTGGTAGCGCTGCACCGACGGGTCCAGGCCGAGCTCGCGGACGATCTTGTAGTCAGGGCCGGGGTTGAAAAAGCCGGTACAGGAGACTGTTATGAGATGAGTTATGTCAAGTAAATCGAGGTCCGGGCAGGCTTTGACGGCGGCAGCGGAGGCCTCGACAAACAGCTTGGTGGCCTCACGGGCGAAGATGTCGTTGCGGACCTTGGTGCTGGGATTCAGGAGAAGTCCCGAGTCCGGGTCGTAGAACTGTGGATCTTCGGAGCGGAATGCGTTGGTCAGCTCGTTGACGGCAGTGAACCTGGTCTCAATGGCAGCCGAGTCGAAGCACGTGCCCACCAGCCGTGAACCGAGCCTGCTGAGTCCGGGTTGCGCGGCGAAAACGTCACGCGCCTCTGCCTGGATCAGCTTTGTTGCCGGAACTGCAGTTTCAAGTGAACGCACGTAGACCGTCATTGACCCATTCTTAACGAGCCCATCCACAAAGACAATGGTTCACCGGTTTGACCTGCGGAATTGCCCCCGGCTGCCCCTATCCGCGCATGCTCCCGGAACGCCGATAATCAACATTATGTCAAGTAACTGAAAACTGCCGCTCCGGAAGGGGCGGTCAGCCTCTCCCCTCGTTCTGTGTGCGAGGCCTTCAGATCGGCCCGTCAGGCAGCGTCCTGTGGAAGCACCAGGAGGTATCCGGCCGGCAGCTGCGAACTCCATCGCCGGGGTTCCCTGACAACAAACTGGGTGGCGAGTTCCTCAGGCGTCAGCAGGCTGTTGGGTACAGGTGACGGCCCCCATTGTTGGCTGCCGTAGGGGTACAACGGATCCATGACATGGATTCCGGTGACACGGAAGTCCTGGAACTTCGCCGGATCACCAACCGACTCGAAGCCGCTCATCACCCATGCATGCCGGCCGCTCCACATCACCAGGCCCACCGGCCGGCCCGTCTCGGCGATTGCACGCGCCGCCGTCTGCAGGGCCACCCCATAGTCGGCGACGCTGACCACGCTGTAGGGACCCATCCCGGAAGCGGTGAGCACGTGCGCCCAGCCAAACGGGTTGGCACCGTTGAAGGAGTCGGATGACCGTGCGCGGGCCAAGTCCCACAGCTCCCCCTGCTGGACGCTGTCCGACCACGTTCCCCCACCTGTGTCATCGATCAGGTTGTGGGCCATTTGGACGCTCGCCGCAACGCACCAGTCGAACGTGTACTGCGGAACGAAGTCACCCTCGCGGTAGAGATTGATGGCATACGGTCCGGGTGCCGGCGGCGGAGTGACAGTGGGAAGGGGTGCCGGCGTTGTGGCGGCAGCAGCGGGTTGCGGGGAAGACCCGGCAGTCCCGCCCGCCGGTTGTACGGTCGCTGTGGGCGACGCGACGCCGGCAGCTGCATCTGTGCCGTTGACCGGCGTGCACGCCACAAGCAGGCTGGCCAATGCTGCCAGCCATACGCTGTGACGGGGACGCGCGCCATTCATGACCGTTCCAGTCTAGCGGCGGACGCCCATGCCGGCCCCGACCACCGCCCCCAGGCCAAGTCCAAGTGCGAAGCCCAGGAAGGGACTGTCAAAGAATGCCAACCCGATGGCGATGCCCAAGGCCGCACCGAGCAGGCAGCAGATCCACAGCGGCTTGTTCACGGTTCCTCCAACGCAGTCAATCATCCAGCGGGTAGGCGTAGGACTGAATCTACTTCATCCAGCCAGACCTCCCCCAACCGCGTTAGGACAGGTAGCCCGCGGCCGGCAAGTCGGGTACAGCCTACGGATGCCAAACGTCTTCCCGGCCGAATATCGTCGTTTCCCTAAGGCGCCATCGATCCGGGCCCGCCAGTTGGCGAAACGGGTTCCCGGCGTCTCCACAAGCCGCCTGCGCCTATGAAGATGGTGCCGGTGCAACTCCTTAGCGCCAGGATGCCCGATGCCGCAGTCCCCATATCTCGAAGACCAGAGCACATCATTGTCTATACTCCCCCGGTCCCCCGGCCGCCGGACGCCGAGTGCACTGCGGGAAGAGGCGCTGACACATGCGCCGGGAAGGCCTGTGCTGATGCGCCGGCCAGCGCCGGTGAAAGTGCGCGCCGTGATTGGCTCTGCCATCGCATACACGGTCACGCACATCCTGGTTGAACAGGACGGCAACGGCCCCTATTCAGTGCGGTGGGAACCTGGCTGGCTGGTGCACCGCCTCTGAGCCTGTTTCAGCGGCAGGTGCCGATGCGGGTAGCTTCGCGGCCGACGGATAGGCTCGAAACCATGAGTCTTTCGAAGTCCGGGCCTGCCTCCAGCCCCTTGGTTGTCGTCGCTGCCGTGGCGGACGTTGTCCTGATCCTGGTGTTCGCGGCGATCGGCCGCGACGCACATGCCCGGGACGGCATCGTTACCGGCGTCTTCCTCACGGCCTGGCCTTTCCTCGCCGGGGCGGCCTCGGGCTGGCTCGCAACCCGTGCATGGCGCGACCCCATGTCCCTGCGCCGGGCCGGCGCCGGTGTATGGCTGGGGAGCCTCATCGGCGGCATGCTGCTCAGGGCCCTTACGGGGCAGACCGTCGTGGTGCCTTTCGTCGTCGTCGCCCTCCTGAGCCTGGGCGTGCTGCTCATGGGGTACCGCGCCCTGTACCGCATCATCCGGCGCCGTCGAAGCTGAGCGCCGGCGCTCCCCCGGGCCCAACATGTTGGATCAGGCGGGCAGGCACTGATGTAATAGGCTGGCAGGACCAAGAAACGCGCCGGTCAATGCCGCGGCGCAACAGATCCGGAGGGTTTCAACGTGATCACCGCATTCGTCCTGATCAAAACGGACGCTTCCCGCATTCCCGAGACGGCCGAGGAGATCTCAGCGATCGAAGGCATCAGCGAGGTGTACTCCGTCACCGGCGAGTGGGACCTGATCGCCGTCGCCAGGGTTACCCGGCATGAAGACCTTGCGGATGTCATTGCCGACCGGCTCTCGAAAGTTCCGGCCGTGGTCCACACCACCACCCACATAGCGTTCCGGGCCTACTCCCAGCACGACCTTGACGCGGCCTTTTCGCTGGGGTTCGAGCAGTAGGCGAGGCATCTGCCTCTATGAGGCAGTGAGCGAGACCCACTTAGCAAGCACTGCGGCCGCGGCACCGCTTTCGATGGACGCGGCCGCGCGGGCGTAGGCACCGTGCATCCTGTCCAGGAATGTTCCCTCGGCTGAAAGATCGAAGGCCACCAGGCCGGCGGCAGCATTCAGCAGGACGGCGTCCCGCGCCGGCCCCTTCTTTCCCGCCAGGACCTCGCGGACAACCACCGCGTTCGCCCTCGCATCGCCGCCACGAAGCTCTTCCACGGTGGCCGGGCTGATGCCCAGGTCACGGGGCGAGAACTCCAAAGCTTCGACGCTGCCGTTACGGATCTCCCACACCGTGGAGGGGCCGGTGGTGGTGAGCTCATCAAGGCCGTCATTACCGCGGAACACCAGACCCCTGCTCCCCCGTCGCGCCAGGACTCCCGCCACCAGGGGTGCCATCCTGGCGTTTGCGACGCCAACGGCAGATGCTTGCACCTTGGCGGGGTTGGTCAGCGGACCCAGGAAGTTGAAGGCAGTGGGGATCGCGAGTTCTTTCCTCGGCACGGCGGTATGGCGGAACGAAGGATGGAATACCTGGGCGAAGCAAAAGGTGATTCCCGCCTCTTCCGCATTCCTGGCCACGCGGTCGATCGCCAGGTCCAGCCGCACCCCGAGGGCCTCAAGCACGTCGGCAGAGCCGGACGACGACGACGCGGCCCGGTTGCCGTGCTTCACCACCCGCGCGCCGGCGCCGGCTGCGACCAGCGCCGCCATCGTGGAAATGTTGACGGTATTCAGCTGGTCACCGCCTGTACCGACGATGTCGAGCTTTTCCCCTGAGATGCTGATGGGTTTGGCGTGCGCGAGCATGGCGTCCACGAGTCCCGACAGTTCCTCGACCGTCTCCCCCTTGCCGCTGAGGGCCACCAGGAAGCCGGCGATCTGCGCAGGCGTGGCTTCCCCGGACATGATCGTGTCCATGGCCCAGGAAGTGTTGTCCGCGGTGAGGTCACGCCCGCTGATCAGCGCTGAGATCAGTCGGGGCCAGGTGTTGCCGGACGCTGGGGAAGCCTGTGAAGTCACCTGCTGATGCTATCGAGGGATGGCGGCGGCTGACCAATATGAACCGGTGCGGGAACTTTTCAGCGCGATTTCGCGTCTTTGTAGAAAAAGTCTCCCCAAAAGGCGGTTTGCGTTGGGCAGCACGGACTTTTACAGACATAATGTCTATGTGACATCTGCGACCCATGCCCCCAGTACCCCGGCGCACCCCACGCTGAACCGCCCCAATATGGTTTCCGTAGGAACCGTTGTGTGGCTGTCCAGCGAGTTGATGTTCTTCGCCGGTCTCTTCGCCATGTACTTCACACTGCGCTCCACGAGCGCTCAGATGTGGGCGGACGAGACAGCCAAGCTCAACTTCCCCTTTGCGCTCGTTAACACCATCGTCCTCGTGGCAAGTTCCTTTACTTGCCAGATGGGCGTCTTCGCCGCCGAACGGCTCCAGCCGCGCCGCACCGGAGGGGTGTTCTCGTTCTCCCGTTGGGGCATGAACGAATGGTTCACCCTGACGTTCATCATGGGCGCCTTCTTTGTCGCGGGCCAGACCACCGAGTACGCGATGCTGGTTTCCGAGCACGTCTCGCTCTCCTCGAACGCCTACGGCTCCGCCTTCTACATGACCACCGGCTTCCACGGCCTTCACGTCATCGGCGGCCTCGTTGCCTTCCTGCTCATCATGGGCCGGTCGTTCGCCGCCAAGAAGTTCGGTCACTTCGAAGCCACCTCGGCGATTGTCACCTCTTACTACTGGCACTTCGTTGACGTCGTGTGGATCGGCCTCTTCCTGGTCATCTACGTACTCAAGTAACCAGTTTTGAAACTTTTTCTACACGAGGCAGAATTTCAGGTCGCGGCTCCACAAGCCGTCGCAGGAACGAATAAAGGAACCACCACGTGAAGGCACTCTCACAAAAGCGGCGTCACCCACTGGCAGCAATAGCGCTGCTCCTGATGGGGCTACTCCTTACGGGTGGGCTGTACGCTGTGGCCACCACCGTCAACGAGGCAAAGGCTTCCACCACCACCTACAGTGCCAACGACACTGAAGAGGGCGGCAAGCTCTTCGCGGCGAACTGCGCAACGTGCCACGGCATGGGTGCCAGCGGTACCGCTGATGGCCCGTCACTGGTGGGCGTCGGCGCCGCTGCTGTTGACTTCCAGGTGGGCACCGGCCGCATGCCGATGCAGATGAACGGACCGCAGGCCCTCAAGAAGCCCGCCCAGTTCAACGACGAGCAGACCCATCAGCTTTCAGCCTATGTCGCTTCCCTGGGTGCCGGCCCGGCAATCCCTGAAGAAGACCTGGTGAACGGCGGCGGTGACGCTGCCGCCGGCGGTGAGCTGTTCCGCACCAACTGCGCCATGTGCCACAACGCCGCCGCTGCCGGTGGCGCCCTGACCCGCGGCAAGTTCGCTCCGGCCCTCGCCGACGTATCGGGTAAGCACATCTACGAAGCAATGGCGACCGGTCCGCAGAACATGCCGGTCTTCAGCGATTCGAACATCACCCCTGAAGGCAAGAAGGACATCATCACGTTCCTGAAGCAGATCGAAAGCACCGGTTCCCCGGGTGGCGCCGACCTCGGTTCGCTGGGTCCTGTTGCTGAAGGCCTCTTCGTTTGGGTTGCCGGCCTGGGTGTCATCATTGCCTTCACCATCTGGCTGACGTCCCGCACATCCTGACGCGGTCCCGCACCAAACTTCCGCTGCAAAGTCCAGCAGGTTGATATTAGAAACTAACCCGGCAGCCGCCGGGACGAGAGAAGGATGAGGCGAATTATGGGCAACCATAGTGACGGCAGTCCGAACCACTCGGGCACCGTAGCTACGGCTGGTCAGAATGAGGTGGAGAAGTTCCAGGATCCTGGAATTCCCCCGCATCGTTTGCGCCTGGCTGACACGGATCCGAAAGCCGCAAAGCGGGCAGAACGGCAGGTCGCCTTACTATTTGGCATCTCTGTCGTTGGAACCCTGATCTTCCTGGTGGCGTACTTCGCCATCGACCTGGGCGAGGATTCCAACATCGCAACCATCCGGTTGCAGAATGCCCTCCTTGGTGTTGGCACGGCATTCGCCATGCTCGGCATCGGTACCGGCATTGTCCACTGGGCCAAGGCCCTGATGCCGGATCACGAAGTATCGGAAGAGCGCCACGCCATCCGCTACGAAGAGGACCGCCAGGCTGCAGTCCGCATCGTTGATGACATTGTGGAAGAGACCGGCATCAAGCGCCGCCCCCTGATCCGCAACACCCTTCTCGGCGCTGTGGCCCTCGCTCCCCTGCCCGCAGTGGCTATTTTCGGCGATCTGGGTCCCCGGCCCGATAACAAGCTTGCCCACACCATGTGGGCGCCGCAGGACGGCAAGCTCAAGCGCCTGGCCCGCGACCCTGACGGTACGCCGATCAAGGCCGCAGATGTCACCATCGGTTCGGCCTTCCACGTCATTCCGGAAGGCCTGAACGAGCTCCACGAGGGCAAGCTCAACGAGAAGGCCAAGGCTGTTGTGCTGCTCATGCGCCTGGACCCGGCGTCCCTGCATCCCTATGAAGGCCGCGAGGACTGGGGATACAACGGCATCGTTGCGTACTCCAAGATCTGCACCCACGTTGGCTGCCCTGTTGCTCTGTACGAGCAGCAGACGCACCACCTGCTGTGCCCGTGCCACCAGTCCACCTTTGACCTCACTCAAGAGTGCAAGGTGATCTTCGGACCGGCCAGCCGCCCTCTCCCCCAGCTGCCCATCGCAGTTGATGACGAAGGCTACCTCGTCGCCACCAGCGACTTTCATGAACCTGTAGGACCGAGTTACTGGGAGCGTGATATGCATGAGCGCAGCATCAACAGCTGAGCCCGCTTTCGTCGCCAAAACCAAGGCAGGCCGGGTTACCGACTTCGTCGATTCTCGAGTTGGCGGGTCCGGAATCCTCCGGGAATTCGGCCGCAAAGTCTTTCCCGACCACTGGTCCTTCATGTTCGGCGAGGTCGCGCTCTACTCGTTCGTGATCCTGCTGCTTTCGGGTACGTTCCTGACGTTCTTCTTCGACCCGTCCATGGCGGAGACCCACTACGACGGATCGTATGTGCCCCTTAAGGGCGTCGAAATGTCGGTCGCCTACAGCTCGTCGCTGGACATCTCCTTCGATATCCGTGGCGGCCTGTTCATGCGCCAGGTCCACCACTGGGCAGCCCTGCTGTTCGTGGCTTCCATCGCCGTACACATGCTTCGCGTGTTCTTCACCGGCGCATTCCGCCGTCCTCGTGAAATGAACTGGGTTGTGGGCTGCGTCCTGCTCATCCTGGCCATGGCTGCCGGTTTCACCGGCTACTCACTTCCTGATGACCTGCTCTCGGGTAACGGCCTCCGCATCATCGACGGCGTCATCAAGTCCATCCCGGTGGTTGGTACCTACATCTCCTTCTTCCTGTTCGGCGGAGAATTCCCGGGAACGGCGATCATCAGCCGCCTCTACATGCTGCACATCCTGCTGGTGCCGGCCCTGATCCTCCTGATGATCGTGCTCCACCTGTTCATGGTTGTGGTCCACAAGCACACCCAGTACCCCGGCCCGGGACGCAACGACAACAACGTTGTCGGCTACCCGCTTGGCCCCGTGTACGCAGCCAAGGCCGGCGGCTTCTTCTTCATCGTGTTCGGTGTCCTGGCACTGATGGCAGCGTTCTTCACCATCAACCCGATCTGGAACTACGGTCCCTACGACCCCTCCCCCGTTTCCGCCGGTACACAGCCTGACTGGTACATCGGTTTCGTGGACGGTGCGCTGCGCCTGATGCCCGGCACCTTTGGTGACTGGCACGTAGAGCAGACCTGGCTGGGCTTCGTCTTCACATTCAACGTGTTGCTTCCAGCCCTGGTACCCGCCGGCATTCTGTTCACGGTGATGTTCACCTACCCGTGGATCGAGCGCTGGATCACGAAGGACAACCGCGAACACCACGTTCTGGACCGTCCCCGCAACGCCCCCACCCGTACGGGTATCGGTGTTGCAGGTTTCATCTGGTACTGCGTTATGTGGGCGGCTGCCGGCTCTGACCTCATTGCCACGCACTTCCACGTGTCCCTCAACGACGTCACCTACTGGCTCCGTGCCCTGTTCTTCATCGGACCGATCATCGGATTCATCGTTGCCAAGCGCGTCGCCCTTGCGCTCCAGCGCAAGGACCGCGAGATTGCACTGCACGGCCGGGAAACCGGACGCATCGTTCGCCTGCCCCACGGTGAGTTCATCGAGGTTCACGCTCCGCTCGACGAGTACAAGCGGTACAAGCTGGTCGGATTCGAATCGCCTGAGGTACTCCCCGCGGTACCGAACGAGCACGGTGTGGTGACTGGCAACGAGAAGCGCCGCGCCTTCCTCTCCAAGTGGTTCTTCGAGGACCGTGTAGCTCCGGCTACACCTGCAGAGCTTGAAGCAGCCCACGGCCACGGCCACGCGGCAGTGGAAACCTCCGAGGAAGCCAAGAGCCTCTCCCACTAGGTTCACCCAGGCACCAAACAGAGCAGGGCCCGGTCCAAAAGGACCGGGCCCTGCTCTGTTTGTATCTCGCGTCCAGGCGGCCGCAGCGCCAGGATTCGGTGGAGCCGCTCCCCTTCGCAGCCCGCTTAGAGGTTCCGCGCCCGGCGCGCCCCCGGACGCTGCAGGGGCACCCAAAGCTTGTAGCGGTCTGCCCGGTAGTAGGAAACGGAGTAGTCCACCATGGCGCGGGCCACAAAGGCATGCCGTTGGATCTTCAAGAGCGGTGAACCCACTTCCACGTTGAGGAGGCGCGCCGTGGACGGAGAGGAAGCCGTTGCCTCGATCATGTCCTCCCCCCACTCCATGACCAGGCCGAACTGTTCGCTCAGGACGTTGTACAGGGATGTGGGAGGCTCGCCGTCGAGCAGGCCCGGAACGCGGTGGGCGGGGATAAAGTTCTCATCCACGCTCATGGGCTCTCCGTCCGCCAGGAGGAGCCTGCGGAAACGCACCAGCGGAGTGCCTTCGTCCAGTTGCAGTTCGCGGGCGAGGAAGGCGCTGGCACCGATCTGTTCAAAGCTGAGGACCTTTGCCGCCGGGACCATGCCACGGCGCTGCATTTCCTCGCTGTACGAGGTGAGCTTTACCTGGAGGTCAAGCTTTGGTCGGCGGACAAAGGTACCAAGGCCAACAACGCGTTCAATAACTTCCTCGCCTACCAGGGCGTCGATGGCCTGACGGACTGTCATCCGGGCGAGACCGAATCGTTCGGCCAAGTCACGTTCTGAAGGCAGTGCCGAGCCGGGCGGGCACGCCTCAGCGATGTAGGCGCGCAGGATCTCCCGCAATTGAATGTAAATGGCGATACCGCTGGTGCGGTCTATGTCGCCCTTGATGGTCTTGGCTCCAGCCGCCATGAGTCTGCCCTTTCCTGCTTGGTACCGGTTCTAATCGTAGGGCAGGTCTAGACCAGCTGTATTCCTGCCGAAGTCTCCACGGCGGCAGCGCCTGACGGCCGGATATATATTGGGGCAGGAAGATTTACGCGACAGACGGACGGGTCCGTCAAGACGAAGGAGTCCCCTTTGCCATCACACAAGGCCGTGGTCACGGCTTCCGTCGGCCTTCATGCAAGGCCAGCGGCCGATTTTGTCCGTGCCGTCATGGACACGGGCCTTCCCGTGGTCATTGCCAAGGACGGCAGTCCGGGCGTCGATGCACGGTCGCTGCTTCGAGTGATGGCTGCCGACTTCCAGCACGGCTGCGAAGTGGAGCTCACGGTCAGTGAGAAAGACTTGGATGGGCCTGGGAGCGCGGAAAAAGCCGCGGCGGCCCTCCAATCCCTTGGAGCCCTCCTCGCGACGCAGGGAGCCCTCCAGCCCGCTGCCCGGCACTAGCCCGGCAACAAGCAAGCCCAGGCACAACGACGCCGGCCCCCACCAAATGGTGGAGGCCGGCGTCGTAATTAAGTGTGTTGCCTAGTGGGCGTGGTCGCCACGGCTGTATTCGTAAACCCAGCCGACAAGCGCTACGACGGCGAGGCCGGCAGCAATGAAGACAATCCAGAACCCAACGGCCAGTCCAAGGAACCCGGTGGCGCAGGCCAGTCCGAGGACCAGGGGCCACCAGCTCCAGGGGCTGAAGTGCCCCTGCTCGCCCGCGCCCTCGTGGATCTCAGCATCGCTGCGATCCTCGGGACGCAAACCCACGCGCTTGGCGGTGAAACCAAGGTAGGCGCCGATCATGCCGGCCAGTCCGCCGACAAGCAGGACACCCAAGGTGCCGACCCATTCGTTCCAGTGAGTCAGGAACCCATACACGATGGAGACAGGGATGAAGAAGAATACTCCCGATCCAAAGATCCAAGATTCGATTTTCACTGTGCGGTGTCCTTCTGGTCGGCGTTGCCGAGAACGCTGGCCGCAGGTGCCGGCGACTCGACGGTGTGGACCTGGCGCAGCTCAGGGTGGTGCAGGTCCAGGGCGGGGCGCTCCGAACGGATCCGGGGCAGCGAGGTGAAGTTGTGGCGCGGCGGCGGGCAGGACGTGGCCCATTCAAGGGAGGCACCGAAGCCCCAGGGGTCATCAACCTGGACCTTTTCGGCCTTCCGCCACGTGATGTAGACGTTCCAGAAGAACGGAATCAGCGAGGCGCCAAGGACGAAGGACGCCACCGTTGAGAACTGGTTCATCCACGTGAAGTTATCTTCCACCAGGTAGTCGGCGTAGCGGCGTGGCATGCCCTCCACACCGAGCCAGTGCTGGATGAGGAACGTGCCGTGGAAGCCCAGGAACAGGAGCCAGAAGTGGATCTTGCCGAGGCGCTCGTTGAGCATCTTTCCGGTCCACTTGGGCCACCAGAAGTAGAAGCCGGCGAACATGGCGAACACCACGGTTCCGAAGACCACGTAGTGGAAGTGCGCCACCACGAAGTAGGAGTCCGAGACGTGGAAGTCGAGCGGAGGCGAAGCCAGGATGATGCCGGTGAGGCCGCCGAAGAGGAACGTGACGAGGAACCCGATGCTCCAGAGCATGGGGGTTTCGAACGTGATGGAGCCGCGCCACATGGTCCCGATCCAGTTGAAGAATTTCACGCCGGTGGGAACGGCAATGAGCATCGTCATGAAGGCGAAGAACGGCAGGAGCACCGAGCCGGTGACGTACATGTGGTGGGCCCACACTGTCACGGACAGGGCAGCAATGGCGATCGTGGCGTAAACGAGGCCCTTGTAGCCGAAGATCGGCTTGCGGCTGAACACCGGGAAGATCTCAGACACGATGCCGAAGAACGGCAGCGCGATGATGTAGACCTCAGGGTGGCCGAAGAACCAGAACAGGTGCTGCCAGAGGACCGCACCGCCGTTTTCGGGATCGAAGATGTGTGCACCAAACCGGCGGTCGGCGCCCAGCGCGAACAGTGCGGCGGCCAGCGGCGGGAACGCCATGAGGACCAGGATGGACGTGATCAGGGCGTTCCAGGTGAAGATCGGCATGCGCCACATGGTCATGCCCGGGGCGCGCATGCAGATGATGGTGGTGATGAAGTTCACCGCACCGAGGATGGTGCCGAAGCCGGAGAGCGCCAGGCCGAAGACCCAAAGGTCACCGCCGATGCCGGGGCTGAACGTTGTGTTCGACAGTGGTGCGTAGGCGAACCAGCCGAAGGATGCTGCACCCTGCGGGGTGATGAAGCCGGAGACCGCAATGGTGGAGCCAAAGAGGAAGAACCAGAAGGCCAGGGCGTTCAGACGCGGGAACGCAACGTCAGGCGCGCCGATCTGCAGCGGCATGATCACGTTGGTGAAGCCGGCGAAGAGCGGGGTGGCGAACATCAGCAGCATGACCGTGCCGTGCATGGTGAACAGCTGGTTGTACTGTTCCTTCGTCTGCAGGATCTGCATGCCGGGCTCGAAGAGCTCGGCACGAATGAGCAGCGCCATGACGCCGCCGAGGCAGAAGAAGACGAACGAGGCGATCAGGTACATATACCCGATGGTCTTGTGGTCAGTGGAGGTGATCCAGTTGACGACGATGCGTCCCTTGGACTTCGGTACCACCGGAGCCTGCAGGGCTCCTGTGGGTGCGGATTGAGTGTACGTAGCCACGTCGCTCCCCTTACTTAATTTCGTTCAGGTTAGGGTTGCGGTCGTACTCCACGCCCAACAGCCCGGTGTTGCCGGCTGCCTTCAGCCCGTCCATGTGGGCCTGGAATTCAGATTCCGACACCACCTTGACGCGGAACAGCATTTCGGAGTGGTACTCGCCGCAGAGTTCGGCACACTTGCCGTCGTAGGTGCCCTCTTTAGTGGGGGTGAACCTGATGTAGTTGGTCTTTCCGGGGATCATGTCGCGCTTCTGCAGGAAGGCGGGAACCCAGAACGAGTGGATGACGTCGCGGGCGTTGAGCTCGAGGTCAACAGACTTGTTCACCGGCAAGTACAGCGTGGGGAGCTGTTCCTTGTCGATGGTGTTGCCGGTCAGGTGCGCCTGGACACCGGCTTCGTGGAGGTCTTCCTGGATGACGTCGCCGGACTTGTAGTTGAAGTCCCAGGCCCACTGCTTGCCGCGGACGTCAACTACGACGTCGGCCGGCTGGGAGCGGTCATCTATGGCCTGCTGGTCACGGTCGGTGAAGTAGAAGAACACCAGGACCATGAAGATCGGGATGGTCAGGTAAAAGACCTCAAGCGGAAGGTTGAAACTGGTCTGCCGCGGGAACCCAACAGTCCCCTTGCGGCGGCGGTACGCCACCAGGCACCAGATGATGAGGCCCCAGGTAATGGTGCCCACCACCAGCGCGGCAATCCATGAGTTGACCCAGAGGTCCATGATGCGGTCGGTGTTGCTGGTGGTGCCGCGTTCAGTCGGCAGCCACCCCTTCTCTACCTCTGGCGAACATCCGGTCAAAACCAACGCGCCGGCAATTGCCAAGCCAGTGATCGTTGTGATCGTTTTGCGTCGGCTGCCGGTTCGGTTCTGCGAACTCACAGACGGCCCTTCCTACTTGTTGCTGTTGTCCGGGCAGCCATCGGCGGCCCCGGGCACACTAAAAGTTTTACTACTCGGTGTAGAGCTTACCGCTCCCCCGGACGTTTCGCCCACATGTCGGCGCCGCGCCTCCCAGCCAATCTGGTTGGCAGGAGACACGGCGCAGGCATACGGCAAAATGACCGGCTTAGTGGAAGGAATCTCCACAGGCACAGGAGCCACCGGCATTGGGGTTGTCGATGGTGAATCCCTGCTTGGAAATGGTGTCTTCGAAGTCGATGCTGGCGCCGCTGAGGTACGGGACGCTCATCTTGTCCACCACGACCTCGACACCGTCGTAATCACGTACGGCGTCGCCGTCGAGAATCCGCTCGTCGAAGTACAGCTGGTAGATCAGGCCGGAGCAGCCGCCGGGCTGCACGGCAACCCGAAGGCGCAGGTCCGTGCGGCCTTCCTGTTCGAGAAGGCTGCGTACCTTGCCTGCGGCGACATCGGTCAGGTTGACCTCGTGGACCGGCAGTTCGCCGGATTCGCTGGTGGTTGCGGTGCTGTTCTCATTGGTTGCGGTGCTCATTGGCCTACCTTCTTGGGACGGGTCCTGGCGGCTCCGCTTCTGCGGTGCCTGCCCCTACGGATTGGGTATGGGCTATAGCTACATGCTACGTCGGACAGCCTTGTAGCTCTAACTCCTGACGTAACCATGAAAGGCTCGCCGTTGTTCCTTAGCCGGCTTGGCGGGGAACGCCCTGCCCACCTGTCAGCCGAATCAGCCGGGCTGCACGTCCAGGCCTCCGCTGTTGAGCCGGGCAAGCATGAGCGCCTCGGCCAGGATTGCACGCCGGAAGTCGCCCAGGTGCAGGGATTCGTTGGCGCTGTGCGCCCTCGAGTCCGGGTCTTCAACGCCCGTGACAAGGATCTGCACGTCAGGGTACAGCTCCAGCAGGTCCGCAATAAAGGGAATGGAACCGCCTATCCCTGTTTCGACGGCCGGGACGCCCCAGGCCTCCCCCAGCGCCCACATTGCCAGGCGGGCCGCCGGTGATGCGGTGTCCGTCTGGAAGGGATTGCCGCTCTCCCCCGGCGTGAAGATGACCTTCGCGCCGAACGGTGCCTTGGCTTCCACGTGGCGGCGCACAGCGTCCATAGCCGCGGCGGGATCCTGGCCCGGCGCGAGTCGGAGGCTGAACTTGGCCCGGGCCCGCGGCAGCAGGGTGTTCGAGGCGACGTCCACGGCGGGGGCGTCAAAGCCGATGATGGACAGCGCAGGCTTGGTCCACAGGCGGGAGGCGATGCTGCCCGTTCCGGCGAGCCGGACGCCGTCGAGCACTGAAGCATCGGCGCGGTAGTCGGCTTCCGGGAGGTCCACGGCAGCGTTGTCCGTGGCCACGAGCCCGTTGATCGCGACGTTGCCGTCGTCGTCATGGAGTGTGGCGATCAGCCGCGAGAGGAGCGTGGGGGCGTCCAGCACCGGGCCGCCGTACATGCCGGAGTGCACGGCGTGGTCGAGCACCTGCACTTCAATGGTGCCGTCAACGAGGCCACGCAGGCTGGTGGTGAGGGCAGGGACGCCAACTTTCCAGTTGCTGGAGTCTGCAACGACGATGACGTCGGCCTGCAGCAGTTCGCGGTTGGCCTCCAGGAAGGGGCGGAAGGTGGGCGATCCGGCTTCCTCTTCGCCTTCGAAGAAGAACGTCACGCCCAGTCCCAGTTCGCCGACCACTTCCGAGACGGCGGCGTAGGCGGCAATGTGGGCCATGATGCCGGCTTTGTCGTCAGCGGCGCCGCGGCCAAAGAGACGGCCATCTTTTTCCACCGCGGTGAACGGCCGTGTTTCCCACAGGGCTTCGTCGCCGGGAGGCTGGACGTCATGGTGGGCGTACAGCAGGATGGTTGGCTTGCCGGGAGCTGCGGGACGGCGTGCGACGACGGCGGGACCGCCGGGCGTGCCGTCCGGCTTGGGGCAGGTGAGGGTCTGCACTTCGTCCAGTCCGGTGTCGCGGAGCAGTTCCGCCACCGCTTCGGCACTGCGTTCCAGCGGTGCCCGGTCGAAGCTGGGCCAGGCGATCCCGGGAATCGCCACCAGATCCTTGAGGCGGCGCAGCGTTTGGTCAAAGGAACGGTCGACGGCGGCCCGGAGTTGGTCCGTCTGGCCTGTTGTCTCAGGGCCCGGGGATGAGGGGCCTTGCGGATCATGCGGGGTTGCCGTTGGCGAGGGAGTCATGGCCAAAACATTACTCCCGTCACATCTGTTGCTTCGGCAACAGCCGCAGCCAAGGAATCCCGACACGTCCCGCAAGGTATTCTGGTCAGGTGTTCGGACGTAAAAAAGAAGCGCCCTCGGCGCAGGAGACAGTAGACCAGCAGGCGGCGGAAGCGGCGGCGCGCCAGGCGGGTGTCATCGGCAAGGGTGCCCCCACTCCAACACGGAGGGCCCAGGAAGCCGCCCGGAAGCGTCCGCTGGTGCCGGAGGACCGTAAGGCCTCCAAGGCTGCTGAGCGCCAGGTCATCCAGGACCAGCGGCAGAAGATGCGCCAGGCCCTTGACACCGGTGACGAAAAGTTCCTGCCCTTGCGGGACAAGGGACCGCAGAAGCGGTTTGCCCGCGACTTCGTCGATGCCCGGTTCAGCCTGGGCGAGTTCCTCATGTTCGGCGCCCTTGTTTTCGTTCTGGTTTCCCTGGTGGTGCCGGCATCCAGCGATTACATGATTTACGTCCTGGGTGCTTTCTGGGTCATGTTCCTGGCAGTGTTCGTGGACGTGTTCCTGCTGTCCCGCAAACTGCGCAAGCGGCTGGCGGAGAAGTTCGGCGAGGTTGAGCGCGGCACCGTTTGGTACGGTTCCATGCGCTCCCTCCAGTTCCGCAAGTTGAGGCTGCCCAAGCCGCAGGTCAGCCGCGGCCAGTTTCCCTCCTGAGTCAGAGTTCCGTTAAACAGCAGTCCCCGGCGGGTCACCTGCCGGGGACTGCTGTTTAACGGGTCAGGACCCGCAGTGTTTCAGGACCGCCGTGTGCGGGCCAGTTGCCGGTTGATGCGGGCCGCCCAGAAGGGGCCCTCGTACAGGAATGCCGTGTAACCCTGGACCAGGGTTGCCCCCGCGTCGAGCCGGTCCTGCACGTCCTGGGCTGTTTCCACGCCCCCGACGGCGACGAGGGTCAGGGCGTCTCCGGTTGCCTGCTTGAGCCGGCGGAGCACCGCCAGGGAACGCTGCTTCAGCGGTGCGCCGGACAGCCCGCCCGCCCCGCACTGTTCGACTGTTTCGTCCGGGGAAGCCAGCCCCGTCCTGGCGATGGTGGTATTGGTGGCAATAATGCCGTCCAGCTTCAGGTCCAGGGCGAGCTGTGCAACGGCGTCGATGTCTTCGTCGCTGAGGTCCGGAGCAATCTTCACCAGCAGCGGCACGTGCCGGCCCGCAGCACGGTCGGCTTCCTCGCCAACGGCGGTGAGGAGGGGGCGCAACGTTTCGACATCCTGCAGCAGCCGCAGTCCCGGTGTGTTGGGGGAACTGACATTGACCACGAGGTAGTCGGCGGCAGGTGCAAGGGTGCGTGCGCTGATGCGGTAGTCATCCACCGCATCGGCAAGCTCAACAGCTTTGGTCTTGCCGATGTTGACCCCGATGACCGGCCGCACCGCGGGGTGCGTCCGCTGCAGGGCGGCCCGGGCGGACTTGAGGCGGGGAGCTACGGCAGCGGCGCCGTCGTTGTTGAAGCCCATCCTGTTGATGACCGCACGGTCCTGGACCAGGCGGAACAGCCGCGGCTGCTCGTTGCCCGGCTGCGCCTGGCCGGTAATGGTGCCCACTTCAACGTGGCCGAAGCCAAGCTCGGTGAGGGCTTCGATGCCGTGCCCTTCCTTGTCGAACCCCGCTGCAAGTCCGAACGGTGACGGGAAGGTGACGCCGAAGGCAGTGGTCTGCAGGGATGGGGCCGGTGCGGTCAGCCTGCGGAGCACCTTCCCCGCCCCGGACGAATGCGCCAGCCGGATCCCCTTGAAGCCGAGGGTATGGGCGCGCTCGGCGTCCATCCAGGAGAAAGCCAACTTGAAGAATGTGGGGTAAACGCGCATGCAACCAGTTTTCCGCCTCACGGGCCGTGGACCAAAACGGTGACGCCCAAACAGGGGCGCGGCTGCTGGGTCCGCGCCACCCGCTGCCGGATTAGCATGGGTCCATGGCATGGGAAGAGGACATCCTGGGCGCCGGATTCCAGTCCTTTGCGTTCGAGGCCAAGGGAGCCGACGGCGTGCAACGGACCGCCACGCTGGTGCGCTTCCGGCCGGCGCCGGGCGGCACCGCCCCGCCACAACAAACGCGCCGGCCCGTCCTCTTCCTGCACGGCTGGAGTGACTACTTTTTCAACGTGGACCTGGCCATGTTCTGGAACTCGGCAGGCTATGACTTCTACGCCCTGGACATGCATAACCACGGCAGGAGCCTGCGCCCGGACGCACCGGGGGGCTTTGTGTCGCATCTGGCTGACTACGATGCCGAGATTGAGGCGGCCCGGGTCATCATCGGAGGCGGGGACCCGCCCGGGCCCATCACCCTGATGGGACATTCGACCGGGGGGCTCGTGGCAGCACTGTGGGCCGCGGGACACCCGGGTTCCGTGTCGCGGCTGGTGCTCAACAGCCCATGGCTGGAAATGCACGGCAGCTCACTGGTCCGGCGCGCCGCTTCGGGTCTCATGGCGCCGATGGCGAGGCTACGGCCCACGGCCGTCCTTCGGCTGCCTGAACGGGGATTCTACTGGCGGACCATCAGCAGCGCGGCCGAGGGAGAGTGGACCATCGACGACCGGTACCGGCCACCGATGGCCTTCCCGGTGCGGGCAGGCTGGCTGAGCGCAGTGCTGGCGGGCCATGCGCGCGTTGCCCGGGGGCTGAACATCCAGGTGCCCATCCTGGTGCTGCTCTCCGCCGGGAGTGCGACCGGACTGCTGTGGTCCGAAGCCATGCGCCGCACTGACGCCGTGCTGGATGTGAACATCATCGGGGCCAGGGCCCTGGCATTGGGCCGGAGCGCCACGGTGGAGCGGATTGAAGGTGCCCTGCACGATGTTTTCCTCTCCCCTGCCGAGGTGCGTGCCGACGCCTACGCCCGCCTCGCGCGATGGCTGAGTGCCTACGGCGCCGAGGAGCCACCGGGCCGGGCCGCTGCGTCCACTGCGCCGCCGTAGCGCCGGTCACGCCGCGCATATTCCTCTACCGCCGCCCACAGTGTCCGCCGGTCCACGTCCGGCCACAGCGTGTCCATGAATACGAACTCGGCATACGCCGATTGCCAGAGCAGGAAGTTCGACAACCTCTGTTCCCCTGAGCTGCGAAGGAAAAGGTCCACGTCGGGAAGGTCCGGTTCATCAAGGTACTTCTGGATGGTGCGCTCCGTAATCGCACCGGGCTTCAGCCGTCCTGCGGCGACCTCTGCAGCTATGGCAGACACAGCGTCGGTGATCTCCGCCCGTCCGCCGTAATTAACACACATGGTCAACGTGCAGGTGGTGTTGCCGGCCGTGTAGTCCTCTGCCTCCTCCAGCTCCCGGATTACCGAGCCCCAGAGCTTCGGCCGCCGGCCCGACCAGCGGACCCGGACGCCCCATTCGTCCAGCTGGTTGCGCTGGCGACGTAGCACGTCCTTGTTAAAACCCATGAGGAAGCGGACCTCTTCAGGGGACCTGCGCCAGTTTTCCGTGGAGAATGCGTAGACACTGACATACTCGATGCCGAGTTGGATGGCGCCAGCCATGACATCGAGCAGTGCGGGTTCGCCTGCCTTATGTCCTTCGATCCGGGGAAGTCCCCGCTGGTTTGCCCAGCGGCCGTTGCCGTCCATGACAATGGCCACGTGGCGGGGAATGAATTCAGCCGGGATGGACGGCGGAACGGCCCCCGAGGGGTGCGGGGAGGGCGGGACCACCGGTTGGGTACGCCTGCGGGCGGGGTTCGTCTTTTTTCCCAAGGCCACTGTCAGCTACGCTCCACATGTTTGAGGGATTTCAGCACCCGTTCGAGGTGCCATTGCAGGTATGCGGCCACCAGGCCGGCGGCTTCCTTGCGGTGCAGCGGTAAGGAAGCATCAGCCGTTGGCCAGTCTCCGGTGAGCAGTGCCGCCAGCAGGATGACAGTTTCGGCGGCCGGAGCGGGCGAGCCCGGTGGCCTGCAGTCCGGGCACACCATGCCGCCCAGGGCAGTGGCGAATGCCGTGTGCGGGCCCGGCATACCGCACCGGGCGCAGTCGGTGAAGCTCGGGGCCCAGCCTCCGGTGGCCAGTGCCCGCAGGAGGTAGGAGTCGAGGATAAGGCCGGCAGAGTGCTCGTTCCGACTCAGGGCGGCCAATGCACCTACCAGGAGGTTGTATTGGGCCGTGGCAGCCTCACCGTCCACGTCGGTGAGCTTCTCGGCTGTTTCGGTCATGGCTGCGGCGACGGTGTAGCGGCCGTAATCGGCGGCGATGCTGCCGCCGTAGGCGCCTTTGGCCACAGCCTGGGTCACGATGTCCAGGGTCCGGCCTGAGATCAGCTGGAGATCAGCCACCATGAACGGCTCGAGCCGCGCACCGAAACGGCTGCTGGTGCGGCGTACGCCTTTGGCAACTGCCCGGACCTGCCCGTGGTGCTTCGTCAGTAGCGTGATGATCCTGTCGGCTTCGCCCAGCTTGTGGGTACGAAGAACCACGGCGTCGTCGCGGTATGCCCGGGAGGCGAAGGATTGTTGGGCCACGCTCTATCTTCCCATCCCTGAACGGTCCGGCAGCCCCTGCGCCGCCGCGCGGCCCCGAAACAAGGGCAACGCGGCGGCCTGCGGATCAGGACTGGGCGTCGCGGATGGCGCGGTTGACGGCGGAGATAACGGCCTTCAGCGAGGACATGCTGGTGTTTGCATCAATGCCCACGCCCCACAGGACCCGCTCGCCCACTGCGCATTCGACATACGCTGCGGCCATAGCGTTGCCGCCTTCGGACAGGGCGTGCTCGCTGTAGTCCAGCACGCGCACGTCCACACCATCTTGGGTGAGGATGTTCAGCAGCGCGGCGATGGGACCGTTTCCGGTACCGGTACGGCTGACCTGTGCACCGTCGACGGTGAGGGACGCGTGCAGCGTCATGCCGCCGTCGTTATCGGTCTCGGTCTTGACCGAGCCCAGGGAGTAGCGTCCCCACTGGCCGTCGGTCCTGCCGGAGGGCAGGTACTCGTCCTGGAAGATCTGCCAGAGCTGGGCGCCGCTGACTTCGCCGCCCACGGTGTCCGTGCGCCGCTGGATGACACCGGAGAACTCGATCTGGGCCCGGCGGGGCAGGTCCAGGCTGTGCTCGTTCTTGAGCAGGTAGGCCACGCCACCCTTGCCGGACTGGGAGTTGACGCGGATGACGGCCTCGTAGCTGCGGCCCAGGTCCTTGGGATCAACCGGCAGGTAGGGCACCTGCCAGGTGGCGTCCGCAAGGTCTTTGCCGGCGGCGGCGGCGTCGCGTTCCAAGGCCTCGAAGCCCTTTTTGATGGCGTCCTGGTGTGAGCCGGAGAAGGCGGTGAACACCAGGTCGCCGCCGTAAGGGGACCGCTCGGGGACGGGCAGCTGGTTGCAGTATTCAACGGTCCGCCGGACGTCATCGATGTCGGAGAAGTCGATCATCGGGTCGATGCCCTGCACGAACAGGTTCAGTCCCAGGGTCACCAGGTCCACGTTGCCGGTACGCTCGCCGTTGCCGAACAGGCAGCCTTCGATCCTGTCTGCGCCGGCCATGTAGCCCAGCTCGGCGGCGGCCACGCCGGTGCCGCGGTCGTTGTGCGGGTGCAGCGAGAGGATGATGCCTTCGCGGGGGTGCAGGTGCCGGCTCATCCATTCAATTGAATCGGCGTACACGTTGGGGGTGGCCATTTCCACGGTGGCAGGCAGGTTGATGATGACCTGCCGGTCTGCCGAGGCTTCAAAGACATCGGCGACGGCGTTGCAGACGCGGACGGCGTACTCCAGCTCCGTTCCGGTGAAGGACTCCGGTGAGTATTCGTAGGTGATGTGTGTGTCGGCCAGCGTTTCCTCGTACTTCCGGCACAGCCGCGCACCCTGGAGTGCGATGTCCAGGATGCCGTCCTCGTCCTGGTTGAAGACGACGCGCCGCTGCAGCACGGACGTGGAGTTGTACAGGTGGACGATGGCCTGCCTCGCACCTACGAGGGATTCGTACGTCCGCTCAATCAGGTGCTCTCGGGCCTGGGTGAGGACCTGGATGGTGACATCATCCGGGATGTGGTTGCCCTCGATCAGCTGGCGGACGAAGTCGAAGTCAGTCTGCGACGCGGACGGAAAGCCGACCTCGATTTCCTTGTAACCCATGCGCACCAGCAGGTCGAACATCTTCATTTTCCGTGCCGGGCTCATGGGATCGATCAGCGCCTGGTTGCCGTCCCGCAGGTCCACTGCACACCAGCGCGGGGCCTTGGTGATCACCTTGTCCGGCCATGTACGGTCCGGCATCTCGACGGTGATCTGGTCCTGGAACGGCGTGTAGCGGTGGAAGGGCATTCCTGAGGACTTCTGTGCGTTTCGCATTACTTGGGGCCTTTTCTATGGATCTTCAGTGAAAGGGTGGCCGGGCAACACAAACTCCGCAGCGAGGGTGGGCCTTGCGCTAGATAGCGTCTGTAGCCTCGCCGCGGCAGCTAAGGAGGAGGAACTCTGCACGCACCTTTTGAGGGTAACACGGGTGCGTAAGATGAAAGGGCACTACCGTCCGTAAAGTCCATCATGCAGACGCACCGGGCATTTTGTGCCGGCAGCGGCGTCGCAGCAAAAGGAGTTTCAGTGCCCATTTCGGGGATCGACCTTTCCACCATTGATCACACGGTCCGGCCGCAGGACGACCTTTACCAGCACGTCAACGGTGCCTGGCTGAAGGCCACCGAGATTCCGGACGACCGGCCGCTGGAAGGGACCTTCACCGCTTTGCGGGACGGCTCGGAACTCGCCGTGCGGGACATCATCGAGGAAGCCGCCGCCAAGGGTGAATCGGCGAGCGGCATAGAACGCAAGATCGGCGGGCTGTACAACAGCTTCATGGATGAGGCCGCAGCTGAAGCGAAAGGTCTCGAACCGATCCGTCAGCGGCTCGCGGATGTCTACGCAGCAGCCTCGGCCACTGACCTCATTGCATTGGCCGGACGGCTCTTCCGCTCGGACGTGGGCGGGCTCTTCTACATCTACCCGGCCCCTGATGCCGGAAACCCGGACCGTGTCCTGTTGTACACCGGACAGGGCGGCCTTGGCCTTCCCGATGAGTCCTACTACCGCGACGAAAAGTTTGCGCCAACGGTCGCCGCGTACCGCACCCACGTAGCAACGATGCTGGCGCTGGCGGGGCGGGAGGACGCAAAGGCTGCCGCGGAACGTGTGGTGGACCTGGAAACCAAGCTGGCCTCGCACCACTGGGACAACGTCACCCTGCGGGATCCGCAAAAGACCTACAACCTCAAGACAGCAGAGCAAGCCGGGGAACTGTTCCCACTTCTTGCCACCTGGTTCGAGGCCGCGGACATTGCCGGAGAGAAGCGGCAGGAAATCGTGGTGAGCACTCCCGACTTCTTCTCGGGCGCGGCCGCCCTCCTGGAAACCGAACCGCTGGACGCGTGGCGGGACTGGCTGGCAATGCGCGTTGTCAGCGCCGCGGCGCCCTACCTGTCGCAGGCCGTCGTCGATGCGAACTTTGCGTTCTACGGCACCACGATCAGTGGCACCCCGCGAAACAAGGACCGCTGGAAGCGCGGCGTCGCTGTAGTGGAGGCGGCCCTCGGTGAGGCCGTCGGGCAGATCTACGTGGCACGGCATTTCCCGGAATCCCACAAAGCAAGGATGCAGACCCTCGTGAACAACCTCATCGAGGCGTACCGGAGCAGCATCACCGAAGTGGGCTGGATGGGTTCGGACACCAAGGCCGAAGCCCTGCGCAAACTGGACGGGTTCCGCGCCAAGATCGGATTCCCCGACGAATGGATCGACTACTCTGCCGTGGAGATAGACCCCAGTGACCTCCTCGGGAACGTGGAGCGCGCCCATAACGCCGACGTCGACCGGCACCTCGATGAGGTGGGCAAGCCGGTAGACCGCAACAAGTGGCTCATGACACCGCAGACGGTCAACGCCTACTACCACCCCATGATGAACGAGATTGTTTTCCCTGCCGCCATCCTTCAGCCGCCGTTCTTCACGGCCGACGCCGATGACGCCGTTAACTATGGCGGTATCGGGGCTGTAATCGGTCATGAAATCGGCCACGGCTTTGACGACCAGGGTTCCCAGTTCGACGGCGGCGGCGCCCTCCGCAACTGGTGGACGGACGCGGACCGGCAGGCGTTCGAGAAGCTCACCGCCCGCCTCGTGGCGCAGTACGATGCCCTCTCCCCCGCGGCCGCTCCGGGACACCACGTCAACGGCCGGCTGACCCTCGGCGAGAACATCGGCGACCTTGCGGGTCTGGCCATTGCCCACAAGGCCTACCGGATCAGCCTGGAAGGCCGGGAACCGGAGGTCCTCGACGGCCTGACCGGCCACCAGCGGTTTTTCGCTTCGTGGGCGGCCGGCTGGCGCCAGGTCATCCGGCAGGAGGAGGCAATCCGCCGCCTGGCAACTGACCCGCACTCCCCCAACGAGTTCAGGACCAACGCCATCGCCCGCAACCTCGACGCTTTCCACGAAGCCTTCGAGGTGACCGAGCAGGACGGGATGTGGATGCCGTCCGCCGAGCGGGTCAGCATCTGGTAATCCATCCGAAGAACAGCAGCGGCCGCGGAGCCAGCCTGATGGGCTGGCACCGCGGCCGTTGCTGTAATGGCTCGGATGCCGCAGCGCGGCTGGTGAGCTACCGGACGATCAATTCGGGGTTGGCCTGCTGGCAGCGGGCATCCCCGGCAGTCTGGTTAACGATGTCGTCCGGGAGGGCCGCACCGGATCCGCTCCCGTAGGTGGCCCCCGACGTGAAATCGCTGCCGAGGTAGACCTGGACACCCGACACCCCGGGCGCCGGGATCACCTGTGAGGCGGGAATCCCCAGGAGCGCGGCCACGTCCGCTGCGACGTCAGCATAGTTGGCACCGTAGTAGACGCCTGACTGGGCTATGGCCTGCGCTTCGAACTGGGCAGCCTGGGTAAAGCCGCCGGAGACCAGTGCCTGGACGATTTCCTGGGAACGGCCGGGAACGCCGGAGCCGTTTGCCACTGACACAGGTTGGAGGGCCTTGTTGTACGGCGGGAGGGGTGCTTCGGTTTCCGTCGGAGTCGCTGACGGGGAAGGGCTTTCAGTGGGTGACGGCGTGGTGGGTGCAGTGGGGTCCGTCAGGTCGACGTCCTTCTGAAGCGCGGTGAAAAGCTGGGAACCCGCGGGTTCGGCAATTTCGAGGCGGTTGGGATCTGACACGGCAGGCGTGGTGGGCACGGATACAAACGCCACCTTCCCGAGGTCGATGTCCTTGAGCCGGTTACCGATGGTCAGCAGGGTGGGCACCGAGGCCAGCCCTTCGTCCACCGTGAGGTTCTGGGTGACGACGTCGGCGATCTTCAGCATCCGGGCCGGATCCGACAACGTTCCCTCGTCCTTGATTTTCCGGGTCAGCGAAGACAGGAAGCCCTGCTGTGCCTGGATACGCCCCAGGTCCCCGCCGTCGGCGAACGCGTGCCGGGTGCGAAGGAAGGCGAGTGCCTGCTCGCCCTGCACGGCAGAGGTTCCTGCCGGCAGCCGGAGCCGGGAATCCGGATCATAGATGGCGTCGCTGACGCAGACGTCCACGCCACCCACCGCGTTGGACAGCTCCTTAACGGCGTTGAAGTCGGCCATCATGAAATGGTCCACTTCCAGTCCGGTCAGTTTGTTGACGGTATCCACGGCACAACCGATTCCGGCCTCACCCATGGCTTCGTTGATCATCACTCCGCTGCGCGCGGGATATTCACGTCCCGTCTTGGAGTCCTTGCAAGCGGGGATGTTGACCAGCAGGTCACGCGGGAAGCTGATGACGCTGACACGTTTGTTGTCCTCCGAGATGTCCATCAGCATCATGACGTCAGACTTGCCATAGCCCGTTGAGTCATCGGATGAGCCGTATTCCGAGTTCTTGCCGTCGCGGGTGTCAGACCCGAGGATCAGGATCTGCATCCGCCCGGTGGCGTCATTCACCGGCCCCTCGGTGCCCGATCCGCCGGCGTTCAGTGGCGCCTTCGAGATGTTGTTCTGGAGGCGGATGAACCAGAATCCGGCAAAGGCCAGGCCGCCCACCAACGCCACCGCGACGATGGCGGTGATGATCTTCAACCAGACGGGCATCCCCCGGATGGGCCCAAAGTGCCGGGCAGCGCCCAGGCCGGCCTGGTCGGCGTGCCTGGAAACGGGGCCAGAGCCGGGTGGCGGCTCAGCGCCGAACTCGTTTTTGCCACGGCCTCGCGCCACGTGTTGAACCTTCCTCTAAATACAAAATCCGGTCCATTTTAGTGGCCGAGTCTGGGAAAACGCCGGGCGGTGACCTGCGACACCCCGCCAAAGACGTCAGAAACCGAGCTTGACCAGCTGTTTTGGATCCCGCTGCCAGTCCTTTGCCACCTTCACATGGAGATCCAGGTAGATGCGTGTGCCGAGCAGCGCCTCGATGCCCTTGCGCGCATTGGTCCCCACCTCCCGCAG
>Ga0160459_100223_pt1 | contig 28723 bp, 25 predicted proteins | sample HID1973K_E6MG_FD_108208 | JGI IMG/M metagenome (GOLD analysis project Ga0160459, IMG submission 108208) | Enriched mosquito-associated microbial communities from UW Madison campus, WI, USA - HID1973K_E6 MG | ecosystem: Host-associated > Arthropoda: Insects > Digestive system > Unclassified ... | reverse complement strand
CGCGAGCACCGCAGGTTGCCCGAAGCGAAGCGCAGGGACACAGACAGCGGGGTCGCCTTTCTTTGGTTACTTTCTTTGGCGAAGCAAAGAAAGTGACTCGCCCGCCGGGGCGACATCCCGGCCAACAGCCCACGCAGTGACAACAACCCCAGCGCCTACGCGCCGTTGCCCAGCACCGGCGGATGCATCGCCGACCACGCGCAAGCCCGGTCATAAGCATGCCCCGCGCGCAGCACATCAAGATCCGCATTCACCGGCCCAGCCAGCGAAATCCCCATCGGCAGCCCGTTCCCGCCAAAACCCGCACGCAGGTTCAGCGTCGGCAGCCCCGCCAGCGTGAACGGTGTGACGATCTCCATCCACCGGTGGTACGTGTCGCTGGCGACGCCGGCCACGGCATCGGGCCAGTGCAGTTGCGCGTCGAAGGGAAAGAGCTGCGCCGTCGGTGCCACCACGAAGTCGAAGCGCTCGAACAACCGCACGAAGGCGCGGTACACGTTGGAGCGGTAGGTCGACGCTTCGTACAGCGACGCAGCGTCGAGGTGGTGGCTCTGCTCGATCTCCCAGCGCGCCTCGGGCTTGATCTTCTCGCGCAGCGCGGGGTTGGCGTCCAGCGTGGCCAGCTTGCCGCCCACCAGCAACTGGCGCAAACGCAGCCAGGCCTGCCAGTTCTGCTCGCGCGGCACCTCCAGCGTGCAGGGCTCGACCGCGCAGCCGAGCGCGCCGAACTGCTGCACGGCTTTCTCGCACAAGGACAACAGGCCGGGCTCCAGCGGCAGCTCGGGCCACAGGCTGCCGAGCCAGCCGATGCGCTTGCCGCGCAGGTCGGTCTCCAGTTCCAGCGCATCGGGCGAGGGCAGGGCGTCGGTCAGCGAAAGCGGTGAATGGCGGTCGTGGCCGGCCTGCACGCACAAGAGGCGCGCCGTGTCTTCCACCGTGCGGCCCATCGGGCCTTCGATGCCCAGTTGCTGGAAGAACAGTTCGTCGGCCGCCGGCCCCGGCACGCGGCCGCGCGAGGGGCGCAGGCCGATCACGTTGTTGAAGGCGGCCGGGTTGCGCAGCGAACCCATCATGTCGCTGCCGTCGGCCACCGGCAGCATGCCCAGCGCCAGCGCCACCGCGGCGCCGCCGCTGCTGCCGCCGGCGCTGTGCTGCGGGCTCCAGGCATTGAGCGTGGTGCCGAACACCGGGTTGTAGGTGTGCGAGCCCAGGCCGAACTCGGGCGTGTTGGTCTTGCCGATGACGATGGCGCCACTGGCCCGCATGCGCGCCACCTGCGGGAAGTCCGCCTGCGCCGGCGTGCGCGGCGCCAGCGGCGAGCCGCGCGAGGTGGGGAAGCCGGCCGCATCGCTCAGGTCTTTCACGGCCAGCGGAAAGCCGTGCATCCAGCCCATGCGCTGGCCGGCCGCCAGCTGCGCGTCGCGCTCGCGCGCCTGCGCCAGGCAGGCGTCGGCATCGGCCAGCGAGACGATGGCGTTGTAGCGCGGGTTGAGCGCGTCGATGCGCGCCAGCGTGGCCTGCATCAGCTCGACGCAGGAGATGTCGCGCGCGGCGATGCGGCGGGACAGTTCGGTGGCACTCAGGAGCAGCGTGTCGGCAGAAAGCATGGAGCGTGATCGTGCGAGCAGGAAGAGGCGACCAGTATGTCGCACCTGCGCCGGGTCCTGCATCGCGATAATTCGCCGATGGAAACCAAGTGGCTCGAAGACTTCGTCAGCCTGGCCGAGACGCGCAGCTTCAGCCGCTCGGCGCAGTTGCGCCACGTCACGCAGCCGGCTTTCTCGCGGCGCATCCAGGCGCTGGAGGGCTGGGCCGGCACCGACCTGGTCGACCGCAGTTCCTACCCGACACGCCTCACGCCGGCCGGCCAGACGCTGTATGCACAGGCCATCGACATGCTGCAGAACCTGCAGAGCACGCGCGCCATGCTGCGCGGCCACGCGGCGCTGGGGCAAGACATGATCGAGTTCGCGGTGCCGCACACGCTGGCCTTCACCTTCTTCCCGTCCTGGATCAGCGATTTGCGGCGCCACTTCGGGCCGATCAAGAGCCGGCTTATCGCGGCCAACGTGCACGACGCGGTGCACCGCCTGGTGGAAGGCGCCTGCGACGTGCTGATCGCCTACCACCATCCCACGCTGCCGCTGCAGATCGACACGCACCGCTACGAGATGCTGCGCCTGGGGCAGGAGGTGGTGGCGCCCTGGGTGCGGCCCGACGCCGACGGCAAGCCGCGCTACCAGCTGCCCGGCCGGCCCGGCCAGCCGATGCCCTACCTGGGCTACGCGCCCGGCGCCTACCTCAGCCAGGTGGTCGACCAGGTGCTGCAGGAGTCGCGCGTGCCGATGCACCTGGACCGGGTGTACGAGACCGACATCGCCGAAGGGCTCAAGGCGATGGCGCTGGAAGGGCACGGCATTGCCTTCCTGCCGCAGAGCGCGGTGCAGCGCGAGGTGCAGGCGCGCAAGCTGGTGAGCGCGCTGCCGCCCGAGATCGATTCGCTGGCGATCACGCTGGAGATCTGCGCCTACCGCGAACGTGCGGCGGCGGCGCTGGCCGGCCGGGCCGGCACCCGCACGGGCAAGGGGGGCGGCGAGTCGGTGCGTGGGCCGAATCCGGCCGATGCGTTGTGGGCCTACCTCGCCAGCACGCAAAATGCGCCCTGATGTGACTTAATGCCGCCTGCCGGGTCAGTCGGGCACAAAGACTGCTTGAAGAGCCACAAGCCGATGGCGCGTTGCACCGTCCTTGTGCCCCTTTTGTCGCGGCCCTGCGGGGTGGCGGTGCGCCGTGCACCGGGTTGGACCCGGTATGGCCGACCGCGTGGGTGACTAGAATTTCTACCTTTCCTAACAATCAGGAGTATTCCGCATGAAGAAACAAATCGTCGCACTGGCGGTCACCGCGCTGGCCATGGGCACCGCAATGGCCCAGGCCAATGACACGATGGCCAAGCTCAAGGCCAGCGGCGCGATCAGCCTCGGCGTGCGCGATTCGTCGGCCCTGTCCTTCTCCATCGGCGGCGGCAAGTACGGTGGTTTCCACACCGAGATGGCCGAGCGCATCACCGAAGACCTGAGCAAGGACGTGGGCAAGACACTGGCGATCACCTACACCCCGGTGACCTCGCAGAACCGCATTCCGCTGGTGCAGAACGGCACGGTCGACCTCGAGTGCGGCTCCACCACCAACAACGCCACGCGCGGCAAGGACGTCGACTTCGCCTACACCACCTACGTGGAAGTGGTGCGCATGGTGGTCAAGAAGAACTCCGGCATCAAGGACCTGAAGGACCTCAACGGCAAGACCGTGGCCACCACCACCGGCACGACCTCGGTGCAGACCCTGCGCAAGAACGAGCGCGCACAAGGCATCGACTTCAAGGAAGTGCTGGGCAAGGACCACGCCGACAGCTTCCTGCTGCTCGAATCCGGCCGTGCCGACGCCTTCGTGATGGACGGCTCGATCCTGGCCGCCAATGTGTCCAAGTCGAAGAACCCGGGCGACTACGCCATCGTCGGCCCCGAACTGTCGGTCGAGCCGATCGCCTGCATGGTGCGCAAGGGCGACGACGCTTTCCTGAAGGCGGTCGACGCCAGCATCGCGCGCCAGATCAAGGACGGCTCGCTCGCCAAGCTGTACGACAAGTGGTTCATGCAGCCGGTGCCGCCGGCCAACGTGACCATGAACCTGCCCATTTCCGAGGCCACCAAGGCAGCCTGGGCCAGCCCCAACAACAAGCCGATGGAAGACTACCTCAAGAAGTAATCCGCATGGATGACCGGCAAACGCCCGCCCTTCGAGGCGGGCGTTTGTTTGTTGCGTAGCAAAGACGAATCAGACCGAGGAGTGCCCGATGGGAAATTGGGATTGGTTGGTGTTCTGCAAGGACACGATAGATGGCGCCGTGGTGCCGTCCTGCTATGGCATGGGTGGCGAGTACACCTACCTGAACTGGATGGTCGGGGCCTGGGGCTGGACGGTTGCCGTCGCGCTGACGGCGCTGCTCATTGCGCTGGTGGCCGGTTCGATCATCGGCATCCTGCGCACCCTGCCGGACAGCCCGTGGCTGGTGCGCCTGGGCAATGCCTGGGTCGAGCTGTTCCGCAACATCCCGTTGCTGGTGCAGATCTTCCTGTGGTATTTCGTGGTGCCGGCGCTGGTGCCGCCGATGCGCGACTTCCCGCCCTTCCTGCTGGTGGTGATCGCGCTGGGCCTGTTCACCTCGGCGCGCATTGCCGAGCAGCTGCGCTCGGGCATCCAGGCGCTGCCGCGCGGCCAGCGCTACGCCGGCATGGCGGTGGGTTTCACCACCTTCCAGTACTACCGCTACGTGCTGCTGCCGATGGCCTACCGCATCATCCTGCCGCCGCTCACGAGCGAGTCGATGAACATCTTCAAGAACTCGTCGGTGGCCTTCGCGGTGTCGATTCCCGAGCTCACCCAGTTCTACCTGCAGGCCGGCGAGGAAACCGCCCGCAACATGGAGGTCTACATCGGCGTGGTGGTGCTCTACGTCATCTCCGCCATGATCATCAACCGCTTGTTCGCCTTCATCGAGAAGAAGGCGCGCGTGCCGGGCTTTGTCGCCGCCGGCGGCACGGGAGGCCACTGACATGAATCTCGACCTGAGCTTCTACAACTGGGACGTCATCCGCAACTTCGTCCTCAAGGGCTTCTACTTCAGCGTGTTCCTGACCTTCGTGTCGACGCTGGGCGGCATCTTCTTCGGCACCATCCTGGCGCTGATGCGCCTGTCGGGCAAGAAGTGGCTGGACCTGCCTGCGGCGTTCTACGTCAACGGCATGCGCAGCGTTCCGCTGGTGATGGTGATCCTGGGCTTCTTCCTGCTGGTGCCCTTCGTCGTCGGGCGGCCGATCGGCGCCGAGTATTCGGCGGTGATCACCTTCATTGCCTTCGAGGCGGCCTACTTCAGCGAGATCATGCGCGCGGGCATCCAGTCGATCCCGCGCGGCCAGGTCTCGGCCGGCATGGCGGTGGGCATGACCTACGGCCAGAACATGAAGCTGGTGATCCTGCCGCAGGCCTTCCGCAACATGCTGCCGGTGCTGCTCACGCAGACCATCATCCTGTTCCAGGACACTTCGCTGGTCTACGCCATCGGGGCCTATGACCTGCTCAAGGGCTTCGAGACCGCCGGCAAGAATTTCGGCCGGCCCTACGAGTCGTACCTGCTGGCCGCCGTCGTCTACTTCGTGATCTGCTATTCGCTGTCGTACGTCGTCAAGCGCCTGCACAAGAAGATCGCCATCATCCGCTAGAGATCAAGCACTGAAGAGGAATAGCCATGGCTGAACAAATGATCAGTATCAACAACGTCTCCAAGTGGTATGGGCCGGTGCAGGTGCTCAACGACTGCTCCGTCAGCATCGCCAAGGGCGACGTGGTGGTGGTGTGCGGCCCGTCGGGCTCGGGCAAGTCCACCCTCATCAAGACCGTCAACGCGCTCGAGCCCTTCCAGAAGGGCGAGATCACCGTCAACGGCATCGCGCTGCACGACCCCAAGACCAACCTGCCCAAGCTGCGCTCCAAGGTCGGCATGGTGTTCCAGCACTTCGAGCTGTTCCCGCACCTGTCGGTCACGGAGAACCTGACCATCGCGCAGGTCAAGGTGCTCGGCCGTTCCATGGACGAAGCCAAGACGCGCGGCCTGAAGATGCTCGACCGCGTTGGCCTGATGGCGCACAAGGACAAGTTCCCGGGCCAGTTGTCGGGCGGCCAGCAGCAGCGCGTGGCGATCGCCCGCGCGCTGAGCATGGACCCGGTGGTGATGCTGTTCGACGAACCGACCTCCGCGCTCGACCCCGAAATGGTGGGCGAAGTGCTCGACGTGATGGTGGCGCTGGCCAAGGAAGGCATGACCATGATGGTGGTCACGCACGAAATGGGCTTTGCCCGCAAGGTGGCCAGCCGCGTGATCTTCATCGACGTCGGCGGCCGCATCCTGGAGGACTGCTCGAAGGACGAGTTCTTCAACCACCCCGAGAACCGCCAGCCGCGCACCAAGGATTTCCTCAACAAGATCCTCGGCCACTGAGCGCCTCGCGCCCACCGGCCAAGCCCCGCCCCGGCGGGGCTTTTTCATGGTGATGCCCAGCGCGCATACTTTGCCCTCGCGGCATCGGCGATGCGCCGCATGGAGCCTCATCGACCTTCAGTTCGACAGGAAGCACGATGCACAGACGACTGGCAAGCGCTCTTTCAATCGCCGCACTGCTGGCGGCAACGCTGGCAACGACGCACGCGAGCGCAGCGCAGCCCAAGGACACCGATGAACTGCTGACCACGCCCGGCACGCCCGACATCGTGGCCAAGGGCATGGAGGCCGACGGCTATTCGCTGGCGATCTCGGCCTACTCGTGGGGCTATCCGCTGGTGCGCATGGAGCGGATGATGCGCGAGTACACCGACGTGCCTTCGCCCCGGCCGGCCACCAGCTATCGCGCGCCGCTCAACCAGATGGGCTGGGCCACCGCGCTGGCGACGCCCGAGGCGAAGGACCTGCCGACGCCCGACATCGACGCCTACGCCACCAGCACGGTGCTCGAACTGACCGAGCCCTACGTGCTCACGGTGCCGGCCACGCACGGGCGCTACTACGTGATCGACGTGTTCAACATGTGGCACGAGATCGAGCACTATGTCGGGCGCCGCGTGACCGGCACCCAGGCCGGCCACTACCTCATTGCGCCGCCCGGCTGGAAGGGCAAGGTCCCGGCCGGCATGAAGCGGCTGGATGTGAGCACCAACCGGGTCTGGCTGTGGGGGCGCCTGCAGGCCAGGCAAGGCGAGGACGCCGCACCGGTGCTGGCGCTGCAAAAGCAGTTCAGCCTCCGGCCGCTGAGCGGCACCGCGGCCGCGGCGGCATCGCTGCCGCCGCTGCCCGACACCGCCGACGACCCCTTCGGCTTCTTCCGGCAACTGGGCTTCGTGCTGCAGACGACCCCCGTCAAGCAGGAGGACCGGGCGCTGGTCGCGCGCTTCAAGCGCATCGGCCTCACGCCACAGGGCTTCGACCCCAGCGGCCTCAGCGAGGCGACGCGCCAGGGCATGGTGCGCGGGCTGCGCGACGGCCCTTTGATGGTGATGGCCTCGTTGGCCGGCACCGCGCGCCTGCATGACGGCTGGAACTGGGTCAACGGCCTGGACAGCGCGCGCTACGACTATCCGCTGCGCGCGCTGGTGGCCAGCCGCTTCCTCGGCGCGCAGGGCGAGCAGGAGGCCATGTATCCGCAGCGCTTTACCGACAGCGAGGGGCGCGCCTTGAGCGGCGACAACCGCTACCTGATCAAGCTGCCGTCCGCGCCGCCGGTCGACGCCTTCTGGTCGCTCACCTTGTACGGCGCCGGCGACCGGATGCTGGTGCCCAACGCGCTGAACCGCTACAAGATCGGCTCGGACACGCCCGGCCTGAAGGTGGCGGCCGATGGTTCCATCACGATCCCGGTGCAGGCCGCCCGGCCCGAGGGCGGCAACGCCGCCAACTGGCTGCCGGCGCCCGCCGGCGGCTTCTTCGTCATCCTGCGGATGTACCAGCCCCGGCCGCAGGTGCTGGACAACAGCTGGGCGCTGCCGCAGGTCAGCCGGCTGCCCTGAACCGCCGCGGCGGCGCTCCATCCGACCCGCTCAGCGCGCGCCTTCCAGCGCCATCGCACCGGCGGCGGCCACCTGCGCGTCCTGCGTCGACTGCATGCCCGAGACGCCGATGGCGCCCACCAACTGGCCGTCCACCAGCAGCGGCAACCCGCCTTCGAGCGGAATGGCGCGCTGCGTGGCGAGCAGGCGCAAGTGGATGCCGCCGCTGGCCAGCGCCTCCTCGAAGACCTGGGTCGGGCGCTTGAAGCGCACCGCGCTTTCGGCCTTGGCCTGGGCAATGGCGATGCTGCCGCTCTGGGCGTGGTCCATCTTGTGCAGCACCACCAGGTTGGCGGCGCTGTCGAGGATGGCGATCACCATCGGCCAGCCCATGGCTTGCGCCTGCGTCTCGGCGGCGGTGGCAACCTCCCGCGCCAGCGCCAGCGAAATGGGGGTGCCGTAGCGGATGATCGGGGAAACTGCGTGCATGGCGTGATCCTGTCGTGGGTCGTTGAAGCGGCCGATGCTAGGGAGCGGCGCCATGCATGACCATTCCCGATTTCTTCGCAGTTGCCGTGCACAAATCAACCGAAGCCACCCCGACCTTCACTCCGACCGTCCCCCCGACCGCTGCCTCCGCCCCGGCCTGGGACGACGTGCGCTTCTTCCTGGCGGTGGCGCGCGGCGGCAGCCTGTCGGCCGCCGCACGGGCGCTGAAGGTCGAGCACTCCACCGTGGCGCGGCGCGTCGGCGCGCTGGAGGCAAGCCTGGGCGTGCGCCTGTTCGACCGCCTGCCGCGCCACTGGGCCCTGACCCGCGACGGCGCCGAGCTGCTGGCGCCGGCCGAGCGCATCGAGCACGAGGCGATGGCCTTCGCGCGTGCCGCCAGTGCCGCGTCGAGCGTGGGCGGCAAGGTGCGCATCTCCGCGCCGCCGGTGTTCGCCAGCCGCTTCCTGGTGCCCGAACTGGCCCAGCGCAGCGCGCGCTGGCACGGCATCGAACTCGACCTGGTGGGCGAATCCCGCACCGCCAACCTGCATCGGCGCGAAGCCGACATCTCGCTGCGCTTCATGCGGCCGGCCGAGCCGGGCCTGGCCGCGCGCAAGCTGGGCGAGCTGGCCTTCAGCCTCTACGCGGCGCCCGCGTGGCAGGCGCGGCCGGCGGCGCAATGGTGTTTCCTGGGCTACGCCGAGCCACTGGCCGAGGTGCCGCACCAGCAGCAGCTGGCGCGCCTGGCGGGCACGCGGCCCTTCGTGCTGCGCAGCAACGACCTCGCCGCGCTGCACCAGGCCTGCCGCGCCGGCCTCGGCCTGGCCATGCTGCCCCGCTTCCTGGCGCAGGATGATCCCGGCCTGGTCGAGATGCCGGGCGCGGACGGCACCGCGCCGCGCGACATCTGGTGCGTGTTGCATCCCGACGTGCGCCGCTCGCCGCGCGTGCGGTTGATGGCCGACCTGATCGCCGAGCTGGTGGCCGACAATGCCGCCGCGCTCGCGTAGCGCCGCACTCAGGCGAAGCGCCCGAACCACAGCAGCGACAGCCCGCCCGCCAGCAGCGCCACCAGCGCCGAGAGCAGCGCCAGCGGGCCGGCCAGCTCGGTCTCGCGCGCCTGCACCTGCACGCGCGAGCCCAGCCGTTGGTAGACGGTGCGCAGCATCTCCGCGCTGCCGGCCTGGTAATACTCGCCGCCGGTCATGCGCGCCACTTCGCGCAGGGTCGGCTCGTCCAGCTGCAGGTAGATCGCCATGCCCTCCGGCGCGGCCGCGTCACCGCTCACGGTGCCCAGCCCGATCACGTAGATGCGCACGCCGTGCTCGGCCGCCATCTTCGCGGCCTCGAGCGTGTCGACGCCGGTGGTGCGGCGGCCGTCGCTCAGCAGGATGATGGCGGCCGAATCGAAGGAGCCGGGCGCCACCGGCGTGAAGGGCCTGGGCGGCGGGCGGGCCTTCTCGTCCAGGCTGCGCCCGCTGCGTGCGCTGCGCAGGCCGGGCAGGGTCAGGTCGCCCAGCGCAATGCCCTGGTCGGGAAACAGCTCGGCCAGGCACAGCACGATGGCATTGCCGATGGCGGTGCCCACCTGCATCTGGATGGCGTCGATGCTTTCGGCCAGTGCGCCGCGGTCCAGCGTGGGGCGCTGGGCCACCTCGCTGCTGCCGGCGAAGGTGACCAGGCCGACTTCGATGTTGCGCGGCAACTCGTGCAGGAACAGCTTGGCCGCCTCCTGCGCGGCCATCAGCCGGTTCGGCTTCACGTCGGCCACCTGCATGCTCAGCGAAACGTCGATCGCCAGCAGGATCGACGAGCGCGCCCACGGCAGCGGCAGCCGCGCCGTCGGCCGTGCCGCCGCCAGCAGCAGGCCGGTCAGCGCCAGCAGGAACAGCGCCGGCGGCAGGTGGCGCCGCCATTGGCGCCCGGCCGCCGCGGCGCGCACCAGCGCCACGCTGCTGTAGCGCAAGGCGGCGCGGTGGCGCCGGCGCTGCAGCCACAGGTAGGCCGCCAGTGCCAGCGGCACGGCCGGCAACAGCCACAGACAGTCCGCCCAGAGCCAATGCATGGGGATGCGTCCGGTTGTCGGGCACCTCGGCCAACGCGCCTGCCCACCGGTGCCCGTTGGTGGTGCCGCGCGGCGCCATCGTGCGCGCGTTGGCGCGTTGGCGCAAATGGGTCGTGCAAGAGCCGTTCCATCGCCCCGGCAGGGCGCCGCGGTCAGCGCTGAATCAGCGCCGAATCAACGCCGCTGCAGCGCCGGATGCTTGCCGAACAGGTCCGCTGCCCACTCCACAAAGGCGCGCACCTTGGGGCTGAGGTGGCGGTTCGGCGGATAGACCACGTAGATCGGCAGCGGCTCGCGTTCCCAATCGGGCAGGATCTCGACCAGTTCCCCGCTGGCAACGTGCGGCTCGGCCTGGATGCGTGGGCACTGCGAAATGCCCAGCCCGGCCAGCACCGCGTTCACGTGGGCGTTGCTGTCGTTCACCGCCACCCGGTACTGCGTCTGCGGCTCGACGCGCTCGCCGTCCTTGTGGAATTCATGGCCCGCGCGCCGGCCGTTGCCCATGAAGTAGCTCACCACCAGGTGGCGCTTCTCCAGCTCGCTCGGGTGTTGCGGCGTGCCGTAGCGCGCCAGGTAGGCGGGTGAGGCCACCGTCATGAAGGGCAGGGTGGCGATGCGCCGCGCCACCAGCGACTGGTCGCTCAGGTCGCCCGCGCGGATCACGCAATCCACGTTGTCGCCGATCAGGTCGACCGGCCGGTCGCTCACGCCCAGGTCGACCTGGATGTCCGGGTACTGCTCGCAGAAGGTGTGCAGCGCCGGAATGATCGCCAGCTGCGCGGTGGCGGTGCCCACGTCGACGCGCAGCCGTCCCTTGGGGCTGGCCTGGGCGTCGAGCATGCTCGCCTCCATCTCGTCGAAGTCGTTGAGCAGCCGCGCCGCCCGCTCGTAATAGGCGGCGCCGTCGGGCGTCACGGTGACGCGGCGGGTGGTGCGGTTCAGCAGCTTGGAGCGCACCCGCTGCTCCAGCGACTGGATCTGCTTGGTCACGGTGCCCTTGGGCAGCGCCAGCGAATCCGCGGCGCGGGTGAAGTTACCGGCTTCGACGACGCGCACGAACACGCGCATGGCCTGGATGGGATCCATCGAACTGATCTCCTCTTTGCCCCGCTGGCGGCGGGGAGGCGGATTCTCACATGCATGCTGCAGTGCGATTGTTCGAGAAGTGGAAACAGAGAAGCGCGCCAAGGGGACTTCCGATGGGCGGCGGCGGTCTTATATTCCATCCATCGCCACTCCCTCCTTGATGGATTGCACCATGGCCCCGCGCACCGCACCCTCCACCGCCGACGCTGCTTCTGCAGCGGCGGGCGGCGTGGCCGAGCAGGACATCGAGATCGCGCTCAAGGGGCGCGAGCCGGTGCTGGCGCGCACTTACGGCGAGCGCAGCCGCAGCAGCGGCACGCCGCTGGTGCTGCACTTCCATGGCGGCACCTTCGTGTGCGGCGACCTGGACGACGGCCGCATGGTCGCCCGCCTGCTGGCGCGCGCCGGCGCGGTGGTGGTCTCGCTGGCCTACCCGCTGGCGCCGCGCAACCCGTTCCCGGACGCCATCGGCGTCGGCTACGAGGTGCTGGGCTGGATGTTCCGCCAGCGCACCCGGCTGGCCGGCAAGGACGCGGCGATGTTCCTGGCCGGCGAAGAGGCCGGCGGCAACCTGGCGGCCGGCGTGGCGCTGCTGGCGCGCGACCAGGCGCACCCGCCGATGGCCGGGCAGATCCTGCTCTCGCCGATGCTCGACCCCTGCGCCGGCACCAGTTCGCTGCGCGCCGCCAACGCCCAGGGCGACGCGGATTCGCCTTGCCGCTGGGCCGCCGGCTGGCAGAAGTACCTGGGCAAGCCCAAGGACGCGCTGCACCCCTATGCCGTGCCGGGCAGCTCGCTGCGGCTGGCGCAGCTGGCGCCCACGCTGGTGCTGGTGGGCCAGGAAGACGCCATGCGCGACGAGGCGCTGAGCTTTGCCGAGCGGCTGCGCGGTGCCGGCAACAGCGTCTCGGCGGTGGTGCTGCCGACCGCCGCGCAGTGGCCGCAGGCGCTGGCCGACGGCGCCAGCGGCGAGTGTCCGTGCGCGCTCACGCTGGAGCAGCATTTCCGCGATTTCTTCGCGACCGCCGCGCCCACACCGCCACCCGCCGCGACCTGAGGGGCCGGCGCCGCCTCCACCCAGGCGCCTTTCCAAGCTGACCCAGCCATCGCCTGAACAGGCGGGCGGCCTGCGCCGCCGCATGGCCGAAACCGTTTTCCGCCAACCCGCGCTACCCGCGCGGGGAGGCCCCATGCATCCGCAATGTCGCTCACAAGGACGAACACCATGACGAACCACACCACGCCTTCCTTCGCCCGCCGCACGCTGTGGCCCACCGTCACCGGGCTGACCGCCGTGCTGGCGGTGGCCTCGGCGCTGATCGGCCTGCACGGCGTCAACGCCCAGGCCTCCAACCCGCCGGCCTCGGCCGAGCCGCCCGCCACGCCGGTCTCGGTGGCCGCCGTGGTGCCCACCGACATCACCACCTGGCAGGAGTTTTCCGGCCGGCTCGAAGCGGTGCAGCGCGTCGACGTGCGCTCGCGCGTGGCCGGCGCGGTGCAGGCGGTGCACTTTCGCGAAGGCATGCTGGTGCAGCCGGGCGACCTGCTGATCAGCATCGACCCCGCGCCCTACGCGGCCGATGTCGAGCGCGCGCAGGCGCAGGTGGCGGCGGCGCAGGCGCGGGTGGCGCACGCCGGCAACGAATACGAGCGCGCCCAGCGCCTGTGGAAGGAACAGGCCATTGCCCAGCGCGAGCTGGACGACCGCACCAACGAGCGCAACGAGTCGCAGGCCAACCTGCGCGCGGCGCAGGCCTCGCTGCAGATGGCGCGCCTGAGCCTGGGCTACACCCAGGTGCGCGCGCCCATCGCCGGGCGCATCGGCCGGCTGGAAGTGACGGTGGGCAACCTGGTGGCCGCCGGCCCCGGCGCGCCGGTGCTGGCCAACATGGTCTCGGTCGACCCGATCTACGCCAGCTTCGAGGTCGACGAGAACGTGGTGGTGCGCGCGCTGAAGGACCTGTCGGCCGGCGCCAGCGCGCGCCAGCTGATCGAGCGCATTCCCGTGCGCATGGGCACTTCCGCCAGCGACGACACGCCCTTCGAAGGCCGCCTGCAACTGATCGACAACCAGGTCGACGCGCGCAGCGGCACGGTGCGCGTGCGCGCCACCTTCGACAACAAGGACGGCGCGCTCATGCCCGGCCAGTTCGCCCGCATCCGGCTGGGCCAGGCGCACGCCGCGCCGGCGCTGCTGGTGAACGAGCGCGCGGTCGGCACCGACCAGAACAAGAAGTTCGTGATGGTGGTCGGCCAGGACAACAAGGCCGAGTACCGCGCCATCACGCTGGGCGCGCCGGCCAACGGCCTGCGCGTGGTGACCGACGGCCTGAAGACCGGCGACCGCGTGGTGGTGAACGGCCTGCAGCACATCCGCCCCGGCGCCTTGCTGGCGCCGCAGGAGGTGCCGATGGACAACGCCAGCAGCAACACGACGCAGGTGGCGGCCGGGGCGCAGCGCTCCTGAGCCGGACCGAGCCAACGAAAGCCAAGCCATGAACTTGTCCAGGTTCTTCATCGACCGGCCGATCTTTGCCGGCGTGCTGTCGGTACTGATGCTGCTGGCCGGGCTGATCGCCCTGCGCGGCCTGCCGATCTCCGAGTACCCGGAAGTGGTGCCGCCCTCCATCGTGGTGCGCGCCAACTACCCCGGCGCGAATCCGAAGGTGATCGCCGAGACGGTGGCGATGCCGCTGGAAGAGTCGATCAACGGCGTGGAAGGCATGCTCTACATGAGCAGCCAGGCCACCACCGACGGCCTGCTCACGCTGACCGTGACCTTCGCGCTGGGCACCGACCCCGACAAGGCGCAGCAGCTGGTGCAGAACCGCGTGACGCAGGCCGAGCCGCGCCTGCCCGAAGAGGTGCGCCGCCTGGGCGTGACCACCATCAAGAGCGCGCCCGACCTGACCATGGTGGTGCACCTGCTCTCGCCGAACGGCCGCTACGACATGACCTACCTGCGCAACTACGCGGTGCTCAACGTCAAGGACAAGCTGGCGCGCGTGAAGGGCGTGGGCGACGTGCAGCTGTTCGGCTCGGGTGACTATTCCATGCGCGTCTGGCTCGACCCGCAGAAGGTGGCGCAGCGCGGCCTCTCGGCCAGCGACGTGGTGCGCGCCATCCGCGAGCAGAACGTGCAGGCCGCCGCCGGCGTGGTCGGCGCCTCGCCCGGCGTGCCCGGCGTCGACATGCAGCTCTCCATCAACGCGCAGGGGCGCCTGCGTTCGGAAGAAGAGTTCGGCGACATCATCGTCAAGACCGGTGCCGACGGCGCCATCACCCGGCTGCGCGACGTGGCGCGCATGGAGCTGGGCGCCTCGGCCTATTCGCTGCGCTCGCTGCTGGACAACAAGGACGCGGTGGCGGTGCCGATCTTCGCCGCGCCCGGCTCCAACGCGATCCAGATCTCCGACGACGTGCGCGCCGCGATGGCCGAACTCAAGCACAACATGCCCGACGGCGTCGACTACAGCATCGTCTACGACCCGACGCAGTTCGTGCGCGCCTCCATCGAGTCGGTGATCCACACCCTGCTCGAAGCCATCGCGCTGGTGGTGCTGGTGGTGATCCTGTTCCTGCAGACCTGGCGCGCTTCCATCATTCCGCTGCTGGCGGTGCCGATCTCGGTGGTCGGCACCTTCGCGGTGATGCACCTGTTCGGCTTCTCGATCAATGCGCTCAGCCTGTTCGGGTTGGTGCTGGCGATCGGCATCGTGGTGGACGACGCGATCGTGGTGGTGGAGAACGTCGAGCGCAACATCGAGTCCGGCCTGTCGCCGCGCGACGCCACCTACCGCGCCATGCGCGAGGTGTCGGGGCCGATCATCGCGATCGCGCTGGTGCTGGTGGCGGTGTTCGTGCCGCTGGCCTTCATCAGCGGGCTCACCGGCCAGTTCTACCGCCAGTTCGCGCTCACCATCGCGATCTCGACGGTGATCTCGGCGATCAACTCGCTGACCTTGTCGCCGGCGCTCGCCGCGTTGCTGCTCAAGGGCCACGACGCGCCCAAGGACGCGCTCACGCGCGGCATGGACCGCGTGTTCGGCCGCTTCTTCGCCTTGTTCAACCGCGTCTTCCACCGCGGCGCCGAGGGCTACAGCGGCGGCGTGCGCGGCGCCATCGTGCGCAAGAGCGCGCTGATGATCGTCTACCTGGCGCTGGTGGCGCTCACCTTCGGCCTGTTCAAGGCGGTGCCCGGCGGCTTCGTGCCGGCGCAGGACAAGCAGTACCTGATCGGCTTCGCGCAGCTGCCCGACGGCGCCACGCTGGACCGCACCGAGGCGGTGATCCGCCGCATGAGCGAGATCACCCTGCAGCAGGACGGCACCGAGCACGCCATCGCCTTCCCCGGCCTGTCGATCAACGGCTTCACCAACAGCTCGAACTCGGGCATCGTGTTCGTCTCGCTGAAGGACTTCGACCAGCGCAAGGGCGAGGCGCTGTCGGCCGGCGCCATTGCCGGCCAGCTCAACGCCAAGTTCAGCCAGATCCAGGACGCCTTCGTGGTGATCTTCCCGCCGCCGCCGGTGCAGGGGCTGGGCACCACCGGCGGCTTCAAGCTGCAGCTGGAAGACCGCGGCTCGGCCGGCTACGAAGGCATGGACGCGGCGGTGAAGGCCTTCATGGCGCAGGCCGCGCAGGCGCCCGAACTCACCGGCCTGTTCTCCAGCTGGCAGGTCAACGTGCCGCAGCTCTACGCCGACATCGACCGCACCCGCGCGCGCCAGCTCGGCGTGCCGGTGACGGAGGTGTTCGACACCATGCAGATCTACCTGGGCAGCCTGTACGCCAACGACTTCAACCAGTTCGGGCGCACCTACAGCGTGCGCGTGCAGGCCGACGCGCCGTTCCGCGCGCGGCCCGAAGACGTCGGCCTGCTCAAGGTGCGCTCGAGCAGCGGCGAGATGGTGCCCTTGTCGGCCCTGATGCGCATCGCGCCGAGCTTCGGCCCGGAACGTGCCATGCGCTACAACGGCTACCTCACCGCCGACATCAACGGCGCGCCGGCGCCCGGCTACTCCACCGGACAGGCGCAGCAGGCCATTGCCCGCATCGCGGCGCAGACGCTGCCGCGCGGCATCGACTACGAGTGGACCGAGCTGACCTACCAGGAAAAGCTGGCCGGCAACTCGGCGGTGTGGGTGTTCCCGCTGGCGATCCTGCTGGTGTTCCTGGTGCTCGCCGCGCAGTACGAAAGCCTCACGCTGCCGCTGTCGATCATCCTGATCGTGCCGATGGGGCTGCTGGCGGCGATGACCGGCGTGTGGCTCTCGCACGGCGACAACAACGTGTTCACGCAGATCGGGCTGATGGTGCTGGTCGGGCTGTCGGCCAAGAACGCGATCCTGATCGTCGAGTTCGCACGCGAGCTGGAATTCGCCGGCCGCACGCCGGTGCAGGCCGCCATCGAAGCCAGCCGGCTGCGCCTGCGCCCGATCCTGATGACCTCGATGGCCTTCGTGATGGGCGTGCTGCCGCTGGTGCTGTCGACCGGCGCCGGCTCCGAGATGCGCCGTGCGATGGGCGTGGCGGTGTTCGCCGGCATGATCGGCGTGACCCTGTTCGGCCTGTTCCTGACGCCGGTGTTCTACGTGCTGCTGCGCGCGCTCACCGGCAACCGCCCGCTGCGGCTGCATGGTGAGGTGCCGCACGGTGAAGGCTTCACGCCGCCCGGCGACCTGGGTGTTGCGCACACCGGCGGTGGCGGCGGACTGCGCCCCCTGCCGGCCGCCCCGCGTGGCCAACACGAATGACGACGCCCGTGGCGCCGCAACCCGTGCCGTTGCCTATCCACCGCCGTTGCCCTCACCCCAACCCTCTCCCAGAGGGAGAGGGAGAAAGACGTTGATCCACGCCGCGCCCCTCTCCCGCCTTGCTCCCTCTCCCTCTGGGAGAGGGTTGGGGTGAGGGCAAGCGCCCGGCAAGACCACCTCATGGAGAACTGACATGACCCCCCTTCATTCCGCGCCTCGCGCCTGGCGCATCAACGCGCGCACCGCCTTGCTCCCCCTGCTCGCCGCGCTGGTGCTGGCCGGCTGCGCCACCCCGCCCCCGATCGACCTGCAGCTGGACACCCCCACTCAATACAAGGAAAGCGTGCCTCCCACCGCCGACCGCGCCGCGGCACCGACCGACGCGCAATGGTGGACCGTGTTCGGCGACCCGCAGCTCGACGCCGTGGTGGCGCGCGCGGCCGACCGCAATACCGATGTGCAGCAGGCCGCAGCCCGCCTCGCGCAAGCCCGTGCGCTGGCGCGCGAGGTCGATTCCGAGCGCGCGCCGCAACTCGGCCTGGGCGCATCGGCCACGCGCGGCGCCGGCATCGACAAGCCGCAGGGCGCGCGTCCGACCAGCCTGTTCGCCGCCGACCTCGGCGCCTCGTGGGAGCTCGACCTGTTCGGCCGCCTGGCCGGCGCCAGCCAGGCCGCGCAGCTCGATGCCCGTTCGCGCGAGGCGCTGCTGCAGAGCACGCGGCTGGCGGTGCAGTCCGAAGCAGCGCAGCTCTACCTGGCGGTGCGCGCGCTCGACGCCGAGGCGCAGATCATGCAGGCCACGGTGGCGGCCTACCGCGACACGCTGCAGCTGACCGAGCGGCGCCAGCGCGCCGGCGACGTCGGCGAACTGGACGTGGAACGCGTGCGCACCGAACTGGCGGCAACGGAATCCGATGCGCTGGCAGTGGCGCGCCAGCGGGCGCAGGTGGAACACGCGCTGGCAGTGGTGCTGGGCGAACTGCCGAGCGGCTTTGCGCTGGCCAGCGCCGAATGGACCACCGCGCTGCCGTCGATCCCGGCCGGGCTGCCCTCGGACATGCTGGCGCGCCGGCCCGACGTGCAGGCCGCGCAGTGGCGCGTGCAGGCAGCGCAGCAGCGCGTGGGCGTGGCGCAGGCGGCGTGGTTCCCGTCCATTGCGCTCACGGCCGACGGCGGCTATGCCTCGACCGACCTGAGCGAGCTGCTGCGCTGGTCGGCGCGCTCCTGGGGCGTCGGCGCACTGCTCTCGCTGCCGCTGCTGGACGGCGGCCGGCGCGAGGCCGGCGTGCAGGGCGCCACCGCCGAATTCGACGGCGCCATGGCGCAGTACCGCGCCGAGGTGCTGACCGCCTTCAAGGACGTGGAAGACCAGCTGTCGGCGCTGCGCCTGCTGGCGCAGCAGTCGGCGGTGCAGACGCAGGCGGTCAACTCGGCGCGGCGCGCCACGCGCTTGTCCGACGTGCGCTACCGCGAAGGCGCGATCAGCCAGATCGACCTGCTCGACGCGCGCCGCAGCGAGTTGCGCAACAGCCGCCAGGCGCTGCTGATCAAGGCGCAGCAATACCAGGCGACGGTGGCGCTGGTGCGCGCGCTGGGCGGCGGCTGGAGTGAGGCGGGCACGCTGCAGGGGCGCGCCGACGGCGTGGAAGAGCGCCGCGGCCATTCCTGAAGCGGCACCAAAACGGTGCAGGAGCCTTGTCGATCGGCCAAAATGCATGATTTCGTGCATTCCCAAGACAAGGACTTAGCCTGCCCATGAAGTACGCCACCGCCGACGATTTCCTCGCCCACATCGCCCAGCGCAACCCCGGTCAGGTCGAGTACCAGCAGGCCGTCACCGAGGTGATGCACAGCCTCTGGCCCTTCATCCAGCGCCACCCCAAGTACCAGGGCTACAGCCTGCTCGAGCGGCTGGCCGAACCCGAGCGCGTGCTGGTGTTTCGCGTCTGCTGGACCGACGACGCCGGCGAGGTGCAGGTCAACCGCGGCTATCGCATCCAGCACAGCCTGGCGATCGGCCCGTACAAGGGCGGGCTGCGTTTCCACCCGTCGGTGAACCTGTCGATCCTGAAGTTCCTGGCCTTCGAGCAGACCTTCAAGAACGCGCTCACCACCTTGCCGATGGGCGGCGGCAAGGGCGGCAGCGACTTCGACCCCAAGGGCCGCAGCAACGGCGAGGTGATGCGCTTCTGCCAGGCGTTCGCGAGCGAACTGTTCCGCCACATCGGCGCCGACACCGACGTGCCGGCCGGCGACATCGGCGTGGGGGCGCGCGAAGTCGGCTTCCTGGCCGGCATGGTCAAGAAGCTCACCAATCGCGCCGACTGCGTGTTCACCGGCAAGGGCCTGTCCTTCGGCGGCTCGCTGATCCGGCCCGAGGCCACCGGCTACGGCAACGTCTATTTCGCTCAGCAGATGCTGGCACGCCGGGGCTTGTCCTTCGACGGCCTGCGTGTGGCCGTGTCGGGCGCCGGCAACGTGGCGCAGTACACCATCGAGAAGGCGATGGCGCTGGGCGCCAAGGTCGTCACCGTGTCCGACTCCGGCGGCTGCGTGGTGGATGAAGAAGGCTTCACGCCCGAGAAGCTGCAACTGCTCATGCACATCCGCAACGACCGCCATGGCCGCGTCAGCGAGTACGCGCAGCAGGCCGGTGCCGGCGTGCGCTACGTCGAAGGCGCGCGGCCCTGGCAACTGGTGCCGGTGCAGGTGGCGCTGCCCAGCGCGACGCAGAACGAACTGGACGAGCGCGACGCGCTGGTGCTGGTGAAGAACGGCGTGCAGTGCGTGGCCGAGGGCGCCAACATGCCCAGCACGCTGGCGGCGATCAAGATCTTCGAGGGCCACGACGTGCTGTACGCGCCGGGCAAGGCGAGCAACGCCGGTGGCGTCGCCACCTCCGGCCTGGAGATGAGCCAGAACGCGCTGCGCCTGTCGTGGCCGCGCGAAGAGGTCGACGCGCGCCTGCAGCAGATCATGAAGAGCATCCACGCCGCCTGCCTGCACCACGGCGAAACCACGGGCGGGCGCGTGAGCTACGTGCAGGGCGCCAACGTGGCGGGCTTCGTGAAGGTGGCCGACGCGATGCTGGCGCAAGGCGTGGTCTGAAGTTGTCTTGCTCCCTCTCCCTCTGGGAGAGGGTTGGGGTGAGGGCATCGGGCCTCACCGATCGCCCTGCGCTTGCCACCGCCTGCCCTCACCCTGCCCTCTCCCAGAGGGAGAGGGAAAAATCGGGGTCGGACCGCCGCTCATGACGGTGGCTCCCGGTCTTGCTCCCTCTCCCCGGCGGGGAGAGGGAGCAATTCAACGGGTGAGTTCGCCGGCCGCTTCGGGCTGAAAGGCAATTCCGACAATACGCGCTGCCCGTTCGCCAGCCGGCGACTGCCAGTGCACCGTGGCGCCCACGCGCGCGCCCAGCAGGCTGGTGCCCACCGGCGACAGCACCGACACATGGCCGTCGCCCTGGCCCGCATCGGCGGGGTAGCACAGCGTCAGCGTGCGCGGGGCGTCGATGGCGTCGCCCTCCGCCAGCAGCACCTGCGAATTCATGGTCACCACGTCGGCGGCGACGGCGTTCGATTCGACCAGGTCGCCCTGGTCCAGCAGCTCCTGCAATGCAGGCGCCTGCGCGGCCAGCTTGCGCAGGCGGGCGTGGTCGAGCAGGGTGAGCGTGCGTTCCACGCTCTGCGAAATGGGGGTCATTTGAATCTCCTGAAACAAGGCCGGACGCTCGGGCGGAGCGTGCGGCGGCGCGCGGGTGGTCCCGTGGGGCCCGGCGATCAGGAAAGGCGCGAAAAAGGGGGAAGGTGAGAAGCGATCGCCGGGCTCAGGAATGGCCGGGGGATCGGCATGCACGGCACGCCCACGCCCGCGCCACGCGGGGCGCGGCGGTGATTGGGTGAAGGGCGAGCCGGCAATGCATCGGGCGCCAGTGTAGCGCCGGCGTTGCCGACGCTACACGCTCGCACTGTTACTGCTTGCGCGCGGCGATGGCCTTCTCGGCCTTATTCACCAGGTCGTTGCCCACGGTGGGCTTCCACTTGGTGTAGACCGGGCGCGTGATCTTGACGAAGGCCTCGCGTTCGGCCGGCGTCAGTTGCGTCACGGTCACGCCCATGCCGGCGATGTCCTTGAGCAGTGGCTTGTCGGCTTCGACCAGGCCCTTGCGTGCCAGCACGATTTCCTGCTTGCCGGCGTCGATGGCGGCCTGGCGCACGATGGCCTGGTCGGCCGGCGTCCACGAAGCCCAGGTTTCCTTGTTCACCACGAAGATCAGCGGATCGGCCACGTAGCCCCAGGTGGTGACGAACTTCTGGCCGACGGTCTGCATCTTCAGCACCGTGAACAGGAACAGCGGGTTCTCCTGGCCGTCGACCGCGCCGCTGGCCAGCGCCGGCTGGGCGTCGGCCCAGCTCATCTGGGTCGGGTTGGCGCCCATCGCGCTGAACATGTCGGAGTAGATCGGCGAGCCGACCACGCGCAGCTTCATGCCCTTGAGGTCTTCGGGCGTCTTGATCGGGTGCTTGGAGTTGGTCACCTCGCGGTAGCCGTTTTCGCCCCAGGCGAGCGGCACCACGCCGGCCTTGTCCAGGCGCGTGAAGATGTCCTTGCCCACTTCACCCTGCGTCAGCGCGTCGATGGCGGCGTAGTCGGGCATCAGGAAAGGCATGGAGAACAGGTTGAGTTCCTTCACCTGCGGCGACCAGTTGATGGTCGAGCCCACGGCCATGTCGATCACGCCCTGGCGCAGCGCGCTGAACTCGCGCGTCTGGTCGCCCTGGATCAGCGACACGCCGGGGTACAGCTTGATGTTGATGCGGCCCTGGGTGCGTTCCTTCACCAGGTCGGCCCAGATCTGGCCGGCCATGCCCCACGGTGTCGGCGGGCCGAGCACCAGCGACATCTTGTATTCGGCCTTGTAGTTGGCCTGGGCCAGCGCGGGGCTGGAGAAGGTGGTCAGGGCCGTGGCAACGGAGGCCAGGGCGGCCAGGGCGAGCAGGGTGCGACGCAGTTTCATCAGTTGTCTCCTCTATGAATGGAACGAAATCGTTTCGGTTGTGAGCGGCGTTTCAATAGCCCAGCTTGGCCGGCAGCCACAGGGCGATCTGCGGCCAGATGATCACGGCGACCATCACCATGAACATGGCGAACAGCATCCAGCCGACCCAGCGCACGGTTTCTTCCATGCGCACGTTGGCGATGCGGCAAGAGACCATGAGGTTCACCGCCAGCGGCGGCGTGAACTGGCCCAGTGCCACCTTCAGCGTGAGCAGCACGCCGAACCACACCGGGTCCCATTTGTAGTACTGCACGATCGGCCACAGCAGCGGCACGAAGATCAGGAAGATCGACACGCCGTCGAGGAACATGCCGACGGTGATCAGCAGCAGGATCAGCAGCGAGAGCACGCCGTATTCGCCCAGCCCCGAATTGACGATGGCGCGCGCCACCGGGTCGATCACGCCGAGCGTGGAAAGCGAGTAGGCAAAGATGCCCGCCAGCGAGACCACCAGCAGGATCACTGCCGAGAGCTCGCCCGATTCGCGCAGGATCTCGAAGAGGTCGCGAATACGGATGGTGCGGTAGACCACCATGCCGACGAACAGGCCATAGAACACCGCCACCACCGCCGCTTCGGTCGGCGTGAACCAGCCCAGGCGCATGCCGCCCAGGATGAGCACCGGCGCCGCCAGGCCCCAGCTCGCTTCGCGCAGGCTGCGCCAGAAGGCGGGGCGCGGCATGGCGGCCTCGTGGGCGCCCATGCCGTGCTTGCGGGCGATCCACACGGCCGGCACGATCAGCGCCAGGCCGGCCAGGATGCCGGGGATCATGCCGGCGGCGAACAGCGCCGGCACCGAGGCGTTGGGCACCAGCACCGAATACACGATGAAGGCAACCGAGGGTGGAATGAGGATGTCGGTGGCGGCAGCCGCGCCCACCACGCTGGCCGCGTACGAGGCCGGGTAGCCGGCCCGCGCCATGGCCGCGATCATCACGCCGCCCACGGCGGCGGCGGTGGCCGGGCCGGAGCCCGAGATGCCGCCCATGAACATCGCCACGGCAATGGTCACCAGTGGCAGCATGCCGGGGCCGCGCCCGACGATGGCAATGGCGAAGTTGACCAGCCGCAGCGCCACGCCGGAACGGTCGAAGATGGCGCCAACCAGCACGAACATGGGGATCGCCAGCAGTGGGTACTTGCCCAGCCCGGCGTAGAAGTTCTGCGGCACGGCCAGCAGGCCGAACCACTGCGCGTCGCCGTTGGCCAGCGCGATGCAGGCGGCGCCCGCCAGGCCCAGCGCGGCGCCGATCGGCACGCCCGCCAACATCAGCACGACAAAGGCGACAAAGAGAAGCGTGGCGATCATGGCTGGCTGCCCTTGCCGGTTTCACCGGTGGCTTCGGCCTGGCGCGCGGCGCGCCCGCGCCGGATGAACAGGCCGATGGCCCGCAGCGCGATGGCGGTGGAAACGATCGGCAGCCAGATGGAATACCACCACTGCGGCACGCCGATGCCGGGCGAGGTTTCCTCGAAGCGGTAGTCGTCCCACACCACGCGCACGCTCAGCACGGCCATGACGAAGAACAGCAGTGCCACCATGAGCGCGCCCAGCTGCGCCAGGCGCCGCTGGCGCACCAGCGAGCCGGAATGCGAGAAGTATTCGATGCGGATGTTGCGGTCGCGCGCCACCGCGGCCGAGCCGGCCACCATGGCCAGCAGGATCATCAGGACCACCGAGAACTCCTCGGTCCAGGCGAAAGACGAATCGGTGAAATAGCGCACCAGCACGTTGGCGAAGGTGATGCAGGCCAGCAGGCCCATGATGATCACGGTGGCCCAGTCTTCGATGGCGAGCGGGACCTTGACGGCTTCGTCGGCCGCCGGGGCATCGCCGTCCAGGGGCTCGAGTTCCGGCGATGAACCGGGTTTGGGATGGGACATGGGGAAACGCAGAGAGGAATCGGGAAATGGAGCCGGAGCGGGCGGCAAGAAAACCGCAGCCCGCTGGCGCTGGCCGGAGACTCACTGCGCCGATAGGGCAGGGCGATCGTAGCGGCCGCTTGTGGCGGCAGCATCGGGTCTTTCCTGAGGCTGTGCACCCCAGGCGACACATGGTGTGCCGGCGGGGCGCATTGTGCCAGCGCCCGGCGCAGCGCGTGGCGGGCAGCCCCGGCCTTGCGCGGTGGGACAATGCGGCGCCATGAGCCGCCCGAACCAAATCACCCTCACCCGCCCCGACGACTGGCACCTGCACGTGCGCGACGGCGCCGCCCTGCAAGCCGTGGTGCCGCACAGCGCCGCCCAGTTCGGCCGCGCGCTGATCATGCCCAACCTGCGCCCGCCCGTGACCACCGCGCAGCAGGCCATCGACTACCGCGACCGCATCCTCGCCGCCGTGCCGGCCGGCCACCACTTCGAGCCGGTGATGTCGCTCTACCTCACCGACAAGCTGCCGCCCGAGGAGATCGAGCGTGCCGCCGCCGCCGGCGTGCGCGCCCTCAAGCTCTACCCGGCCGGCGCCACCACCAACAGCGACGCCGGCGTGACCGACATCCGCCTGGCCTACAAGACGCTGGAGGCGATGCAGAAGCACGGCCTGCTGCTGCTGGTGCACGGCGAGGTGACGGACCCGGCGATCGACCTGTTCGACCGCGAGGCGGTGTTCATCGACCGCGTGCTGATCCCGCTGCGCCGTGACTTCCCCGAACTGAAGATCGTGTTCGAGCACCTGACCACGAAGGAAGGCGCGCATTACGTGCGCGATGCCGGCCGCTTCACCGCCGCCACCATCACCGCGCACCACCTGCTGTACAACCGCAACGCCATCTTCACCGGCGGCATCCGCCCGCACTATTACTGCCTGCCGGTGCTCAAGCGCGAGACCCACCGCGTGGCGCTGGTCGAAGCCGCCACCAGCGGCAGCGACCGTTTTTTCCTGGGCACCGACAGCGCGCCGCACCCGGCCCACCTGAAGGAACACGCGCTCGGCTGCGCCGGCTGCTACACCGGCCTGACCGCCATCGAGTTGTATGCCGAGGCCTTCGACAACGCCGGCGCACTGGACAAGCTGGAAGGCTTTGCCAGCCGGCACGGCCCCGACTTCTACGGCCTGCCGCGCAACACCGACCGCATCACGCTGCGCCGCGAAGAGTGGACCGTGCCCGAGACCGTGCCCTACGGCGAAGCCACGCTCAAGCCGCTGCGTGGCGGCGAAACGCTGGCCTGGCGCCTCGTCGCTTGAACGTTCAACTGGAAAACAGGAGAGCCGCATGGCGCTGATTGCCGAAAAGGAACTGCGCATTGCGCTCTTGATCGACGCCGACAACGCGCCGGCCGACAAGATCGACGAGATCCTGACCGAGCTGTCGACGCTGGGCGTGATCAACGTGCGGCGCGCCTACGGCAACTGGACCAAGTCGGGCCTCAATGCCTGGCAGGCCAAGCTGCTCGAATACGCCATCAAGCCGATCCAGCAGTTCGACTATTCCAAGCGCAAGAATGCCAGCGACATGGCCATGACGGTCGACGCCATGGACCTGTTCTACGCCGACCGGCCCGACGCGTTTGGCATCGTCTCGTCCGACGCCGACTTCACCCCGCTGGTGATGCACCTGCGCTCCAAGGGCGCGGCCGTGTTCGGCTTTGGCGCGGCGCAAACGCCCAAGCCCTTCGTCAACGCCTGCTCGCGCTTTCTCTACCTGGAAGCGCTGGGCAGTGACCTGGAAGGCGCCAGCCTGGTCGAGCGCGACAGCGACGGCGAGCCCGCCGTTGCCGCCAAGGGCGGCGAGGCCGCCGCACCCGGCACGCCGGCCCGCCCCGCCACGCTGCGCGTGCCCACCGCGCAACTGCGGCAGGACGCGCGCCTGCTCGCCCTGCTGCGCGATGCCGTGAACGCGGTGCAAGACGAAGCCGGCTGGGCGCTGGTCGGCGCGGTCGGCTCGCAGATTGCCAACAAGGCCTCGTTCGATCCGCGCAACTACGGCTACGCCACCCTGACCAAGCTGCTGGCCGCCACGCAGGCCTTCGAGATGCGCGACGAAGGCAGCTCGCGCGTGTCGGTGCGCAACAAGCGCCAGGGCAAGAACGCCGCCCCATGAACCCCGTTGCCGGGATCGCGGCCCCTGTGGCGATCGACTGGCAAGCGCCGTGGCTGGCACAGCTGCACGCCGTGGCGGCCGGCCTGCCACCCGACGTGAAGGCGGGCGCGCTGGACGCAGCCGGCAGCGGCACGGTAGCGCGTGCGCTCACTGCGCTCGGCCCGGCCCCGGTGCGCTTCGTGCCCCAAGCCGCGCTGCCGCCCGGCGCGGCCTACGAGCAATTCATCTTCACGCAGCGCGCCGTGCCCACGCGCGACAACCTGCACGACCTGTTCAACGGCCTCGTCTGGCATGCCTTTCCGCAAGCCAAGCTGCGCCTGAACCAGTTGCAGGCCGGCGAGATCGAGCGCCTGGGCGTTGGCGCCACGCGCGGCCCGCTGCGCGACGCCTTGACCCTGTTCGACGAAAACGGCGCCGTGCTCGACGCGCCCGCGCCGCTGTGGCAAGCCCTGGCCGCGCGCGACTGGCAGCGCCTCTTCATCGACCAGCGCGCGCTGTGGCGCGAGGCGCGGCTGCTGGTGTTTGGCCATGCGCTGCTGGAAAAGATGGTGCAGCCGCGCAAGGCGCATACCGCGCACGTGCTGCCCGCCGCGGGCGCGCGTTGTTCCATTGCCGGCACCGATGCAGCAATCGCCGCCGCGCTCGATTCCGCCTGGCTCGCCGGCAAGCCCTTCATGCCCTTGCCAGTGCTCGGAATCCCCGGCTGGTGCAGCGAAAACGCCGACGTTTCCTTTTATGATTCGCCGCAGGTCTTTCGCCCGCGCAGGGCACCAGATTCCACGACAACAAGACAAGTCCTGCCAACGCGCCCAGCTTGAATCCGCCCGGTCGGGCCCCAACTGAGCGTCAGTTTCGCCTCACGGAGATTCCAACTTGAAACGCATTGTCTTGTTCGTCCTGACCAACGTCCTGGTCGTCGCTGTGCTGGGCATCGTCGCCAGCCTGCTGGGCGTCAACCGCTTCCTCACGCCCAACGGCCTCAACCTCACGTCGCTGCTCGGCTTTGCGCTGGTGTTCGGCTTCGGCGGCGCCATCATCTCGCTGCTCATCAGCAAGCCCATGGCCAAGTGGACCGCCGGCCTGCAGATGATCACCACGCCGCAGTCGGCCGACGAGGCGTGGATCGTCGAGACCGTGCGCAAGTTCGCCGACACCGCCGGCATCGGCATGCCCGAGGTCGGCATCTTCCAGGGCGAGCCCAACGCCTTCGCCACCGGCGCCTTCAAGAACAATGCGCTGGTGGCCGTTTCCACCGGCCTGCTGCAGAACATGACGCGCGAAGAAGTCGAAGCCGTCATCGGCCACGAAGTCGCCCACATCGCCAACGGCGACATGGTCACCATGACGTTGATCCAGGGCGTGATGAACACCTTCGTCGTGTTCCTCTCGCGCGTCATCGGCTACGCCGTCGACTCCTTCCTGCGCCGCGGCAGCGACAACAACTCCGGCCCCGGCATCGGCTACTACGTCAGCACCATCGTGCTGGACATCGTGCTCGGCTTCGCCGCCGCCATCGTCGTCGCCTGGTTCTCCCGCCAACGCGAGTTCCGCGCCGACGCCGGCGCCGCCCGCCTGATGGGGCGCAAGCAGCCGATGGTCAACGCGCTGGCGCGCCTGGGCGGCCTGCCGGCTGGGGAGTTGCCGAAGGCGGTGGAAGCCATGGGGATCACGGGCAGCATCGGCAAGCTGTTTGCTACGCATCCGCCGATTGAAGAGCGCATTGCTGCGCTGCAGAACGCGCAGACTTGATTGAGCTGTAGCGCTCAACGAAAAAGCCGGCCTGTGCGCCGGCTTTTCTGTGCGCGTCAGGAACGCTGACGATTGCGACGCTCTTACGAGCGATCCGCGTGTGCCGGCAATGAGACAAGTTCCTCAATCGAAGGATGACACCTCTGCAGCGATAGCGGCCCTTCAAGTCAATGAGGAAGATTGGCCGCAACGTAGCGCTCAGCGGTCATTCCTGGCGTCCGAACGCTTCCCGGTGTCAAAAGTCACGTGCGTGCCGCATTAGGAAGGATGCGATGGCCGTTTGGACCGGCACGCAAAAAGTCGACGAGTTGCTCAAACGTAAATCCGATCCCGCCGGGGAGAAAGCGCCTTTGCACTGCCTCGAACCGTTCGACGTCAGGGCGCGAGAAAAGCCGAGCCTGTACACGAATATCTTGAATCTTTTCGGGCTTCGCCCCGTTGGCGATGGCAACACTGACGAGCTCATCAACGCGCCTCGTACGAGCCTTTCCGATGCTCTGCATCTTGAGTACCCGCCCATAGGTGGTAGCCAACATCCGCTCCGCTAGAAATAGCGTGAACGGATGACTGTTGCTAGCCACATCGAATGAGCGCGTGAGGTCATTGGTAGACAAAAGCTCGCGATAGAAGCTCAGTGAGACCTCCTCAATAACGCCTGCCGACACAGGCACTCTGGGCGCGATAAGGTATTGAAAGGGGGCGGCCTTTTTGATAGTGATTGGACTTAGGGCGTAGAGACCTTCGCAGGCGGCGAAAAAGACGTTGATGTCCCTGGAAGTGGTGTAAGTCTTCTTTCATTCGCTGCGCGGCAAGGCGCGTAGGGCGTAGCCCGAAGCGGCTTGCCGCGCAGCGGTCGCTCTCTTCGGGGTGGCCATCGTGAAGT
>Ga0160459_100222_pt1 | contig 28779 bp, 24 predicted proteins | sample HID1973K_E6MG_FD_108208 | JGI IMG/M metagenome (GOLD analysis project Ga0160459, IMG submission 108208) | Enriched mosquito-associated microbial communities from UW Madison campus, WI, USA - HID1973K_E6 MG | ecosystem: Host-associated > Arthropoda: Insects > Digestive system > Unclassified ... | reverse complement strand
CTGTTCCGCACCGAGTTCTGCTTCCTGGAACGCGACACCGAGCCCTCCGTGGAGGAACAGGCCGCCGCGTACAAGAGCGTCTTCGATGCGTTCCCCGGCAAGAAGGTGGTGCTGCGCACCCTGGACGCCGGCGCCGACAAACCGCTGCCGTTCCTGACCGACTCCACGGAGCCCAACCCCGCCCTCGGCGTGCGCGGCTACCGCACCGACTTCACCACTCCGGGCGTGCTGGACCGGCAGCTCGAAGCCATCGCATTGGCCGCCAACGCGTCGGAGGCGGACGTGTGGGTGATGGCCCCCATGATCTCCACGGCCGAAGAAGCGGCACGCTTCGCTTCGATGTGCGCTGACGCCGGCCTGCAGACCCCCGGCGTGATGGTGGAGGTCCCCTCCGCCGCCCTGACCGCCGAGGCCATCCTCCGCGAGGTGGGCTTTGCCAGCCTGGGCACCAATGACCTCACCCAGTACGCCATGGCAGCGGACCGCCAACTCGGTCCCCTGGCGAACCTGAACACGCCCTGGCAGCCGGCCGTCCTGCGCCTGGTGGGCCTGACGGTGGAGGGTTCCCGGGCGGAAGGCAACAGCAAGCCCGTGGGCGTCTGCGGCGAGGCGGCGGCGGACCCCGCCCTCGCCGTCGTCCTGACCGGCCTGGGCGTCAACACGCTGTCCATGACCGCCCGCTCCCTCGCCGCCGTCGCCGCCGTCCTGAAGACCGTGACCCTCCAGGAAGCCCAGGAACTGGCCAAGCTGGCGCTCTCCGCCCCGAGCGCCTCCGAGGCCCGCGACCGGGTGCGGGAGAAGCTCCCCGTCCTGGCGGAACTGGGCCTCTAGCCAGTCCCGCCAGCACCGGAACCTGCCCTACGGCAGGGCCGCCACCAGCACGTCCTGGTACGCGGCCCTGCCGCCCACCGTAAGGGCTACGGGAAGAGGGTGCGGCCACCTCCCCGGATGTCCGCCATGGTCCAGGCGTCGAAGGCGTTCAGGTGCACGGCTCCCGCCGTGGAGAGGGTGACGTGGCCGCCGCCGCGGGTGGGGTAGGCGCGGGCGGTGAGCGGCTTGCCATTGGCGAAGACCTCGACGGCGGACCGGTCCACCAGGACGCGCAGGCGGACGTGCCCGCCGGTCATCGGGATGGGCCCGGACCTGTCCTCCAGGTCCACGGAGGAGTCCAGGGAACTGCGGGTGCGGTCGAGGCGGAGGGTTCCCTCGGTGTCACCGGTGCTGTGCGCGGGACGGCCCACTTCGATGACGGTGTCCTCCGCGCCGTCGCCCGATCCCAGCACGCCCAGCCGCAGCACGGCACCCGGTGCCAGGTGGATGTCCAGTTCGAGGTCCAGCTGGTTGCCCCGGACTCCGGTATCCAGCGGCGCCGCCAGCTCCTGTTCCGGCAGGCTGGTGTGGTTGCCGCGAAGCTGTTCCAGTTCGGGGACCGGCGCGAACCGCAGCGTCCCGTCCTCGGCCAGGGTGGTGACCCGCGGCAGGCTCATCACGCCGGACCAGCCGGCTTCCACCATCGCGGCGTCCGTGCGGCCCTCCTGCAGCCAGCCGAACATGATGCGCCGGCCGGCGTCGTCGAGGAAGGATTGCGGCGCGTAGAAGTACCTGCCGCCGTAGTCCAGGCGGTGCAGCTCCGCCGGTTCGAAGGAGTCCCCGGAGTACCGGCCCGTCCAGTACAGCGGGTGGCGCGTGTCGCCGTCGTTCCAAGCGGAGAAGACCAGCACGTCGGGTGAACCGTCCGCGGGTTCGGTACCCAGGGTCCCGGTGCCGGCGCGGAACAGGTCCACGCATTCCCACATGGTGCCGGTCCAGTCCGTGCCGGCGGGGTCACCCTGTGAGGCATCGCCGATGAAGAGCGGCCCCACGTAATCCCAGGACCGCAGGTCCGCCGACTCGTACAGGAACGCCGTTCCGCCGCGGCCGCGGACGCCCGAGCCCACCAGCTGCCGCCACCTGTTGCCTTCGCGCCACACGCAGTGGTCACGGTAGGCGGTGATGTCGACGCCGGCCGGCGGGGCTGCGATGACGGGGTTCTCCGGGGCCTTGGTCCAGGTGGACAGGTCCGGTGAACCCACGGCGACGCAGGGAAGTTCGCGTTCCCCGAGCCTGCCCGAGTAGACAAGCGTGGGCGTACCGGCGTCGTTGACCAGCACGCCGGACCAGCATCCGTCCGCGTCCGGACCTGCCGAGGGTTCCAGGGCTACCGGCCGGTCCGTCCAGGTGACGAGGTCCGTGCTGGTGGCGTGGCCCCACTGGATGCGGTGGTGGAAGGCGCCCTCGGGGTTGTACTGGTAGAAGAGGTGGTAGATGCCGTTCCACTGGCCCACGCCGTTGGGATCGTTGAGCCATCCGGCGGGAGAGACGAAATGGAAGCGAGGCCGCAGCGGATCGGCTTCGGCGCGGGCAACCAGCTCGCCGCGCGGGACGGTGGCGAGCGGGTGGGTCAGTTCAGTCATGCCGAAGCCTTCCGGGGATGGGCTGACGCCGGCGGGCCGGCGTGTACGGAGATGCCGGCGTCTGCGGATGGGCCGGCTGCCGGGTCTGCAGCGAGGGCGTGGCCGCCTGCGCCGGCACGGGGGCGGTAGAGGTGGCAGCGGACCCAGTGCCGGTTGCCGGGATCGCCCACCTGGTGCCGGACGGGCTGGTCGCCGGAGCAGGGCTGGTCCGGGTCGCCGTCGAACGCGCAGCTTGTCGAGGCCATGACGGCCTGCCGCAATTCGGCCCGCCGGACGGGATCGTAGGAACCGGCACGGGCCGGATCCGGAACGGCGGAGACCAGGAGCTGTGTGTAGGGGTGGGCCGGATTGGCCAGCAGGTCCAGGGACTCACCCTCCTCCACGAGCTCGCCGGCGAACATCACGGCCGTGCGGTCCGCGAGGTAGCGGGCCGAGGCGAGGTCGTGGGTGATGTAGAGCATCGAGATGCCCTGCTCGTCCCGGAGCCTGCGCATCAGGTTGAGCACGCCGATCCGGACGGAGACGTCCAGCATCGAGGTTGGTTCGTCGGCGAGGATCACCTGCGGTTCCACGGCGAGCGCCCGGGCGATGGCGACGCGCTGGCGCTGGCCGCCGGAGAGTTCATGCGGGTAGGAGTCCAGCATGTCCGCCTGCAGCCCCACGGTGTCCATGAGCTGTTCGAGGCGGGCCTGGGTTTCCGTTTCCGAACGGCCGCCCTTCCCGTGGATCGCCAGGGAACGCCGCAGGAAATGCCCGATCCGGTGTGCCGGGTTCAGCGACCCGAAGGGGTCCTGGAACACCATCTGCAGCTGGGAGCGGAACGCCCGCGAGGCCTGGAAGCGGTCCCGTTTGAGGACGTCGGTGCCGTCCAGCAGGATGCTGCCTTCGCTGGGCCGCTCGAGCCGGGCAACACAGCGGGCCAGGGTGCTCTTGCCGGAACCTGATTCGCCCACCAGCGCAACGATTTCGCCGCGGCCGATGGCCAGGTCCACGCCGTGGAGGGCCCGCACCGAGTCCCGCGAGAACAGCCCGCCGATGGGGAACGACTTACCGAGGCCGCGGACCTCCAGGGCGGGGGTGTCCGTCCGGGCCGGGCCTGAACCGGTGGAGGTGGAAAGCATTGAATGGCTCATCGGATGGCTCCTTCCAGGGCTGCATCTTCGTCATCAGTGGCCTGCGTTCCGTGCGCGATGGACAGGTCGCCGGCACCGAACGGCGCCACGAGGTGGCCGGGTGCCACCTCGGCGAGGTCCGGGATGTTCCGGAACTTCACGCCGTCGGGCAATCCCGAAAGCGTAACCCGCGGGCCGGTGAGGGGCGGAAACGCGCCCATCAGCGCCTGCGTGTAGGGGTGGCGGGGATCGGCGTAGACGTCGTGGGCCCTGGCGGTCTCCACGATGCGCCCGCCGTACATCACAGCCATCCGGTGGGACAGTTCCACCATGAGGGACATGTCGTGCGTGATGAACAGGACGGAGAAGCCAAGTTCACGCTGGAGTTCCTTGATCTGGGCCATGATCTCCTGCTGCACCACCACGTCCAGGGCGGTGGTGGGCTCGTCCAGGATCAGGAGGGAAGGCTTGAGTGCCACGGCCATCGCGATGACGGCGCGTTGCCGCATCCCGCCGGAGAGCTGGTGCGGGTAGGACTTCAGCCGTGCGGGGTCGATCCTGACCAGCTCCAGCAGTTCCCCCGCCCGCCGCAGCGATTCCTTGCGGGACAGCCCGGCGTGGGTGGTGAAGATGTCCACGATCTGCTCGCCGATGGTCAGCACCGGATTGAGCGAGTTCATGGCCGACTGGAACACCATGGCCACGTCCTGCCAGCGGAAGCGCCGCAGTTCTTCCGGGCTCATGGCCAGGACATCCCGGCCGCCGAAGGAGATGCTGCCAGCGGCGATCTTCGCGGGGTCCTTGAGCAGCCGCATGATCGAGTTGGCGATGGTCGACTTGCCGCAGCCCGATTCCCCTGCCAGGCCGAAGACCTCGCCGGTGCCGATGCTGAAGGAAACGCGGTCGACGGCGGTGGTGGAGCGGGAGTCGCCGATGTACTTCACGGTGAGGTCCTGCACGTCCAGGACAGGTTCGTGGGACCCGAAGGAGGTTTGGGAGACAGTCACTTGGCGGCGCTCCTTTCGATGGGTGCCGGGGTTTCGGCCGTGGCGGGCCGGGGGGTTTTGATTTTCCGCAGGCGGGGGTTGGTGACCTCGTCCACGGCGTAGTTGATGAGGGCCAGCGCGAAGGCCACCAGGGCGATGCACACGCCCGACGGCACGAAGACCCACCAGCTTCCGGTGAGCAGCGCGCCCTCGTTGCCGGCCCAGAACAGGTTGTTGCCCCACGAGACGGTGCTGACATCGCCCAGTCCCAGGAACTCAAGGCCCGCCTGGGCGCCGATTCCGTAGATCACGCAGGCCAGCAGCGTGCCCATCACGATCGAGGCCATGTTGGGCAGGATTTCCCGGAACATGATCCGGCCCGCCCGTTCGCCGGACACCACCGCCGCGGCCACGAAGTCCTTGGAGCGGATGGACAGGGCCTGGCTGCGCAGGACGCGTGCTGACCCTGCCCAGCCGGTGATGATGAGCACCAGGATCACCGTTCCCAGGCCCGGCGGGAGGAAAGCAGCCAGGATGACGAGCAGCGGCAATCCGGGCAGTAGCAGGAACACGTTGGTCACCAGGGACAGTGCCTCATCAATGAACCGGCCGAAGTAGGCCGAGGCCAGGCCCACCAGGATGCCGATGAACGTGGAGGCGAAGCCCACCGTGAGGCCCACCAGCAGCGAACTCCGGGCGCCGTGCACGGTCAGTGCCAGCACGTCCTGCCCCTTCGCCGTGGTGCCCAGCCAGTGGTCGGCATCCGGTTCCAGGGACGCCATCGCGGTGATCCGGGAGGGGTCGCCGGGAAACAGCACCGGGGCCAGCAGGGCCAGCCCGATGAAGACTGCCATCACGGCCATGCCCACCAGGGCCTTCTTGTTGGTGGCGAGCCCGTGGACGAAGCTGCGGTTGGGTTTGGTTTTGGGTTTTGCGGCGGGGGTTTTACCGGGCGTGGTGCCGGATTGCTGGAGGATTGCGGTTGCCATGGTGGGGTCCTTTTCTGCGGCCGGTCAGTTGCTGCGCACGCGCGGGTCTAGGCGGACGTAGAGGATGTCCACCAGGAAGTTCGCCAGCAGCACGGCGGCGGTGATGGTCAGGAACAGGCCCTGCATGAGGGGGTAGTCCAGGCCCTGGACGGCGTTGAGGAGCTGGTAGCCCACGCCGGGGTAGGCGAACACCACTTCGGTGAGCAGCGCCCCTCCCACCACGAAGCCCAGTCCCATGCCGAAGCTGGTCACGGACGGCAGCATGGCGTTCCGGGCCGCGTAGCGGAGCATGATCCGGCCGGGGCGCAGGCCCTTGGCCTCGGCCATGGTGATGTAGTCCTCGGAATTGGTGGCGATCATGGTGTTGCGCATGCCCAGCATCCAGCCGCCAATGGAAACCAGCACGATGGTCAGCGCAGGGAGCACCAGGTGGGCACCGACGTCGCCGATGAACTCCCAGGTAAACCCGGGTTCCAGACCGTCCGTGAACGCGTGGCGGATGGGGAACCAGCCCAGCACCACGCCGAACAGGTACAACGCACCCATCGCGAGCCAGAAGTATGGGAACGAGCCGATGAACACCAGCACCGGCGGCAGTGCCGAGTCGATCGCACCGCCCCGCCGCCAAGCAGCCAGGATGCCCAGCAGGTTACCCACGACGGCGGCAATCACCAGCGCGGTTCCGCCCAGCAGGAGGGTCCAACCGATCTGGGCGGAGATAACCTCTGTGACCGGTGTGGGGAAACGGGAGATGGAGACGCCCATCTGGCCCGTGAAGATGTTGTGCATGTAGTCGACGTATTGCTCCCAAATGGGCCGGTCGTCCACGCCAAGAAGCTTGCGCAGGGCCTCAATCTGTTCGGGCTGCATTCTGTCCTGGGAGCGGGCAAACATGCGGGAGACGGGGTCGCCGGGCATGAAGCGCGGGAGCAGGAAATTCAGGGTGATGGATGCCCAGAAGGCGATCAGGTAGAAACCCAGGCGGCGCAGGATAAAGCGCACGGTTTCCCTCCATTCGGGAATTACGGAAAGTTTGGGGGCTGGCCGCCGGATGATCCGGCGGCCAGCAGTGGTGCGTGATGGGCCCACGCCGCCGCGGGGCCCCTTACCGAGGGGCCCCGAGCGAGCTTGCGAGCTTGGGGAGGTAAGGGGAGGTTCCCTGGCCGAAGCGCAGCGAGGTTAGGGCGGCGGTGGGGACTACTTACGCGGTTCCAGCGTGGTCAGCACCAGGACTGTGGTGGGTGACCGTACCGAGAGGGTTGCGTACGGGTTGCCCTCCGTGGGCCAGCCGGTGAAGCGGGTGTCATTGAAGGCGCCCCATTCCGGACCGGAGAACAGCGGCACCAGCGGTGCGGCGTCGTTGTACTCTTCCTGAAGCTTGTTGGCGATGTCCTTCTGTTTGGACTCGTCGGCCTCGGCTGCGAATTCCGCCAACAGGGCATCAGCCGTGGTGTCACCGAAGCGGTGGTAGTTGTCGAACGTCTTGGTTCCCACCGGCTTCACGGTTGACGTGCCCATGGAGGTGTTGAAGTACTTGTACGGGCTGGGGTCGTTGGCGCTCCACACGATGCCGGAATCGAAGTCGCCCGTCTCGTAACCTGCAACCACGGCAGCCCAGTCCGGGGAGTCGACCTTGGCGGTGACGCCAACCTCGGCGAGGTTCTGCGAAATTACGTTGGCTACGGAGAGCCAGTCGGAAGATGAGGCACCCACGGAGATCTTGAACTCGAACGGCTTGCCGTCCTTGAGCGTGCGCTTGCCATCAGCACCCTTGGCGTAGCCGGCCTTGTCCAGCAGCTCGTTGGCCTTCTGCACATCCAGCTTGGTCCAGGTGCAGTTGTCCTTGACCTTGGAGTTCTTCCACTTCTCGTAGTTCCCGGAAAGGCCGGTGCAGTCGGCGGGCTTGGCGTAGCCGCTCATGCCGATCTTGGTGACCTGGTCGCGGTCAAGGGCCATGCTCAGTGCCTTGCGGACGTCAACGTCGTTGAAGGGGGCCTTGGTGGTGTTGAGCTGCCAGTTGATCATGGCGCCGGTTGCCGGGAACCAGTACTGGCGGTGTTCCTTGTCCTTGGAGACGAATGTCTTTTCGATGTTGGGGATGTACTGCGGCGCCCAGTCGACGTCGCCGTTCGCAGCGGCGAGGTTGGCGCCGTCGTTCCCTGCAAAAGCGAGCATCTTGATGCCGGCGATCTTCTGCTTTTCCGGCTGCCAGTAGTTGGGGTTCTTCTTCAGTACGAAGGACTGGGCCTGGAAGCTGTCCACCTCGGTGTAGGGCCCGGTTCCGACGGGCTTGGCGTTTGCTTCCTTTTCGGGATCGGCGAGCGTGGACCAGATGTGCTTGGGCAGGATGGTGAGCTGGCCGACGTCGTACAGTGCCGGGGACCATGGCTTGTTGAAATTGAAGGTGACCTTGTTTCCCTCAGCGGTGACGCCGTCGAGGTATTCAAAGCCGCCCTTGATCTTCTTCTGCAGCTCGAAGGTGTAGGCCACGTCCTCGGCAACCAGCGGCTGCCCGTCGGACCACTTCACACCGTCGCGCAGCGTGAAGGTGACGGACTTGCCGTCGTCGGCAGCCTTCCACTCGGTGGCGAGCCACGGCACCGTGTCCCCGTTGGCCGGGTTGAAGATCAGGAGCGACTCGTAAATGGCCTGCTGGACCATGGGGTTCACAGTGGGGGCGAACGGGTTGAAGTTCTGCACGAACGTGCCCATGTCCTCCCGCGGGATGGTGAGGAACGCGCTCGCGTTTGCCGCGGCGTCGGTGCCGGAAGTCTTGTTGACGTTGGCCGCGCAGCCGGTCAGCAGCATCGCTCCCACGGCCAGGCCAGCGGCCGTGATCCGGGCAGCCCTGAAGAATCGGGGTTGTGTCATGATGGTTATCTCTTTCCTGTCTTCATCAGCGAGGTGAAGGGTGGGTTAGGGGTTTTGCTCTTCGGAACTTGATTTCGCGGTCAGACCGAGGAGCGTTCTAGCAGCGGACAGTCGACCAGTTGCTGGTCGGCAATGATCGGCTGTCCTGCTGTAAGAGCGGCGAGCGTCTGGACTCCCAGGGCGCCCATTTTTTCGAACGGCAACGCAACGGTGGTCAGCTTGGGCCGCAGGTAGGCCGCAATCAGTTCCTGGTTGTCGAAGCCGATCACGGCGATGTCTCCGGGGATGGTCAGGCCCCGTTCCTTGATGGCGTCATAGGCGCCCATCGCCATGCGGTCATTGAGGCAGAACAGTGCAGTTGGCCTGCGCTCCCCCTCGTACCTGTCCAGGATCCGGCCGGCGGCCTCGTAGCCGCCGTCGGCCGTCGCGTATCCGGACACCACCAGTTCCGGATCCAGGTCCAGTCCGGCGATGGCCAGTGCTTCGCGTGCACCTTCCAACCGCCCCACTGCAGCAGGAATAACCGGGTCAAGGTTGATGACCCCAATCCGGGTGTGGCCGGCTTGGAGCAATCGTTCGACGGCGACCCGGCCGCCCGCACGCTCGTCAGGGACGATCGAGGGCAACTTTCCGTCAGCGTCGAAGCAGTTGATCAACACCGTGGGCACTTCATTGGCACTCTCCGGAACGTGGACGCCCCGGTGGAAGGTGGCCGCGTACAGAAGTCCTTCCACGCGTTGTTCCAACAGCTTTTCAGTTGCAGCATCTTCCAGGCCCTGGTTGGGCCCTACGGCATCGGCCTGGTCGGAGGGCGCGATGAGCAGGAACCGGCGGTCAAGCCAGGCCTGGTCCTGGGCGCCTTTGATAATGTCGACGGCGAACGGGGCCGTGACAATCTCGGTGACAATGCCATACCAGCCAGTGCGCTGGGATGCCAGTGCGCGGGCGCCGGCGTTGGGCCGGTAGCCCAGCTCCTGGACGGCCTCGTTGATCCGGGTGCGGGTTTCCTCGGAGATGCTGGCGTTTTCGCGGTTGCTCAGTACGAACGAAACTGCGGTCCGGGAAACGCCGGCGTGCTTGGCGACGTCATTCATGGTGACGCCCCGCTGCCGCACGGAGGCGGCCTGGTGGGATGTGGTGCTTTTCGCCATTGAATGCTCCGGGTCTTCGTTGACTGGGCCATGCCAGCCTCTGCGTGGTGAGGTGTTTCCTGTACCGCGGCCGCCTTGTGGGTAACGCGCGTTACTTGGATCGTGTGATTGAGGTTACGCGCGTTACTAACTCCGTGTCAACGGCTTCTTTTTGGTTGTTCCACAGTTCCCGGTTCGACGGTTCCCCGCCCACGAGGCCTGCGCGGACATCGCGGCCGCAGGGAACCGTCGAAACGGAGGGTTAGGCTTCCTGTATGGCACTGATAGCCCCCCGTGTGACTGCCGGACTGCCCACCGATGACGCCGGCGGGCTCGCGCGCGCCCTCCGGGACAGCGACGACATCACCGTATTTGTGGACGGCACTGTCCACCGGCTGCCCGCCCAGGCGAGGGACGCCGTCGTGGACCTCCTCGCACGGCTCAGCCGTGGCGAGGCGGTGACCGTGAGCAGCGTCGAGGAAATGCTGACCACCTCCCGGGCCGCCGAACTGGCCGGCATTTCCCATACGTACCTGCGCAACATGACGGACCGCGGCGAAATCCCCGTGGAATACCGGGGCACGCACCGGCGGATCCGGCAGAGCGCCATCCTGGCCTGGCTCGAAACGCAGCGGCGGAAGGAACACGAGGCCGCGACGGACGGCGGCCTGAATGGCGCGGTGACGGACAGCCCTGCTTCGGACGGCCCGGCTACGGACAGCACCGGCGGTTCCGGTGCTTCCGACGGCGGCGCGGGGCTCCGATGACGGTCCCCCTGCGGTCCTCGGCGGTGGAAGCCCGCGGCCTGTCCGGCCGGATCCTCTGGGCGGACGGCACCCCGCCGCCCTCGCCCGGCGCCGTTCCGGGCGACGCGGGGCCGGCGTATGTCCTGGTCCACGGAATCGGCGTCTCGCACCGCTACCTTCGGCGGCTGCACGAGGTGCTGGCCGCCACCGCTCCCACGTATTCACTGGACCTTCCCGGGTTCGGCGGAACGCCCCGGCCCGGTCAGCAGGTGTCCGCGGAGGACTACGGCGCCTTTATCGGTGAGGCCCTGGCGTCCAGCGGCATCGAATCCTATATTTTGGTGGGCCATTCGATGGGCGTTCAGTTCACCATCGAGGCGACCCATCATGCGCCGGACCGGGTGCGGCAGCTGGTGCTGATGGGCCCCGTGGTTGATGAACGGCACCGGACGGTCCCCCGCCAGAGTGTCGCCCTGTTCCTGGATGCCCTCCTGCGGGAGAGTGCGTCGTCCAATTGGGCCGTCCTCAGCGACTATTTCCGCTGCGGCCCACGCTGGTACTTCACCGAATTGCCCGTCATGATGAACTACCGCACCGAGGAACGGCTGGCGGAAATCGACCTGCCAGTCCTGGTGCTGCGCGGCGGCGAGGACCAGGTTGCCGGCCCCGAGTGGTCCCGGCGCTTGGCGGCCACGGCACGGCACGGGCACTTTGCGGAAATCCCGGGCGCCGGACATGTGGCCCAGCACCTCCGGCCCCAGCAGGTGGCCGAGGCCATCAGGTCCTTCGTGACGGCGACATCCGGGCGGGCCCGCCGCTAGATCCTCGGCCGGGCGGCCCACCGGCGCATCTTCAGGGCGGCGTGAAGCTCCAGGCGGGCCAATCCCTTTAACGGGTCCACGCCCAGCAGTTGGCGGATCCTGCCCAACCGGTTGTAGATGCTGCTCCGGTGCAGATGGAGCTTCGTGGCCACATCCTGGACGGAACCGTCGTTGTCGTAAAGGAGTTCCAGCACCGGAATGAGTTCGCCGTTCCGGTCATGGTCTTCGAGCATCCGGAAGTACACGGACGCCGAATCGGCCCAGGCCCCCACCCCGCCCCCGGCGGAAGCCAGCAGCTGGTACACGCCGGTGGACCGGCAGTCCACCAGCTCACCCAGTTGGGGGTCCACGGCGGCCGCCTGGGCTGCGAGCTTCGACTGCCGGTACGCCTCCCCCAGCTGCCGGGTGCGGGTGAACCCTTCGCTGATGCCAAGGATGATGCGGTGCACCGGCCGCCCGGAGCGCTTGGCCAGTTCCAACTGGTAGTGCACCAGGACCTGCGCATGGTTGGCCCGGCCGGACAGCTCACGGAACAGCACCACCGAGTGGGTCTCCGTACCGGCACTGAACAGTGCCGCGTCCACGCCCACGGTGGCCTGCAGCGCGGTGGACCGGTGGATCAGGGTGGACGCGATGGGGTCCGGACCGCTGGCCCAGCCGTCGGCGTCCACCACTGTGACCATTTGCCACGGCCCGCGGCCCTGGACTTCCTTCCAGCCGGCTACTGCTGCCACGGCGTTCGGTTCGCCGGCACAGGCGGAGAGAAACTCCCGTTCACGGCTGCGCCGGAACTCGGACTCGGCAGTATTGGAGTCCAACAGGAGTCCGGAGAGCAGCTCCAGCTCATGGTTGACCGCCGGCAGCTGGGTGAGGATCGCCGTCGGACTCTCCTCTGCCGAGTCCTGCTGCACCCACAGATAGCCAACGCGGAAGCCACGCACCATCAGCGGGACACAGACCCGGCCCAGCATGCCCAGGTCCGGGTTGGCCGGCACCACCACGGGGCGCACGGCAGTGGCGATGCCCTGCGAGAGCTGCCATGCGCTCACATCCGCCGGCACCTTTTTGCTGAGCAGGAAGTTCACGCGCACCCGGTCCGCGTGGGACTGGTTGGAGCTGTAGGCGAGGAGCAGGCCGTCCAGGTCCTCCAGCGAAAGGCCGCGGCCCAGCTTCTGCGCCACCTGCTCCACGAGCTGTTCCACACCCTGCTGCTGCATGCGCCAACATTACTGCCCGGCAGCCCATGGGCACGAACGGACAACAGGCGACACCTGACGCCCTCAGCCTCGACATATGTCTACATGACGGGCTTGGATTTCCCGGAATTCCGGGGATTCCGCGGGCAGTCCCGGCTGCGGCCAATGTCGGCTGGCTCACAGCGGATTTATCGTGGAAACACGAAATCCTTCCGCACTTTCCGGCTTACCCGCCGAGAACCTGGAGCCCACGATGATCATCGGTGTCCCGAAAGAAATCAAGAACAACGAGTTCCGCGTCGCCATCACCGCCGCTGGCGTGCACGAATTCCGCACCCACGGCCACTCGGTGCTGGTGGAGCGCGGCGCGGGCCTGGGCTCCGGCATCACCGATGAGGAATACGCCATTGCCGGCGCCGAGATCGTCAACGACGCCGATGACGTCTGGTCCCGCGCGGACATGGTCATGAAGGTCAAGGAGCCCGTCAAGGCCGAGTACCACCGGTTCCGCAAGGGCCTGATCCTCTTCACGTACCTGCATCTGGCCGCCGAACCCGAACTGACCCAGGAGCTGATCAACTCCGGCGTCACCGCCATCGCCTACGAGACCGTCCAGGAGGGCCGCACCCTCCCGCTGCTCGCCCCCATGTCCGAGGTCGCCGGCCGGCTGTCCGTCCAGGTGGGTGCCTCCTCCCTGATGGCCCCCGCCGGCGGCAAGGGCGTCCTGCTGGGCGGCGTTCCCGGCGTCCGCCCCGCCAAGGTGGTTGTCCTCGGTGCCGGCGTTGCAGGCACCAATGCCGCCGCCATGGCCCTCGGACTGGGCGCCGATGTCACCATCCTGGACATCAACATCAACCGCCTCCGTGAACTGGACGCCCAGTACCAGGGCCGGCTGAAGACCGTGGCCTCCAACGCCTACGAGATCGAAAAGTCCGTTGTGGACGCAGACCTGGTGATCGGCTCCGTCCTGATCCCCGGCGCCAAGGCCCCCAAGCTGGTCACCAACGATCTCGTGGCCCGCATGAAGCCCGGCTCGGTACTGGTGGACATCGCCGTGGACCAGGGCGGCTGCTTCGAGGACACCCACCCCACCACGCACCAGGAACCCACCTACAAGGTGCACAACACCATCTTCTACTGCGTGGCCAACATGCCCGGCGCGGTGCCGAACACGTCCACGTACGCGCTGACCAACGTCACCCTCCGCTACGCCGTGTCCCTCGCGAACCTGGGCGTCAAGGCAGCCTTCGACCGCGATCCCGCCCTCGCCGCCGGCCTCAACATCGCCGCCGGCCACGTGGCGCACCACTCCGTGTCCGAGGCACACAACCTGCCGCTGGTTTCCGACTGGCACGAACTGGTTTCTGCGTAAGCCCCTTCACAGGTCGTCCTGCTGCGCCGGACGACAGACATCCTCTGCGTGCTGCGCCCCATCGGCACCCTCGCCTCGCAAGCTCGGCCAGGGAACCCTGCCGCTGTGGGCCCACTTCGTCGCTTTGACGCACGCTGCCGGATGCCTGTCGTTCGGCGTTCGGCTTTTTCGGGCACTTACGAGGCGAGCTCCCGCGCTTTTTCTATGACTCGTAAGACCTCTACCGCGTCCTCCGGGTCTACCGGGAGGGGCAGGTCTGATGCCGTGCCGCCGTCGAGGATCTTGTCTGCCAGGAGGCGGTAGAACTCCGGGTAGTTGCCCCGTTCGGTGGGAAGCCGGTCCAGGTGGCCGTCGCGCCCCAGGACGCCCGCCCAATCGGGTGCCTCCACGCCGTACTCCTGGTCCAGGGGGCTGCCCCCGGCCACTATGAACGGTTCCTGTGGGTCCACGCCATGCTTGGTGAAGCCGCCCACGGAGCCCAGCACCCGGAACCGCGGGGCCTGCTGCGCGCACAGCATGTTCATGCTGAGGTGGCTGAGCACCCCCGAGTGGTGGCGAAGCACCAGGAAGTCGTCGTCGTCGGCCCGCTCGTCGGAGCGGCGGGCGTGCAGCTCCGCATGGGCCACGCCGGCCGGCCCGAAGAGCTGCAGGGCCTGGTCGATCAGGTGACTGCCGAGGTCGAAAAGTGCGCCGCCGCCGTCGGACGCTGTTGCCCTGGCCTTCCAGGCCTTGGCGATCGACGGCGTCCACCGCTCGAAGCGGGACTCGAAACGCAGCACCGTGCCCAAGGCCTCGGCCGCCAGCAGCTTTTGCAGGGTGAGGTAGTCGCCGTCCCAGCGCCGGTTCTGGAACACCGTCAGGGTCCGGCCCAGGTCGCGGGCCAGCGAGACCAGTTCCTCCCCTTCGCCGCTGGAGATGACGTACGGTTTGTCCACCACCACGTCCAGCCCGGCCTCCAGGGCCGCCTTCGCCAGCGGATAGTGGGTTGCCGGCGGGGTGCCCAGGACCACGAGGTCCAGGCTGTCCGCCCGCTCGAGGACGGCACGCCCGTCCGGCACCGTCCGTACGCCCGGGTAGCGGCCCGTCGCCGCCGCCTGCCGGTCTGCGTTTGAGGTGGCCACGATATCCAGCGAATACCTGCTGTCCGCGTCCAGCAGCGGCGCGTGGAAGACGCTGCCGGAGAGTCCATAGCCGACGACGGCAGTACGGATTGTGCGTGGCTTAGCTTCAGTTCCGGTCATGCAACCAACGCTACTCCGCAGCGCGATCCAGCACCCTTAAACCAAACGCCCTCCCACCATCCGCCGCCGAAGCGGAGGAACAGTGGGAGGGCGCTGGCGCGCTATCCGCAGGATGCGGGGGAACGCCTAAAGGGTGTTACTTCTTTTCCCAGCCCAGGGTGGTCCAGTCCGGAACCTGGGACAGGCTCTGGAACAGCGACGGGCCGTAGTTGGCCAGTCCCGTGCGGACGAAGGAGATCTGCGGGCCGTTCATGACCACGCCCATGGAGAAGTACTTCGCCATGTGCTCCTTTTCGACCTCCATGGCCGCCTTGTTGCGCTCTGCGTTGTCTTCGATGGAGGCGAGGTCGGCAATCTTCTTGTCCAGCTCGGCGTCGCCCAGCTGGTTCTCGTTGGTCTTGGAGTCGTAGTACTGCTTCACGGCGTCGGTGGCGTCCGGGCCCACGGTGTAGCCCGAGACGCTCATGTCGAAGTCGCGGCCACCGATGACCTTGCCGAAGTCAGCGGAGGCGCGCTGGTCGATTCCGACGTCCATGCCGCCGGCCTGAAGCTGCTTCTGCAGGGTCTGCGTGAAGGCAAGGGTGGTGGGATCGTCACCGAAGTTGCTGATCTTGAAAGCGGCAGGCTTGCCTTCCTTCTCCATGATGCCGTTGGCGTTGGCCGTGTAGCCGGCGTCCGTCAGAACCTTCTTGGCGGCATCTGCACCGGTTTCCTTCACCGGGTAGTTGTCCTGGTAGTACTCCGAGAACGGCAGGAGCATCATGGAGCCGGAGCTCGGCTCTTCCCAGTTCAGGCCGTTGAAGCGGACCTTGCGGAGCGCTTCGCGGTCGACGGCGGCGAAAATGGCTTCACGGACGGCGACGTCGGTGACCTTCTGCGCGTTAATGTTCATGCCGCCGGCAAAGAGGCGCTGGCCGCGGCGGACGTCCGCGTCCTTGGTTCCCTCCAGCTGCTTGTACGGAGTGATGGTGTTAGCGGAGACGGCGTCAATTTCACCGTTCTTGAAGGCGGCGATCTGGGCGCTGCTTTCCAGCTGGCGGAAGGTGACGTTGGCCAGGACCGGCTTCTTTCCCCACCACTTCTCATTGGGAACCAGGGTCACCGTCTTCGCGGCGGAATCGTACTGGTCCAGCTTGAACGGGCCTGCCATCCACTCTGCGTGCATGTTGCCGTTGAAGCCTTCGTTGAACACCTCCGGGCTGTTCACTGCCGGGTGGATCAGGCCGAAGAAGAGCGAGTCGATCGGGTAGACCGGCTGGGTGGTCTTGACGATGACTTCCTTGTCGCTGCTGCCGGCCTCAACCGACTCGACGAACTGGTAGGCGCCGGAGCTGACGATGTCGTAGCCGTTGTCCGGGCTCTTGAGGATGTTCCAGGTGTTCTGGAACGCCTTCACGTCGATGGGGGTGCCATCGTTGTAGGTGGCCTTGTCATTGACCTTGATGGTGATGGTCTGCTTGCCGTCCTTGACCTCGCTGTCCACGGACTCGCAGAAGTCCGTGTTGGGCGTGACCTTTCCGGTGAAGTCGACCTTCCAGCAGCCACCCATGCCGCCGCTGTTCATGGCGACCGGGTTGATGGGTACCTGCAGGGCGGAGTTGTCCGCGCTGTTGCCGTTGTTGGAGAACCCGTTGAAGTCCGGGCCGATGTTGCCCAGCGGAAGGGTGACCTTGCCGCCCTGCTCAAGATCGGCTGCCGGCTTCTCGTTGATGCTGATCAGCTTGGACAGGTCGCTGCCTGCCTCCTGCCCCTTGGCTGTCTCCGGCCCCGTGGAGCCGCCACTGCCGCAGGCGGTCAGCGCCAGAGCCGCAGCAATGGCTGCAGCTCCGCCGATCCTGTTCAGATTCCTCATGGTTTTCCCTTCATTGATGCGGATGGTGCGGGTGGGTCGGCTAAATCTAGGGTGCATGGTGTTCCGCCTGGTCGTGGGTCACCAGCATGTCTTCGTCCAGTTCCCCGTCGGGGAAGAAGCAGGCGAAACGCTGATCCGGTGCCGGCGCCGCGGGTTCCAGCGCCTGCGCCGCCGGCGACGGGGCCACGGCTTCGAGCGGCGGTTCCAGGGTGAGGCACTTTTCCTGCTTCGCGGCAGGAAGGGCGGCAAACACCGGGCAACGGGTGGCAAAGTTGCAGCCCTTGGGGGCATCCAGTGGCGACGGGAGGTCGCCCTTGAGGATGATGCGTTCCCGGGTGCGTTCCACGTGGGGGTCCGGCACCGGGATGGCGGACAGCAGGGCGCGGGTGTAGGGGTGGCGCGGGTTGTCGAACACGCGGTCCACTTCGCCCATCTCCACGATCTTGCCCAGGTACATCACCGCCACGCGGTTGGAGATGTGCCGGACAACGGAGAGGTCGTGGGCCACCAGGAGGTAGCTCAGGCCCAGTTCGGCGCGGAGCTTGTCCAGGAGGTTGATGACCCCGGCCTGCACCGACACGTCCAATGCCGAGACGGGTTCGTCCAGGACCACGAGCTTGGGATTGACCGCGAGCGCGCGGGCAATTCCGATGCGCTGGCGCTGGCCGCCGGAGAACTGGTTGGGGAACCGGTTCACGTGGTCCGGCTGCAGGCCCACGAGCCTCATCAGCTCCATGATCCGTTTCCGGATGGCCTGGCGGTCCAGGCCGGCGTTCTGCAGCGGTTCCGCGAGGACCTCGTACACGGTGAACCGCGGGTCCAAGGCGCCGGTGGGGTCCTGGAACACCATCTGCAGTTCGCGCCGCATGGCGTTCTTGGTTTTGGTGTCGGCGGCCTGCTTGTTGCTGATGCCGCCGATCACCACCTCGCCGTCCTGGTCCTTGTGGAACTCCATGATTTCCAGCAGGGTGGTGGTTTTTCCGGAGCCGGACTCGCCCACGATGGAGAAGCACTCGCCCTCACGGACATCGAAGCTCAGCCCGTCCACTGCCTTGACCGTGCCGATGCGCCGCTTCATCAGCGCGCCCTTGGTCAGCGGGAAGTGCTTGCGCACGTCCGTGAGCTGGAGGACGGTGGCGCGGTCCTCCCTCGGGATGGCGTCGAAGCGGGATTCCGGAACCGGCGGGGCGGCAAAGATGTCGTGGACGTCCACGTCACCGCCGAGGGCAGCCGACTTGATGCAGGCAGCGTGGTGCAGGGCGCCGCCGGACACCGGTGCCAGCGCAGGTTCCCCGTCCAGGCAGGCATCGGTGGCCAGCGGACAGCGCGGAGCGAAGGAGCATCCCGTGGGGGTGTGCAGGAGGTTCGGCGGTATGCCGTCGATGGGTACCAGGGAGGATTTTTCGGATATGTCCACGCGCGGAACGGCTCCAAGCAGGCCCATCGTGTACGGCATCCGGGGGTTGTAGTAGATATCGTCCACCGCCCCGGTTTCCACGGGCTTTCCGGCGTACATCACCATGATGTCGTCGGCCATGCCCGCCACCACGCCAAGGTCGTGCGTGATCATGACGACGGCGGCACCGGTTTCCTCCTGTGCGGTGTGCAGCACCTCCAGGACCTGGGCCTGGATGGTGACGTCCAGGGCCGTCGTCGGCTCATCCGCGATGAGGACCCGGGGGTTGTTGGCGATCTCGATCGCGATCATCACGCGCTGGCGCATGCCGCCGGAGAATTCGTGCGGGAAGGCTTTCAGCCGGTCCTTCGGGCTGGGGATTCCCACCATGGCCAGGAGCTCGACGGCGCGGGCTTCTTTGGCCTGCTTGCTCATGGTGGGGTTGTGGATGGTCAGCGCTTCGATGATCTGGGTGCCCACGGTGTACACGGGTGTGAGGGAGGACAACGGGTCCTGGAAGACCATGGCCAGTTCATTGCCGCGGTATTCGCACATGGCCTTGTCACTGAGCCCCAGCAGTTCGCGGCCCTTGAGCCGGACCGAACCGGTGACCTCTGCGGTCTCCGGAAGCAGGCCCATGATGGCCAGTGATGTCACGGACTTTCCGGAGCCTGATTCGCCCACGATGCCCAGAGTCTTGCCCGGCAGGAGGTCGAAGTCCACTCCGCGCACGGCGTGGACCACTCCGTTCTCGGAGTTGAACCGGACGTTGAGGTCCCGCACGGAGAGCACAGCGTCAGTGGGCGCGTGGAGCCCCGCTATGTGCAGCCGCTCGACGGCTTCGGCGGTGGAGTTGACCGACGCCGTGGTGCCGGATCCGGTAGTGGTTTCGCTGCTCATTTGCTCTTCTCCGCCCGGATTTTCCTGGCCTTTCGGGCCTTGCCCGTGGAACTGGAACTTGGGTCGAACGCGTCCCGCAGGCCGTCGTTCATCATGGCCAGTGAACCGGTGAGCAGGAACATCACCGTCAGCGGCACCCAGAACATCCACGGGAAGGTCTGCACCTGCGAGGTGGCACCGCCGATCAGGACGCCCAGGCTGACGTCCGGAACCTTGATGCCGATGCCGATGAACGAGAACGCCACCTCGGCGAGGATGGCGCCGGTAACGCCGCGGGTGATGTCCAGGACCAGCAGGGAGCCGATGTTGGGGACCAGGTGCCGCCAGACGATCCGCCGCGGCGGGACGCCCATGTACTGGGCCGCCTTCACGAAGTCGCGCTGCATCAGGGACATGGACAGGGAGCGGATCAGCCTGGCGGTGCCCATCCAGCTGAAAACGAGCAAAACGATGATCAGCAGCAGCCAGGACGGAAGGTCGCGCTTGAGGCCGGCGCCGCCGCCGCTGGTGGCCACTGCCACCACCAGCAGCGCGGGCATCATGATGAGCGCTTCGAGGACAAAGAGCATCACCTTGTCCACCTTGCCCCCGAAGTAGGCCATGGTGCAGCCGTAGACCGCGGCGATCAGGACGGAGACCAGTCCCACGATCAGGCCGATCAGGATGGAGATCCGGGTGCCTTCAACGGTCATCGCGTAGAGGTCGATCCCCGCCTGGGAGGTGCCCAGGTAGTGCTCGGCCGATGGCGGCATTCCGATGTTGAAGGGGTCGATGGTTTCTTTGTCCCAGGTGGTGAGGAAGCCGCCCACGAAGGAGAAAACGGTGAGGGCCAGGAAGATGACCAGGCCCGCCACGGCGGTCTTGTTCCGCATGAAGCGGCGGAAGATGATGGTGGACTTGGCGATGACAACGTCGGCGCTTTCCAGGTGCGCGTCCTGCGCCACGGCTGCGGGGTCCACTGCGTTCAGGTTGGTCATGGTTACTGCACCCGCACTCTCGGGTCAACCAGGGTGGTTGCGAAGTCGGCCAGGATGGCTCCCAGGGCGAAGATAACCGAGCCGTACGCCAGGGTGGCGGTGGCGGCATTGACGTCCTGGAGGGAGATGGCGTCGATGCTCCAGGAACCGACGCCGGGCCAGGCGAAGATCTTTTCGGCAAAGAAACCGCCGGCGAAGATGGCCGGGATGGTAAAGGCGATGCTCTGGGCTACCGGGATGAAGGACACGCGAAGGGCGTGCCGGGCAATGGCCTGGTTCCTGGTGAGGCCCTTGGCGCGGGCGGTCCGGACAAAGTCGGCGTTGACGTTGTCCAGCAGGTATTGGCGCTGGGCAATCTGGTAGGCGCCCCAGCCCACCAGCGTGATGGCCACGGTGGGGACGGCGTAGTGGGCTGCCATGTCCACTATCTGGGGCCAGCCGGCTTCCATCCCGGGAGTGGAAATGCCGGTGACGAAGAAAATGCGATTCCCCACCGTTTCGTTGATGTTGATGGCGCCAAGCTGCACCAGGAAGTAGGCGATGGGCGCCGGGACGATGTAGGCGAGGTAGCTGTAGGACGTGATGACCCGGTCCTGGAATTTGTACTGCCGGGCTGCCGAGTACACGCCAAGGGCCACACCGATGATGAGGGTGAGGATGATCGAGGCCAGGAAAAGCCTGGTGGAAATCCACACACGGTCACCGAACTCGGCATTGATGAAGGCGCCGTTGGGGCTCCTGCCCCAGTCCCAGCGGGTCACGACTCCGGTGAGCCACTGGACGTAGCGCTCCCAGGCATTCAGGTCCGGGTCGAGGCCCTTCAGGCGCATCGAGTTGGCCACCTGTTCGGGGGTGGGCCGGGGAATGCGTTCCTGCTCCAGCAGCGCCGGTTTGAGGGAGCTGACCGCCAGGAAATATCCGGCGGAGGTGGTCAGGAAGATCATCACCACATACGTGATGCCGCGCTTGGCAAGGTACTTGAGCATGGGACGGCTACTTTTGCTTCGCCGCCACGTGCTGCTGCGGCGGACACAGCCAGGCCCGCCGTTGTGCCGGAATGCGGGGCAAAACAACAATCACTCGATGGTCCTTCCGTCTTCCCCGGCTGGGCGGGGGTTGTGCCGCGTCGCCGGAGTTCGTTGCCAGCGGATAGCTGGCTCCCGCAGCCCTTGCGGGCTGGTCCTGATGGACTATGTTGCGGGTCACATTCCAGAGGAAACTATCACAGGCGTAAACGCAAGATGCCCGCCAATGCCCGGAAAAGCACACGCCCGTATCAGATCGTTATGAATAACTCTGTGGAGTTGATTTGACTGGACTGATCCCGCCCTTGGGGCTAATCTAGGCCGCCCTCACCACGCGTGTGACAAGATCCCGCCAGGAATCCACCAGCCGCTCCGGCGGAACGCCGTGCCGGCGGACCAGGTCAAGGAGTCGCTCGGGGTCCAGGGCTGCGCTGAGCGACCCCGCCATGAGCCAGGGGTCGCCGTCGAACCTCTCTTCCCGCAGCAGCACCTCGATGTGACGGAGCCAGAGCGCTGCGGCGGGCACCTCAAACCGCCCCCGCGAGGCGTTCTCGGCGGCGAGGACCAGATCGCCGAATTCCACTACATAGGCAATGCGTTCGGCGCCGAAGGCGATGAGCCGGTCCAGGCCCGGCGCTCCGGGGCCAAGCGGTGGCGGCCCGAACATGAAACGTGCCTGGAAGGCCGCCTCGGAGTCGTTGAGCAGTGTCAGCATGAGGCCGGCCCGGCTGCCGAAGCGGCGGAAAACTGTCCCCTTGCCCACGCCGGCGCGCTCTGCCAGGCGGTCCATGGTGAGGCCCTCGGTTCCGCAGTCGGCAATAAGTTCCTTGGCAGCAAGCAGGAGGCGCTCCCGGTTCCGTGCGGCATCGCTGCGTTCGGCCGCTGCGGGAGTCGGCTCGGGGCGCAGTGGGATGGAGGTCACAGGATTCAGTTTAGACCCCGGGAATAATAAACGGACCATAGTCCGTTTAGTCTGGTGAAGGCATCAAGTGCCCCAGCTTTGAAAAGGCCGACGGCCCTCCCGCGGCCCCTACCAAGGAGTTTCCATGACGAAGAGCACCATCCTTACCCTTGTTGGCAGCCTGCGCGCCGGGTCCACCAACCAGCAACTGGCCGAAGCCATCCAGCTCAACGCCCCCGAGCAGGTGGACGTTGTCATCCACGAGAGCCTGGGTAACATCCCGTTCTACAACGAGGACATCGACGTCGAGGGCCAGGTTCCCGCCGCCGCCGCCGCACTGCGCGCCGCCGCCAGCGAAGCCGACACCATCCTGCTGGTCACCCCGGAGTACAACGGCACCGTCCCCGCTCCCCTGAAGAACGCCATCGACTGGCTGTCCCGCCCCTTCGGCGCCGGCGCGCTCTCCGGCAAGCCCACCGCCGTCGTCGGCACCGCCTTTGGCCAGTTCGGCGGAGTCTGGGCCCAGGACGAAGCCCGCAAGGCCGCCGGCATTGCCGGCGCCCAGGTCATTGAGGACGTCAAGCTCGCCGTCCCCGGCTCCATGGTGCGCTTCGCCGAGATCCACCCCAAGGACGACGCCGAAGTTGTAGAGCAGATCAAGGGCGTCTTCGACGCACTGTCCGCAGCCGCCCCGGCAGCCTAGCGTCCTGCGCGGACCATCCGCGCAGTTCCCGCCGCGCCCGGTACGCATCTTTGCGTTCCGGGCGCAGCTGTATCCGGGGTGACCGGGCCCGTCCCCGAACTTCCGCCACCACCCCGGACTGACGTCCGCGTTCCGCCGTGACCAACTCTTGTCCCAACCGGTACCGCACGGACATCTCCGCCGGCGAGCCCAGCCGTAACGTTAATTCACTGGAAAGCCGGATGGAATTGCGGTGCAGCATGCCAAGAGCAACGGGAAACGTGGGGCGGCGGAGCGCGCGGGCAGCGGTCGCTGCCGCCCTGGTTCTTCCACTGTGGCTCGCCGCCTGCGACGGCCTCCCGGCGTCACCGCGGGGCGGTACCGATGCGAGCCCTGCCGCGGCTCCAGGCGCCGCCATGCCGGGCCCGCAGCCGCAGGCGCCGCCGCCGGCAGCTACGGCTGCCATCCCCTCCGGCTCCGGCACCGCATCAGGCGGAACGTCCCCGCAGCAGCCGTCCGCGGCCGCACCGAAGGCCGCTGCCGCTCCGGTACAGGCGGGGACGGGCCAGTCCGGTTCCACCGCCACGGCCAGCGGGGAACCGGAGCCTCGCTTAACACCGTCAGCTGAACCGCAGCCCTCCCCGTCGCCGTCCCCCGCGGCCGGCCCGGAAAGGGTGCCGGCAGCCCAAAGCACCGTCACGGCCTACTTCGTCCTGCTGGACGACGGCGGCAACAACGGAGTGCGGTTCGGCTGCAATGACAGCCTGATTGGCGTGGACCAGGCGCGGCCCGCGGGCAAGGAACCGTTGCCCGCGGCAATGAATGCCCTCCTGGGGGCAGGCAGCGGTGCCGGCTTTCCGGCAACAGATGTCCCGTCCGGCCGCGAAATCTACAACGCACTGGCGGGATCGCGGCTCAAGTTCCTGTCCGGCAGCTTCGACGGGACCGCCGTGAGCGTCTATCTTTCAGGTGCACTGAGCCTGGGCGGCGTGTGCGACATTCCGCGGCTGGAAGCCCAGCTCACCCAAACAGCGTTGGCCGCCGTGGGCGCCGTCAGGGCGCAGGTCTACCTCAACGGGCGGCCGCTGGCAGAGGTGCTGCGGCTGGAAGGCACCGGTACGGGATGAGCCGGCGCCCAGTAATTCCAGGAACAACAAGTGTTGCTTTTTAGGCAACGCACGGCTGTATCCTGAGCGTGTGAGCCACGAGACACTCGACGCCGCAGCCGCGTCTCTTCCAGCCGAAGCCATTGACGCCATCGAACGGGCGGCCACTTCCGCGCACCGCCACGACGAACTCTTTTCCGAGCGTGCCGCAAACATCAGGCAGTCGGCGGTGCGTGACGTCTTCGACATCTCGCTGCGCCCCGGCCTGGTGTCCCTGGCCGGCGGAAGTCCCTACCTGCAGTCGCTCCCCCTTGACCGCCTGGCGGAAACAGCCGCCCGGATCATCGCCGAGGAAGGGCTCACCGCCCTGCAGTACGGTGCCGGCCAGGGAACGGAGGAGCTCCGCACGCAGATCTGCGAGGTCATGGCGGCCGAAGGGATTGTGGATGCGCTGCCGCAGAATGTGGTGGTCACGGCGGGCTCCCAGTCAGCCCAGGACGTCGCCACCAAACTGTTCTGCAACCCCGGCGACGTTGTGCTGGTGGAGGACCCCACGTACGTCGGGGCCCTGAACACGTTCGAGGCGTACCAGGTGCAGGTGGAAACCGTGGCCATGGACCAGTCCGGCCTGGTCCCCGAGCTCCTCGAAGCCCGCATCGCCGCCCTCCAGCTGGCCGGAAAGAGCATCAAGTTCCTCTACACCATCCCCAGCTTCAACAACCCTTCCGGCATAACCCTCGCCGCGGACCGGCGCCAGGAGATCGTGGATATATGCCGGAATGCGAATATTTTGATCATTGAGGACAACCCGTACGGACTGCTGCGGTTCGACGGCGAACCGCTGGCCCCCCTGCGCGCTGCCAATCCGGACGACGTGATTTACATGGGCTCATTCTCGAAGATCTTCGCACCCGGCCTGCGGATCGGCTGGGCGCTGGTGCCGGAGCACCTGCAGCGGCGGTATTACCTGGCCGCGGAGGCCGTCACCCTCTGCCCGCCGGCCCTGAACCAGATGCTCGTCTCGGCCTACCTGCGAGACTACGACTGGAAGGGCCAGGTCTCCACCTACCGCGGCCTTTATGCCGAACGCTGCCGGGCCATGCTGGCGGCGCTGTCCGAGTACATGCCGGAGGGCGCCTCCTGGACCAGCCCGGACGGTGGCTTTTTCGTCTGGGTGACGTTGCCCGAAGGCGTGGACACCTACCCCCTCCTGCACAAGGCGATAGACGCCGGGGTGGTCTTCATTCCGGGAGCCGCCTTCACGCCGTCGGACGAGCCGTCCAACAAACTGCGCCTCGCCTTCAGCGCCGTCCCGCCGGATGCCATCCGTGAAGGGGTGCGCCGCCTGGCGCCGGTACTGCAGGAAGCGCTGGCCGCGCGGTAGCGTTGGGCTCATTAGTGCCGTCAGGAACCAAGCAAAGGAGCATTTCATGAGCGGAACCATCGTTGTAGGCGTCGACGGGAGCGGTACGGCCAAGAAGGCCGCAGAGTCGGCCCGGGACCTGGCAGTTGCGCTGGGCGCCACGCTCCACGTTGTCTCGGCCTTTGACAGCGACCGCACGGAAGTCTTCGGCAGTGGCAGTGACCAGTGGATCGTGTCCGACGCGGACGGGGCCGAGCACGTTGCCCGGACAGTGGCCGAGTCCCTGGGCGGGCAGATCAAGGTAACCTACTCGGCGGCACGCGGCCGTCCGGCAGACGCCCTGATCAAGGAAGCCCTCCGCATGGACGCAAAGATCATTGTGGTGGGAAACCGGCGCATGCAGGGCATCGGCCGGGTGCTGGGCAGTGTGGCCAACAGCGTGGCACACAACGCCCCGTGCGACGTCTACATCGCGAACACGTACGACGCCGACTAGGAGTTACGCCCAACACTCCCCGTGGTGGCACAGATCGCTGCGGGGGGTGGGCGTTCTCACGCCCAAAAAGCCCATTCAGCTACGGGCGAAACGGTAAAATTGAGGGAGCCCCCAACGGTGCGGACGACAACAACCCACCACTAGAGGGGACCCCTTGATCACTCTTCAGCGCCGCCAGCTGGTAGGCCACGACATCCTTCTGGCCCGCCACGGAAACCACATCTGCTCCATGCGCGTGGACCGCGGCAACGGCACGGTGGTTGCGCTGCTGGATGACGGCACCACCGACTCCGCGCCGAACATGATCGCCCCGGACCTCAACCCCCCCCGCACCGTCCGCAGCGTCATGCGCGAGGACTGGAAACTGCTCTCCATCATGACCGGTGCAGCCACGGCCTGGGCCGCACTCATGGTGGGTGCCGCCGTCGTCATCGCATCCTCGATGGGCGACTCAGCCGCCGTGGAGATGATGTACGCGTACCCCGCCTACTAGCAGTTCCGGGTGGCACAAGCCGCCTACGGCACCAGCCAGAGCCTCAGCAGCCACCAGATCCCTGCCATCACCACACCGCCGAAGAGCGAGCCTGCCACCACCTGCGCCAGGGTATGGGCGCGCAGCACCACCCGTGACCAGCCGACCGCCGGGATGAGCAGCAGCAACGGTGTCCAGGCGGCGCCGAGCATCAGGACGGCGACCACGGCCGAACAGGAGATGGCTGCGGCGTGCCCGCTGATCTTCCAAAACGGGCTGACCGCGGCCAGCACCACCACTCCCCCCACGACGGCCAGCACCATGGCGATGACGCTGGTTGGCGCACCTGCTGCCGCCAGGACCAGCAATCCCGCAAGGATGGACACCAGGGCCATGAGCAGCACGGGAAGGCGCTGCCGGCGGTCACTGACGTGATGGTCCGTGACCTTTCCCAGCCGGACAAGGACAAGCAACAGGAGCAGCGGCAGCACGCAGACGAACAGGGCAGCCAGCCCCCCGTAGGCCACCGTGGCGGGAAAACCCTCCTGGACCAGCGGGCTGATCAGCAGCTGGACGGTCACCACCACCGGCGGCTGGAGCGCCTCGGTCAGCCACCGGGCGGTTTTGTTTTTCACCCGGATAGCGCGGCCGGAGGCGGCCACGCCGGTCCCTGCCTTCGCCCCGGCCTCAGTCAAGGAGGAGCGCGGGTTCTTCCAGGATGGCCGCGACGTCGGCCATGAACCTCGCGGACAGGTCGCCGTCCACCACGCGGTGGTCGAAGGAGCCGCCCAGGGTGGTGATCCAGCGCGGAATGACCTCCCCGTCCAGGACCCACGGCTTCTGCTTGATGGTGCCGAAGGCGACGATGGCCACCTCGCCCGGGTTGATGATGGGCGTGCCCGTATCGATGCCCAGGGCGCCGATGTTGGTGATGGTCAGCGTGCCGCCCTGCATCTCGGCCGGCTGGGTCTTTCCCGCACGTGCCGTGGTGGCCAGGTTGTTCAGGGCCAGCGCCAGTTCCTTCAGGGACAGGTCCTGCGCATCCTTGATGTTGGGCACCATCAGGCCGCGGGGCGTTGCCGCGGCGATACCCAGGTTCATGAAGTGCTTGACCTGGATCTCGGCAGCCCCGCTGCCGTCCCCGCTCTCAACCCACGAGGCATTGACGCTGGGGTTCCGGGCGGCAGCCCAGATGACGGCCTTGGCCAGGATGAGGAGCGGCGAGACCCTGATGCCCTCGAAGTCCCGTGAGGCTTTGAGCCGCTTGACGAATTCCATGGTCCGGCTGGCGTCCACATCCACGAAGATGCTGACGTGCGGGGCCGCGAAGGCCGAATCGACCATGGCCTTGGCGGTCGCCTTGCGCACGCCCTTGACCGGGATAGTCTCGATCCGCTGGTCCTGCGGCTTTCCGGCCTTGCCCCAGAAGCCGTCCGCCTTGTCCAGTTCGGCGTCGCGCTGCGCCTGGTAGCTGACCAGGTCCTCACGGGTCACCTCGCCGCGGGAGCCGGTGGCAACGACGTCGGCGAGATCGATGCCGAGGTCCCGGGCGATCTTGCGGACGGGAGGTTTGGCGAGGACGCGGTTGACCAGCCCGGTGATGGTGCCACCCAGCGTGGGCCTGGTGTCCACGACGGCGGACTGGCCAGCCTGCGGTGCGGCGGCTGCCGGGCGTCCGGTGACCTCTGCCGGGGTATGCGGCTGGACCGGCTCCACTTCGGGAGCGTTGACTGTCAGCGAGTCGGCCGGCTTGACCGCCGCCGCGGCCCGCGTGGTGCGCGGACGCCGCTTGACGGCGTCGGCCTTCGGTCCCGAACCCACCAGCGGACCACCCGCCGGGGCACTGCCTTGCGCGCCGGCGTCGTTCGCGCCGTTGTCCTGGGCATCGTCAGGAAGCTTGCCGTACAGCGGCTGCGCAGGTGCCTCGGCCTGCGCCGGGGCTTCGGGCGCCCGGACGTCAGCGGGCGTGGGATCGCCCGCGACGTCGTCGCTGACGCTGATGATGGCCGTCCCGACGTCGATGGTCACCCCTTCCGGTACGAGGAGTTCGGTGACGGTCCCGGCGAAGGGGGACGGCAGTTCGACGATCGACTTTGCGGTCTCGATCTCGCACAGGACGTCGTTGATGGCGACGGCATCGCCCGGCTTGACCTTCCAGGAAACGACTTCCGCTTCCGTGAGGCCTTCTCCGACGTCCGGCAGGTTGAATTTATTCAGCGTCATGGTGTCCTCAGTAGGAGAGGGCGCGGTCCAGCGCCTCCAGGATGCGGTCGATGTCCGGAAGATAGTCTTCCTCCACCTTGGCAACGGGGTAGGGCATGTGGAAGCCGCCCACCCGGATGACGGGGGCTTCGAGGGAGTGGAAGGCACGCTCGCTGATGCGGGCCGCGATTTCGCCGCCGATCCCGCCGAAGGTGGGGGCCTCGTGGGCCACGATCAGCCGGCCGGTCTTTTCCACGGATGCGGTGACAGTATCGAAGTCCAGCGGCGAAATGGAGCGGAGGTCGATGACCTCCACGCTGTGGCCGTCTTCCCGGGCGGCGTTGGCGGCGGCAAGGGCCACGGGAACCAGGGGACCGTAGGCCACGATGGTGGCGTCGGTGCCCTCGCGCAGGATGTGGGCCTTGAAGGGGTCGCCTGAGGGGCCGGGAGCTGCGGTGTCCACTTCGCCCTTGAGCCAGTACCGGCGCTT
>Ga0160459_100221_pt1 | contig 28801 bp, 24 predicted proteins | sample HID1973K_E6MG_FD_108208 | JGI IMG/M metagenome (GOLD analysis project Ga0160459, IMG submission 108208) | Enriched mosquito-associated microbial communities from UW Madison campus, WI, USA - HID1973K_E6 MG | ecosystem: Host-associated > Arthropoda: Insects > Digestive system > Unclassified ... | reverse complement strand
CGCGGCAACTGCACCTTGAGCGACCACATGCGCAGCGCCTCGATGCCGTCGCTCGCGAGCAGCACGAGCACGAACGCGAACGCTTCGGCGAGCCAGGTGCGATCCTTCGGCGCGTCTTCATCGACGACGGGCGGCAGCGTGATGCGCCGATAGTTCGCGACGATGCGCCGCGCGAGCAGCACGATCAGCCAGTACGAGGACAGCCCGAACACGAGCAGCAGAATGTCCGACGTGTACGCGCCGACGCGCCCCGCCCAGTTCGCGAAGTGATCGATGCTCACCGCGTGGGTCCAGCTCGGGTCCTTGCGGCTGTACGAGAGGAGCGCCATCACGAGGAAGAGTCCGAGTGCGACCTGGAGAATCCAGCGAATCTCGGTGAAGAGCCGCGACATGCGGTGCGGCAATGCCTGCGGGCTCGCGGAATAAGTAGCTTTGGCCATTGATTCGGTGTCGCTGTGTGTCGCTTGCAGCCTCGCGCGCCGATGCACCGGGGCCGCATGGAACGGTGGCCTATTGTAAACGCTGCATTGCGGTGAACGGCGCAAAAACGGCCTCGTTCTTGCAACCTGTAACACTCGTCACGCGCTCGTCATGCGGCCCGGCCCGCCCGCCGGGCCTATCAAACCGATTGAAAGGTTCACTCGGAAGGCTTTTCCAGCGGCCTTTATAATCCTCCTTTTGCACCTAAATACGGTACATCGGAAGCGCGCCGGCGCAGTCTCGCGGCCACGCGCCACGCCACTGGCGTCGTTCGCCGGTGTCGGTATTTCCGAGCTGACCATCAAAAACGGACCATCATCATGTCTTCGCCCAAACACGCCAAAGTGCTGATTCTCGGTTCCGGCCCCGCCGGCTACTCCGCTGCGGTGTACGCCGCGCGCGCGAACCTGTCGCCGCTGCTCATCACTGGCCTCGCGCAAGGCGGCCAGCTGATGACCACCACGGACGTCGAGAACTGGCCGGCGGACCCGTCGGGGGTGCAGGGCCCGGAACTGATGCAGCGTTTCGAGGAACATGCGCGCCGCTTCAACACCGAGATCGTGTTCGATCACATCCACACCGCGAAGCTCAACGAGCGACCGTTCCGTCTGATCGGCGATTCGGGCGAGTACACCTGCGACTCGCTGATCATCGCGACGGGCGCATCGGCGCAATATCTCGGCGTGCCGTCCGAAGAAGCGTTCATGGGCAAAGGCGTGTCGGCCTGCGCGACCTGCGACGGCTTTTTCTATCGCAACGGTGAAGTCGCGGTGATCGGCGGCGGCAATACCGCAGTCGAAGAAGCGATCTATCTCGCGGGCATCGCGACGAAGGTCACGGTCGTGCATCGCCGCGACAAGTTCCGCGCCGAGCCGATTCTCATCGACCGCCTGCTCGCGAAGGAGAAGGAAGGCATCGTCGATATCAAATGGAATCACGTGCTCGACGAAGTCACTGGCGATCAATCCGGCGTCACCGGCCTGCGCATCAAGGACACGCAGTCGGGCAACACCACCGACATCGCGCTGCAGGGCGTGTTCGTCGCGATCGGCCACAAGCCGAACACCGATCTCTTCATCAACCAGCTCGAGATGAAGAACGGCTACATCATCACAAAGGGCGGCACCACCGGCGACGCCACCGCGACCAGCATCCCAGGCGTGTTCGCCGCGGGCGACGTGCAGGATCACGTGTATCGCCAGGCGATCACGAGCGCGGGCACGGGCTGCATGGCCGCGCTCGACGCGCAGCGCTACCTCGAAACCATCGACGAAACGCCGACCCCGCATTCGATGAGCCACGAAGCAGACCGCTGATCGGGCGTCATCCGGGCGCGGCGACGCGCGGCGAGCCGGTAAAATGGAGATCGCCCGCTTTTGCAGCGCCCTGCCGGTTCATGGCGGCGCGTAGATGAAACGGGCCACGGTTCACGCCGTCGGCCCGTTTTCATTTGGGCGCGACGTTGCGTGCGGCGCCCGATTCCTGTCGACTTCCGCTGGCCGAACGATGCCGAAGAACCTCCCACATCCGAACGAACCGAAAGTCCGGCGCAAGGAAGCGCCGCGTCCGGCCGCGTCCGTCGATGCGAAGCCGGCCGACGCGCGCGATGTCACCGCCGCCGTGAAGCGCGACGGCCTCGCGGGTCTGTCGTCGCTGAAGCGTGCGCTGAAAGCCGATGCCGAGAAACGCGAAGTGCAACGCATCGCAGCGACGCACGCCGTGCGCGAAGCCGTCGCCGATGCCGACGAGTTCCGCCGTTCGATCGGCGCGGTCGAGCCGCTCAGGACGCCGCCGCGCACGACCGTCACGCGCGTGCCGCCTCCGCCGGTGCCGCTGCAGAGCCGCCGCGACGAGCAAGCCGTGCTGCAGGAAGCGCTCTCGGACGAATACGATCCCGAAAGCCTGCTCGATATCGACGAAACGCTGTCGTTCCATCGCCCCGGCATCAGCCAGGAAGTGGTGAGGAAACTGCGGCGCGGCGCGTGGATCGTGCAGGCGCAGCTAGACCTGCACGGCATGCGGCGCGAGGAAGCGCGCGAGGCGCTCGCGGAATTCATCCGTGAATCGGTGAAGCGCGGCTTGCGGTGTCTGCGCGTGATCCATGGCAAGGGGCTCGGCTCCATCGGCCGCGAGCCGGTGCTCAAGGGCAAGGTGCGCGCGTGGCTCGTGCAGAAGTCGGAAGTGATTGCGTTCTGTCAGGCGCGGCCGCACGACGGCGGTGAGGGCGCGGTGCTCGTGCTGCTGCAGCCGGGCGGCGCGCCGCGGCATCATAACCATCCGCAGGACAAGAGCCACGGCAAGCATTCTTATCCGGGGCCGGACAGTGCATCCTAGACTGACCCTCGCCATCACGATCATGGAGGCGCTCGCGATTTTCGCGTACGCCTTCTCCGGGCTTCTCGAGGCGCGCAAACGCAGGCTCGACGCGGTCGGCGCGTTTCTCGTCGCGCTCGTCACCGCGTTCGGCGGCGGCACGGTGCGCGATGTGCTGCTCTCGCGCCGCCCGTTCTACTGGGTCGAGCATCAGGATTACGTGCTGTTCATCTTCGCGATGGCGATTTTCGCGCCGCTTTTCCTGCGCGTGACCTCGCGCCTCTTCGATCAGCGCGCGCTGCTCATCACCGATGCGATCGGCCTCGGCCTCTTCAGCGTGTCGGGCACCTCGATCGCGCTCGACGCGCAGATGCCCGCCTTCACCGCGACGATGATGGGCGTCGTCACGGGCGTGTTCGGCGGCGTACTGCGCGACGTGCTCTGCAACGAGATTCCACTGATCCTGCGCGACTCGCGCCCGTACGCGGTCTGCGCGTTCGCGGGCTGCTGGATCTATATCGGGCTGGAGCGGCTCGATGTCGACACGATCTACAACGTCCTCGTTTCGACGGCTTTCATCCTGATCGCGCGCCTCATCACCTTCAAGTTCGATATCCGGCTGCCGCATTAGCGCGAAACGGGCGGGAAAACCCCCCGTTTTGCTACAATCGCGTAGTTTTCTGACCCCGCATCCGGCCGCGACGCAGTGCGCTCCGGTCGCCACCACGCACACAGAACATGAACATCGAGCAAGCGCGTTTCAACATGATCGAGCAACAGATTCGTCCCTGGGAAGTGCTGGACCAGGACGTGCTGAACCTGCTCACGATCGTCAAGCGCGAGAACTTCGTTCCCGCCGCGTACCGCAACATCGCTTTCGCGGACCTCGAAATTCCGCTGCCCGGCGGCGAGCGCATGCTCGCGCCCAGGGTCGAAGCGCGCGTTCTGCAGGAACTCGCGGTTCACAAGGGCGAAACCGTGCTGGAAATCGGCACTGGCTCGGGTTACATGGCGGCGCTGCTCGCGCATCGCGGGCGCAGCGTGACGAGCGTCGAAATCGCGCCGGAACTCGCCGATTTCGCGAAGCAGAATCTCACCGCGAACGGCGTGACGAACGTGGACGTGATCACCGGCGACGGCTCGCTCGGCTGGGATCAGGGCGCGCCCTACGACGTGATCTGCGTGTCGGGCGGCCTGCCGGTCATGCCGCAGCAGTTTCTGGAGCAACTGAAGATCGGCGGTCGCATCGCGGCGTTCGTCGGCGCGGCGCCGGTCATGAAGGCGCAGATCATCACGCGCGTGGACGAAAAGCAGTTCCGCGTGTCGGATGTGTTCGAAACGCTCGTCGCGCCGCTGAAGAACGCGGTACACCCTTCGCAGTTCAAGTTCTAAGCCGAAAGCGCGCGGCCGGTCGCAACCGGCCGCGCGCGTCCTGCCGGAAGCCCCATGCAAAATCTCACCGCCCCCGAACTCGCCGCGTGGCTCGCCGATGACTCGCGCCCCGCTCCCGTCCTGCTCGACGTGCGCGAGCCCTGGGAAATCCAGACGGCGAAACTGGCCAACATCGTAGCGATTCCGATGCGCGAGATCCCCGCGCGCAGCGAGGAACTCGACGACGAAGCGCAGATCGTCTGCATCTGCCATCACGGCGCACGCAGCGCGCAGGTCGCGATGTTCCTGGAATCGCGCGGCTTCACGAAGACCTTCAACCTGTACGGCGGCATCGACGCGTGGTCGCGTCAGGTCGATCCGTCGGTTCCCACGTACTGATTTCCTCAGTAACGAGCGCGCCTCATCCCGCGCTCGACCACAGCGCCGTGCCGTGCGGCGAATAGATGACGAGATGCCCGTCCTTCTGGATCGTCGCATAGGCGCCCGGAACCGAGGTGCGCGTCTGCCAGACCATCGCGCCGTTGCTGTCGTACATCGCGAGGTTGCCGTCCTCCTGCATGCGGATTTCGACGCCCGGCGTGCCGCTCACATGCGATGACCAGATCGTCTCGCCGTTCAGCACGGCGACGAGATAGCCATCGTCCTGCAAGGTCAGCTCCACACTTCCGCTGCACGCCGCGAGCGACTGTCCCATCGCGATACCCTCTCCCGTCGTGAGCCGGCCGCACGCGCTCGGCGCGTTGATCGGCGGCAGCGCGGCGAACCAGGTCAGATCGACGGCATTGGCGATCGCCTGCATGCCCGCGTCGTTCGGATGCAGGTCGTCGCCGCTGTTGTAGCTGCGCGCATAGGCGGCATCCGCGGCCGTGCTTGCCGGGTCGCCCAGCACTTGCGCCTGATCGAGCACGGCATCGCAGCCGCTGCTTCTGCCGCGCAAGAACGCGTTCACGGTCTGGCGCGTGTCTTCGATCGCAGGCGTCCATTCGGCCATGCCTTCGAACGGCGTCAGGGTCGAGCAGATCACGCCGACCTTCGCATCGCCCGCCTGCCGCGCGAGCCGCTGATACGCGGTCATGAGCTGCTGCGCACTCGGCGGATTGCCGCTGATGAGGTTGTTCACCGCATCGTCGGAAATGATCACCCACTTCACGTTCGCCTGGCCGAGCACGTCGCGTGCGAAGCGCGTGAGGCCGGCCTGGCCGGAGGCATCGGTGAAGAAGTCATTGCCGCTGATGCCCTGATTCAGCACGCCCACCGTCATGCCCGCGCGGTTCAGCCGCTCCGCCAGCCGGTTCGGCCAGCGCCGGTTCGTGTTGGGCGTGGACGCCGTCCCCTCCGTGATCGACGCGCCGAATGCAACCACCGCGCCCGTCGCGGCGGCGTTCATCACGTCGACATTGGTGAGGAAATAGTTCGACTGGCCGCCCGCCGCATTCACGACGCCGCCCGCGAAGTTCGAGTCCGCGCTCACGTCGCCCGGCGCGATATAGACGTCCTGCATCGCGTCGATGTGGCCGGTCGAGTTCGGCGGCGTCTGCGATGGAATGTGCATGCTCACGGCGATGTCGCCGAGCGTGGGCACCTGAAACGCGACGGCGTCGCTCTGCACCGAGCCGCCCGCGGGAATCGTCACATACGACTGGCCGTTGAAGGTCACTTGCCGGTCGGTGCCCGCGATCGTGCGGGCACCGTGCTGGCGGCGCGCGATGCGCACGTCGCCGATCGTGACTGGTTTCTCGCCGAACAGATTGGAAAGCGTGAGCCGCGCCGCCGTGCCGCCGATGCTCGTATGCACGATCTGGCGAATCGTCTGATTGTTGAAGCCCGGATCGGACGTGACGGCGGGCGCGCTCGACCAGGTTCCGGTCCACGGCGCGTTCGTGATGAAGCCCTGCGCGAAATAATGCGACGTATCGGGCCAGAACAGAAAGACGACGAGCGCGAGCCCGATCAGCTTTTGAAGCCCTCGTTTCACTCCGCCTCCGCGTCATCATTTTTGGTAGAGGGAAACTAGACCATGATGTCCCGTTCATGGCCGTGCGCTGGCGTACAGACAACGCAATAACGGTGGTTTTGCCGCGCAGCAAAAAAAACGGGCCGCAGGAGCATTTCGCCCATGCGGCCCGTTCCTTGTGCGCCTGACGGCTTGTGGATCAGACCACGTTCATCGCCAGCGCGCTTGCGCGATAATGCTCCGCCGCCTTCTCCGTGTCGCCCAGTTGTTCATGCAGACGAGCAAGCGCGCGATGCGTGCGGATCTTGAGCGGCTCGTTGTCGGCGAGCTTGAGCGCCGATTCGAGGAAGGCCTGCGCCTTGCCCCACAACTGCTGATGCAGGCACAGGCGGCCCAGCGTGAACAGCAGGTCGGCGTCTTCGGTGCGCTCCTTCTGCCACGCTTCGGCGCGCTGGATCAGCGGGAACGCGTCGCCGCCGACGATGCAATCCGGGTAGCGCCGCAAGAGCCGCGCGTCCCAGTTGTGCGCGAGCGCGTCCTCGACGATCTTCTTCGCCTCCGCGCGGCGATCCAGCGCGATCAGCAGTTCGGCGGCGAGATCGGCCAGACGCGGCGACTGGCGCTCGGTCGCCGAGAGCGATTGCCACAGTTCGAGCAGCGCATCGGGATTGTGCCGGCGATCGCGCAGCAGGTTTTCCGCCGCCACCTGACGCAGCCGCACCGCGACCGCCGGATGCAGCGCCTCGCGCTTTTCCAGCATGCGCACGAGCTTCAGCACTTCGCTCCAGTTCTTCAACTGCTGTTGCGCGCGCAATGCGATCTGCTGCGCGTGGATGCGTCGTCCGCCCTGCGCCTGCATCTCGGTCAGCGCGATGAGCGCGCCGTCGGCGTCGCGGCCATCGGCGCGCATGTCGGCGGTCGCCATCAGGCGCGCGTCCTGCCATTCGGCGCCGCCGACCTGCGTCAGCCATTCGTCGCGCCGCGCGTACTCGTGCAGACGATGCGCCGCGTTCGCACCGATGAGACCGGCCGCGCCCTTGTTGGCATCGACGGAAAGCGCGTCACGCGCGGCCTTCTCGGCCTTCGAGAAGCGTCCGGCGTACAGATGCCCGACCGCATCGCGCAGCGACGCGTTCGCCTTCGCGAGCTTGCTGCGCGCGCGGTAGGCGGCGACGCGCGACGGCATCTTCCACACGCCGCGCGCGGCGCGGATGATCGCGTACAGCACGATGAACAGCACGACGAGCGCCACCGCGAACAGGTTGAGCGACATGTCGACGCGATACGGCGGCATCACGAGCAGGATCTGTCCGCCGTTGAAGCCACCGACCGTCGCGACGATCACCGCGACGGCGAACAGCAGCGCGAGCCAGATGAGTCCACGAATCGTCATCATCCGCCTCGCTTGAACTGGTGGACGGCGGCGAGGCTCGCGTTCAGGTTCGGCACGGCGACGGCGAGCGACGCCTGATCGACCTGCTTCACGAGCTCGCGCACGGCCTGCACTTTGCGGGACGACGCATCGAAGTAGCGCGCGAGCGACGCGTCGGCGGCATGCAGATCGGACTTGAGCGTCGGCTCGCTGCGCGACAGCAGCGAAAGACGCGCGGACAGCAGCCGCAGCTTCACGTTCTCGCGCACGAAATAACCCTGATCGGGCGACGTGAGCATGGCGTCGGCATTGTCGATGCGGCGCACCGACACGAGGCTCGACAACTGCTGGCCGATGCCGCTCGTGATCTGACGCCAGAGGACCTTCCAGCGCGGCTCGCCGGTCGCCGCCGCGATCGACGCGCTGTTTGCCGGCTCGGCGGCCTGCGCCTGCGCGCGCGCGATCGGCGCTTCGCCTGCGAGCGGCAGCTGGTCGATCTGGTCGATGGCCGTGTCGAGCTTGATCGCGAGGCCCGTCAGATCAGTGGTGGGCGTGGCCTTCAGCTTGTCGATATCCTGCGCGATCGCCTTGCGGATCGCCACGACCTGCGGGCCGTTGGTCGCGGCGAGGCGCGTGTCGGCGCTTTGCAGCGCGAACAGCGCGAGTTGCACGTTGCCGGTGAGTTGCAACTGCTGGCTCGCGCTCGACAGAATCTGCTCGACCTCGGCGACGGTCCAGTCGTCGCGGTTGCTCGCGAGATCCTGATATTGCTGCTGGAGCGCCTGGCTGTGCGCTTCGGCATCGGCGAGCTTGCCTTGCAACTGGATGATCTGCGTGTTGAGCGCGGTGGTCGCGCTCGCGGCCTGATCGGCCTTCGCGCGCAGATCGGCGTTCTGGTCGTCGGCAAGCGCGACGCGCTGCGCGAGTTGTGCATCGGCGCGGTCGAACTTGCGGTTCAGGACGAAGGCGCCCGCGCCCGCCGCCACCGCCAGAATGACGACGACGAACCACAACAACACGATGGCCGCGCCGCCGCGCCGCTTCTGCTGCTCGAAAGGCGTGAAGGGCGTGTTCGGCGGCACGGGCGGTGTCACGTTCGGCTGAGGTGAGGCTTTCTTGGAATCGTTCGAATCAGTCATGCGTGATTGAGCCGTTTGGTGGGCCGGCGCGGTGGCCGGATGGGCGTCCGTCGGCGCGGATGAGGAATGGACCGAACTCGATGCGCTCGATGCGTTCGCTGTAGCGCTCGCCTGTGCGTGGGCCTCCGGATCGCGTGAGTTGCCTGGTGACTCCGCCTGCGCGGTTGCAGCGGCGGCGTGCGGGAACAGCGCTTCCAGTGCGTGGGCGATGCGTTCGTCGCCCGCGCCGGACACCGTAATCCTATCAAAACCCGCTCCCCGCGCGGCCTCGGCGATGCGCGGGTGCGGGCAGACGAGCGGCGTGCGCCTGAGCAGCACGATTTCGTCGGCGGTGAGATGCTCGTGCGCGAGCTCGGCGACATTGCGCACGCCTTCGGAACTCGTCAGCAGCCACGCGTGCGGTTTGCCCGCGAGCAGTTCGTGGATGCGCTCCCATTTCTGCATCGACGGCTCGGGCAGCACGCGGCGATACGCAGCGGCCTTGTCGACCCGCGCGCCCGCTTCGGCAAGGCGCTCGGCGAGCCACTCGCGGCCGCCGTCGCCGCGCACGATCAGCACGCGCTTGCCTGCCAGACCGTTCGCGCCGAATCGCGCTTCGATCGCCGCATAGAGCGCTTCCGAATCGAAGCGCGGATCGGCATCTTCGGTCGACGGACTGATCACGCGATGCGAAGGCGCATTGACGCCCTGCCGCGCGAGCGCCGCGACCGAGCCCGGCCCGACCACGGCGACCGGCAGATCGGCGGGCCACGGCGCGCCGAGCCGGCTGAACGCATGATCGATCGCATTCGGCGACACGAACACGACGAGCGCGTAGCGCGCCGGTGCGTCAGGCGGCAGATAGAGCTCGTCGAGCGCGGCGCGCAGCGGCGCTTCGTCGGCGACGGGCGCGATATCGATGAGCGGAAATTCCAGCGTGTCGAAGCCCGCGCTCGCGAGCTGCGCGAGCAATGCGGACGATTGCCCGTCCGGACGCGTGACGACGATGGTGGCGCGGCGCTCGCTCGCCATCAGGACTTCGGCCCCGAAGGCGCGGTGTTCGGGCCGTCCGCGCGGCTCATGGTCGTGAGCGCGTCGACGATGTCCATCGCGCCCTGCGCTTCCAGGTCCGATGACACGCGTTTGCCGAGCGCGAGCGCGGCGGCGAGATCGGGCGAACTCACCGCTTCTTCCGCGCGCAGCACGCGCTTGCCATCGGGCATCGACACCGCGCCGCGCAGATGCAGCGCGCCTTCACGCCACACGGCATGCGCTGCGAGCGGCACTTCGCAACTGCCGCCGAGCGCGCGCGACACCGCGCGTTCCGCCTCGACCGCGAGCGCGGTGGGTTCGTCGTGCAAGGGTTTGAGCCACGCGACGAGATCGGCGCGATCCGCGCGGATCTCGATGCCGAGCGCGCCCTGCCCCGCCGCCGGCAGGCTGTCCGACGGATCGAGCAACGCACGGATGCGTGCTTCGAGCCCGAGCCGCTTCAAACCGGCGGCCGCGAGGATGATCGCCGCATACTCGCCGCGATCCAGCTTGCCGAGCCGCGTGTCGAGATTGCCGCGCAAGGGACGCACTTCGAGATGAGGAAAGCGCGCGCGGATCATCGCTTCGCGGCGCAGACTCGACGTGCCGACGATGCTTCCCGCTGGCAACGCATCGAGCGATTCGTAGTGCGGCGACACGAACGCATCGCGCGGATCTTCACGCTCCAGAATGGCGCCAAGCGCGAAGCCTTCGGGCAGTTCCATCGGGACATCTTTCAGCGAATGCACGGCGAGATCGGCGCGGCCATCGGCGAGCGCGGCTTCGAGTTCCTTCACGAAGAGACCCTTGCCGCCGACCTTCGATAACGTACGATCGAGAATCTGATCGCCGCGTGTCGTCATTCCGAGGATTTTCACGTCGCAAGATGGATATAATTTGTGCAGCGCACACCGCACATGCTCGGCCTGCCACATCGCAAGCCGGCTTTCCCGCGAAGCGATGGTGATGCTCGCGGGCGGTGTCGTTGAATGCGTCTCGGAATTCATTGATGCTCGATCGAATGACGGGATGGATGAATAGACATTAGCGAACAATGGTAGCACGCACGCCAAGGTCCACAGACACCCAGGCAGCGCGCGAGAGCCTTGTCCGATGCGCCTTTCCGGGCGTCCGCAGTGCGTTTCTATCGAGTGAACGGCGGCGGCAGCCGCAGCGAGCGCGATGAACGCGTCAGGGCGCGAAGAACGCCGCGGCATGCTGTCGCCGGTTTGACGCACGGCCGTTCGTACGGCCTGCGGTTTCCTGCCCGATGCGGCGCCCGTTTGGGTTGCGGCATCACGTCGATGTGGCTTTGGCTTCGCAGCTTCTGAGAGGAACCCAACGTGACGTCTTCTGGATCGGCTCGCCCGGCGCGCCGCAACGCCGCATTGCCCAAGTCTTCCTCCTCCGACGCGCCCCGCCCGGCGTCGTCGCCCATCGTCACGAAGGCCGCGACGGCCGCGAAGGCATCGAAAGCGGCCATTGCGCCGAAGCCGAGGCCGAGGCCCGCCATCAAACCGGCAGCGAAACGCGTGGCGACCAAAGCGAAAGCGCCGGCCGTGAACGGCGCGAAGCCCGCCAGCCGCACGCGCGACGACAAGGACCGCCCGCTCTTCGAAGACATCCGCTTCCTCGGGCGCCTGCTCGGCGAAGTGCTGCGCGAGCAGGAAGGCGACGCCGTGTTCGATGTCGTCGAAGCCATTCGTCAGACGGCCGTGAAGTTCCGCCGCGAGGACGACAGCGAAGCCGCGCAGGCGCTGGAGAAAAAGCTGCGCGCGCTGTCGCCGGAACAGACGGTGTCCGTGGTGCGCGCGTTCAGCTACTTCTCGCATCTCGCGAATATCGCGGAAGACCGCCATCACAATCGCCGCCGCCGCATTCACGCGCTCGCGGGCTCAGGCTCGCAGCCGGGCACCATCGCCTATGCGATCGAGCGCATGCGCGAGCACAAGAACATCAGTTCCACGCGCAAGCTGCTGGACAAGTTCTTCGGCGATGCGCTCATCGTGCCGGTCCTCACGGCGCATCCGACCGAAGTGTCGCGCAAGAGCATTCTCGATGCGCAGCACGATATCGCGCGCCTGCTCGCCGAGCGCGATCAGGAACTGACCGACCGCGAACGCACGCAGAACGTGGCAGTGTTGCGCGCGCGCGTGACCTCGCTGTGGCAGACGCGCATGTTGCGCGACACGCGCCTTTCCGTCACCGATGAAATCGACAACGCGCTGTCCTACTATCGCGCGACCTTCCTCGCGGAGATTCCCGCGCTCTACGCCGATATCGAAGGCGCGCTCGCCGAACACGGCCTGCCCGTGCGGCTGCCGCCGTTCTTCCAGATGGGAAGCTGGATCGGCGGCGATCGCGACGGCAATCCGTTCGTCACCGGCGAGACGCTCGAAACCGCGATCACCCGCCAGGCGATCGTGATCTTCGAACACTATCTGGAAGAGGTGCACAAGCTCGGCGCGGAACTGTCCGTGTCGAACCTGCTCGCCGGTTCGAGCGATGCGCTCAAAGCACTCGCCGATGCCTCGCCGGATCAATCGCCGCATCGTACGGACGAGCCGTATCGACGGGCGCTCATCGGCATTTACACGCGGCTCGCGGCGAGCGCGCGCGTGCGGCTGGGCGAAGGCGTCGTCGCCGTGCGCAGCGCGGGGCCGGGCGCACCGCAGATTCGCGCGAAGCCTTACGCCGACGCCGCCGAATTCGTGGGCGACCTGCATGTGCTGGTCGATTCGCTCGCGGAACATCATGGCGCGTCGATGTCGATCCTGCGTCTGTCGCCGCTCGCGCGCGCCGCCGAAGTGTTCGGTTTCCATCTCGCGAGCATCGACTTGCGGCAGAGTTCGGACATTCACGAGGCGGTCGTCACGGAGCTGCTCGCGCGCGCGGGCGTCGTCGCGGATTACGCGTCGCTTTCCGAGGAGCAGAAGCGCGAGGTATTGCTGAAGGAACTCGCGCAACCGCGTCCGCTGCGCATTCCCTACGCGCAATACTCCGATCTCGCGAAGAGCGAACTCGGCGTGCTCGAAGCCGCCCACGAAACGCGCGCGAAGTTCGGCACGCGCGCGGTGCGCAACTACATCATCTCGCACACGGAAACCGTCAGCGATCTGCTCGAAGTGATGCTGCTGCAGAAGGAAACGGGTGTGCTGCAAGGCTGTCTCGGCGCCAAGGACGATTCCCCGCGCGACGGCCTGATGGTCATTCCGCTCTTCGAGACCATCGCGGACTTGCGCAATGCGCCCGTCATCATGGGCGAGTTCTTCGCGCTGCCGGGCATCGACGCGCTCATCGAGAATCAGGGTAACGAGCAGGAAGTCATGCTCGGCTACTCGGACAGCAACAAGGACGGCGGTTTCCTCACGTCGAACTGGGAGCTGTATCGCGCGGAACTGGCGCTCGTCGCGCTCTTCAACGAACGCGGCACGACCTTGCGTCTGTTCCATGGCCGGGGCGGCACGGTCGGACGCGGCGGCGGCCCGACCTATCAGGCGATTCTGTCGCAGCCGCCCGGCACCGTCGACGGGCAAATTCGTCTGACCGAGCAGGGCGAAGTGATCGCGAGCAAGTTCGGCAATCCGGAAATCGGCCGGCGCAATCTGGAGACGGTGGTCGCCGCGACGCTCGAAGCATCGCTGCTGCCGCACGAGAACGCGCCCGCGCAGTTGCCGCAATTCGAAGCGACGATGCAGACGCTGTCCGATTCCGCGATGGCCGCGTATCGCGCGCTCGTCTACGAGACGCCCGGCTTCACCGATTACTTCTTCCTGTCGACGCCGATTTCGGAGATCGCGGAGCTGAACATCGGCAGCCGGCCGGCGTCGCGCAAGCTGCAGGACCCGAAGCAACGCAAGATCGAGGATCTGCGCGCGATTCCGTGGGGCTTCTCGTGGGGTCAGTGCCGCTTGTTGCTGACGGGCTGGTTCGGCTTCGGCAGCGCGGTCACGGCCTATCTCGACAAGTCCGGCTCCGACGAGGAACGCGCGAAACGGCTGGCCACGCTGCGCAAGATGCACAAGACGTGGCCGTTCTTCAAGAACCTGCTGTCGAACATGGACATGGTGCTCGCGAAGACCGATCTCGCGGTGGCGTCGCGCTATGCGCAGCTCGTCACCGACAAGAAGCTGCGCAAGACCGTGTTCGACAAGATCGTCGCGGAGCATGAGCGCACGTCGAACGTGCTGGCCGAGATCACCGGCAAAGGCGAGCGTCTCGCGGACAATCCGCTGCTCGCGCGCTCGATCAAGAACCGCTTTCCGTATCTCGATCCGCTCAATCACTTGCAGGTCGAGTTGCTCAAGCGGCATCGCTCGGGGGATCAGAACGTGCGTCTGCGGCGCGGGATTCACCTGACGATCAACGGGATTGCGGCGGGATTGCGCAATACGGGTTGAGTCCGGACGGCGTCGTGCGTTTTCCGCATGACGCCGTTTTTTTCAGTCTCTTCGATTCGCCTCGATCATCATCGCATCGAGTTCGAACGAACAATCTTCCTTCACGCCGAAGTACTGGCGCACTTCATCGGGCGCGCTCGCCCACATCGATCTGATCGCCGTCACGCGCTCAGGCGGCGTGCACATCCGCGTCACCCACGATTCGAAATTCAGCGCAATGCGCCAGCGTTCAGTCACTTGCGCGTCGAAGCCGGCGGCATCCAGCATCGCGATCCATTCGTCGGCGCGATAGTCGCGGATGTGCGACGCGTCGCGCAGCAGTTCGATCGCCTGGATGTGCGTGTCGTAGAGCGGATCGTCGATGCCCGCGATATCGATGAACCTGAGCCGCCCGCCCGGCTTCAGCACACGATGCACTTCCTTCAGCGCGGCGGGCACGTCGCGCCAGTGATGCGCGCTCATGCGGCTCACGGCCCAGTTGAACGTGGCATCGGCGAACGGCAGCGTCTCGGCCGCGCCCTGCTGCGTGCGGATCGTCGTCAGGCCGCGCTCCTTCGCGGCGGCTTCGACTGTCGCGAGCATCTGCGGCGCGATGTCGTAAGCGACGACCTCGCGCACGTGCGGCGCGATCGCGAAGCTCGCGTGACCCGCGCCGCAGCCCAGATCCAGCACGCTCGCGTTGCCGCACGTGGCCGCGAAGGTCGCGGCGAGATTCTGCAGATCCGCGCCGCTCGCGTGGACGGCGCTCGTGAGATAGGCGGCGGCCGTGCTGCCGAATGCGTCTGCGACCTGGTCGTGGTGTTTCATCGTTTGCTCCGATTTTCGTTCTGGGTGAGGGACCTGCCAGTACAATAGAGCCCGCTTTGTACCAGTACAAGTTGTGCAGCTATCCTGGTATATAAACCACCCGTCGATGTTTGAATGAACCTCACCGAGAAGAACGAACCACTCGCCGAAACGCCCGCCCACGCGCTCGGCGAATTCATCCGCGCGCATCGCGAGCGGTTGTCGCCGCAGGCCGTCGGCCTGGCGCCGGGCCCGCGCCGCCGCACGCCGGGGCTGCGCCGCGAGGAAGTCGCGCAACTGTGTGGCGTGAGTCCTACCTGGTACACGTGGATCGAGCAGGGCCGTCCGGTGTCCGCTTCCGCCGATGCGCTCGCGCGCATCGCCGTAGCGCTGCAACTGTCGCGCGCCGAACGCGCGTATCTCTTCGAACTCGCCGCCCAGCGCGATCCCGCCGAACCCGATCCCGCGAGCCAGGACGCGCCCGCCGCCCTGTTGCAGACGGTCGCGCTGATCGGCGCGCCCGCCTACGTGCTCGACCGTCAATGGAACGCGCTGCGCTGGAACGAGCCGGCATCGGCGTTGTTCGTCGGCTGGCTGGATGGCGAACATGACCGCAATCTTCTGACGTACACGTTCACGTCGCCGGCGGCGCGCGCGCTGATCGTCGACTGGGACACGCGCGCGCGGCGTCTCGCCGCCGAATTCCGCGCCGATTCGATCCGCCATCTGAACGACGCGCCGACGCGCGCGCTCATCGACAGCCTGAGCGCCGCGAGCGATGCGTTCGCGCGCTACTGGGCCTCGCAGGACGTGTTCGAGCGCGAAGGCGGCGAGCGCGCGTTCAATCATCCGGCGCGCGGGCGCGTCGTGTTCAATCAGATCACCTTCAAGCCGGCGCACCGGGAGGATCTGAAGCTGGTGATTCTCGTCGGGGATGCCTGACGCCATTTGTTAAAATCGTACCTTCCGGCTTGACGTAGAGCCGCCTCAACCGCCACTGCACATCACCATGACGTCCCAACTGCACAAAAAAGGCGAAGCCTGGTCGGCTCGCTTCTCCGAGCCGATGTCGGAACTCGTCAAACGCTATACGTCGTCGGTGTTCTTCGACAATCGGCTCGCGCTCGTCGATATTCAGGGCTCGCTCGCGCACGCGTCGATGCTCGCGGCGCAGAAGATCATCGGCACGGACGACCTCGCCGCCATCGAGCGCGGCATGGCGCAGATCAAGGGCGAAATCGAGCGCGGCGAATTCGAGTGGAAGCTGGATCTGGAAGACGTGCATCTGAATATCGAGGCGCGTTTGACGGCCCTGATCGGCGATGCGGGCAAGCGCCTGCACACCGGCCGCTCGCGCAACGACCAGGTCGCGACCGATATCCGCCTGTGGCTGCGCGGCGAGATCGACCGCATCGGCGATCTGCTGAAGGATTTGCGTCGCGCGCTCATCGACATGGCCGAGAAGCACGCCGACACCATCATGCCCGGCTTCACGCATTTGCAAGTGGCGCAACCGGTGACGTTCGGCCATCACCTGCTCGCGTATGTCGAAATGTTCGCGCGCGACGCCGAACGCATGCGCGATCTGCGTAAGCGCGTGAACCGTCTGCCGCTGGGCGCGGCGGCGCTCGCGGGCACGAGCTATCCGATCGACCGTCACGCCGTGGCGGCCACGCTCGGCTTCGACGGCATCTGCGCGAATTCGCTCGATGCGGTCTCCGACCGCGATTTCGCGATCGAATTCACCGCGGCGGCCGCGCTCGTCATGACGCACGTCTCGCGCTTCTCCGAAGAACTCGTATTGTGGATGAGCCCGCGCGTCGGTTTCATCGATCTGGCGGACCGCTTCTGCACGGGTTCGTCGATCATGCCGCAGAAGAAGAATCCCGACGTGCCCGAACTCGCGCGCGGCAAGACCGGCCGCGTGAACGGCCATCTCATGGCGCTGCTCACGCTGATGAAAGGCCAGCCGCTCGCGTACAACAAGGACAATCAGGAAGACAAGGAACCGCTGTTCGATACCGTCGATACGGTCGCGGACACGCTGCGCATCTTCGCGGAAATGGCGGCGGGCATCACCGTCAAGCCGGAAGCGCTGCGCGCGGCGGCGCTGCAAGGCTTCTCGACCGCCACCGATCTCGCGGATTACCTCGTGAAGCGCGGCCTGCCCTTCCGCGATGCACACGAAGCCGTCGCGCATGCGGTGCGGATCTGCGTGGATCGCGAATGCGACATCGCGGATTTGTCGCTCGAAGATATGCGTCGCGAATTGCCGAATGTCGCGCATCTGATCGGCGAAGACGTGTTCGAGTATCTGACGCTCGAAGGCTCGGTTGCGAGCCGCAATCATCCGGGCGGCACCGCGCCGGATCAGGTCCGCGCGGCGGCGAAAGCGGCACGCGCGGCGCTTTGAGCGCCGCGCCGAGACGTTTTCCTTCGTGACATTGAAGGCCGTTCGCAAGGACGGCCTTTTTTGTTGCCTGACGCGGCGACATGTCTCTGCGCGAGGCGCGACATTTTCGAGATAATCGAGTGTTAGTCACTCGCGCTCATCGAAACGGCCGGTCATGATCATCCGCCCCAAGCTCAACTGGTTCCGGCTGCTGTTCGTGTGGCATGGCTCCGTGCTGCCGCAACTGCTGCCGCGCCTCGGGCTGATCTTCGCGCTTTCCGTCGCGGCGATCTTCATGCACGACCACATGCGAACCTATCCGATCGGGCTCGGCACACCGCCGTTCGCGCTCGTCGGCATCGCGCTCGCGGTATTTCTCGGCTTTCGCAATAGCGCGAGCTACGAGCGCTGGTGGGAAGGCCGCAAGTTGTGGGGTTCGCTGCTCAACACGTCGCGCGCGCTTGCCCAGCAGGTGTTGTCGCTGCCTGATCCGCGCGAACGCGCTGAGTCGCGGCGTTTTCTGGCCGCGCTCGGTGGGCTGGCGCATGCGCTGCGGCATCAGTTGCGCGCCACCGATGCACTCGCCGATCTCGCGCCGCGTCTGCCGCCCGATCTGCACGCGCGGGTGGCCGCCGCCAGGTTCCGCCCCGCGCTGATTCTGCTCTGGCTCGGCGAATGGGTCGCGCAACGCAGACGCGAAGGCGTCATCGACGGCTATGCGGTGCTCGCTATCGAACACAATCTGAATGCGCTGTCCGAAGTGATCGGCGGATGCGAGCGCATTGCGACGACGCCGCTGCCGTTCTCGTATTCGGTGATGATTCACCGTACGATTTATTTATTCTGCGCGCTGCTGCCCTTTGGGCTCGTCGATGGCGCGGGCTTGCTCACGCCGCTTTTCGCGTTGCTCGTGGCGTACGCGTTCATGGCGCTGGAGGCGATCGCCGCGCAGATCGAAGATCCGTTCGGGATGGAAGAAAACGATCTTGCACTTAATGCGATATGCGAAGCCATCGAGACTGCGCTGCATGATATGGCCGCCGATTCCGAATTCGCGATGCCGCCGGCGGGCGGCCCGACGATGCAGCGGAAGTTCGTGATCGATTAGCGATTCCTTAGCAGCGCTTCGACATGTCTTGTCGCGAGTTCGCGCAGCTCCTCGCTCTCAAAGAAATCGATGCACTTCTTTGTGCCGAACCCCGATTCGATCGAGCCCGTGTACTTCCGGTTGGCGTAATCCGACGCCAGGCGGTCGGCCGCGTCGTACGCGTCCATCGGCAAATTACCCTTCTCGAGGTAAGCGCTCGCTGCGGCGTTCGCGTCACTTTTGGCGACCGGATCGGCGTACACCTTCGCGAGACATCGGCTCAGGGCCCAGTCTTTCAATAGTGCGATTTGCACGTCTTTGGGGGCGACTTCCGATGCGGCGTTCGCTATTTGGTTCACCACAACGAATGCGAGTGCGGTGGTCCGCAGCAATGTCAAACGAGAGACCATAGCGACGCCGTCTCTGGAATAAAGAGGCCGTTTTCAGGATCGCGCAGCAGATGGCAGTTGTCCGAGCAGACACTTCCATCCCAGAGCGTAACGTGCCCGCGCGCATTCGACCAGCCATGTCCTTTCACGACGATGATCCCCTTCAGATCGCGAAAGTCCCTTTCCTCTGGTGAACTGGCCGTTCTGTCTGGACGACCGAACTCATGCTCCAGATAGCTCATCACGTCGTTCACCCGAAATATGTATTGCTTTCCGTCGCCGCCTGTCACCGTCGCACAGCCGGGACTCTTTCTGATCGGACAACCGGTTTGATTCAAAACATAACTCATTCGAATCGGGCAAGCATTCTGGAACACACCGGACTCGATATTGTCTTTCACCCGACCGCCGATCAGCTTTCCTACGTCCGCAACGCTGACGCGTACGGCGGAGAATGCAGACCACGCACCAGCAAATGACGGCCTTGCACTCATAGATATCTCCTTTGGGTTGAGCCGCAGTCTGACTGAATACTATTCTTTGCAATGCTAAGTACATACACGGAAATTCCTATTTCCTAGAACGCTTTCACTTCGGGCCAAAGCGCGTACTTGAAAGCATTCATCTACCAATGCGACACAGATAATTTCACATTTTCGACCATCGTCCGCGATCGACATCGTTCATAATCGTGCCGGTTCATCCCGGAGAAATCGTTTTGAAACTGTTCTACAAAGCAGGCGCCTGTTCCCTCGCATCACACATCGTCCTCGAAGAATCGGGGCTGCCTTACGAAACCGAAGCCGTCGATCTCAAGACCAAGCTCACCGCGAGCGGCGCGGATTTCACCAAGATCAACGCGAAGGGCTACGTTCCCGCCCTGCTGCTCGACAACGGCGAACTGCTCACCGAAGGCCCCGCGATCATGCAATACATCGCGGATCAGGTTCCGGCGAAGCACCTCGCGCCGCTCAACGACGCCATGGCGCGCTATCGCCTGCAAGGCTGGCTCACGTTCATCGGCACCGAACTGCACAAGAATTTCTCGCCGTTCTTCAATCCGGCCGCCAGCAGCGACTGGAAAGCCGCCGCGATGGCCAACCTCGAGCGCCGCCTCTCCTATGTCGCGCAACAGGTCGACGACAAGCAGTTCCTGCTCGGCAACGAATTCGGCATCGGCGACGCCTACCTCTTTACCGTGCTCGGCTGGGCGAAGCACATCGATCTCGATCTCGGCAAGTGGCCCGCGCTCGTCGCGTATCAGGAGCGTGTCGGCGGCCGTGCCGGCGTGCAGGCAGCGATGAAAGCGGAAGGCCTGATCTGAACGACCGGTAGCGCCTGAAACGACAAACGGCCCTTTGAAAGGGCCGTTTGTTTTTGTACAGCAGCGGATCAGACGAACATCAGGCGCGCACGCAATCGACAAAATATTCGATGCGCCCGTTGATCATCTCGCCGACGAGCCCGTGGATATCCGTATGGAAGCCCGGGAAGCGCTCGTTGAACTCGCGCGCGAAGCGCAGGTAATCGACGATCGTGCGATTGAAGCGCTCGCCCGGAATCAGCAACGGAATGCCCGGCGGATACGGCGTGAGCAGAATCGACGTGACGCGGCCTTCGAGTTCGTCGATCGGTACGCGATCGATCTCGCGGTGCGCGAGCTTGGCGAACGCCTCGGACGGTTTCATCGCCGGCTCCATGCTCGACAGATACATCTCGGTCGTCAGACGCGCGATGTTGTTCGCGCGATAGACGCTGTGAATCTGCTCGCACAGATCGCGCAGGCCGATGCGCTCGTACGACGGATGCTGCGCGACGAACTCGGGCAGCACGCGCCACAGCGGCTGGTTGTTGTCGTAGTCGTCCTTGAACTGCTGGAGTTCGGTGACCATCGAGTTCCAGCGGCCCTTCGTGATGCCGATCGTGAACATGATGAAGAACGAGTAAAGCCCGGTCTTCTCCACGATGATGCCGTGCTCCGCCAGATACTTCGTCACGATCGCGGCCGGAATGCCGGTCTCGCCGAATTCGCCGTCCACGTCGAGTCCCGGCGTGATGATCGTCGCCTTGATCGGGTCGAGCATGTTGAAGTTTTCGGCGAGCGCGCCGAAGCCGTGCCAGCGGTCGTTCGGCTTCAGCATCCAGTCCTCGCGGTCGCCGATGCCCTCTTCCGCCAGTGCGTCCGGGCCCCAGACCTTGAAGAACCAGTCGTCGCCATATTCGGCATCGACCTTGCGCATCGCGCGGCGGAAATCGAGCGCCTCGGCGATCGATTCCTCGACGAGCGCCGTGCCGCCCGGCGCTTCCATCATCGCGGCGGCCACGTCGCACGACGCGATGATCGCGTATTGCGGCGACGTCGACGTATGCATCAGATACGCCTCGTTGAAGCGATGGCGGTCGAACGTGCTGTTCTCGCTGTCCTGCACGAGAATCTGCGACGCCTGCGAAATGCCCGCGAGCAGCTTGTGCGTGGAGTGCGTCGCGAACACGAGCGCGCCCGTGCGCGGCCGGCCCGCGCCGATCGCGTGCATGTCCTGATAGAACGAGTGGAACTCGGCGTGCGGCAGCCAGGCTTCGTCGAAGTGAAGCGTGTCGAGCAGATCGCCGAGCAGGTCCTTGATCATCTCGACGTTGTAGATCACGCCGTCGTAGGTGCTTTGCGTGATCGTCAGGATGCGCGGCTTGATCTTCGGGTTCTTCGCGAGCGCCTCGCGCGCGAACGGATTCGCCTCGATCTTCCTGCGGATGTTCTCGGGCTTGAACTCGTCGCGCGGAATCGGCCCGATGATGCCGAAGTGATTGCGCGTCGGCGTGAGGAACACGGGAATCGCGCCGGTCATCGTGATCGCGTGCAGGATCGACTTGTGGCAGTTGCGGTCGACCAGAACGATATCGCCCGGCGCCACGGTCGCGTGCCACACGATCTTGTTGGACGTCGACGTGCCGTTGGTCACGAAGAACAGATGATCCGCGCTGAAGATACGCGCAGCGTTGCGCTCCGACGCCGCGACCGGGCCCGTGTGATCGAGCAGCTGGCCGAGTTCGTCGACGGCGTTGCACACGTCCGCGCGCAGCATGTTCTCGCCGAAGAACTGATGGAACATCTGCCCGAGCGGATTCTTCAGGAACGCGACGCCGCCCGAGTGCCCCGGGCAATGCCACGAATACGAGCCTTCTTCCGCGTATTGCACCAGTTCCTTGAAGAACGGCGGCGCGAGCGAATCGAGATACACCTTCGCTTCACGGATCACGTGCCGTGCGACGAACTCCGGCGTGTCCTCGAACATGTGGATGAAGCCGTGCAATTCACGCAGGATGTCGTTCGGCAGATGGCGCGAGGTGCGCGTTTCGCCGTACAGGAAGATGGGGATGTCGGCGTTGCGGCGGCGCACGGCGTTGATGAACGCGCGCAGCGCGACGATCGCCGATGCCAGTTCCGGCGTGTCGCCTTCGACGACGACGTTATCGGCGTAAGGCAGCAGCTCGTCGTCATCGATCGAAAGGATGAAGCACGACGCGCGGCTCGACTGCTGCGCGAACGCGGCGAGATCGCCGTAGCTCGTGAGGCCGAGCACTTCGGCGCCTTCTTTCTCGATCGCCTCGGCAAGCGCCCGGATGCCGGAACCCGAGATGTTCTCGGAGCGAAAATCTTCGTCGATGATGACGACGGGGAAGCGAAACTTCATGAGGCGATTCTCCAAATGGAAACGACCGCCGCCTGGGATGCAATCCCGAGGCCAGCGGTCTTTCGACAAGCGTTTGCTATGTGCGTTTCTTAAAGCGCAACGGACGTCAGGTTTTCGGCAGCGTCACGCCGTGCTGTCCTTGATACTTCCCGCCGCGATCGGCGTACGAGGTCTCGCACATTTCATCGCTTTCGAAGAACAGAACCTGGGCGACGCCCTCGTTTGCGTAGATTTTGGCAGGCAAAGGTGTCGTATTCGAGAATTCGAGCGTCACGTAACCTTCCCATTCCGGCTCGAACGGCGTCACGTTGACGATGATCCCGCAACGCGCATAGGTCGATTTGCCCAGACACACCGTCAGGCACGAGCGCGGAATGCGGAAATACTCGACCGTGCGTGCGAGCGCGAACGAATTCGGCGGAATGATGCAGACATCGCCCTTGAAGTCGACAAACGATTTTTCGTCGAAATTCTTCGGATCGACGATCGTGGAATTGATGTTCGTGAAAATCTTGAATTCGTCGGCGACGCGAATGTCGTAGCCGTAGCTCGACGTGCCGTAACTCACGATCTTGCGGCCATCCTCGGTCACGCGCACCTGATCGCGCACGAACGGCTCGATCATTCGGTGCTCTTCGGCCATGCGGCGAATCCACTTGTCGGACTTGATGCTCATAGGGGACGCTACTCAACGGTGAACGCGAAAGCGCGTATTTTACGCGATCGGGCCGCGACGCAAACGGGCGCGGCCTTTAGCGGCGAATCACGCCGCAGGCGAGCGACGGGCCCACGTTGTGCGGCGCGCTCGCGTAAGGGTCGAGCGCTTCGCGGTGCAGCATGATCGCGCGCGAGATGACCGAGCGCACGCCGTCGAGCGAGACGTCCGTCGCGACGATGAAGCCGGTCGCCGCGCCGGTCGCGTCCGCGTGAATATTGCCGAGTTCGCCTTCGAGCCGCGACGACGGCTTTCTGCGCTCGGCGGGCAGGGCGAACACCGGACTCGTGTCCTGATCGTTCACCGCGATGCAGTCGCCGCGCTCGTGCACGGTCAGCGCGTGGTCGCTGTTCGGCGGCATGTCGGTGAAGCTGTACGAAACCTGCACGCCGTCCGAGCGCTCGATCAGCGTAACGTTGCCGCGTGTGGCGTTGCCCGGCGTGGGCTTGAGCACCGCGTCCGCGCGCTTCTCGTGATTCTGGAAGATGAGGCCGCAACCGCTCAGCATGACGCTGCAAGCGGCCATCGCGATCAAGGCGTGCAGCGCCCTCCCGTCGAATCTGTCTCTCATGCGATCCTCTCGGCGGCCCGCCGACGCCCAGTGCGTCCACGCTGCCGCGCATCGAAGGCGACATGATACCGCGAGCCGCATTGCACAAGGCTCGCGGAGATTCGATCGTTCGCTCGAAATCAGGTGTTCTGCACGACGATGCTCGGAAACTTCGAGGTCATGTCACGCTGACGCTCGGCGACCGAGATCGCGACGCGGCGCGCAATCGCGCGATAGGTCTCGGCGATGCGGCTGTCCGGCTGCGACACGACGCTCGGCTGGCCGGCGTCCGTGCGCTCGCGAATGGAGATGTCGAGCGGCAAAGACCCAAGAATCTCGACGCCGTATTCCTTCGCCATGCGCTCGCCGCCGCCCGCGCCGAAGATGTGCTCCTCGTGGCCGCAGTTCGAGCAGATGTGCGTGCTCATGTTCTCGACGATGCCGAGAATCGGAATGCCGACCTTTTCGAACATCTTCAAACCCTTCTTCGCGTCCAGCAGCGCGATGTCCTGCGGCGTCGTGACGATCACCGCGCCGGTCACCGGCACTTTCTGTGACAGCGTGAGCTGGATGTCGCCGGTGCCCGGCGGCATGTCGACGACGAGGTAATCGAGATCCTTCCAGTTGGTCTGACGCAGCAGTTGTTCGAGCGCGGAGGTGACCATCGGGCCGCGCCAGACCATCGGGTTGTCCTGCTCGATCAGAAAGCCGATCGAATTCGCCTGGATGCCATGGCCTTCGAGCGGGTTCATCGTCTGGTTGTCGGGCGATTCGGGGCGACCCGTGATGCCGAGCATCATCGGCAGCGAGGGGCCGTAGATGTCGGCGTCGAGCATGCCCACCGACGCGCCCTCGGCCGCGAGTGCGAGCGCGAGATTCGCGGCGGTCGTGCTCTTGCCGACGCCGCCCTTGCCCGATGCCACCGCGATGATGTTCTTGACGTTCGGCAGCAGCTTCACGCCGCGCTGCACCGCGTGCGCGACGACTTGCGACGAAACGTCGACGGTCACGTTCGCGACGCCGTCAACCTCGCGCAGCGCGCCCGCGACCTGCTCGCGGATCGCGGCAAACTGGGTTTTTGCGGGATAACCGAGCACGACGCTCACCGCGACGTTCGCGCCGACGACGGCCACGTTGCGGATGCTTTTGGTATCGACGAACTTGCGGTTGGTGTTCGGATCGGTCAGTGTGGCGAGTGCGATGTCGATCTTCGCGCGGTCAATACTCATCGAGACTCCATGGAACGGTTGTTGCTCTTCGCCCTCGGCGATTGCAACAAACTGAGGAAATTGAAAGGAAATGTTAGCGCGATTGCGCACAGGCTCTGGCGCACTGCACTATCCTGCTGCAAATCTTTCCGGGGACGCATCGCATCGGGCAACCCGACGCCTTTCTCATTATTGTAGAGGGTCGTCAGGAGGCTCGTCCGAAGACCCTTTCGCACTGTCGGCACATCTCGCCGAATCGCTCGTCGTTTTTAAGGAGATCGAAGATGAACACTAAATTCTTCACCCGTCTGTCCGTGTTTGCCGTGGCAGGCGCACTCGTCGCCGGCTGCGCTTCGCAGCAAGGCACCAACACCGCAGTCGGCACCGGCGTCGGAGCCGCGACCGGCGCGGGCATCGGCGCCATCTTCGGCGGCGGCAAGGGCGCGGCGATCGGCGCGGCCACGGGCGCGGCGGTCGGCGGCATCACCGGCTACAACTGGCAGTCGATCAAGAACAAGATTTCCGGCGATTCGAAGGGCACGGGCACGCAAGTGACCGAGCAGCAGGACGGCTCGCTGAAGGTGAACATCCCCAATTCGATTTCGTTCGACACGAACAGCTACGCCATCAAGCCGTCGTTCGATCCGGTGCTCAATTCCGTCACGCAGACGATGCAGCAGCATCCGGAGCTGGTCGCAAGCGTGGTCGGCCATACGGACAACACGGGCCAGCCGGCTTACAACCAGACGCTGTCGCAGAACCGCGCACAGAGCGTGGCGTCGTACGTCGCGACGCACGGCGTCCCGGCGCAGCGCCTGTCGGCTTCGGGCATGGGCCAGAACCAGCCGATCGCCGACAACTCGACGGAAGCGGGCCGCGCGCAGAATCGTCGCGTGGAAATCTATCTGCGTGCCACGGCGCAGCCGGGTCAGGTGCAGTAAAGCTGTTGATTTAAAAGGGGAAATCGCCACTGCGAGTGTGGTGGCGAGAGCGGTCCGGCGGGTAAGTGCGTCAGGTTGAAAAAAATTTGAAACTTGAGGGCGCGGCGCTGGTCTTTCTCTACGGTAGGTGGATGGCGAGGCCATCACCTGCCATTCTCCTCTTGTCGTTGTTGCTCCGGGGCCCGATTGGACCCCGGTTTTTTTTGTGCGCGTGAATCGCGATCGCGGCGCTATGGCTCACGCCAGCGAGATTCTCAGACGCTTGCCCAACGAGAGAAACGCGGCTTCAATCGCTTCGAGTTTCGACGAATGTCGCGGGTCGAGCAGACGGTCGACCTGCGGCATGTGGACGTTGAGCCTCCGCGCGAGTTCGGACTTGCGCACGCCCTGGCGGATCATTTCGTTCTGAAGCAGCACCTTCGTAACGACGAGCGCGGGCAAAGTGACGACCGGTTGGCCTTTCTTCGGTTTCGACGGCATGGGCACTTCGCGTTTTTCGTCGAAGTAAATTTCGATAGCGCTTTCCAGTGCATCGAGTCCGTTGATTAGCGCCTCATCTTCATCGTCGCCTACGGAAAGTGCTTCCGGTATGTCGGGAAAGGTGACCAGAAAAGTGTTGTTCGTGTCGAGTTCCAGATTCACTGGATAGGACAGCATGACGATGTGTTCTCCAAAGAACATTGGTCCCTCGCTTATTTCAGCCCAAGCTGTTTCTTGATTCGCGCCACCAGATCCGTTCCGATCTCCTTGCTGCCGTGATCAGGAAAGATGGTGGCCTTGCCGTTGAGTGTCACGCGAAAATGGCTGCCTTTCGCAGGAGTAAAAACCCCGCCCTGCTTGCGCAACCACTTCCTGAACTCACTGTATTTCATGTGCCCTCCGCGAGTATCGAGGGCACAAACATACAACACGAATGTTATCCTCTGCTAAGCGAAATATGCAACTTTTTTGTTGTATTTCGTAGTTGCACACAAGCAGCCAAACACGTCTCGAACGCGGCCCCCCATCTCAGCCCCGCGCGCCCCACTCCCCCGCCCTGCTAAAATCAAAATCCGCTTTTTCCCAACCCCAAGCACTCCCACACGGGCCGCGCCTTTATGTCAGCACCGATTTCAGCCACTGCCACCGCCGCGCCTGCCGCCTCCGCCAGCGAAAGCGGCCGCCGCCAGATCCTCGTCACGTCCGCGTTGCCGTATGCGAACGGTCAGATTCATATCGGCCATATGGTCGAGTACATTCAGACGGATATCTGGGTTCGGGCGCTGCGAATGCATGGCCATGAGGTCTACTACGTCGGCGCCGACGACACCCACGGCACGCCGATCATGCTGCGCGCCGAAAAGGAAGGCATTACGCCGAAACAGCTGATCGAGCGCGTGTGGAAAGAGCACAAGCGCGACTTCGACAGCTTCGGCATCTCGTTCGACAACTACTACTCGACCGATGCCGAGGAAAACCGCGCCCTGTGCAACACGATCTACGGCGCACTTCAGCAAGCGGGCCTGATCGAGGCACGCGACATCGAGCAGGCCTACGATCCGGTCAAGGAAATGTTCCTGCCGGACCGCTTCATCAAGGGCCAGTGCCCGAAATGCGGCGCGAAGGATCAATACGGCGACAACTGCGAAGTCTGCGGCTCGACCTATCAGCCGACCGAACTCATCAATCCGTATTCGGTCGTGTCGGGCGCGACGCCCATCCGCAAGACATCGACGCACTATTTCTTCAAACTTTCCGATCCGCGTTGCGAGGAATTCCTGCGCGGCTGGGTGAGCGGCCTCGCGCAGCCCGAAGCCACCAACAAGATGCGCGAGTGGCTCGGCGACAAGGGCGAAGCGAAACTCGCCGACTGGGATATCTCGCGCGACTCGCCGTACTTCGGCTTCGAGATTCCGGGCGCGCCGGGCAAATACTTCTACGTGTGGGTCGATGCGCCGGTCGGCTACTACGCGAGCTTCAAGAACCTCGCGGACCGCGTCGGCGTGGACTTCGATGCCTTCGTGAAGCCCGGCTCGAAGACCGAGCAGTATCACTTCATCGGCAAGGACATCCTGTATTTCCACACGCTGTTCTGGCCGGCGATGCTCGAATTCTCCGGCCATCGCACGCCGACCAACGTGTTCGCGCACGGCTTCCTCACCGTCGACGGCGCGAAGATGTCGAAGTCGCGCGGCACTTTCATCACCGCGCAGAGCGTGATCGACACGGGCCTCAATCCCGAGTGGCTGCGCTACTACTTCGCGGCGAAGCTCAACAGCACGATGGAAGACATCGACCTGAGCCTCGACGACTTCCAGGCGCGCGTGAACAGCGATCTCGTCGGCAAGTACGTGAATATCGCGAGCCGCGCGGCGGGCTTTCTCATCAAGCGCTTCGACGGCCGCGTGCAGGACAGCGCGATGAATCATCCGCTGATCGGCCAGTTGCGCGCCGCGATTCCGCAGATCGCCGGCTTCTACGAGTCGCGCGAATACGGCCGCGCGCTGCGCACGACGATGGAACTCGCCGACGCCGTCAACGCTTACGTCGATACGGCGAAGCCGTGGGAACAGGCGAAGGACCCGGCAAACGGCGTCGCATTGCATGAAACGTGCAGCGTGAGTCTCGAAGCGTTCCGCCTGCTGTCGCTCGCGCTGAAGCCGGTGATGCCGAAGCTCATCGAAGCGGTGGAATCGTTCCTCGGCATCGCGCCGCTCGTCTGGGCCGATGCCGCGAAGCCGCTGTCGTCGGCGAATGCGATCAACGCGTACAAGCATCTGACCACGCGCGTCGATCCGAAGCAGATCGAAGCGCTGCTGGCCGCGAATCGCGAATCGCTCGCGCCGGCCGCGGAAACGGCCGCGGCCGCGCCCGCTAAAACCGTCGCGAAGAAGCAGGAAGACGCGGGCGTCATCTCCATCGACGATTTCGCGAAGGTCGATCTGCGCATCGCGAAGATCGTCGATTGCAAGGCGGTCGAAGGCTCCGACAAGCTGCTGCAACT